>Ga0137409_10003434_pt1 | contig 16792 bp, 18 predicted proteins | sample CZODoug1_16funga_FD_122059 | JGI IMG/M metagenome (GOLD analysis project Ga0137409, IMG submission 122059) | Vadose zone soil fungal communities from Angelo Coast Range Reserve, California, USA - CZODoug1_16fungal (Hybrid Assembly) | ecosystem: Environmental > Terrestrial > Soil > Vadose zone... | reverse complement strand
CGCGCGGCGTGCTTTTCCCAGGGGAACTTGCCGCGGTCGACGATGATGCCGCCGAGCGTCGTGCCGTGGCCGCCCATGAATTTCGTCAGCGAGTGCAGCACGATGTCGGCGCCGTACTCGAACGGGCGCAGCAGAATCGGCGTAGCGACCGTGTTGTCCACGATCAACGGAACGCCGTGCCGGTGGGCGACCTTCGCCAGCGCTTCGATATCGCAGATGTTGCCGGCCGGGTTTCCCACGCTCTCGCAGAACACCGCTCGCGTATCCCCATCGATGAGCTTCTCGATGGCCGCGGGATGGTCGCTCTCGGCGAATCGGACATTGATGCCGAATCCCGGCAGGAGGTGAGCAAACAGCGTATAGGTGGTGCCGTAGAGCTGCGGCACGGAGACGATGTTCCTTCCGCTCTCGGCGAGGTTGAGCACCGCGTAGTGCAGCGCGGCCTGCCCGGAGGCTACGCTGAGGGCCTCCACTCCGCCTTCGAGCGCGGCGACCCGCTTCTCGAGCACTTCGTTGGTCGGATTGCTGATGCGGGTATAGCGGTATCCCTCGACCTCTAGGTTGAAGAGCGCCGCTCCGTGCTCGGCGCTGTCGAACGCATACGCTACCGTCTGATAAATTGGAACGGCGACGGCCTTCGTCGTGGGCTCGACTTCATAGCCGCCATGGATGGCGATCGTTTCGTTGCGCATCTGGCAACGCCATCATAGTCAGCCGCCGGACGAAAGGATATCGCTGCGCGCTGATTTATCCGTGGTCCCTTTGGCCTACTTCTTTTAACTTACTTCTATCAGGACAGTCTTAGGACAGTCGTGCCCTATTGACCGGGTGTCGCTTTGCACCTACACGCGCGTCCCGGAACGACTACAAGATCCCGTCAATTCGCGGCCCCGAAGCTCCTGACCCAGCGCCGGTCGATCCAGTCCTTCCAGCGCCAGACCCAGCTCCCCTGCGCGGTCCACTCGCCGCGCTGCGCGATCGCGTAGCGCGCACCGCAGCTCAGCAGGAGTAGGGCGCGGGGGTTCGGCTGATAGGCCTGCAGGCCTTCGTTTCTGACGAGGTGTCGCAGATTTTCCACCAGCGCCGCGCCCTGCCGCACCGAGTAAACGCCCGACTTGGGATCGAGCGCCGCGCAATCGCCGACCGCGAAGATCTCGGGATGCGAAACGCTGCGCAGCGTCTCCTTGACGCGGACGAAGCCTTTTTCATCCAGCGCCAGCCCAGATCCCCGCAGCCACGGCCAGGGCGCAGCGCCGGTCGCCCAGATGAGGAGATCGAAGCTCTGCCGCGCCGAGCCGGCGATCACCGTCGGGCCGTTTTCGACCGCGGTGACCGGCATGCCGGGCCGGAAGTCGACGCCCGCGCGCCGCAGGGCCGAGGTCACCCGCTTTTCGAGCGCGGGCGGGAAGCCGGACTGCTCGGAATAGAGGGTGACTGCGGCACCGGCGTAGCGCAACGCCATCGCGAGCTCCGCGCCCGCCGCGCCGGCGCCGGCGATGGCGACGCGGTCCGGAATCTTGAGCAAATCGATGAAGCGCTCGAACGGCTTCACCGCCAGTGCATGGTGGGTGCTGCCCGGGACCGACGAGTCGACCCGCGAGCCCACGTTGAGCGAGGCAAGGTCGAAGCCGATCTGCTTGCCGTCGCGCAGGGTCACGCTGCGCCGGGCGGCGTCGAATTCCTCGACCGCGCCTCGCACGAACTCCACGTAGGCGCGCTCGGCCAGGCGGGCGATGTCGATGACGGCCTCGCGCTGCGCATAGTGGCCGGCGATGACGCCCGGCAGCATGGCGGAATAGATCTGGCGCGGGTAAGGCGCCACCAGCGTGATGCGCGCGCCGTACAGAGCGTTTTCCGCCAGGGAGCGCAGCACCACGGCGTGCGCGTGCCCGGCGCCGATGAGCAGGATGCGCTTCACGCCGTCTTGAGCTTGGCTGCCTCGAGCTTGCGCAGTTCCTTGCGCTGCACCTTGCCGGTGGTGGTCATGGGCAGCGCAGCGATGAACTCGATCTCGCGCGGGTATTCGTAGGGCGCGAGGCGGCCGCGCACGTGCTGCTGGAGATCGTCGATCAGCGCCTGCGACGGCGACTGGCCGGGCTGCAGCACGATGAACGCCTTGACGATGGCGCCGCGCGTCGCGTCGGGCTTGCCGATCACCGCCGCGTTGGCGACCGCCGGGTGCCTCACCAGGCAGCTTTCGATCTCGGAGGGGCCGATGCGGTAGCCGGCGCTCTTGATGAGGTCGTCGGAGCGGCCCTGGTACCAGAGGTAGCCGTCTGCGTCCATTTTTCCCTGGTCCCCCGTGACGGCCCAGTCGCCGATGAATTTCTCCCTGGTGGCTTTCGCATTTTTCCAGTACTCGAGGAAAAACACCGGGTCGTGGTCTTTCTTCACCGCGATCTCGCCGAGCTCTCCCCTGGGGAGCTCAAGCCCCCGGTCGTCGATGATGGCGACGCGATGCCCCGGGTAAGGCCGGCCGATCGATCCGGGCTTCACCGGCCAGGCCGCCTGGCAGTTGCCGACCACGTAGTTGATCTCGGTCTGGCCGAACATCTCGTTGATCGTGACGCCGAGCTGCGCCTTGGCCCACTCGATCAGCGTCACGCCGACCGCTTCGCCCGCGCTCATGATCGATCTCAGGTTCAATCGAAACCGCCGTTTCGGCTCCGGCACCGCCTTCATCATCAGTTTCAGCGCGGTCGGAAAAAGAAAGGCATTGCGGATGCCGTATTTCGCGAGCAGGTAATAAGCCTTCTCCGCGTCGAACTTGCCGCGATAACCGAGGATCGGCAGGCCGAACGCCCAGGTGGGCAGCAGCGCGTCGAACAGCCCGCCGGCCCAGGCCCAGTCCGCCGGCGACCAGAAGACGTCGCCCGGCTGCGGAAAGAAGTCGTGCGAATGCACGAAGCCGCTGAGATTCCCGATCAGCAGCCGGTGCGCCTCGAGCGCTCCTTTGGGCGCGCCGGTCGTTCCGCTCGTGTAGATGATCAGCGCCGGGTCGTTCGCCGCAGTGTCGACGGGATCGAACTGAGCGCTCGCCTTTTCGAGCAAAGCCTCGAATGAATGAACCCCGGCCTCGCGCGCGCCTCCTACTCCGATCACCTGTCGCAGGTGCGTCAGGCGGTCCTTGATCGCCCAGAGACTGGCGAGCGTCGTCGGCTCGACGATGGCGACGCTGGCCTCGGCATGATCGAGCCGGTATTCCAGGGCCTCCGGTCCGAACAGATGCGACAGCGGCAGCGCGATCGCCCCCATCTGGAAGATCGCCATGTAGGCGATCGCGGTCTCGGGGCGCTGCGGCAGGATCAGGGCCACGCGCTCGCCGCGCCTGACGCCGAGAGCCGCGAGCGCGTTCGACAGGCGGTTCGCCGCCGTCTGGATGTCCCAGAAAGAGTAGGCGGCGGTGGCGCCAGACTCGTCTTCCCAGTAGAGCGCGAAGCGCGCGCGGTCTTCCGCCCATTGCCCGCAGCACGCGCGCGCGATGTTGTAGCGCTCCGGGACCTCCCAGCGGAAGCCGCGATAGAGCTCGTCGTAGCGATTGACCATGGGCCGAAGCAGTTTAACATCGGCAAAATGCCGATCGAGGCCCTGGTTTTCGACGCGTATGGCACGTTGTTCGACGTGCATTCGGTAGTGCGGCGCTGCGAGGGCTTGTGGCCCGGAAAAGGCGCCCAGCTGTCTCAGCTGTGGCGCGCCAAGCAGCTCGAGTACACCTGGCAACGCAGCCTGATGCAGCGCTACGCGCCGTTCTCCACGGTCACGCGCGCGGCGCTGGCGTACGCCTGCGAAGCGCTTGGCCTGGAGCTCACCGCTGAGCGCATCGAAGCCCTGATGGGCGAATACCTCATGCTCTCGCCGTACCCGGACGTGCCGACTGCGATCAGGCAATTCGCGTGCAGGAAGGCGATCCTGACCAACGGCTCGCCGGACATGATCGAGCCGCTGGTCGAGCACTCGGGCCTGAAGTTCGATGCCGTGCTCAGCGTGCACGAGCTGAGCGTCTACAAGCCGGCGCCGGAGGTCTACCAGCTGGCGGTCAGAAGGCTGCAACTGGAAGCAGAAAGCATCGGCTTCGTCTCATCGAACTGCTGGGACGCGCTCGGCGCCAAGTCCTTCGGCTTCACGGCTTACTGGATCAACCGGCTCGGGGCGCCCGTCGACCGCCTCGGCTTCACCCCCGACAAGACCATCAAGAGCCTTCTGGAGCTGGCGTGAAGTTCTGCTCGAACTGCGCGGCCCCGGTGATGAAGCGCGTGCCGCCGGGGGACACGTTGCCGCGCTGGGTCTGCGAGCACTGCGGCGAGATCCACTACGAGAATCCCAAGCTGGTCATAGGCTGCGTTCCCGAATTCGAAGGAAAACTTCTCCTCTGCCGGCGCGCCATCGAGCCGCGCTACGGCTACTGGACCCTGCCCGCCGGCTTCATGGAGAACGACGAGACCGCGAGCCAGGCGGCGTTGCGCGAGACGCTCGAGGAAGCCGGCGCCAGCGTCGAGCTCGGCGCGCCGTTCAGCATGATCTCGGTGCCGCGGGCGAACCAGGTGCACCTGTTCTACCTCGGCCGGCTGCTGGACCTGGGCTTCAGGCCCGGTGAAGAGACCCTCGAGGTGACCCTCTTCGATGAGGAACGGATTCCCTGGAAGGAGATCGCCTTTCGCACGGTCGGCGCAACCCTGCGGCACTGGTTCGCCGATCGCAGGAAAGGGGCTTTCGGCTTCCACGCCGAGGACCTCGCGCCGCTATAGCGGCTTCAGCGCTGGCGATACAATGCAGCGCATGGAGCGCCGCGCTTTCATCAAGTTCTGCGCCGCCGCCGCGGCTGCGAGCGGCGGCCAGGCCGCCGCCGCGGACGCGCGGCCGCGTTACTACCAGAAAGCAAAGCTGGTCGACGAGAACGGCGCGGCGCTGCGCGCCGGGTCGGTCCCGGCCAACCGCAACCTGATCTTCCACTATCCGTACGCGTCGACGCCTTGCTTCCTGCTCAATCTCGGCAGGCCGGCGAAGGCGTCGGCGCACCTGAAGACGGTCGACGAGCGCAGCTACGAATGGAAGGGGGGCGTCGGCGCACAGCACTCGCTCGTCGCGTACTCGGCGATCTGCGCGCACAAGCTGACTTACCCGACGCGCGACATCAGCTTCATCAGCTACCGCGCCGAGAAGAGCGCGCGCAACAGGTTCGCCGCGGTGATCCATTGCTGCTCGGAGCACAGCCAGTACGATCCCGCCGAAGGCGCTCGCGTGGTCGCCGGGCCGGCGCCGCAGCCGCTCGCCGCGATCCTGCTCGAGCACGACCCGGCGAGCGACGAGCTCCACGCGGTCGGCACGCTCGGCGGCGAGCTGTTCAACGAGTTCTTCGCCAAGTACGAGTTCCGCCTGGCGACCGAGCACGGCGCTCAAGCCCGCGCGGCGGTCACTGGCTGGTGCGTGGTGCAGGAGCTCGACCACTACTGCCGCCAGCAAGTGAAGTGCTAGCGTGGCTCGCCCGCGATGAGCGCTTTCCGCCCGCCGAGCGGGCGCTGAAGGACCCGAACGGCCTGCTGTGCGCCGGCGGCGACCTGTCGCTCGAGCGGCTGCTCGACGCGTACCGCCACGGCATCTTTCCCTGGTACTCGGGCGCGGAGCCGGTGCTGTGGTGGTCGCCCGATCCGCGCATGGTGCTGTACTGCGACGAGCTCAAGCTGTCGCGCTCTCTCGGCAAGAGCGCGCGCAACAAGGGCTACCGCGTCACCGTGGACCAGGTGTTCGCCGACGTGCTGCTGGGGTGCTCGGAACCGAGAAAAGCTGAGCCCGGAACCTGGCTCGGCAAGGACATGCGCAAGGCCTACCTGGCGCTGCACCGCGCCGGCCACGCCCACTCCTTCGAGACCTGGCGGGGCAAGGAGCTGGTCGGCGGCCTGTACGGGGTGGCGATCGGGCGCATGTTCTACGGAGAATCGATGTTTTCGCGCGCCACCGACGCCTCCAAAGTGGCATTAGTCACACTCGTGCGTGAGTTGAAGGCGCGTGACTTTCCGCTCATCGACTGCCAGATGAGCACGCCGCTGCTGGCCTCCCTCGGAGCGCGGGAGATCCCGCGCCGGGCCTTCCTGCGCGCGGTTGCAGCGCTGGTAAACTACGCCGATCCGCCCGGAAGGTGGGCCCTTGTCGAGACTTAACGATCTGCCGCATGCCGTCCTGCAGTTCTACGTGACGGCGCCCTATCCCTGCAGTTACCTGCCGGACCGCATGGCGCGTTCCCAGGTGGCGACGCCGAGCCACCTGATCAACACCGAGCTGTACGGCGACCTGGTCAAGGCCGGCTTCCGCCGCAGCGGCATCTTCACCTACCGGCCGCACTGCGACGCCTGCCGCGCCTGCGTGCCGGTGCGCATCCCGGTCCACGAGTTCGCCGCCCATCGCTCGCAGCGCCGCGCCTGGAAGCAGCACGGCGGGCTGACTGCGCATCCGCAGCCGCTCAAGTTCCGCCTCGAGCATTACGCGCTGTACCTGCGCTACCAGTCGAAGCGCCATTCCGGCGGCGGCATGGACAACGACAGCCGCGACCAGTATTCGCATTTCCTGCTGCAGAGCAGGGTCGATACGCGGCTGATCGAATTCCGCGACGCCAGCCAGCTGGTGATGGTCTCGATCGTCGACTACCTGCCCGACGGGCTGTCGTCGGTCTATACCTTCTATGAGCCCGACCGGCGCGGCGCGAGCTTCGGCACCTACAACGTGATGTGGCAGATCGATTCCTGCCGCAAGCTGGGCCTGCCCTACCTGTACCTCGGCTACTGGATCCGGGAGAGCCCGAAGATGGCGTACAAGTCCAAGTTCGAGCCGATCGAGGGCTTCATGGGCGGCCTCTGGCGCCGCCTCGGGAGACGGGACGCGGCGTGAGCCTTTACGCGCTGGCGCGCCCGCTCCTCTTCTCGCTAGATCCCGAAACCGCGCATCGCGTCACCCTGCAGCTGGCGGGATTTCTTCCGTATGCCGCGGTCCCGCCCTGCCCGGTCCGCGCGCTCGGGCTGCAATTTCCGAATCCGGTCGGCCTGGCAGCCGGCCTCGACAAGAACGCGGAGCACATCGACGCGCTGGCGAAGCTGGGCTTCGGCTTCATCGAGGTCGGGACGGTGACGCCGCGACCGCAGGCGGGCAACCCCAGGCCGCGCCTGTTCCGGCTGCCGCAGGCGCACGCGCTCATCAACCGCTTCGGCTTCAACAACGTCGGCGTCGACGCCTTCCTGCAGAACGTCGCGCGCTCGCGCTACCGCGGCATCCTCGGCATCAACATCGGCAGGAACGCCGACACGCCGCCCGAGCGAGCGGCCGACGATTACGAGATCTGCCTCGAAAAAGTCTATGCGCGCGCTTCCTACGTCACGCTAAACATCTCCTCGCCGAACACCCTGGGCCTGAGGGACCTTCAGCAGCGCGACCAGGTGGAAAATCTCCTTGCCCGCCTGTCGAATCGGCGCGAGCGGCTCGCCGATCGACACGGCAAGCGCATTCCGCTGGTGCTGAAGGTGGCGCCCGATCTGGAAATCGAGCAAGTAAAGAGCATTGCACGGGCAGTGCGGACACATCGCGTCGAAGGCGTGATCGCGACCAATACTTCGGTCTCACGCGAGGGCGTCGAAGGGTTGCCGCACGCGAACGAAGCGGGCGGGCTGTCTGGAAAACCCCTGCGGGAACGCGCCACCCGCGTGCTCGAGCTGCTGAAGAGCGAATTGAAGAGCGAGGCAACGCTCATCGGCGCCGGCGGCATCTTCACTCAGTCGGATGCCAGAGAAAAAATTGCTGCGGGGGCGTCGCTGGTCCAGCTCTACACCGGGCTCGTCTACCGCGGGCCAGGGCTGGTTGCAGAATGCGTGTCGGCGTTCCGCGCGAAATAAAGGACGGCGAGTTCCGCGTCGCGCTCACGCCGGCCGGAGCGGGTTCGCTCGAATGCGAGGTCGTCGTCGAACCCGGCGCGGGCGAAGCTGCCGGCTTCCCGGACGAGGATTACGTCGCTCGGGGCGCGAAACTGGGGGCTGCGTGGGAGTGCGAGCTGGTGGTCAAGGTAAAGGAGCTTCAGGAACCCGAGTACCGGCGCCTGCGTCGCGGGCAGACCCTGTTCGGCTTTCAGCACTTCGCGCCGCATCCCAGGCTGCTCGAGGCCGCCCTCGCCTCGGGCGCGACCTTCATCGCCTTCGAAACGGTCGGCCAGCCCGGCGGCAGCCTGCCGATCCTCGCGCCGATGTCGGCGATCGCCGGCCGGCTCGCGGTGCAGGCCGGCGCGTGGTGCCTGCAAAAGCAGAACGGCGGCAGCGGCGTCCTGCTTCCCGGGCTGGAGGGCGTGCCGGCCGGCAGAGTGGTGATCCTCGGCGCAGGCAACGTCGGCTCGAATGCGCTTGCGGTTGCGCATGGCCTGGGAGCCGAAGTCAGCGTCTTTGCCAGGACCGAGAAAAGGTTTCCCGGTTTGCGGAAACGTTTCCCGGGCGTGACGTTCCAGGCCGGAAAGCCGATCATCACTCAGGCGGATCTCGTCATCGGCGCGGTCCTGACGCCGGGCGAGATGTCCCCGAAGCTCGTCAGCCGCGACATGCTCAGGCGCATGCGCCGCGGCTCGGCGCTGGTCGACGTCGGCATCGACCAGGGCGGGATCGCGGAGACCTCGCGGCCGACCTCGCACAGCGATCCGATCTATGTCGACGAGGGGGTGGTGCACTATTGCGTGCCGAACATGCCCTCGGCCTGCGCGCGAACTGCGAGCTTCGCCCTCGAAGCCGCCGTGCTGCCTTTCGTAAGGATGCTTTTGAGTGACAGGATGAGCATGGATCTCCTTGCCGGCGTTCAAGTGCGAGCTGGAAAAGTGACGCACGAGAAGCTGGCGCGCGATACCGGCCGGTCTTACTCGCCGCTGTGAAACGCGCCACTGTCGCCCGAATCGACGAAGACCGCTGCATCGGCTGCACGCGCTGCATCGAGGCCTGCCCGGTGGACGCGATCGTCGGCGCGCATCGGCTGATGCACACCGTGGTCGAGCCCTGGTGCATCGGCTGCGCGCTGTGCCTGCCGCCCTGCCCCGTCGACTGCATCGACATGATCCCGGCCAAAGGCGCCTGGAGCCCCGGCCACCAGGCGGCGGCGAAGCAACGCGCACGGCAGCGCAAGCTGCGCCTCGCGCAGCCGCAGTTCGTTTCGCCGGCGAAAAATCGCCGCGCGGTGATCGCCGCGGCGCTGGCGCGCAAAAGGCGATGAACCCCGCAAAACGCCGCGAGATCTTCCGCCGCTTCCAGGCGGCGAATCCGAACCCGACCACCGAGCTCAGGTACCGCACGCCGTACGAGCTGCTGGTCGCGGTGGTGCTGTCGGCCCAGGCGACCGACAAGTCGGTGAACCAGGCGAGTGCCGCGCTGTTCGAGCGATTCGACACCCCCGCAAAAATGCTGAAGCTGGGCGTCGCGGACCTGGAAAAGTACATCCGTCGAATCGGGCTTTACCGCACCAAGGCGAAAAACGTATTGGCGCTGTCGAAGATCCTGCTCGAGGAGCACGGCGGCGAAGTGCCGGCGAGCCGCGAAGCGCTGGAGCGCCTGCCCGGCGTCGGCCGCAAGACGGCGAACGTGGTGCTCAACACGGCATTCGGCCAGCCGACGGTGGCGGTCGACACGCACATCTTCCGCGTCGCCAACCGCACCGGCATCGCTCCGGGCAAGGATCCGCTCGAGGTAGAGCAAAAACTGCTCAAGTTCACGCCGCCGGAATACCTGCAGAACGCGCACCATTGGCTGATCCTGCACGGCCGCTACATCTGCCTGGCGCGCAAGCCCGGCTGCCCGAACTGCCTGATCCGCGACCTGTGCGAATTCAGGCCGAAGACCAGGTGATGTTTGACCCGACCCGCGATCAGGCGCGTGACGTTTTTTTGGGCGCCTGGCGTAAATATCGCGCCGGCGAGCCGCTCATCGGCATGGAGTCGCTCGCCCTCGACGTGATCCTGCAGCACCCCGAGTACCACGCGATGCTGGAGCTGCCGGCGCGCTACCGCGACAAGGACTACGTCGACGAAGCGAATCCCTTCCTGCACATGAGCCTGCATGTCGCGCTGGAGGAGCAGCTCTCCATCGACCAGCCGCCGGGAATCGTGTCGCGTTTCAGCGCGCTGCTGTCGCGATTCGGCGAGACCGCGCAGCCCGAACGGACTAGCCCAGCTCGGTACGGTCTGCATATTGACCGCCGCATGATGATCCCACCAGTCACCGAGAGATCGTGCCATGAGACTCGCGTTCGCCGCCCTCGCCGCCCTCGCCGCCAGCCTACTCTGCAGCATGCCCGCCCACGCCGACGACACGGTGATCCTGGTGGCGAAGCGGGACATGAAGGACCAGCTCTACGGCTCCACCGTGCTGGTCGCGAAGCCGGTGGGCAACGAGCGCCATGTCGGCTTCATTCTCAACAAGCCGACCCAGGCGACGCTGGGCAAGCTGTTCCCGGACCATGCGCCTTCGCAAAAAATCATCGACCCGGTCTACCTCGGCGGGCCGCTCAGCTCCGAAGTGATCTTCGCGCTGGTACAGCGGCGCGAGAGCCCTGGAGCGCGCTCGGTCCGGATCGCGCCCGACCTGTTTCTCGCGATCGACAGCGAGGTGGTCGACAGCATCATCGAGAAGGAGCCGCAGCGTGCGCGCTTCTTCGCCGGGCTGGTGATGTGGCGGCCGGGCGAGCTCGACGACGAGCTCAAGCGCGGCCTGTGGTACGTGCTCGAGGACAGCACCGACCTGGTGATGCGCAAGCCGACCGAAGGATTGTGGGAAGAGCTGGTCGGCCGCTCGGAGCGTAAGGCGAATACGATCTAGCGCTGGTCGTGGAGCCGGGACTTCTGGCTGGAGAACCATGCAGCCAGGTCCTCCATGTCCTGCTTGGTGAGCTGCGCCGCGAAGCTCTTCATGATCGGGTTGCTGCGCTTGCCGGTCTTGTAGTCGTGCAGCGCCTTCGCAAGGTAATCGGCGTACTGGCCGGCGAGGATCGGTTGGTCCGGCGTCGAGGGCCGATTGCCGTCGGGGCCGTGGCAGGCAGCGCAGGCTTGCGCGGTCTTCGCCTTTCCGGATTCGACATCTCCCCTCGCTTGAGCCGTTCCGGCCGGCACCCCGTAGTACGCGGCGAGATCGGTCATGTCCTGGTCGCTCAGGCTCGCGGCGATGCCGCGCATCGAGGGATGCGAGCGCTCGCCGGACCGGTACGCCTTCAGCGCATTGACCAGGTAGGCCGGCTGCTGGCCGGCGATCTTCGGCACGTGGTAGACCTCGGGGAAAGCGGTCCTGTACCCAGGAATGCCGTGGCAGCCGATGCACATCGCGGTCTTGTGGCGGTGCGCGAGCTCGGCATCGCCGGCCGGAGCCGGTTGCTGGGCGGCCGCCAGCGGCGCGCCTAAAATCAGTGCGGCGCCGAGCGCGGCGCCGAGGAAGCGAGGGGCCATCCGTTTCTTCTAGGGATTGCGTGAAGGTCTGTCAAGGGCCGTGGCATACTGGCAGGCGCTTCGGGGGGAAGACGGGGTTCCGGTGCGAGGATCAGCCTTGGCGGCGGTGGCCGCCATTCTTCTTGTTGCCTGCAGCAACAGCTTTGCCGCGCCTGCGGACGAGCTGCGCTTGCTGCTCGAGCAAGGCCGCTCGGCGGACGCCTACGCTCTCGGCCGCAGCCACTCCGAAGAGCTCGGCAAGCCGGATTTCGATTTCTATTACGGCATCGCGGCGCTCGACAGCGGCCACGCCGGCGAGGGCGTGCTGGCGCTCGAGCGCTACGTCGTGCGCTTTCCCGACAACGACCGCGCCCGGCTGGAGCTGGCGCGCGGCTACTTCGTGCTCGGCGAGCTGGTGCGCGCGCGCGAGGAGTTCGAAACCGTCCTGCGGAAGAACCCGCCGCCCGCGGTGCAGGCGACGATCGAGCGCTTCATGGACTCGATCCGCGCGCAGGAGACGCGCTACAGCACCACGGCGACCGGCTACGTGGAGATCGGCGGCGGCTACGACTCCAACGTCAACAGCGGCATCGGCAACCCGGTCATCTCGGTGCCGACGCTCGGCACGGTGCAGCTGACGCAGGCGGGCGTAAAAAGCGGCTCCAGCTTCCTGCACCTCGGCGCCGGCGGCTCGATGTCGCACCCGGTGGCCCCGGGTGTCGCGCTGCTCGGCGGCGCGAGCGCCGAATTCAAGCTCAACGCGGGTTCGTTCGACAAGCAGTTCGACCTGGGCGCCCTTGCCGCCTACGGCGGCGTCTCGGTGATCCAGGACAAGGACCTGTATCGCGCCACGTTTTCCCTGTCGACGCTGGAGGTGGACTACAACCGGTTCCGCGACAGCGCGTCGGTCGGCGGCGAGTGGCACCGCCAGGTCGACGAGTTCAACACCGGCTCGGTATTCCTGCAGTACGCGCGGCTGCAGTATCCGTCGAGCCCGGCGCGCAACGCCGATTTCTACGGCGCCGGCGTGGGCTGGCGGCGCGCTTACGTCGCGCCGATGCAGCCGGTGTTCCAGGTGCAGGCGCTGCTCGGGCAGGAGAAAAATGACGCCTCGCCGGTGCGCGACGATTTGTCGCGCGACCTCTACACCCTGCGCGGCGGCCTGGCCCTGACCCCGGCTGCGCGGTGGGGCTTATCGGCCGGTCTCAGCTACACCCGGAGCCGGTTCAAGGAAGCCGATCCGCTGTTTCTCGTGACGCGCGGCGACGACTACTACGGCTTCGACGCCGGCGTGTCGTATCGGCTTAGCAAGCAACTCGCCCTGCGCGGCGATTACCTGCACTCTGACAATCGGTCTAACATCGAGCTCTACAAGTACACGCGTGACCTCATCACCCTTCGCGCGCGCTACGAGTTCTAAGGAGTCATCATGCGCTCTCTCATCATTCTTCTGGGCCTTCTCTCCGCTCCCGGCTTGGCGTCGGCGCAAGCCGGGCGGTTTCTCCTCGCGGTAGGCGACGTGGTGGTCGTGCGAGGACAGGCTGAAATCCGCGCCGCGACCGGAACGCCGGTGCAATCCGGCGACACCATCCGCGTCGGGCCGGCGAGCAATGCGCAGATCCGGATGACCGATGAATCCATCGTCGGTCTTCGGCCTGGCACCGTATTCGGCATCGACGCCTATGAGTACTCGGGGCAGGCCGAGCCGCGCAGCATTTTCAGCCTCCTGAAAGGCGGCTTCCGCACCGTCACTGGAGCGATCGGGCGGCTCCACAACCGCGAGCGCTACGCGGTGCGCACGCCGACCGCGACGATCGGCATCCGCGGCACCCACTACACCGTGGTCCACTGCGACAACGACTGCGGCGGCGCGGATCGCGGTTCGATCTCCAATGGAACTTATGGCGGCGTCACCGACGGGCGCATCGAGGTGGTGAACCAGACCGGCGAGCACGAGTTCGCCGCCAACACGTTCTTCTATGTCGCTAGCGCAGGCACTGCGCCGCAGAACCTCATCGCGCCGCCGAACTTCCTCTACGACCGGCTCGAGGGCCAGGCGCGCTCGCGCGGCAGCCATGGCAACGAGTCGAGCGAGACCCTGGCGCGCTCCGGCCTCAACGCCGAGAGCCGTTCGAGCGAGGTGCCGCCGCCGCCCCAGCCGAGCCCCTTCATCATCACCGAGCAGAGGACCTCGAGCGGGCAGCCTGCCGTCCTCGCCGCCGCGTCCGCGCTCGGATTCGCCGGGGCCTGGACCTCGGCGACCGGCGATGCAAACAGCGTTACCGCCTTCGTCTCCAATGAGATGCTGACCAGGACCGGGAGCGGAACGAGCCAGACGCTGACGGCGTTCAACATTCCCGGCACGGCAAGCGGCGCCGCATCCGTGTTGGGGCCGATCAGTGAATCCGGCGGCTTCGATCCCGGCGATGGCTCCGTCAACGCGAACTGGGGAGTCTGGGCTGTCGGCTCCATCACGGATCGCCTCGGCACGACGCGCATCCCGGGCGGCGCGCACTACATCTTCGGCAACCTCACTCCGCCTGAGGTCATCGCAGCGCGCACCGGCACGCTCTCCATGATCGCCTTCGCCGGCACCACTCCGACCAGCAGCACGCTCGGCAGTTTTTCTGGCGGGACTTCTCCAAGCCTGAATTATCCAAGCCTGTCGCTCAACTTCGATACCAGGAGCGTGCAGGTCGGCGCATTCAGCTGGGCCTTCGCCCTCGGCACGTTCAGCTTCCCGGCCGGTGCCGGAACGATTTTCGCCGTTCCAGGCAGAGGCGCCGGGGTCAATGCGAGTCTCGCTGGCACGTTCTCCAGCAATGTTCCGGCCACCGCGGCCATGTCGGGCGCGTTTTTCGGCCCGACGGGAAATCACCTCGGCGTGGGAATCGGAGTGACGTCTGCGCCGGTAACGGGTGCGCCAGTCTCTGGCCAAGGGGTGACGATTTATACGCCAGTTCCTGGCGCGTGATCTTTCCATGCGCTTCAAGGGCTCGCCGTCGTACGTTTCAACCGATGACCTGACGCTCGCGGTCAACGCGGCGATCACGCTGCAGCGGCCGCTGCTGGTGAAGGGCGAGCCCGGCACCGGCAAGACGATGCTCGCGCTCGAGGTCGCCAGGTCGCTCGGCGTGCCGATCCTGGAATGGCACATCAAGTCGACCACCAAGGCGCAGCAGGGCCTCTACGAGTACGACGCGGTGAGCCGGCTGCGCGACTCGCAGCTCGGCGACGAGCGCGTGCACGACATCCACAACTACATCGTCAGGGGCATGCTGTGGCAGGCCTTCAGCGCGGATTCGCCGGTCGTGCTGCTGATCGACGAGATCGACAAGGCCGACATCGAGTTTCCCAACGACCTGCTGCGCGAGCTCGACCGCATGGAGTTCTACGTCTACGAGACGCGCGAGCTGGTGAAGGCGAAGCACCGGCCGATCGTGTTCATCACCTCGAACAACGAGAAGGAGCTGCCCGACGCGTTCCTGCGGCGCTGCTTCTTCCACTACATCCGCTTCCCGGACAAGGAGACGATGGAGAAGATCGTCGCCGTGCACTACCCCGCGCTGAAGAAGTCGCTGCTGCGCGAGGCGATGGAGGTGTTCTTCGAGGTGCGCGAGGTGCCGGGGCTGAAGAAGAAGCCCTCGACCAGCGAGCTCCTCGACTGGCTGAAGCTCCTCCTCGCCGAGGACATCCCGCCCGACGCGCTGCGCTCGAAGGACCGCAAGACCATCATCCCGCCGCTGCACGGCGCGCTGCTGAAGAACGAGCAGGATGTGCATTTGTTCGAACGTCTTGTCTTTATGACGCGAGCCAAAGGCGGCTGAGCTTTTGCCGCCCCCCTGTCAAGGGGGGAGCGAACGAAGTGAGCGGGGGGTTGGTTTTATGGACGTAACCCTGACGTTCGACAACGGTCCGGAGCCGGCGGTGACGCCGCGCGTGCTCGACGTGCTCGACGGCGCCGGCATCAAGGCCACGTTCTTCGTCCTGGGCTCGAAGCTCGCCGACAAGGAGCGCCGCGCCATCGCCAAGCGCGCGCACGCCGAGGGGCACTGGATCGGCAACCACACCTGGACGCATAGCCAGCCGCTCGGCCGCATCGGCGACGCGGCACGCGTGCTCGCCGAGATCGTCGATACCGAAAGCGCGATCGACGAGCTGGCGCATCCGGATCATCTTTTCCGGCCGTTCGGCGGCGGCGGCGAGATCGGGCGGCACCTCCTCAGTCCCGCCGCGGTCGACGTGCTGCGGAAGGAGAAGATGACCTGCGTGCTCTGGAACGCCATCCCGCGCGACTGGGAGGATCCGCGTGGCTGGGCCGAAGTGGCGCTCGCGCAGTGCCTGGATCAGCCCTGGACGCTGCTGGTGCTGCACGACCTGCCGACCGGCGCCATGGGACGCCTCAAGATCTTCATCGACCGCGTGCTCGATCACGGCGGTCGCTTCCGCCAGGACTTCCCGCCGCAGTGCGTGCCGATCCGCCGCGGCGAGGTGGTGGGGGACCTCGCCGGCTACGTCGCCGCCTGACGCACGCGATTGGTCGCCCACTCGATGTGCGCGCGGAAGTTGAGGCCGGCGGCGTAGAAGTTGCGCACCGCGCCGACCACCTTCCGGTCGGTCGGCGTGCGGTTCACTCCGCCTTGACCCCGGAGGTCTTGAGCACCTGCGCCCAGCGCTCGTAGTCCTTCTTCAGGAACGCAGCGAACTCCGTCGGCGTGTCGCCGACGATTTGCGCGCCGAGCTGGCGCATGCGCTCGCGATCGTCGTGATTGGCGTAGCACTGCGCGAGAAACGCGTTATCGTCGAGTACGTGCTCGTTGAGGGCCCATGTGTCTTCCGCCAGGCCGAGTGTTGCGTACGGTCCAAACAATTTCGCCAAATAGATCGAGTATGTAACCGGATGGGAAATAGGAAGATCGGGCTGGCCGGGATCGATATTCACGGGTGTGACGTAGACCTCTACTTCGGGTGACAGCTCCTTGAGATAGAAGCGGCAGATTCCATGCGCCCCAAAACCCATCCCCGCTTTGAACTTCACGGGAATCCAATTGGAATATTCGCCAACGTTCAGCGTGAAATTCTGCGAGTCCGCGATGAGGCGCGCCCGAGTCCCGGTCTTGTCAGGACGAATTTCGAAATCGACTCGCAGTTCGTTGCCCGAGCCCGCGAGCAGCTCGTGCCCGACCTCGGTATGCCGCTCCGTCGTGCGCCGCTCCTCGGCCGACAACGGCCCGGGCTTCTGGAGGAGCGCGGCGGGGTTCGCGATCTTCCCGATGTCGTGCAGAGGGCTCACGAGACGTAAGAGCTCCGCGCGGTCGTGATCGATCCCGAGCGCGAGCGCGATCGTGAGCACGTACGAGCCGACGCGCTCGT
>Ga0137409_10003430_pt1 | contig 16802 bp, 16 predicted proteins | sample CZODoug1_16funga_FD_122059 | JGI IMG/M metagenome (GOLD analysis project Ga0137409, IMG submission 122059) | Vadose zone soil fungal communities from Angelo Coast Range Reserve, California, USA - CZODoug1_16fungal (Hybrid Assembly) | ecosystem: Environmental > Terrestrial > Soil > Vadose zone... | reverse complement strand
CTTGTCAGGTTCTACAAGCAAAACCCGGAACTGCTGAGGCGCTGACCGTCCGCCTGCGGTCTACGCCGAATGGATACGAAGTAGACAGGCCAGTCGCCGGATTTCGGCGTCAGGATGTTCATTGAATTGAGGTCACCGTGGAGCAATGTCATGCCATGTGATCGGGCCCATCTCGTTCGCATGGCCTCTTCGTGATTTTGAAAGCGGGCCTTGAGCGTCAAGCCCGTCGCACACTCCATGGCGGCAACGCCCGGACTTATCTCCTCGAAATAACGGTCGAGCACCGCTTGCTCGGGGGCCGGCTTGGAGCACCAATGATGCTTGTGCAGGCGACCGAGTGCCTCGGCGGCGGCAAGCCCATACTCCAGGGTAGGAGGGACGCCACGCCTATTTCGATGCGTCCCAGACAGGTCATCGAGCAGGAGGTGGTATCCAATCCCTTCCTTGTACGCTGCGTTCCAACAACGGACTAGTGGCGCCTCGGTCAGGCTCACATAGTCCCGCGTGTAGTAGTCGACTTCCGATCGTCCAAAAGTCGCTCCCAGACAAGCCTTTAATCGCAATGTCCGCGTCGTTCCGTCGGCGAATGTCACGACTATTAGATGTTGGTTTGACCAATTGCTCTGGCCGCTCGATGCCGAAAAACGCACCACGTCGCGCTGGAGTACATTCGAGAGCCACCCCACCGATATGTCTTCAGCACCTCGCAACACTGGACTTTGTTTCATGGCCTAACGGAAAGAGACCCGCCGAGACAATTTCGTCATCGCAAGACTAGCAAGAACCAACACCAAAGTCAGTTCCTGGCCCGAAGGCGAAGTCAAGAGATGTCCGCTCGCGCATCAGCTTTCAGGGGTAAAGCTGACTAATCATGAAGAGGATGCCGATCAACGTTTCCTCCGGAATCAACGGAGTAGCGCGGACAGTCGGCGCGTAAAGCTCTCACGGATTGTGATCGACAATGAGACGCGCAAGCGCTCGCAACTCGTCGTATGACAGGGTGGTGATAGCCGCAAGTAGATCAAGCCGGTACCTGTCAGGCGACAGGTCGTGAGACATCAGTTTTTTGGAAAGTTCACGAAGTTTAATCATGAGCAAATCCGTCTCAGCAGAAAGGGGGAGAGTGCGAACTTCCCTCGGCGCTCCAGCCTGATTTAACCACGCTTCACGAGTGGTAAAATGATAACGTAGCGTTGCACAATGTCAAATACGCATCTGATTTACTATGAAAATTGGGAGTTTTCGGGCTTGCATCTCTTAGCGTCTGCAGGAGGCGGTATTGCGCGAAGGCTATTCTTAAGGGAGTAGGATATCAGGATTTCCTGACATCCTTGTTGGCTTCTGGCCCATCGCGTTGTTCGCAGCAACGCAGCCCTTAGTCGCTTTCGAGACAAAGCGGACATTAACCCCGGCACGCCACAGAACCGGATTTATGAGTACACATCCTTAGTTATTGCGGCGGCCGCAGGCACGCCGCCGCCAGCTTGAGAAACGCGCGCGCGCGATGCGAGAGGCCAAGCCCGCGCGGCGGCAGGCCGTGCTTCTCCTCCGCGCTCATCTCGCCAAAGGTGCGATCATGGCCATCGGGCAGGAACATCGGGTCGTAGCCAAAACCGGCGGTGCCGCGCGGCGGCCAGATCAGCGTGCCGTCAACGCGCGCCTCGAACTCTTCGAGATGGCCATCCGGCCATGCGACGCAGAGCGCGGAGACGAAATGTGCGCTGCGCTGTGATGCCGTGGTCGCGCCGCGCGCGAGCAATTCATCTTCGACCTTCTGCATGGCGTGGCTGAAGTCGCGCGGCTCGCCCGCCCAGCGCGCCGAGTGGATGCCGGGCGCGCCGTTGAGCGCATCGACCGCGAGCCCGGAGTCGTCGGCGAAGGCGGGCAGCGTGGCGGTGGTCGCGGCGGCAAGCGCCTTGAGACGGGCATTGTCGCGGAACGTTGTCCCGGTTTCCTCGGGCTCGGCGAGGGCGAGCTCGCTCGCCGACACTGCCGATACACCATAGGACGCGAGCAGCTCGCGCATCTCCCTGAGCTTGCCGGCGTTGTGGGTGGCGATGATCAGACGGCCGGAGATGGGGCGATGTACCATCGAGGAGCGCGCGCCTACATCACTGCGAGCTTCTGCAGGTCGACCAGCTTGGCGACGCCCTTCTTGGCGAGCGCGAGCAAATTCAGAAACTGCTCCTCGCTGAACGGCGTCTTCTCCGCCGTCCCCTGCACCTCGACGATGCGGCCGTTGCCGGTCATCACGAAGTTGGCGTCGGTATCGGCGTCGGAATCCTCCGCATAGTCGAGATCGAGCACCGCGGTATCCTTGCAGATACCGCAGGAGATCGCCGCCACATGGTCGCGCAGCGGCTCCGATTTGAGCATGGAGCGCGTCTTCATCCAGGCGATGGCGTCGTGCAGCGCCACCCAGGCGCCGGTGATCGAGGCCGTGCGGGTGCCGCCATCGGCCTGGATCACATCGCAGTCGATGGTGATCTGGCGCTCGCCCAGCGCGGGCAGGTCGAGCACGGCGCGCAGACTGCGGCCGATCAGGCGCTGGATCTCGATGGTGCGGCCGGACTGCTTGCCGGCGGAGGCCTCGCGGCGGGTGCGCTCGGATGTCGCGCGCGGCAGCATGCCGTATTCGGCCGTGATCCAGCCGCGCCCTTGGCCCTTGAGCCACGGCGGCAGCCGGTCCTCCAGCGTGGCCGTGACCAGCACATGGGTGTCGCCGAACTTCACGAAGCAGGAGCCCTCGGCATATTTGACGACGCCGCGCTCGAGCGAAACGGCGCGCAGCTCATCGGGCGCTCGGCGACTGGGCCGCATGGCGATGTCCTTCGGTTTGCGAAAAGCGCCGTGCTTTGTAAGCAGGGCCCGCGCAAGCGGCAAGAGGCGTATAAGTGGGCCGTATATAGTGTGGATTGCGAACGCGCCCTGAGGAAACGCCTGATGCTGCAGCGCGGGGGGATTGATAGGGCCCTGCCGCAGGCTGGGCATGGTTCATCTTGATACCGTTGGGCCCAAAGCCCTGCTGGTGGCGCCCACCGCCGAACACCGCCAGCTCCAGGCCCTGCGCCAGGAACAAGCCGTGCCCTAGGCCGGTCATCGCGGCGACCAGCGCGCTCGCCATGGCTTGATTCGAACGGAAGATCGCCCACCTTCGGCCGAAGGAAATGAAGACAGCAATGAAGCACGCCGACGTCCCCTTCGTAATCGATTTCCACACCCACATGCTCGACGAGGAGCTGCGCGCGATCTGCACCAGCCGCAACGCCATCACGGGCTTCGGCAAGAAGCAGGCGCCGCCGAGCGCCAACCTGCGCAAGTTCCTCGATCCCGAGCTGCAGATCGCCGACATGGACGAGCGCGGCATCGACATGCATGTCGTGTTCACCGGTCCGGTGCACATGTCGACCTGGTGGGCGGACCCGCAGACAGCAGCCAAGCTCACGCGCCGCATGAACGACATCATCGCGGGCTGGGTGGCGCGCTATCCGAAGCGCTTCGTCGGCACCATCACGCTGCCGATGCAGGATGTCGATCTTGCGATCACGGAGCTTGCACGCGGCGTGGAGGAGCTTCGCCACAAGGCGGTGCTGCTACCGACCAATGTCGACGGCGTCTATCTCGGCGACCGCAAATTCTGGCCGTTGTGGCAGGCGATCCGCGATCACGACATCGCGGTGTTCATTCATCCCGAGGGCATTCGCGATCCCTGGTATCACAAGTTCGCGCTCTGGAACTCGATCGGCCAGCAGATCGAGGAAGCGAAAGTGGCAGCCTCGATCATCTACGAGGGCCTGCTCGACGCGATCCCGGGCCTCAAGATCGTGATCGCGCATGGCGGCGGCTATTTCGCGACCTGCATGGGCCGGCTCGATCGCAACGTCGAGAAGGCCGAGGCGCGCGTGAATATCGGCTACAAGAAGCCGAGCGACTATCTGCGCCACTTCTACTATGACACGTGCGTGTATGATCCGCTGGCGCTGGCGACGCTGTTCAAGCGCGTCGGTGCCGACCGCATCGTGCTCGGCGCCGACTATCCGGTCGGTGGCAGCGATCCAGTCGGCGAGGTGAAGGAAGCCGTGACGCTGTCGAACGACGAGTTGCGCATGGTGGCGGCCGGCACGGCGGCGCAGCTGTTGGGGATCGAGACAAAGTTGACGAGGTCTTGAGGCGGAAGGCGAGTGTGAGAACCATCAGCCTGGCTCTTCTGCTTCATCGGCCAATTCTGCCCACTCCAGAATGACGTCATTGTTTTCATCAATGACGAAAGCGACGATGAGAGGAGGGATGTATCCTTCAATCATTGTCGTTCTTGCGTATCGGATCCTTACCCAGTCATTTTGGATCGAGGGGAATCCAAACGGATTGCGCATAAGCGCTTCAATAATCGTTTCCAAGGCGCGATCTACCGCCCTATATCCACCGAGGCGAGCAACGCATTCAGAAAAATTGGGGCCTTCAATAATATTTCGCACTATTTGCTGAGCCAGCTATTTTCCATTGCCAATTTGAGCAGGCGGCCCCTTTGGCCGGCGCCAACTGGCGTATCTGAAAGATAGGCCAATTCGTACGGCATTGGCTCGCCGTCAGTTCTGCTATTCCACGCTATGCCGTGTGATACGTCGCTGGTCTCGCGGCCGCTCTTGTCCCAATAGGCTGAAATTGCGTGATCCAAATAATCAAGGTCGCCACGGCTAAACAAGGTCAGCACGGGGTCAGCAAGTGCAACTGGCCTGTGCTCATCGTGATCAACTATCCTTGTCTTCTCAATGCGTAGAAATCCATCTGCCTGAAGTTCGTCCAGAACGGGCAACATTTCCACTGCAGCTGGTCCTTGCGGGAGCCGCTGGTACTGCCTGCCGGTGACCGGCTGTCCCCTCTGGGCAAAAGATTCGAAATCGGCGCGCCAGATTATTTTGTTGAGCTTAACCAGTCCGAACAATGGTGCACTTTCACATGCACGGGAAACGTACAACACCGCCTCGCGCAAGCGGCGTTGACCACCCGGAAGCGGGACCTTCCAGGTAAGCTTTGTGCGGTGGTTCGACAGTATTGACATGTGCTGAATCTATGCTCGGCAAGGAATCAACGCCAGAGCCTTACCATACATTCTTTATGCCGCCGAAGCTTTTAGTGAAATGATAATTGCCGCCGTCAGCTATGGGGTGCCCCTCATACCGTAGGCAATTCGTGCCGTTGCGCTGCTTGTCCTCACGCCACCTCAAACCCGGCCTCCTTCCACACCGTGCTTCGGTCCGGCCGCTTGAGCGTCGCGATGAAATCGAGCGCGGCGCCGCGCGCGTTGCTCGTCGCCATCACGCCCGCGCAATAGGTGGTGTCGCTGCCGAGCGGCTTTGGCAAGGGCCCGATCACGCGCACGCCGGAGATCGGCACGATCTCGGCAATGAGCGTCATGCCAATCTCGGCCTTGCCCTCGGCGACACGGCGCGCAACCTCGCCGCCGTTCTGCTGCGGCATGCCCTTCTCCTTGATGGCGTCGGCGAGGCCAAGCTCCGCAAACATTCGCGCCAGATAGACGCCGGCGGAACCGCCGACCGCGGCATCGCTGAACGCAATCGCGCCGGCGTCAACAAGCGCCTGCCGGAACGCCTCCGGCGTCGAGATGTCGGGAGCGGGAGCGCCCGCGCGCACCGCGACCCCGATGCGCACGGTCGCAATGTCGGCCCGGCTCCTGGGGGCGAGCCGCTCGGCCTTCTCCAGCGTGTCGATGGCTGGCTTGGCGCTGATCACGACGTCGGCGGTCTCGCCGGCATCGAGCCGCTGCTGCAGCGCCCCCACCGTGCCAAAGCTGAGCTCGACCTCGGTGCCGGTTGTGCTGGTGAAGTCATAGGCAAGCGCGGTAACCACCTCGTGCATCGAGCGCGCACACATGATCTTGAGCTTTGCCACGTCACCTCCCTTACCCCATAATCATGTACGATTGTGGGAACGCCATCGACTATAGGCGAACAAGAACGGGAGTGCAGCTTGGCGAAACTGAAGGACTTGATCCGCGGCAACGACCTCATCGTGGCGCCGGTGGTCTGTAATCCGATCATGGCGCGGATGGCGGAGGACGCGGGCTTCAAGGCGATCTATCTCTCGGGCGGGACGCTGGGCTGGGTCAAATGCGTCACCGAGGCGAACCTGACGCTGCCCGAGATGGCGGAGGTCGCGGTCGATATCCGTGCCGCCTGCAAGCTGCCGCTGGTGCTCGATGCCGGCGGCGGCTGGGGCGATCCGGTGCACGTGCATCGCACCATCGCGCTTGCCGAGGCCGCGGGCTTCGCCGCGATCGAGATCGAGGACCAGCTGCTGCCGCGGCGCGTCGAGCATCACGTGGGGATCGATCATCTGGTGCCGACCGAGTTCTTTTTGAAGAAGCTCAAGGAGGCGATCGCGGCGCGCACCGATCCGGACCTCGTGATCATCGCGCGCACCAATGCGCGGCGTGCCGGCGGCCTCGAGGAGGCGATCCGGCGCGGCGAAGCATTTGCGAAGGCGGGCGCCGACATGGTGTTCTGCTTCACCCGCAATCCCGACGAGGTGCGCATGGTCGGCGAGCGCGTGCCGCCGCCGTTGATGACCTTCGCGCCGGTCGACGGCTTTGCGACCTCGGCGCTGTCGCAACGCGACTATGCGGCGCTCGGCTTTCGGCTGGCGGCGTCATCCGGCACGGCCTTTGCAGCAATGTACAAGGCGGCGCGGCAATCTTATGAATGCCTCGCGAAGGACAAGCCCGATCCGTTCCTCGGTCCGGGCGGCGGCGACGCCATGATGAAAGCCGCGCAGGCGACCTGCGGACTCGACCGGCTCTTGGAGATCGAGCGCCGCACCATGAAGGGTTAGGACATGTTCCTATGGAATTGAGACATGAGCCGTTCGTCCCCGCGAAAGCGGGGACCCAGGGGCCAAGCATTCGAGCGTTTCCAAGTCTGGGTCCCCGCTTCCGCGGGGACGAACGGAGCTTGTGGCTCGATCCCAACGAAGCATTGTCCAGTTGAAGGATCAGCGATGTCGCACGACGTCCCGATCGGCAAGGCTCACGTCTCGCTCGCGCAGCTCAATGACCGCTCGCGCGACATCTTCCGTCAGATCGTCGAGAGCTATCTGGCGACCGGCGAGCCGGTCGGCTCGCGCAATCTGGCACGCCTGATCACGACGCCGCTGTCGCCGGCCTCCGTGCGCAACGTGATGTCGGACCTCGAGCAGCTCGGGCTCATCTATGCGCCGCATACCTCGGCCGGCCGGCTGCCGACCGAGCTCGGGCTTCGCTTCTTCATCGATGCGCTGATGGAGATCGGCGACATTTCGGCCGAGGATCGCCAGGCCATGGAGGCGAAGGTCGCCGCCGCCGGCCGCTCGATGGAGGCCGTGCTCAGCGAAGCCACCAGCATGCTCTCGGGCCTCACGCGCGCGGCCGGCGTCGTGCTCACCGCCAAGCAGAACCTGCGCCTCAAGCACATCGAGTTCGTGCGGCTCGAGCCCGACCGCGCGCTGGTGGTGCTGGTGGCGGAGGACGGACAGGTCGAGAACCGGGTCGTCGACTTGCCCGCCGGCCTGCCAAGCTCGGCCTTGAGCGAGGCGTCGAACTTTCTCAACGCGCATGTGCGCGGGCGCACTCTCCTGGAAGCGAAGATCGAGCTGGAGAAGGCGCTGGAAGCGCAGCAGAGGCAGCTCGACGCGCTCACCCAGAAGATCATCGCGGCGGGCCTCGCAAGCTGGTCGGGCGGCGAGAGCGACGAGCGCAAGCTGATCGTGCGCGGCGCCGCGCATCTGCTCGAGGACCTCAAGGCGGTCGAGGATCTCGAGCGCGTGCGCCTTCTCTTCGACGATCTCGAGACCAAGCGAGGCGTCATCGATCTGCTCGGCCGCGCCGAGCACGCCGACGGCGCCCGCATCTATATCGGCTCGGAGAACAAGCTGTTCTCGCTCTCGGGCTCCTCCACCATCGTGGCGCCCTATCGCGACCAGGCCGGCCGCATCGTGGGCGTGCTCGGAGTCATCGGCCCGACCCGGCTCAACTATTCGAGGGTGATCCCGATGGTGGATTATACTGCTAAGGTCGTGAGCAAAATCATCGGCGGGTGAATTGACCAGCGACTTGCCATGAAAGCTGACATTCCAGATCGGCAGCTCTGTGCCAACAGTGGACTTATCCCTTTATTGCCCCGTTCGCCAATGATGCCGCCACCGCGCGCATGTTCTTTATGAAAAGCTCGGCGATCGGACTCATTGTTCGGTTCTTCAATCTCACAATTCCAACGCGGCTAGGCTGCGCGGGCAATTTGACCGGCACTACTTTGATCGATAGGCGCTTAGCGCTTAATTTTATCCGGGACGCGGAGTAGATCGCCAAATAGCGACCAGTTGCGATCAGGGCATCATTCATGTGCAGAGAACTGCAGATAACACCATTTTTGGGTCGTTCCAAGCCGCCAGAACGGAACAGATCCGAGACCAGCGCGCCAAAAAATTGTTCGGGCAGGGGAAGCACCCAAGGTTCATCGACCAATTGGGCAAGGGTCGTTCGACGAACACGCGTCCACCGATTCTGTGCTCCCGCTGCCACCACAAGGGGATCGTCCAGCAACACGTCCACCTCAAGATCGTCTTCGGTCGTCAGCCGAGGCAGCCTTCCCACGATAAGTTCGATTTCCCGCTCACGCAATGCGCGATACTGGGGCAAGTCGGTTGAAATCTGCGTCACGCGGAAGACGAGACGTGGATATTGCCGGGATAGGCGATCGATTACGGCCGGAAACAGCCCTGCGATCATCGGCTCGGTGCCGGCAATTCGAAGCTCTCCAGATGTTGGATCAGTGAGACTTTCGATCTCTTGCACGCCCTGCTTGAGTTCATTGAATGCTGCGGCGCTGCGTTTGATAAGCGCAAGCGCGTAGGGCGTCGGCTCGACGCCTTGTGGCTTGCGGTCGAGCAAGCGCACGCCAAGGGTGTGTTCCAGATCGGCAATTGATTTAGAAATCGTGGGCTGAAACATGCTCAGACGGTCGGCCGCTTTTCCCATGCTGCCGGCTTGAATGACCGTCATCAGAACATCCAAATCCCTCAACTTGAGGCGGCGCTTAATTCGATCGTCCCACGGCACCGGCTGACCTCATGCCAATTCACTATGGGACCATAGTAAACTAATATTAGAACGCTATCCACAACCTAATAAGATCAGACCTAGCAAGTTGAGGAAGCCACACCGGAGCGCGTCATGCTATCTCAGCGTTTATTGCCGACGGTGCTGATCACTGGGGCGTTCATGGTTGCCACGCCCATGACCGCCATCGCCCAAACCGACTATCCTAACCGTCCGATCAAAATCATCGCTGCGGTTGGTCCCGGCACTGTCGCGGATGCGATTCCGCGGATCATCGCCGACAAGCTATCGATGCGATGGGGGCAGCCTGTCGTGGTCGAGAATCGACCAGGCGGGTCCAACAATATCGGGGCGGAGGCTGTCGCAAGGGCGGAGCCCGACGGGTACACGCTGTTAGCCGGTCCGCCGACGCCGCTCGTGGTCAACCAGAGCATCTTTCCCAAGCTCGCCTTCGACCCCACCGCATTCGTGCCGGTGACTGTCCTGGCGGATCAGCCAAACCTACTGGTCGCGCACCCGAAAGTTCCGGCGTCAAACCTGCGGGACTTGATGTCGTATGCGAAGGTCAATTCCGGCAAGCTTACATATGGCACGCCCGGAGTCGGCAGCGTGATGCACTTGAGCATGCAGTTGTTGAATATGACGGCCGGCAGCCGAATGATGCATGTCCCGTACCGAGGGGCGGGGGCAGCACTCAGCGATCTGGTCGCGGGCCACATCGACGTGATGTTCGACAACGTCGGCACATCCGCACCGCTGATCAACGCGGGGAGCCTCAAGGGACTAGGCTTCGGCGGTGAGAAGCGCTCGCCGAGGCTGCCGGACCTACCGACGCTGGCGGAGGTCTATCCGGGATTTGCGTCGGTCACCTGGTTTGCGATCGTCGCGCCCCCAAAGACGTCAGCCGGCATCGCGCGCCAGCTGTCGCAGGCTATCAATGAAATCCTTCAGCTTCCCGATGTCGGGAAGCGACTCGACGAATTGCACACGACACCGGTTGGCGGCTCACCTGAGGACACTGCGTTATTCCTGAAGCGCGAATCGGAACGGTGGCGGAAGGTCATCGTGTCGGCTGGCATCAAGCCCGAATAGCGATTGATCATGAGAACCGTGGCCTAACCCGCAGCGCATCGAGAGAACCGCAATGTCCTTGCGAATGGTTGACGAGGTGCCACCGGAGTACACCTATGTGTTCGACAACTCTGCCACTCAAGCTACGGCACGGTTTACAGCGCTTACTGCGGTCTTTGATCCTGGAACGGTAGGCCACCTTGCCGCTGTCGGGGTCGCAAAAGGCTGGAAGTGTCTTGAAGTCGGTGGTGGCGGCGGAAGCATCGCGAGCTGGCTCTGTGATCAGGTCGGTCCCGAAGGACAAGTTTTAGCAACCGATCTCGACACGCGTTTCCTCGAAAAGCTCGCTCACAGCAACCTCGAAATACGCCGGCACGACATCGTCACCGACTCACTGCCGGAGGCAGCGTTCAATCTCGTGCACGCCCGTCTCGTGCTGGCTCACTTGCCTGATCGCGATAGAGCACTGAGGCGCATGGCTGAAGCGCTGAAGCCTGGCGGTTGGCTCGTCGTCGAGGAATTCGATTCCCTGTCGCTGCAGCCCGATCCCACGATCAGTCCGACCGAAAGACCGCTCAAGGCGCTTGCTGCCATGCGCGCGGTGATGGCCAATCGTGGCGTTGATACGTTCTTCGGGCGGCGGCTTCCAGCACGCGTGCGTTCGCTCGGACTGCTTGATCTCGTGGCCGAAGGTCGCGTGTTCATGTACCAGGGGCGGTCAGCAGGTATCGACCTGTTCCGCGCCAGTGCCCAGCAGTTGCGAGGCGAAATGATCGGGTCGGGCCTCATCAGCGAGGCTGAGTTCGCGCGCGACATGGACTTGCTTGACAGCCCTGATCTCCTCATTCCGTCGCCCATCATGTGGGCCGTTAAGGCTCGCTGGCCTTCGGCGGACTGACCGGCCTCGTGGAGACCGAACCTGCGTGGCTGCAGTGGGTCGAGGCCATCGACGATTTCCTGCCGAGTGAATCGGCCAAGCCGGTCGAGGACGCAGCATCTCCGCTGCTGGAGGACCTCACCGCGCGCGAGCACGAGGTGCTGGAACGCGTCACCAGGGCCTCGACAATGCCGGCATTGCGCGTCAACTTGGTATCAGTGAGAAGACGGTCCGTAATCAAGTGTCGATCATATTCTCCAAGCTCGGGGTCAACAGTCGAGCGCAAGCAATCGTGAGAGCCCGCGCTGGCTTCGGCCGCAGGACTTGAAAGTCGCCGAGACGATAATGATTCATTCGCAGGGAAGGAACATAGCCCATGCCGTGCCAGAACAGCCGATTGATTGACCGGCGATCGGTGCTTGCCGCGACAGCCCTGATCGCTGCTGCGCCAACGACAGTCCTTGCCCAGGCCGACTACCCCAGTCACGCCATCAAGTTCATCGTGCCGGTGCCGCCCGGCAACATGCTGGACGCGATGCCGCGCATCATCGGCGACAAGCTCTCGTCGCGCTGGAACCAGCCGGTGATCGTCGAGAACAGGCCGGGCGCCGCATCGAACCTCGGCGCCGAGATGGTGTTCAAGTCGCCGCCCGACGGCTACACGCTGTTGGTTTCGCCGCCCGGGCCGCTTGCGATCAGCCAGCATGTCTATACCAAGCTTGGCTTCGATCCGTCGCAATTCGTCCCGGTGTCGGAGCTGGTCCGTTTTCCGTTCCTGCTCGTCGCCAACAACAATTTTCCGGTTTCCAGTCTTGGGGAGCTGATTACGCGCGTCAAGGCCAACCCTGACAAGGTCACCTTTGCGACACCCGGTGTGAGCAGCACGCCGCATCTCACTATGGAGAAGCTGTCGCGTGCGGGCAGCATGCGCTTCGTGCACGTGCCGTACCAGGGGCTTTCGCCGGCGCTCAACGACCTGCTCGGCGGCCATGTCGATGTGATGTTCGATACGCCAGGCAACATTCTGGGGCACGTCCGCGAGGGCAAGGTTAAGCTGCTTGCAGTGACCGGTGCCAGGCGCCTCGCTGATTATCCAGCGATCCCGACGCTCGGCGAAGTCTATGCTGGTGTGGAGCACGAGGACTGGTTCGCGGTGGTGGCGCCACCGAGAACGCCGCCGCAGGTTGTCAACAAGCTCCAGCTGGCGATCGCCGAGACGCTCAAGCTGCCCGATGTGGCCAAGCGCATCAGCGAGGCAGGCTTCACATCGGTCGGTTCGTTTCCGTGGGTGGCCGCAGCGATGATCAAGGCGGAGAGCGAGAAATTCCGTCCGATCATTGCGGAAGCCGGCATCAAGATCGACCAATGAGCCACGCCGTCCGAGCTTGGAGCCTCCTGCTGCTCGCGTGGCTTGCGCCCGCTTTGGCGCTCGCGCAGGCCGATTTTCCCAGCCGGCCGATCAAGATCATCGTGCCGCTTGCGCCGGGCGGGACCGCCGACATCCTGCCGCGCATCATCGGTGAGAAGCTCTCGATGCGCTTCGGCCAGCCGGTGGTGATCGAGAACCGCGCGGGCGGCGGCCAGCACATCGGGACCGAGGCGGTCGCGCGTGCCGAGCCTGATGGCCATACGCTGCTTGCTTCGGCCGCCGGGCCGCTGGTGATCAACCCGAGCCTCTATCCGAGCCTCGGCTACGATCCGGCCGCCTTCGCACCCGTCACCATCATGGCCTCGCTGCCCTATGTGCTGGTGGTCAATCCGCGCGTGCCGGTGTCGAGCGTTGCAGAGCTTATCGCCTACGCCAAGGCTAACCCGGACAAGCTCAACTATGCGGCCCCTGGCGGCGGCTCGCAGACCCAGCTCGCGGTCGAATGGCTCAAAATCCTGAGCGCCACAAAGATGACCTACGTGCCCTACAAGGGTTCGGCGCCTGCAGTTGCCGATCTGGTGGCGGGCCACGTCGACCTGATGTTCGACAACTTCGGTAACTCGCTGCAGCATATCCGTGCCGGAAGGCTGCGGGCGCTTGCGATTGCCAACGAACAGCGGCTCGCCGAGTTTCCCGACCTGCCCATCATGGCGGAGACCTACCCGGGCTTCGTGGCGACCAGCTGGTTCGCGCTGCTGGCTCCGCCGAAGACGCCGGCCGCGATTGTGGACAGGCTCTGGCAGGCCGCAGCGGAGGCGCTGCGGATGCCGGATGTCGAGGCCCGCCTGCGCGGCATCGGCGCTGCGCCCGGTGGATCGACACCGGCTGCAACCGCGGCATTCCTGCGGCAGGAGACCGAGCGCTGGGGTAAGGTGATCGCGCAGGCCAACATCAAGCCGGAATAGGGCAAGGCTCGTAGTCGCGCTAAACAAGGCGGGAACTGAGTTTGCACGCAAGGCGCGATACGAACTTGATTTTTGTCCGAAGAGCCCTGATATCCCGGCAGACAGCACTCAAATTGTGGCGGGAACCGCACGATGACGGATTCGACCTCTGGCCGTCCCGACGACATCACGTCGATGGCTTCTGAGCCGCTGCCGGGCGCGGACAGTGCGGCTAGCGAAGCCGAGCGGGTGGCCGCGCTGGTCGAGCAGCTGGCGCGGGAAGCGGCCGACAACAAGGACAAGCTGCTGCGCTCGCTCGCCGAGATGGAGAACATGCGTCGGCGAACCGACCGGCAGGTCGCGGACGCGCGCGAGTATGGCATCACGGCCTTCGCGCGCGACGTGCTCGCGGTCGCCGACAACATGAACCGCGCGCTGTCGGCGATCGATCCGCAGCTGCGCGCGACGGCGGATGCGGGCCTCAAGTCTCTGCTCGAGGGCGTCGAGCTGACCGAGCGCGAGCTGCTCAAGGTGCTGGAGAAGCACGGGATCAAGAAGTTCGAGCCAAACGGCGAGAAGTTCGATCCCAACCTGCATCAGGCCATGTATGAGGTGCCTGATTCTTCGCTGCCGAACGGCACGGTCGCCCAGGTGGTGCAGGCCGGCTACATGATCGGCGACCGGGTGCTGCGCCCGGCGCTGGTCGGGGTGGCCAAGGCCAGGCCCAAACCGCCGCCCGCCCCGCCTCCGCAGGAGGCTGCCTCCAAGGCCGAAGAACCGGCCGAGGGGCTGGCGGACGAGGACGTCGAGACGTCTGCGAACGACAATACCGGCGAGCCTGCGCCCGACATCGTGGACGAGCAGGACATTTTAGACATTCCGAACCCGCTGCGCTCGCCGAAATCGCGATCCACCTGAGCGAAGGGGACGAGTCCGTCAGTGACACCCATCCTGCCTGTTTGGATGGCAGGACCCTGCTGCCACGCCTCGGAAGTCGTGATACATCGCCGTCACATTGCCCTCGGGGCCAGCCAGGGCGGCGGATGGCGCGACAGATGTGAGGCGTTCAGATGGCCGGGATGAAACGCAGCACCGAGCGCTTCCTCACAACGCATACCGGCAGCCTGCCGCGTCCGGCCGATCTCATCCGCATGATGTTTGCCAAGGAAGAAGATGTGCCGGTCGACGCGGCGGCGCTGGCGACGCGCGTGCGCGCGGCGGTCGCGGAGGTCGTGGCCAGGCAGGTCGAGGCCGGCATCGACCTCGTCAATGACGGCGAGATGTCGAAGCCGAGCTATGCCACCTATGTCAAAGACCGGCTCGCAGGTTTCGGAGGCTCCGGCAATACCTTCGTTTATCAGGACCTCGCCGACTTCCCGAGCCTGGAGAAGCGCGTGTTCGGCGACCCCGGCCGCTCGCGGCGAAAGACGCCGGCCTGCAACGCGCCGATTGCGGTGCGCGATCGCGAGGCTGCCGCCGTCGACATTGCCGACCTCAAGGCCGCGCTCGCCGCCGCTGGTCGCTCCGACGCCTTCATGAGCGCGGCCTCGCCCGGCGTCGTGTCGCTGTTCTTCCGCAACGACTACTACAAGGACCACGAGAGTTATCTGTTTGCGATCGCGGATGCGATGCGGCACGAATACGAGACGATCGCGAATGCAGGAATCGTGCTGCAGATCGATTGCCCCGATCTCGCCATGGGGCGGCACATCCAGTATGCGGATCTTGACCTGGCGGAGTTCCGCAAGCGCGCCGGCATGCACATCGCGGCGCTCGACCACGCGCTCTCCGGCGTCGCGCCTGACATGGTTCGCATGCACTTGTGCTGGGGCAACTATGAAGGCCCGCATCATCGCGACGTGCCGCTCGCCGATGTCATCGACCTTGTAATGAAGGCGCGTCCGCACGCGATCTCGTTCGAGGCTGCCAATCCGCGTCACGCCCATGAATGGACGCTGTTCGAGCGCGTGAAGCTGCCCGACGGCAAGGTGCTGATCCCGGGCGTGATCGAATCGAAATCGAACTTCATCGAGCACCCCGAGCTCATTGCGCAGCGCATCGGCCGCTATGCGCGGCTGGTCGGCCGCGAGAACGTGCTGGCCGGCTCGGATTGCGGCTACGGCACCTGGGTCGGACAGGCCGCGGTCGATCCCGACGTGGTCTTTGCGAAGTTCGCCGCCATGGCGGAAGGCGCGCGCATCGCCACCCGGGAATTCTGGCGGTGAAGCATCGAGCGTTAGGTTGATTCAGGCGTCTGTGCTCGCCGCGCACGCCAAGCTATCTCCGTCATCCTGAGGAGCCCGCGCATTGCACAAGACTCACCTATTGCGATTGACGTGGGTGTGCGCGGGCCTCGAAGGATACGGCCCCGAACATGGTATCTCACCAGGTCCAGGACAACGGGGCCGTCGCCCTTCGAGGCTCGCCCGGCCGAAAGAGGCCGAGCGAGCGCCTCAGGGTGACGGAGAAACGCAGGGGTGTGCGGCAAGCAGCGGATTGGAGAACACTCTAATGCCCCGTTGACGTCTGCCCGTCCGCAGTCGCGATGAGATCCTTGGGGATCAGGAGAATGCTCGGCAGGATCAAGGCATAGACCACCGTGGTCGCGATCACGCATACCGCGAAATCACCGAAATAATCATAAAGGCCAGTGCCCAGGAGATCGCCAAAGCGCGCGGCGACGAAATAGAGGCTGCTCGACATCATCAGCGTCGTCCCCTGCAGGCCCGGCGGGCACGACCGAATGAGCAGGTCGAAATAGGCGCCGGTGGCGATGCCACCCATCAGCCCGATTGGGAAGGCGGCGATGAGAGCGCCCGTCACTCCGTCGATGAAGAGCAGTGGAACCATCTGCGGGATCGCAACCACGGTTCCCCACACCAGCAGCACGCGCAGAGGATATTTCTGGCAGAGCACGCCATACACCAGGAAGGTCGGGATGAAGGCGGCCGCGAAGATCGCGTTCCACTCGCCCCACTGCGCGTCGCTGGCATGCAGCGTGTTCTGCAGATAGTACTGCAGCGGGGTGGCCGAGCCGGGCGCGAAGTTCCACAACAGCCAGATCAGCAGCGCAGGATAAATCGGCCAGTGGTGCAGTAGCCGCCGCATATCCGCCAGCGGGTGCGCGACAGGGCCCTGTTCCGAGCGGATGTTGTCGAACACACTGCCAGGCCGCCATGCTCCGTACGCCGCGACCGCTGCCATGATGAGGGCGCCGATCAGAAACAGCATCCGGGCAGCCTCGTCGGCATTCTTGCTTTCGAGCATCTCGCTGACCACGCCGCCGATAAGGAGCGCCGCGATCGTCGGGATCGATGCAAAGACATTCCACACTGCACTGACCTGGCCCGACATCGCATGCTGCTGGCCGAGCACCGAGGTCAGCCCGTGCTGGGCGCTGGAGACGAACAGGAACGATGTTGTCAGCAGCAC
>Ga0137409_10003429_pt1 | contig 16807 bp, 11 predicted proteins | sample CZODoug1_16funga_FD_122059 | JGI IMG/M metagenome (GOLD analysis project Ga0137409, IMG submission 122059) | Vadose zone soil fungal communities from Angelo Coast Range Reserve, California, USA - CZODoug1_16fungal (Hybrid Assembly) | ecosystem: Environmental > Terrestrial > Soil > Vadose zone... | reverse complement strand
CCGCTGATGGGATGGGTCGCGCGCGCATGGACGTCGGTGTTTCCGCTCACCAACTGGTCGTTTCAGTTGATGGCGCTCGCCAATTCCGCGCTCGCATTGTGGGCGGTCGATCTGATCTCGCGCCGTTTCGTGGCCGGCGACAAGCGAATGATCGTGCTGCTGATGTTGATGCTGCTGCCGATCTACCAGTTTCACGCCCAGCGCTTCAATGCCAACGCGGTGCTGCTGGCGGTCTGGCCGATCGCCACCTATTGCTTCCTGCGCTCGTTCGAAACCCGCGAGATCCGGTGGGCCATCGCAGCGGGCGCCGCGGGCGCGCTGGCGATGCTCGGCAAATACTACTCGGTGTTTCTGATTGCGGGCTTCGCTTTCGCCGCGCTGTGTCATCCGCAACGCCGCGTCTACTGGACCTCATGGGCGCCCTGGGTTTCCATCGCCGCGGGATTGTCGGCACTGGTGCCGCATTTGCATTGGCTGCTGATATCAGGCGCGCCGCCGTTCGCTTATGCGCTGGCGCGGCATACCGGCAAGGCCTTTGCGCCTTCGGTGATCGAGGCAGCTCTGTTCATCCTCGGCCTCGCTTTGGTGCTGGCGTTACCGGCAGCGATATGGGTGCTGATGGCGAAGGACCGCCTCAAGCAGGTCCCGCAGGATTTTTGGGCGATGAATTCCGGCCTGTTGCTGCTGTTTCTGGTCGGCGTCGGCACCATCGTGTTTCCGGTGATCACCTCGGTCGTGTTCGGAACCGACATGCCGCCGATCTGGGGGCTGCAGGGGCTTTTCCTGTTTGTGATTGTGATGGTTTGCGGCGCCAGCTATCCGATTCCACGGTTTTATTCGGTCAATCTGGCAGTGCTGGTGATTGGCATCGCGGTGGTCGCCGTCGTGGTGGTCGCGCCCGTTCACGCGCTCTATCGCAACGACCATCCGTTACACGAGGGGCGTAATTTCTATTCGTTGGCCGCAAAGGAGTTGACCCGGCGATGGCACGAGCAGTCCAGTGCACCGCTGGCCGCGGTCGGCGGCGACGAAGGCCTCGCCTTCGGCACGGCGTTCTACAGCCCCGAACATCCCGTCTATGAAGAACGTCTGGTCGTGCCGTATAGCGAGGCGTTGCCGCCTCACGTCGCTTTCAGGCGAGGCTGGGTGGCGCTGTGCTACGACGAGGACACCGCCTGTATCGTCTCGATGGAAAGGACCGCGGCGCGCGCGCCGCGATTTGTCAGATCCGCCTTCGTGCTGCAGTCTAATCTGTTAGGTCTGCCCGGCGCCACGCAGGGCTTCACCGCGCTGATGGTGCCGCCCTACGATGACGACAAGATCGCGCCGCCGCTGTTGCCGCCGGTCCCCCGTATCGCGCAAGTCGAATCCGAAGTCGCGCCCGTTCTGGTTCGGCAGGACGAGCCGACCTGCTGCGCGCCGCGCGCCGACAGCGCCGATGGCGAATCCGAATTCGCTCTGCGCCCAGCCCTTGCCGCCGAGGAGAAGGAGATCAAGCACGCCCGGCACGCGGCTCCTCCACCGGCGGCGGCCCCCCCTGCGAACTGGCCGGACCGAGCCGCAACGTCCGCCTCGCGCGACGGCTTTGCGCGCTGGCCGATACCGGTGCCGAGATGCACACCCCATGGCAGCCATGTGGGCTGTTCGCCGGCGGAGCGCGCGAATGCGTTGGCTGCGAGCCGCGGTTACGGTGCAAGACCTGCATATTTCTGCGACAACAGCGGACCGACCGCTTCGCCTGGCAGTGCGCCGATGGCTGAACCCGTGTCGGTCCGCCTCAAGCGCGGGCTCTGCACGATGGCCGCCGATTTCGACGCCGGGATACGCGCGTCGCAGGAGAAACTCGGGACGGCGGTCGGCGCCGCGCGCGAAAGCGCCGACCGCCGGATGCAGCTCTGGCGCAGGGACAGCACACCGGCCTCGCCGCGCCGGCGGATTTAGCGGCGCAAGGCGCGGCAGCTGATCGCGGTCGAACGAGCAGGGCGCTTCCTTTACCTCGCCCCGCTCTTGCGGGGAGAGGCTGACGCGCATGGCGCGTCGGGTGAGCGGCTTTCTTCCCCTTGGACATTTCACAAAATGTGCGGGTCATATAATCTCGATGGCGACGGCGCTTTTTCGCGCGTCCGGGCAAGATCACGGGCTGCACCGCGGGAGGCGGGCCATGCCGAAACCGGAGATCATCGGTTCTGTGCGCTCGACCTATACGCGCGTCGTGTGCATGGTCTGCGAGGAGAAGGCGATCCAGTACGTGCTGACGGAGAAGCCGTTGCGCGCGCCGGAGATCCTGGCCATCCATCCCTTCGGCAAGATGCCGGTGCTGCGCCACGGCGATGTCGAGCTGTTCGAATCGAAGGCCATCGCCACCTATCTCGATCGCAGCTTCCCGGGCCCGCATCTCTTCCCGTCGGATCCCCATCTCGCCGCGCTCACCGAGCAATGGGTCTCGCTTGTCAACACGCTGATCGACCGCACCCTGATCCGGACCTATCTCTATGCGTATATCGCCCCGCGGGCGGCCGATGCTGGGCCTGACCGGGAGGCGATCGACGCCGTCATGCCGGCGGTGCGTGAGCAGATCGGGGTTTTGGACAAGGCAGTCGCCGAGACCGGCTATCTCGTCGGCCACGAGTTCACCTTCGCCGACATCAATCTGCTGCCGATCCTCTATCGATTAGGCCAAGCCCCGGAAGGCGCGGAGGCACTCGGCGCGGCGACCCATCTCGCCCGCTACTACGAGCGGCACGCGACGCGGCCGAGTTTTGCGCGCACCATCCCGCCCGCCGGCCCACCCGGCCGAGCCAAGTCCGGTTAGTTAGTTGCGTTTTCAAACGAAGTGGAGACTGGGTCTTCGGCTGCGACGATCAAATCCGCGCTTCGCGTCCATGCCAGACGCGCGTGACGAGAATGTCTGCTGTCTCAGAAATAATAGTATAGCGAACGATATAGCCGGATGTGCCGAAGCGGATCACGATCTGGCGGACGTCAGCATCCTCGGTCTGCATGCCCAATGCTGGAAATTCCTGCAATTAGTCTGATCGAGAAAGGTTCGCAGTCGCTCGACATCCTCCACGGCGTCGGGCGAAAGAAGGATCATCCGACCTTGCGTGGTTGCGGACGAGGCAGTTCGTCCGCGGACCCCCAGCTTGCCACCCATGCCTTGACATCATCAAGCGGAACAGCGAGCCGGGTCCGAGCGAATTCGTCGTAGCGGCGGCGGTCCTCGGCGATGTCGGGCCCAGCGAGGTCGACAACCGAATCGAGCAGCGCGACGGCTTCAGCCAATACGGCGGCAACATCCTGGCCGCGTTCCGCCGCCATCTCGCGAAGGCGGGTATCTGTATCGGCATCAATCTCAAGCGTACGGCGAACCATGTTCATGGGTGAAGTTTATCATCTGGCGGCCGTCTGTCGAGTCGCCTACGGGTCGCGTCATGCCCCACCACCGGGTCTCGCCTTCGGCGAGCCCGATGACAGGCTCCAGCGGGGCATCCAGGACGCTGCAGCCCTGCGATTCATCACTGGCGTCAGTGAATACTGGATCATCCGCCTTCGCGGATGATGACGGCTGTAAATGTAGGACAGCCTCCCGCCCCTCACTCCGCCGCAGGCGAGTGCACAATCGTCGGCGGCGGGTTGTGGTCCACTCCATGCCCCGCCGTGGGATGCTCGTGGTCGTGTTCGCCTTCGCCGCTGGAGACCAGCAGTTTCTTGCCGAAGCGCCAGAACAATGCGCCGACGTCGTCCATCATCATGAACATCGCCGGCACGAACACCAGCGACAGCACGGTGGAGAATACGAGGCCGCCGATCACGGCGAGCGCCATCGGCGAGCGGAATTCGCCGCCGGCGCCGAACGCCAGCGCCGATGGCATCATGCCGGCCGCCATCGCGATCGTGGTCATCACGATCGGGCGGGCGCGCTTGATGCCGGCGTCGATGATCGCAAAATCGCGCTTGTTGCCGTCGCGAATCGATTCCACCGCGAATTCCACCAGCATGATGGCGTTCTTGGTGACGATGCCCATCAGCATCAAGATGCCGATCCACACCGGCGTCGTCAGCTGCTTGCCGGTCAAGAGCAGCGCCACGATGGCGCCGCCGATTGAGAGCGGCAGCGAGAACAGGATGGTGATCGGCTGCAGGAAGGTGCCGAACAGCAGCACCAGCACCGCATAGACCATCATCAATCCCGCTGTGATCGCGGTGGCAAAGCCTTCCGACAGTTCGTTGAGGCTTTCGGCGTCGCCGGAGGGGCTCACCTTGACGCCCTTCGGCAGGCTCTTCATCACGGGCAGATCGTAGATCTTCTTGGTGGCGTCACCGAGCGCGGAGGCGCCGACGAGGTCGGCCGCCACGGTGGCCTGCCGTTCCCGGTCATAGCGGTTGATGCTGGTCGGGCCCTGGTCGAGCTTGATGTCGGCGACTACCGACAGCGGCACGCCGCCGCGTTCGCCGCGCTGACCCAGCGGCACCCGCAATTGCTCCAGCAATTGCAGATTGCCGCGCGCGCCGTCCTCGAGCTGAACCCGGATCGGCACCTGCCGGTCGCCGGCGTCGAACTTTGCAAGCGCCGGGCCGACGTCGCCGATGGTAGCCACGCGGATGGTCTGCGACAGGCTTTCGGTGGACACACCAAGCCTTGCGGCGAGGTCCGCGCGCGGCTGGATCCGAAGCTCGGGCCGGTCGAGCGAGGTTTCCGAGATCACATTGGCGATCAATGGAATCCGCTTCATCTGGGTCGCGAGCTCGCTGGCGACGTTGCCGACGATATTGCTGTCGACGCCGGTGACCACCAGCGAGATCGCGCGCAGGCCGTTTTCGTCGAGGAACCAGTAGCGGATGTCGGGCACGCTTTCGAGTTCGTTGCTGATCTCGAGTTCGAGCTGGCGCTGGGTGATGGTGCGTTCGGTCTTCGGCGTGTAATTGATGATCAGCGCGGCGCGGCGCACCTCGAACGTTCCCGGCGGCACCCGGCCGCCATCGACGAACACGCTCTTGACCTCCGGCCGCTTGCGCAAGCGCGCCACGATCTCCTCGGTGGTCTTTTCGGTGAAGGCGAGCTGCGTGCCGGGCGGCAGCTCCATCGCCAGCAGCGAACGCGCGGTGTCCTGCGCCGGCAGGAAGCCCTGCGGCAGCAGCGTGATGCTCCAGATCGAGAGCGCGAAGATGCCAAAGCCGATCAGCACGGTGACGAAGTAGTGCTTCACCGACCAGGTCACGAGTTTGGTGTAGCCGCGCAGCACGCGCCCCGGCGGCGGGTCGTCATGCGGATGATCCTTCAGGAAGTAGGCGGCCAGCACCGGGGTGACGAAGCGCGCCGCCAGCAGCGAGAAGAACACCTGCACCGATACCGTGATGCCGAACTGCTTGAAGAACTGACCGGCAATGCCGGACATGAAGCTTGCCGGCGCGAAGATCGCGATGATGGTCAGGCTGATCGCGATCACGGCGAGGCCGATTTCGTCGGCGGCCTCTAGTGCTGCGCGATAGGGCGATTTGCCCATCCGCATGTGACGCACGATGTTCTCGATCTCGACGATGGCGTCGTCGACCAGAATACCGGTCGACAGCGTGATGGCGAGGAAGCTGACGAGATTCAGCGAGAATCCCAGAATGTCCATCGCCCAGAACGCCGGGAAGATCGACAGCGGCAGCGAGATCGCGGCGATGATGGTGGCGCGGATATCGCGCAGGAACAACAGCACGATGATGACGGCGAGAATGGCGCCTTCGAACAAGGTCGAGATCGCGGCCTCGTAATTGCCCTTGGTGAATTCCACCGAGGTGTCGATCAGTTTCAGGTCGACATCGGGATAGGCGATCTTCAGCGCGTCGATGCGCTTCTGCACCGCAGCCGCCACCACCACGTCGCTGGCGCCTTTCGAGCGCTTGATGCCGAGCGCGACGACCGGCTCGCCGTTGAAGCGCGCAAAGGTGCGGCGGTCGGCGATGGTGTCGGTGACGGTGCCGAGATCGTCCAGCCGCACTTCGCCGCCGCCGAACAGCGGGATCATGGTGCCGGCGAGATCGTTGAGCGTCTTGGCGCCGGCCAGGGTGCGGATCGCCTGATCGTTCTTGCCGATCTCGGCGCGGCCGCCGGCAAGGTCGACATTGGTGCCGCGCAGGCTCTGGCTGACATTGACCGCGGTCAGCCCCGCGGCCTGCAGCCGGTCGGGATCGAGCGAGACCAGAATCTCGCGCTCGACACCGCCGATACGCTCGACCTGGGCGACGTTGCGCACGCCCTGCAGCGCGCGTTTGACGACGTCGTCGACGAAGTAGGACAGTTGCTCCGGCGTCTTGCCGGGCGAGATCGCGGCATAAGTGACGATCGGCAGGCCGATCACGTCGACGCGCTGGATCAGCGGCTCATTGACGTTTTGCGGCAGGTTACTGCGCACCCGGGTGACGGCGTCCTTGACGTCGTTCAGCGCGCGGTCGGTGTTGGTCTCAAGCGCGAACTGGATCGTGGTCAGCGACAGCCCGTCGGTGATCGACGATGAAATGTGCCGCACGCCCTCGACGCCGGACACGCCGTCTTCGATGGTTTTGGTGACCTGCGATTCCAGCTCCGCGGGCGCCGCGCCGAATTGCGAGACCGCGACCGAGATCACCGGGATGTCGGCGGAGGGCAGCCGCGTCACCGCGAGCTTGGTAAAGCTGACCCAGCCGAGCACCAGAAGGATGATCGAAAAGACGATGGAGGGAAGCGGGTTTCGGATCGACCATGCCGAGATATTCAGAGCCATCAGCGTACCCGCGTTCGATCGAGGTCCTCGGCGAACATGGTCTTGATCTGGTCGCCGTCATGCAGCGAGGAGCCAGCGTCGGCCACGACGATTTCGCCGACGTCGAGGCCCTCAAGGATTTCCGTCGAGGTGTCGGACACCAGCCCGACCTTCACCCGGCGGGTCTCGACCGTGTTTCCTTTGACCACCTGAACGGTGAGATGGTCAATGGCGGTGCGGGGAACCGCGACACCGCAACTGCGCTTGGCGTCGATGTTGGCGCGGGCAAACATCCCGACCTTGAGCGACGGGTTGTTGGTCATTGAAATCCGGACGCGGCCGAGCTGGGTGGTGCGGTCGATCTGCGGCGACACCAGCCGGACGCGGCCGACCAGATCCGGCACCCCATCGCGGCTGATCCGCACCGTCGCGCCCGGATTGAGTTTCATCATGTGGATGGCCGGAACTTCCGCATCCAGCTCGATCTCATTGTTGACGGAGATCCGGAACATCGGTCCCGACTGGGGTGAGGCCGGCGCGCCGACGGCGGTCCTGACTTCGGTGATCAGCCCGGCGGCGGGCGCGCGCAGCGAGGTCGGCTGCGGCCTGCCGGCGCTTTGGCCTGCCGCTTGCGCCGGTGGCGGCGTCAGCCGGGCGAGTTCCTGATTTTCGGTGACGGTGTCGCCTTCGCGGACCAGCACATCGGAAACCTTGAACCCTTCCTGCTCGACGCCGACCACGGCCTCCCGGCGCGGTACGATAAAGCCGGTGACCCGCACCATGTCGGAGAAACAGGCGTTGGTGGTCTTGGTCACGATGACCAGCGCGTTGCCCGAGGTTTCCTTCTCCTCGGCGCGGGAGCGGTGTTCGAACCAGTAATATCCGGCCCCGAGGGCGATCACGACGACCACTCCGATTGCCGGCTTGAGGTATTCGGAGAACATCATCGCCGGATCAATCCAGACCTAAGCTGCGTGGGGTGTCTAACGTGTGGCGAGCGCGATCATAGTAGATCGAGGTGGCACGCTCAAACCATTCCCGTCTTTTCGTTATGGCCGGGCGCCGTCCCGGCCATCCAGGTCTTCTTGCACGTCTACCTTGCTGACGTTTCAAAGACGTGGATATGCCCGGAACAAGGCCGGACATTACAGGAAGACACCTTCCGGCGGCAGGACGCCAGCGGGCATGACGGCCGCTTATTTGGACGCGGTCGCCTTGTTTTCCATGTTGACGACCTGCACGCGGCGGTTGGCTTCCGACATGGGCTGGCTCGGGTCCTTGAGCTTGCTCTTGCCGTATCCGACGGTCACGAGGTCGGTGCCGTTGATGCCGTATTTGTCGGTCAGGTAGCGTTTGATCGAGTCGGCGCGCCGCTCGGACAGATCCTGATTGTAGCCCTCGCCGCCGGCGGCGTCGGTATGGCCCGCGACCACGAAGGTCGAGCCCTTGAGATCCGGATTGGACAACGCCCGTCCCAGCGCCTGAACCGAGGGCAACGACTTGGCGCTGATATCGGCCGAGTTGTATTCGAAGTTGATCTCCAGATCGATTTTCGGCTTATCCTTGACGATGGTGGCGATCTCTTCGCGCTCGCTGACCGAGAGCGAACGCGTCGAGCGGCCGCGGATGGTCTGCACGAATTTCCCTTCGGCGGCGGCTGCCGCCGGATCGGCCTGCGGAACGACCGACAGGCCCCGGGTCAGCGGCTTTTTGGCGGGCGCCAGCGCGCGGACGATTTGGTCCTCGGTAACATCGTCGGCGGCCATAGCTTGTGCGACGCCGAACGAAAACACAGCGCCAACCGTCACGATCGAAAGGATCGCAGTGAGATTCCTGCCTCCAGACATCTTCGACATTGCCAGTCCCTCCTGCGCAGACGCGCGGTTCCAAATCAATTTCCAGATAAATCCGCCAGACAAATCGGAAGCGGAGTCCGCTCCTTCCGTTTTGTCTCTGGCGCCAGTCCCGTGGTTCAGGAGGCGTTCCCCTTCAACTGAAATAATCGTCAACGCACCCCGTAATCCGCGAATTCCTTAACAATATTCGGATCCATGGCCTTGGCATTGGAAATATCCAGATCGCCTTCCGAAATCGAGCCATTGCGCTTCTTGGCAAGGCCGCGGCCATACAGCGACGAGGTCAATCTCGGATTGATCTTCAGCGCGGCGTCGAAATCTGCGATTGCGTTTTTGGCCTGCCCGCTCTTGAGGTTGACGAGACCACGGCTGTCGAGCGCGTCGACGAAGTTCGGGCGCAGCCGAAGCGCCTCGTTGCAATCCTTCAAGGCCGCCTGCAGGTCGCCGATCACGGTGCGGGCCCAGCAGCGGTTGTTGAAGGCTTCGACGTCCTTGGGGTTCAGCCGCAGCGAAGAATCGAAGTCCTTGATGGCGAGGTCGTAGGCACCCTTGCTGGCGTAAACCTGTCCGCGCCGGTACAGCGCGCCGGAATCGTCCGGATTTTCATTGAGTTTCGCCGTCAGGCTTTTGATGGTCGGGTCGTCGGCGAGCGCGATCACCGTGGGCGTGTCGGCTTTTTCGACGGATTTCTCGGGCGGCGGGGTCGAGACTTCGACCGGCTTCGGCGGCGGCGGGGGATCGATGCGTGGCAGCGGCGGCGGCTCGATAGCGGCCGGCGGTGGAACCGCCGCTTGCGGACCAGGAGCGGGACCGGAGGGCCGCGAGCCCGAACCCGGGATAAAGGAGAAGTCCTCCGCCAGCGACGATGAAATCCACGGCACCTGCTCACTGCGCGAGGCGCGGGTGACGCCGACCCGGGTCCGGTTGAGGGTTTCTTCGGCCATCAGGTCGGGAACGCGAATTTCCTTGAGCAATTCACGCACGAACAGGCTGTGGTCGCCGCCATTGTCGCCGACCACGGAAGAGAGCGCCGCCGAATACATCACCAGCGTGCCGTTCGGCGCGATCACAGGCGCGAGGCCGGCCGAAAAGCTGCGGAACCGGCGCTCAAAAGGATTGCGCCTGGAGGCGTCGATCAGGGCGATCTTGACGCCGGCGCCGCGGCTGTTGATTTCGCCCAGCACCGTCTCCAGGCTGAAGCCGTCGCGGCGCACGTCGGCTTCGGTCCAGATCTGCGCGTCGACCGGGATCATGTAGCTCTGGCGGCTGGACTGGACGCCGAACCCGCTGAAGAAAACCAGTACGACCGAGCCGGGCTTGATGCGTGCATAGAGCTTGTCGAAGGCGCGGCGCATCGCCTCGCCGGTCAGGTTTTCACCGATCTCGACGCTGAAACCGTCGCGCTTGAGCTCGTCGGCGACGTCACGGGCGTCGTTGATCGGCTCTTTCAGAGGCGCCTCGGCGTCCGGGTATTTGGCGTTGCCGATCACCAGCGCAAACCGGTCGCCTCCCGCGGCGGCCGAGGGCGCAATCTGGGCGACGCAAAAAATCACCGTCAGAAACAATATGAGGCGGAATTTCATATGACGACAGTCCAGCCAACAAGGCGCCGAAACCAGCTTGCGCCTCGGCGACCTTACTCTACGCAAACCTCATTATCAAACCAGGCCCGTGACCCGTCAACCGCTTGCGAAGTCGTCGCTAATTGCGACAATTGACCGCGATAAAATTGCCCCGCGCGACGGAATAATTCGCGTTCGGGATCAACCGCCGGGAGCGGCTGGCTGGAGATGGCGAGGTCCGCCGCCGCACGGGTTCGGCACCAGGATCGGTAATGTGATTCGCCTCACATTAGATGCGCGTCGCGTGTTGCCTCCGTTTGACCTTTGCGGATGGCGGTGGCTTGGTGCGGACATCGGCAGATCGCAAACCAAGTAAACCAAGAAGAAGTTGAACCGATGGGAAACGCCTACGAAATCTACGCCCTGCGCTATGCGACGATGTCGCCGCGCACGCCCCACCTGAATTATCTGATTCCGGATCCCCACGAGACCACGGCGCAGGACCTCGATTATTTCGTCTGGCTGATCCGAGGGCACGGCCGCGATATTCTGGTCGATACCGGGTTCAACGCCGAAGAGGCAAAGCTGCGCAATCGCAAGCTTACGCTTAATCCGGTCGATGCACTGGCGCGCTTCGGCGTCAGTGCGGACGCGATCGGGGATGTCGTGGTCACCCATCTGCATTACGATCACGCCGGCAATCTGGATCGCTTTCCCGGCGCGCGATTCCATCTGCAGGAGCGCGAGATGAGCTATGCCACCGGACGCTGCATGTGCTTCGGGGCGCTGCGGCATCCGTTTTCGGTCGAGCATGTCACGCTGATGGTGCGCCATGTCTATGGCGAGCGTGTCACCTTCCATGCCGGCGAGGGCGAAGTCGCGCCCGGTGTGACGGTGCATCGGGTCGGCGGTCACTCCGACGGGCTGCAGGTGGTGCGGGTCGAGACCGCGCGCGGGCCGGTGGTGCTGGCATCCGACGCGGCGCATTACTACGGCAATCTGCATCGGCGCAGTCCGTTTCCGATCGTCTACAATATCGGCGACATGTGCACGGGCTGGGAAACCGTCGAGCGCCTCGCCGGTCATCCCGACCGCGTCATCCCCGGCCACGATCCGATCGTCAGCGAGATCTATCCGCGCGCCAGCGACAAGGTCGACGCCTATTCGTTGCATGTGCAACCATCTCGTTCGTTCGTAAAATAGCCCGCCAGAGCAAAAAGCATGCCGCAATACAACAATATCGGCTTTATCGGCCTCGGCGTGATGGGCGAGCCGATCTGCCGCAACCTGGTGAAGAAAAGCGGCGCGCCGGTGCTGGCGTTCGACCTCGCGCCGGAGCCGCTGGCGCGGCTGCGCGCCGACGGCGCCGATGTTGCGGCGTCGGTGGCTGATATCGTCAACAAAAGCAACATCCTGTTCCTGTGCCTTCCCAGCGCGAAACACGTGCGTGCGGTGTTCGAAGGCGACGGTGTTTTGAAGAATATCCGTGAACGACAGGTCGTTGTCGATCTCGGCACGTCGTCGGTCAGCCAGACCCGAGATTTTGCAAAACAGTTGCAGGCCAGGGGCGCGGTATGGGCCGATGCGCCGATCGCGCGCACGCGGCAGGCCGCGCAGGACGGCACGCTGAGCGTCATGGTCGGCGCGTCGCCGGATTTGTTCGCCGCGATCGAACCGTTGATCCGCTGCTTCGCCACCGACGTCACCCATTGCGGCGACGTCGGCGCCGGCCAGGTGACAAAAATCCTCAACAACATGGTGCTGTTTGAAACCGTCAACGCGCTGGCCGAGGCGGTCGCGGTGGCCAAACATAATGGCGTCGATCCCGCGCTGTTGCTGGCTACCTTGTCGAAAGGCTCCGCCGACAGTTTTGCGCTGCGCAATCACGGCATGAAGGCGATCGTGCCGGGCAATTTCCCCGAGCGCGCATTCTCGACCGAATATGCTTTGAAGGATCTATCCTACGCGCTGGAGCTCGCAGGCGACGCCGGCATCAAGATCCGCGGTGCTGAGCTGATCGGCCAGGTGCTGCAGGAAGCGATCGATGCCGGCTCCGGTGGTGCGTATTTTCCTGTTATCGCGAAGCATATTGATAGGACGTAGAGCGCGCCCGTCATTCCGGGGCGATGCGAAGCATCGAACCCGGAATCCCGAGATTCCGGGTTCGCGCTGGCGCGCACCCCGGAATGACAGGTAGAAACTCGTCATGGCCGCGCCTGTCCCGGCCATCCACGTCTTGCTTCGGCAATAAAGAAAGACGTGGATGCCCGGCACGAGGCCGGGCACGACGAGAAACTTTAATACGCTTCCTTGGCGCTCGCCTCTTTGCTCGTCTGCACCAGATCGAGGCTCTTCTCGATCTTGCCGAGCAACAGCGCAAAATCCTTGCGCTCCTGTGCCGAGAGACACGACAGGATGTCCCGCTCCTTGCGCAATAATCGCGGGATCAGCTCCTCATAGAGCGCCTTGCCCTTCGGCGTCATGCGCAGGGCGAACTCACGGCGGTCGTCCTCGTTCTCGACGCGTTCCACCAATCGTCGCGTCATCAGCGCCGTCACGGCGCGGCTGATGGTGGATTTGTGGGTCCGGGTGCAATGGGCGATGTATTGCGCGCTGCAGGCGTCGTCGCGGAAGCCGAGCGTCGCCAGCACGCGCCATTCCGGGATATCCAGCCCGTAGCGCTCCTGATATTCGCTCGACAGCGCCGCTGAGACCTCGGCCGCCAGCCGGTTCAGGCGGAACGGTACAAACCTGAACAGGTCGAGCCTGGAGCCTTTGCTGGACGCGCCTTCACGCGAACCGGCACCCACCCCGGATCGCGTCCCGGGCAGGCTTTCGCTGGTAAACGCTTTTGGCAAAAATCGCTCCAATTTGAGTTGACGCCGGAACGCGCCGGGAGTTTAGATAGTTGCAGATGCGACTATCTTAGGTCCGTCGTCGTCCCTTGGCCAGAGCAACGTGACCGCATGGCGCAGCAGTCCCACATTCAGTTCGGCTACCGACGTCACCCCGATCAGGATCGGACCGGCGCCAATGCCGCGGAACATCCCGTTGTCGTGGTCGGCGCCGGGCCCGTGGGACTTTCGCTTGCGATCGATCTGGCGCAGCGCGGCCAGCCGGTCGTGCTGCTCGATGATGCCGACCGGATCGGCGAGGGCTCGCGCGCGATCTGCTTTTCCAAGCGCTCGCTTGAATTCTGGGACCGCCTCGGCGTGGGTGGCCGCATGGTCGACAAGGGCGTGGTGTGGAGCGTCGGCAAAATCTTTCACGGCGCGTCGCAGCTTTATCAGTTCAATCTGCTGCCGGAAGAGGGACACAAACGGCCCGCCTTCATCAACCTGCAGCAGTTCTATGCCGAAGCCTATCTGGTGGATCGCGTGCAGGAGCTTTCTGGGATCGACCTGCGCTGGCGCAACAAGGTGACCGGGCTCGAACAGCGCAACGACCATTCGGTGCTGACGATCGAGACGCCGGACGGCGCTTACCGGATGCGGGCGAACTACGTCGTCGCCTGCGACGGCGCCCGGTCGTCGTTGCGGCAAATGGTCGGCGCCGAATTCGCAGGAAAAGTGTTCGAGGATCAATTCCTGATCGCCGACGTCAAGATGACCGCCGAATTCCCGACCGAGCGCTGGTTCTGGTTCGATCCGCCGTTCCACGCCGGGCGATCGGCGCTGCTGCACAAGCAGCCGGACGACATCTGGCGGATCGATCTGCAACTCCATCCGGACGTAGATCCCGCGGTCGAAAAGCGGCCGGAGAATGTGCGGCCGCGGATCGCGCGCATGCTTGGGCACGAGAAGTTCGAGTTCGAATGGATCTCGCTTTACAAGTTCCAGTGCCGACGGATGGACAAGTTCATCCATGGCCGCGTGATCTTCGCCGGCGATGCCGCGCATCAGGTCTCGCCGTTCGGCGCGCGGGGCGCCAATTCCGGGCTGGAGGATGCCGAAAACCTGGCATGGAAACTCGACCGGGTACTGAGAAGGACATCGCCGGAAGCCTTGCTCGAGACCTATCATACCGAGCGCAGTGCCGCGGCCGACGAGAACATCCGGGAATCGACCCGCTCGACCGACTTCATGGCACCCAGTTCCCGCCAGGAGGCGCGGTTGCGCAAGGCGGTGCTGTCGCTGGCGAGGGAAACCGAGTTCGGCAAGCGCATGATCAACGGCGGACGGCTTTCGGTTCCCTCGACCTATCAAACGCCGCTTTCGACCGCCGACCGCGATGCGTGGCAAGGCGGGCCGCGCCCGGGCGCTTCCATGATCGATGTGCCGGTTGCTTCGCCGGCTGGCGAGCCGATGTTTTTGACCGATGCGTTCATCAAGGCGGGAACGCGGTTCGCACTGCTCGGGTTTGGCAATGGCGCTGCGGTCGATCCTCCCGACGGCGTCGGCGTGATCCGCGTCGGCGGCGAAGGTGGTTTGTCCGATCCCGCGGGGTTAGCTGGCGCGCGTTACGATGCCGAACCCGGCACGGCCTATCTGCTGCGGCCTGATGGCTATGTCGCCGCACGTTTCCGTCACCCGACACGCCCCGCGCTCGACGCCGCGCTGGCGCGTGCCGCAGGCCACCATTGAGGTTTCGATCATGGCACTGTCGACCAGTTCGAATTTCGCCAAGCCGGATGATGCATTTCGCGCTGTCGTCGAAGCCCATCGTGGATTGAGCGACGAGCAGAGCGCCGATCTCGATGCGGCGCTGGTCCTGATTCTCGCCAACCACATCGGCGATCTCGACGTGCTGCGCGAGGCGATCGTACTGGCGCAGCGGCGAATGGCGGACGCCACCCAGCAACAGCAACAGCAACAATAAGCGCAGAGGGAATTGAATTGATGGCCAAGGGTTTCGCATCCACCACCGACATGGCGGAGAAGAAAATCACTTTCTCCGAGATCGGGCCCGATCTCTATGCTTTCACCGCGGAGGGCGATCCCAATTCCGCTGTTATCGTCGGCGACGACGGTTGCATTGTGTTCGACGCGCAGGCGACGCCGGCGATGGCCAACAAGGTGATCGAGCGGGTGCGCACCGTTACCGACAAGCCGATCAAGTATGTCGTGCTGTCGCACTATCACGCGGTGCGGGTGCTCGGCGCGTCGGCCTATCACGCGCAAGCGGTGATCGCATCGCAGGAGACCCATCGGCTGATCGAGGAGCGCGGCCAGCAGGATTGGGATTCGGAATATGGCCGCTTTCCGCGGCTGTTCCAGGATGCCGAGAGCATCCCGGGCCTGACCTGGCCAACGCTGACATTCGAAACCGACATGTCGATTTATCTTGGAAAACGCGAAGTGCGGTTGATGTCGCTCGGCGCGGGACATACCTCGGGCGACATCGTAGCGTGGGTTCCGGACGCGGAGGTGATGTTTTCCGGCGACCTGATCGAATACCACTCGGCCTGCTATTGCGGCGACGCGCATTTGCGCGAATGGCCGGCGACGCTGAACGAAATTCGCGCCTTCAATCCCAAGGCGATCGCGCCGGGGCGCGGCGATGCCCTCAAAGGCGTGGCGACCGGGCGCGACGCCATCGCGATGACGCGGGATTTCGTCACCTCGCTCTATGGCGCGGCGGAAACGGCGGTCGCCAAAGGCCGCAACCTCAAGGAGGCAATGGCGGCGACGCGCGAGGTGATGGATCCAAAGTTTTCGAGTTTTGCGATCTACGAGCATTGCCTGCCGTTCAACGTGTCGCGTGCGTTCGACGAAGCCTCGGGAATCGACGACCCCGTGATCTGGACCGACAAGCGCGACCAGGAAATGTGGGCCGCCCTGCAAGGAGGATGACATGAACATCAATACCTCGCCTGATGTCGTAAGCCGCAATTCCCTGAACATCACGCCGGGCTATATGTCCGGTTTCGGCAACAGCTTTGAGACCGAGGCATTGCCCAGAGCATTGCCGATCGGACGCAATTCGCCGCATCGTTGCGCCTACGGGCTTTATGCCGAGCAGTTGTCCGGCTCGCCCTTCACCGCGCCGCGCGGCAGCAATGAGCGCTCGTGGCTCTATCGCATCCGGCCGTCCGTAAAACACTCCGGCCGTTTCGCCAAGATCGATGCGAAGCTATGGCGTACCGCGCCGTGCCATGAAGTCGATCTGCCGATCGCGCAATTGCGCTGGGATCCGGCGCCGATCCCGAAGGAAGACATGACCTTCCTGCAGGGCGTGCAGACCATGACCACGGCCGGCGACGCCAACACCCAGGCCGGCATGGCCGCGCATGTCTATCTCATTACCAAATCGATGGTCGATCAGCATTTCTACAATGCCGATGGCGAGATGCTGTTCGTACTGCAGCAGGGCAATCTGCGTTTCGTCACCGAGTTCGGCCGGATCGATGCCGAACCCGGTGAAATCGTGGTGATTCCGCGCGGCGTGAAATTCCGCGTCGAGCTGACGTCAGGCCCCGCGCGCGGCTATGTTTGCGAAAATTACGGCGGCGCCTTCACGCTGCCGGAGCGCGGGCCGATCGGCGCCAATTGCCTCGCCAATGCGCGCGATTTCCTTACCCCGGTCGCCGCCTATGAAGACAAGGACACGCCGACCGAATTGTTCGTGAAATGGGGCGGCTCGCTGTTCGTAACCCAATTGCCGCATTCGCCGATCAACGTGGTGGCGTGGCATGGCAATTACGCGCCGTACAAATACGATC
>Ga0137409_10003428_pt1 | contig 16810 bp, 13 predicted proteins | sample CZODoug1_16funga_FD_122059 | JGI IMG/M metagenome (GOLD analysis project Ga0137409, IMG submission 122059) | Vadose zone soil fungal communities from Angelo Coast Range Reserve, California, USA - CZODoug1_16fungal (Hybrid Assembly) | ecosystem: Environmental > Terrestrial > Soil > Vadose zone... | reverse complement strand
TGTCCTCGGCCGAGCAGGATGCGATCGAGCTGGCCGCGCCGATGCACGATATCGGAAAAATCGGCATACCGGACCGAATCTTGCAGAATCCCGGAAGGCTGGACGGCGAGGACCTGCGAGTCATGCAGTCCCACGCGCGCATCGGCTACGACATGCTGAAGGACAGCTCTTCGGGATATTTGCAAATGGCCGCCGTGATCGCGCTCGGCCATCACGAGAAGTACGACGGCAGCGGCTACCCGACCGGCCTCAGGGGCGAGCACATCCCGCTTGAAGCGCGAATCGTCGCCATCGCGGACGTCTACGACGCGCTCACTTCGATTCGCCCCTACAAACCGGCGTGGCCAGTGGAAGAAGCGCTCGTCTACATGGAGGAGCACGCCGGCCGGCATTTTGATCCGCAGCTAGTCGAAATTCTGGTGCGGAACCGAGACGAAGTCCTTTCCATCGGCGAACGGTTTGCCGATCGGCTGGCGCAGTGACCCGGGACCGGGCCGCATGGCGCTGAAATCGACTCTTGCAGCCGTTCCGGCGCGCGTCTCCGGTGGGGCGGGCACCGAGTACGAACAATCAATCGTCCGGCTGGTAGTGGGGGCAGTACTATTCCTGTACTTATTGCCGCAGGCATTCATCGGGTACGAGACCCACGGCAAGACCGACCTGCTGTTCCTGGTAGCGATGGTGTGCTACCTGGTCCTGGCGAGCGTGATATTCAGCTGGATCCACCTGTCGCCGGCGGCTTCACCAGCGCGCCGCGTCTGTACGGAAATCCTCGATGTCGGCGCCGTCACCTTCTTCATGTTCAATACCGGAGAGTACGGCGCGCCCCTGTACGCCGTCTACCTGTTGATCATTTTCGGTCACGGTTTCCGCTATGGCAGGCCCTACTTGTACAGCTCGCTGGCGCTCAGCGTCGTCGGCTTCGCCCTGGTCCTTGTGTTCAACGCTTACTGGATAGAGAACCGCACGCTCGGCATCGGTCTGATGGTGGGCATGATCTTGTTGTCGCTCTTCGTCGGCAAGCTCGTGACCCGCCTGTTCGACTCGCTGCGTCGTGAGGAAGCCGCAAACCAGGCGAAGCGACGTTTCCTCTCCACGGTAAGCCACGAGATGCGCACCCCGCTCAACGCGATCGTCGGAATGAACGACCTGCTGCGCGATACCCCTTTGAACTCGGAGCAGGCCGAGATGGTGAAGGCGATGCACGAAGCCTCGCAATCCATGCTCAAGCTGATCGAGAACGTGCTCGATATTTCCAAGATCGAGGCCGGCAAGGTCAGCATCGAGGAGACCGACTTCGACCTGCATGGCCTGATCAACGGCACCTCGGGAGTGCTCGCGCCGCAGGCCGAGATTCGCGGACTGCAGCTTCGTACGCTCGTGATGCCGGAGGCGCCCCACGCGCTGCGCGGCGATCCCTATCATCTACGCCAGGTTCTCTACAACCTTATCGGGAACGGCATCAAGTTCACCCAGTCCGGCAGCGTCACCTTGACCGTTTCGAGTCTGGGCGAGAGCGAGCATGCGGTGCGGCTGAGATTTGCCATCGAGGACACGGGGATAGGCATCGCGCCCGAAGCTCAGGAGCGCATTTTCGAGAGTTTCGTCCAGGCCGACGACTCGACCACGCGCCGATACGGCGGAACCGGGCTCGGAACGACGATCTCGAAACAGCTGGTGGAGATGATGGGCGGGCAGATCGGCCTGAACAGCACGCCTGGGAAGGGCAGTACGTTCTGGTTTGAGCTCCCCTTCAAGAAGCAGATGGTGGGACTGGTTCCCGAAGCTTCGTTCCGGCTCAACGATATCCGGATCATGCTCCTCGGGTTCGCCGACACGGAGCTGCAGGCGCTCGAGCAGGACCTCGCTACTTGGGGGGCGCGCACCGGGCGCGCAGCGGGCGTCGAGGGGGCGGCTGCGCGCCTCGCCGAAGCGCAGTCGCTCGGGCATCCCTACCACTTGGTGCTTCTGCGCGAAGACACGCAGATCGAACCGAACCGACTTCTCGCGCGGCTCCGCAATAGCCGCAGCCAGAAGGCTCCTCCTACGGTCCTGTGCACGCCCGGTGTATCGCAGATTCGCAGCGCCGAAGCGCTTGCGGGCGGTTTCGCGGCGGTACTGGAAATGCCGCTAGAGAAGCGGCTCCTCTTTAACGCCATCCATTCGGCTACTGCGGTCCAAGGGAGCCAGGAAGGCGTCATTTCGCTCAGCGATTACTACGCCGCCCGCGATGCCAACCGGCGCCGCTACCAGATCCTCGTGGCGGAAGACAACGCGGTGAACCAGCGCGTCATCGTCGGGATACTCGAGCGCGCCGGGCACAGAGTCCGGGTCGTGGACGACGGGGAGCAGGCGCTCGATGTCCTCGAGAACGAGCGGTTCGATGTGGTCATCATGGATCTCAACATGCCCGAACTCGGCGGGCTGGACGCCGCGCGGGCCTACCGCTTTATGGATCCGGAGGCGATACAGGTCCCGATCATCATGCTTTCGGCGGACGTTACCTCCGAGACGATGAAGGAATGCGAGGAGGCGGGGATCGATGCTTTCTTGTCCAAACCGATCGAGGCTCGCCGCCTGCTTGACACCATCGCGAGCCTGATTGCGAAGCGCGCGACCGCTCTGGCGGTGTCCGGCGACGGCGCCGAGAAAACCCAGGTGGTCATCAATCCGGCGACGCTCTCGGAGCTCGAGCTCATCAGCGCGGATAGCACCTTCATGCCGGAACTCCTCAACGGATTCATCCAGGACGGCGAGGCGCTGCTGCGGCAGATGGAGGCCGCAGTGGCGGCGGAGCAATACGAGACGCTCAGGGACCTCGTGCACGCCATGAAGGGCTCGGCGGTTACGCTCGGAGCCGAGCAGCTGTGCCAGACCTGCGTCGGAATCAGCGGTCAGACGACATCGGAACTGCAAGCGGGCGGACCACGCGCCCTAAAGGTGGTGCGGGAGCAGTTTCAGCAGGCGCGCGCTTCGCTCCTCGATTATCTCAAGAAAAGCCAGAGCGCGGCCCGCTGAGAAGGGGACGTAACATGCATAAGGGGCGGTGCGAGAAACCATGGCTGACTTGTCACTGCGTGACCGAGTAATCCAGCGTCTTCTGGCCGCATCCGATGCAAAACTTACCGCGGCCGACGTCGACGACGCGACATCGCTTCGACAGGATCTGGACATCAGTTCACTGATTTTGATCACATTGGCTTCCGAGCTGGAGGATGAGTTGGCGATCGACATCGACGATGAGGAACTTAGTCGCATACAGACGATCGGCGATCTTTTCAAGGCGATCGAGGGCAGGAAGCGGCAGAATCGGCAGGCGTGACGCAGTCTGAGTCAATGGCTCTTCGGCGAGTAGCAATCACGGGAGTCGGTCTCGTATCGTGCCTTGGGCACGATTATGGTCAGGTGGTGAGGGCTCTCCAAAACGGGGTAAGCGGCATCCGCGCCATGCCGGAGTGGGAAAGCCTGGGCCTGAAGAGCCGGGTGGCGGGTACGATCCTGGACGTCGAGGCCAAGTTCGAGTGCTCGCCCATCCCGAAAAAACTGCGTCCCGCGATTTCGGAAGCATCCAAATACTGCTGCCTCGCCGCGCTCGATGCCGTCGGCGATTCCGGGCTTTCCGAGGTCGACGTGCGGTCCGACAGAACCGCGTGCATCGTCGGTACGGGAATCGGAAGCGTGGAATCCATCTATACGGCAGGGCGACAGCTCAATTCCGGAGAGATTGCGAAGCTCAGCCCGCTTGTCGTGCTGAAGAGCATGGCCAGCGCTTCGAGCGCGGCGGTGGCCAACCTGCTCAAGGTCCACGGACGCAGTTATTCGATCAGCTCTGCCTGTTCGACCTCCTCGCACAGCATCGGCACGGCATACGAGCTTATTCGTTACGGCATAGTCGACCGTGCCATCGCAGGGGGCGGAGAAGAAGTGCACCCTTTGATTGCCGCGGGTTTTCAGGCCCTTCGATTCGCGCTCGCCACGAAATTCAACGAGTGCCCGCAACGGGCATCGCGCCCGTATGACGTCGCGCGCGACGGGTTCGTGATCGGGGGTGGTGCGGGGATCGTCGTACTCGAGGCCTGGGAGCAGGCGTTGGCGCGTCGGGCTCGCGTGCGCGCCGAGATCGTCGGGTTCGGGACAAGCTCGGATGGTTTCGACATGGTGATGCCGGAGCCGACCGGGATGCACGCCGCCAAGAGCATGCGCAACGCCATAGAAGGCAGCGGTATGAGTCCTCGAGACGTCGGTGCCGTCAACACGCACGGCACGGCGACTGCCAAAGGTGACGTCGCTGAAGTCGAGGCAATGAAGGAAGTGTTCGACGGCAAACCGCCGCCGTTCTCATCGACAAAATCGATGACCGGTCATCCCCTGGGTGCGGCCGGAGCACTGGAGACGATCTTTTGCATAGGCATGCTCGAGCATCGCTTCATTGCCCCTTCCATCAACATCGAAGAACTCGATCCCGAATTCGCGGGATTGCCGGTCGTAACGACCCCCAAGTTCACGGAACTGGACACCATACTTTCCAATAGTTTCGGATTCGGTGGAACCAACGCGAGCCTTCTATTGAAGGCATTTCGCAACTAGCGCGGCGGGTTTCATTCGAGCGCTTTTTGCGCATCGCCAGGGTTCCTCCATCAGGCGAGGAGCAAGACTCGCTGCGCATGAGCCCCACCGGGGCGCGTCCTTACGCACCGGTCGGGACGGATCGGATCCGGCCCCGGCAGGTCATGGCTCAAGCGCGCGAGCGCCCATGCTTCGGGCGGACATGCACAGCCGCGCTCAGGCTGTCGCGTACTGCATTTCCTCCCGTATTTCGACCGCATCCGGCCGCGCCGCCGCGCCGCCCGGGACGAGCTTTGCCTGCGCGCGTGCCAGGCGGCTCATCAGCTTGAGATCCTTCTCTTCCAGGCGGAGCGCCGCACTGACCCATACATTGGCGATGTTGAGCAACTCCTCGTGGGTCACGGGGTGGAAATGCTGGCGGCAGCTGAACACGGCCTGCATGCCATTGCGGCGCCGCTCGTTGCGTCGAATGTAGTCCCGCACGGCCGCCTCCCCGGTCCCGTCTTCTGCGAGCACGTCAACGATACCCGCTTCGTGCAGCTCCTCGGCGGTGTAGACACGGCCGGAGAGGATCATCTCTTCGGCGCGTTTCATCCCCACGCGCCTGGCGAGCAGACTGTAGGCGCCGTTGCCGGGAAACAGATTGAACAGGATTTCGGGCAGGCCCATCCGCGAGCGCCGCTCGGCGACAATGACGTTTGAGGAGAGTGCGGTTTCGAATCCGCCGCCGAGCGCTTCCCCCTGCACCAGTGAAATGGTGATCATCGGGCTGTTGTAGCCGCAGATCCGCTGGTACATGTTGTCGACACAAAGCTTGGCATAGTGCATGAGCGTGTCGTGGTCGTCCGCCTTGATCAGCTCCACCAAATTCGCGAGGTTTCCGCCCAGGCTGAATATGCCCTCGACCCTGGATCCGCCAACGTAGTAATGAATCTGATGCAGGTCGTCCTTGTACAGCACGCGACCGCCGCAGGATTCGATGGCGCTGTCGTGGGCGCGTAGCTCTTCGAGCATGTCGAGGTTGAAACACGGTGCGCCCGAGGGCTTCATGTAGGTCCACGCTACGGCGTGCTCGGGATCGAACCTGACCTCGATCTGCTTGTAATGCCGTCTGAACATTCCCTCTATCGCTTTGAAATCGACCGGTGCGTTCATGATTTATTTCCTCTCTTTTAGGGTGTGTTGAAGAAACATAGGCTTTTATGAAGTGTTTGCGACGACTATACTCCCAAATCCACGATTGCCGAAAGTCGTCTTATTCCATTGTCATTTGGGGTCTTCCGGGGGTCTATCAGGGGTTTTTCCCATCCCCATCGGGGAATTCCCGATGTGCCGGGTCGAAAATGTGTGAAAAACTTGGCATTCGGCCCCGGCAGCCGCAGGCCTGGCATGGATCCGGGGTAAGGGCGGCGCCGGTCGACCCGGTTGAATGACGACACTAGCGGGATCCCCGGCGCCTGGATGCGTGCCGATAAATCCCGTTGCAGCGAACGTTCAAGACTTCGAATACGCGTCGCTGACGCCTGCGTTGGCCATGGGCGTCACTTGTAAATCTGCTGGTTCCCGGAGGCGTTTCGGCGTTCGTCTTCCCACCCCTCCCGGCTGACCCCCTGAACAGGGGCAGAGCTGTTCGACGGCGATCTGCTGCCGGTGGTGTAGACGGGTTCGCTGCGCGGCTGCGCCGCGGCTTTAGGTTCAGTGGGTGTCGTCTTGCAGGCGTAAGTTGCGGCGCATAGAACGGACGCGATCAACAGCCGGTGGATACGCATTTCGTGGACCTCCCATTCGTTGAAATACGGCGCCAGTCCACCTCGTCGGACCCGGCGCGCACAATCGAGTGGCTCCCCGACCAGGGCTCGAACCTGGGACCTGCGGATTAACAGTCCGTCGCTCTACCAGCTGAGCTATCGGGGATCTAAGGCTCCGACCAGGCACCAAGTCGGAGGATGGAGGCGCGTTATTCTAATTCGCGGCAGGGAGCCCGGTCAACGCGAAGAAGCGCGCGGACTGCTCGGCTATTCGTCGGATTGATCACGCGCTGGCGTCATTGCTTAGGCATAATTGACTTGCGAGACCGGCGTATCGAGGAGGATTGCTTGTTCCAGACGACGAATAGGGCGGCCCTTGCGCTGGCTGCGCTGCTCTTCCCTCTAGCTCCGTGCGTCGCACAGGAAAGCGACTGGCCGAGGCGCGCGATTCAGATCGTGGTGCCCTATACGCCCAGCACCGGCGCGGATATTCTCGCCCGCGTCCTCGGGCCGAAGCTCGCGGAACGCTGGAAGGTTCCGGTCGTAACGGAGAACCGCGCAGGCGCGTCGGGCAACATCGGCGCCGAGGTGGTCGCCAAGGCCGCGCCCGACGGCTACACGCTCCTTTGCGTTGCAACCTCTTTCGGCACCAATCCGGCGGTCAATCGGAAGCTGCCGTTCGACCCGGTGAAGAGCTTCGTGCCGGTGATTCAGCTCGCGCGCAGCTCCGTCTCGGTGATCGTCACGCCCAGCTTGCCCGCCAAGTCGATGCGCGAGTTCATCGCGCTGGCGCGCAGCGAGCCCGGCAAGCTCTATTATTCGTCTCCGGGGAACGGGGCCCCTCAACATCTCGCGATGGAGTTGCTCAAGCTCGACGCCGGCATCGACCTGATCCACGTCCCGTACAAGGGATCGGGGGGCGCGCTGGCCGATCTCGTCGGAGGACACGTGCAGGCGATGATCGTGTCGCTTCAGACCGTCGCGCCGTACGTGCAGAGCGGAAAACTGCGCATGCTGGCCGTGATGAGCAGCGAGCGCTCGGAGGCGTTTCCGGAGGTTCCCACCCTCAAGGAGCTGGGACTTCCGGATCTCGAGGTCGACACGTGGTACGGCGTGTTCGCCCCGGCCGGAACGAGTGGCGCAATAGTCGCAAAGCTGAACGCCGAGCTGAACGCCCTGCTGAGGCAGAGCGATGTCCGCGAGCTTCTGTCGAAGCAGGGGATGGCTGCCGTGGGCGGAACCCCGGAGCGCTTCGGCGAGCTCGTGCTCAAGGAATTGGCGCGCTGGTCGCGCGTGGTCGCGGCCGCCGGGATCAAGGCCGACTGAGGTTTCCAAGGAATCCAACAATCATGAGCCAGATCGAAGACCTTGTTGCGGCAAACCGGATTCTCGCAGAGCACGGCGTCATCGACGCCTACGGCCATGTGAGCGTGCGGTCGGCGAGCGACCCGAAGCGCTACCTGCTGGCGCGCTCGATCGCCCCGGAGCTGGCGATCCACGGCGATATCCTGGAATACGATCTGGACAGCAACCCGATCGATCCGCGCGGGCTGGAGTCGGTGCGAGAGCGTTTCATCCACGGCGAAATCTACAAGGCGCGGCCCGACGTCAATGCGGTCGTCCACAACCACTCGCCCTCGGTGGTGCCGTTCAGCGTTACCGAGATCGCAATGCGACCGTTGTTCCACATGGCGGCTTTTGTAGGCGAGGGCGTTCCGAATTTCGAGATTCGCGATGCGGAAAAAGGCACCGATCTACTGGTCAAGACCCCCTACCTGGGGCAGGCTCTCGCCAAGTGCCTGGGCCGGAGTCAGGCGGCGCTCATGCGAGGGCACGGTTCGGTCACGGTCGGCCAGACCCTGCCTCGCGCCGTGGGGCGCAGCATCTATCTCGAGCTGAGCGCGCGCATGCAGCTTCAGGCAATCGCGATCGCGGGGCCGGGGGGCAAGATCGTCTATCTCGACGACAGCGAGGTGCGTGCCTCCGTTCCGGTTCAAGACTACGGCCGTGCGTGGCCGATGTGGCGCGAAAAGGCGCTCGCCGGTCTCAAGTCAGCGGGATGAGCCGCGCGGTGCTCGCGCCGCCCCGTCACACGTGATCTTCCAACTCATCGCAGACCGGCTCGCCGACATCGCGCGCTCGGGACTGTTGCGGCGTCGTTTCGCACGCGAAAGCGCCCAGGGGGCGCGTATCACCGTCGAAGGACGGGAATACATGGCCTTTTGCAGCAACGACTATCTCGGCCTCGCGAACCATCCGCGAATCGTCGAGGCGGCCGTCGACGCGGCTCTGCGATACGGAGTCGGGCAGGGGGCATCGCATCTGCTGAGCGGACACAGCATGGCGCACGAGCGTGTGGAATCGGCGCTCGCGGAATTCGTGCAGATGCCGCGCAGCCTGCTTTTTTCGAGCGGCTACCAGGCGAACATCGGCGCCGTCACCGCTCTCGCCGGTCCCGGCGATGCGGTATTCTCCGACGAGCTCAACCACGCTTCCCTGATCGACGGCGTGCGCCTGTCGCGCGCCCAGGTCGTGCGCTATCCGCACGGCGACGTCGAGTTTCTCTCGCAAGCACTGGCTTCCTGCGAATCGAAGACCAAGTTGATCGTCACCGACGGCGTGTTCAGCATGGACGGCGACCTCGCGCCGATGCCGGCGCTGCTCGATTTGTGCGAACGCCACGACGCCTTGCTGGTTCTCGACGACGCGCACGGCTTCGGGGTGCTCGGCGCTGGGGGCCGCGGCTCGCCGGCCCACTTCGGCGTGCGCTCCCCGCGCGTCGTCTACGTCGGCACCCTTGGCAAGGCGGCAGGGGTGTCGGGTGCTTTCGTAGCCGGCACGGCGGAAGTCGTCGAGACCGTGCTGCAGCGGGCGCGAACCTATATCTACACGACGGCTTCGCCCGCGATGCTCGCCGCAGCAGTCGAGGCGAGCCTGAGGCTGATCCGGGACGAGGAATGGAGGCGCGAGCATCTGCGAAGACTCGTCGCGTCCCTCAAGCGGTCGCTGCAAGGGACCGAGATCGAACTCAAGCCCTCCGATACGCCGATTCAGCCGCTCATCGTGGGCGGCAACGCCAAGGCGCTCGAAGCGAGCGCGGTGCTGCGCAAGCGCGGGATCTTGGTGCCCGCGATTCGCCCTCCCACCGTGCCCGAAGGCACTGCGCGGCTCCGTATCTCGCTCTCAGCCGCTCACAGCGAGCAGGACGTCACCGACCTCGCGACCGCATTGCGCGAAGCTTGCCAAAGCGGGGCCGAGGCGCACGCCTAGACGTGGGCCGGGGGCTTTTCGTCACCGGGACGGACACCGGCGTCGGCAAGACGCTGGTGGCTTGCGCATTGCTGCGCGCGTTCGCCTCGAGCGGCAAATCGGTTGCGGGCATGAAGCCGGTCGAGGCGGGCGGCGCGGAAGGACGTTGCTCCGACGTGGACGCGCTGGTCGGGGCGAGTACCGTGCGCGCTCCCGGAAAGATCGTGAATCCCTACGCTTTCGGGCCCGCCATCGCTCCGCACATCGCCGCGGACCTCGCGGGTGCGCGCATCGAGATCGAAGCGATCGCCCGCGCCTACGATGAGCTGTCGCGCCGCGCCGAAATCGTAGTGGTCGAAGGGGTCGGAGGTTTTCTCGTACCGTTGAACGCGCGCGAGACGGGCGCGGACCTCGCGCGGCGTCTCGGCCTGCCCGTAGTAATGGTGGTCGGAATGCGGCTCGGCTGCCTCAACCATGCATTGCTCACGCGAAAGCAGATCCAAATCTCCGGGCTGCGCTGCGCCGGTTGGGTGGCCAATTGCATCGTCCCGGAGTTGCCGCATCTCGAGGCGAACATTCGCGCATTGGAGGAGCGCCTCGAGTGTCCGATGCTCGGTGTCGTCCCGTTTCAGTCCGATCCGGATTCCGCGAAGGCCGCGGCGTTCCTCGCCCTGGAGCCCTTGATGGAGGCAACGGCGTGAGCGCGAACGCGAAGCTTTCCGAGCGGAGTCGGCGCGCGATCTGGCATCCGTGCACACAGATGAAGCATCACGAGGCGCTGCCGCTCCTGCCGATCAGCCGCGCCGAGGGCGTGTGGCTCTACGATTTCGAAGGCCGCCGCATCCTCGACGCGATCGGGTCCTGGTGGGTCAATCTGCTCGGACACGGCCATCCGCGCGTCAACGCGGCACTGCATGCGCAGCTCGACTCCCTGGAGCACGTGATGCTTGCCGGCCTCACCCACGAGCCCGCGGTGGAGCTCGCGGAGCGTCTGGGCAAGCTCGCTCCCTCCGGGCTCGGACATTGCTCGTTCGGATCGGACGGCGCTTCCGCGGTCGAGATCGCGTTGAAGATGGCTCACCAGTACTGGAGAAACTCGGGCAGGCCCGGGAAGTCCGGCTTCGTGGCGCTCGCCAACGGATACCACGGCGAGACGCTCGGGGCGTTGTCGGTCACCGACATCCCCCTGTACCGCGATTGCTATGCGCCGCTTTTGCGGGAGAGCGCCCGCGTGCCTTCGCCCGACTGGCGCCTCGCGCGGCCCGGCGAGACGCCGGAGGAGTATGCGTTGCGCTGCGCCGATGCGCTCCAGGGGCATCTCGAGCGGCACGCCGCGCAGACCGCGGCGCTCATCGTCGAGCCGCTCGTGCAGTGCGCGGGAGGCATGGCGATGTACGCCCCCGAGTACCTGCGCCGCGCCCGCGAAATCTGCGATCGCTTCGAGGTGCTCCTCATCGCCGACGAGATCGCGGTCGGATTCGGACGCACGGGGACGCTTTTCGCCTGCGAGCAGGCGGGGATCGCACCGGACCTCCTGTGCCTGTCCAAGGGGATCACCGGAGGATACTTGCCGCTGTCGGTGGTGATGTCGAGCGAGCGCGTCTATCGCGCCTTCTACGACGACAGGCTCGAGCGGGGATTCCTGCACTCGCACTCCTACGGCGGCAACCCGCTCGCCTGCCGCGCCGCGCTCGCCGTGCTCGACGTCATCGAAGACGAGCGCATCCTCGAGCGCAACCGCCATACGGCCGCCTATCTGAACCGGCGCGCCGGGCAGATCCGCGCGCATCCCGGTGTCGCGCATTTCCGCAACACCGGAATGATCTGGGCGTTCGAAGTGCGGGGCGCCGGAGCGGATTTCCCCAAAGACTTTTCGCGGCGCGCGCTGGAGGCGGGGGTGCTGCTGCGGCCCCTGGGCGCGACCGTGTACTGGATGCCGCCCTACGGGATCACGGTCGCAGAGACCGATTTTCTCATCGACGCGGTGGCCGGGCTGCTCGACGCAGGCGCGTAGCGGGCGAGGAGGGAATCCGGCGAGCCCGGCATGCTAGACTTCCGGTCTAATCCCGCAATCCCGCAGCTGCCGCAGTGACCCTCACGTTCTCAGACAGTCCTTTCCGGCTCGCGGAGGGGTTTTCGCCGGCGGGCGACCAGCCCGAGGCGATCGAGAAAATCGTCGGTGGCATACGCGACGGGCTCTCGTACCAGACGCTCCTCGGCGTAACCGGCTCGGGGAAGACGTTCACGATGGCGAACGTCATCGCGCGCCTCGGCCGGCCGGCGCTCATCCTCGCACCCAACAAGACCCTCGCGGCGCAGCTCTACGCCGAGATGCGCGAGTTCTTTCCCGAGAACGCGGTCGAGTACTTCGTCTCGTACTACGATTACTACCAGCCCGAGGCCTACGTACCCGCGCGCGACCTCTACATCGAGAAGGACTCCAGCATCAACGAGCACATCGAGCAGATGCGCCTGTCGGCGACCAAGTCGCTGCTCGAGCGCGAGGACACCGTGATCGTCGCGACCGTCTCGTGCATCTACGGCATCGGCGATCCGGTCGACTACCACGGCATGATCCTGCACGTGCGCGAAAAGGAGCCGATGCCTCAGCGCGACATCATTGCGCGGTTGGTGGCGATGCAATACGAAAGGAACGAGCTCGAATTCAGGCGCGGCACGTTCAGGGTGCGCGGCGACGTCCTCGACGTCTTTCCCGCGGAGCATTCCGAGACCGCCCTGCGCATCGCGCTCATCGACGACGAGGTCGAAAGCCTGACGCTGTTCGACCCGCTAACCGGCCGCGCCCACCAGCGCGTGCCGCGCTTCACCGTCTATCCCTCCAGCCACTATGTGACCCCGCGCTCGACGACGCTTCGCGCGATCGAGGCGATCAAGGTCGAGCTCGCGCAGACATCCGACCATTTCCAGAAGGCGGGCAAGCTGCTGGAGGCCCAGCGGATCGAGCAGCGCACGCGCTTCGACCTGGAAATGCTGAACGAGCTCGGCTTCTGCAAGGGAATCGAAAACTACTCGCGCCACCTGTCCGGGAGAAAGGAGGGCGAGCCTCCGCCGACCCTGATCGACTATCTGCCGCCGAACGCGCTGATGTTCATCGACGAGTCGCACGTCACCATCGGCCAGCTCGGGGGAATGTTCCGCGGCGACCGCTCGCGCAAGGAGAACCTCGTCGCCTACGGCTTCAGGCTGCCCTCGGCGCTCGACAACCGGCCGCTCAAGTTCGAGGAATTCGAGAACGTCATGCGGCAGACGGTGTTCGTCTCGGCCACGCCGGCGGACTACGAGCGCGAGCGCTCCGGACAGATCGTCGAGCAGGTGGTGCGGCCCACGGGGCTGGTGGACCCGATGATCGAGGTCCGGCCCGCGTCGACCCAGGTGGACGACCTCCTGGGCGAGATCGCGCTGCGGGCCGAGCGCGACGAGCGCGTGCTGGTGACCACGCTCACCAAGCGCATGGCCGAGGAGCTGACCGATTATCTCGCCGAGCACGGCGTCAAGGTCCGCTATCTGCATTCGGAGGTCGAAACCGTCGAGCGCGTGGAAATCATCCGCGACCTGCGGCTGGGGGAGTTCGACGTGCTCGTCGGGATCAATCTATTGCGGGAGGGCCTGGATCTCCCCGAGGTGTCCCTGGTGGCGATCCTCGACGCCGACAAGGAGGGGTTCCTGCGCTCGGAGCGCTCGCTGATCCAGACGATGGGCCGCGCAGCGCGCCATCTGAACGGCAGGGCGATCCTTTATGCGGACAGGGTCACCGAATCCATGCGGCGCGCCATCGGGGAGACCGACCGCCGGCGCGCGAAGCAGATCGAATTCAATGCGAAGCACGGGATCACCCCGATCGGCATTTCCAAGCAGGTGCGCGACATGATCGAGGGCGCGCGCGATATCGAAAGCGCAGGCCTGCAACTGCAGGCCGCGCAGGAGCAGGCGCGATACGACTCGATGTCCGAAAGGCAGCTCGGCCGCGAGATCAAGAAGCTCGAGAAGCAGATGCTCGACCACGCGCGCAACCTCGAGTTCGAGAAGGCCGCGGAGGCGCGCGACCGCCTCGCGGAGCTCAAGCGGAAGTTCTTCGGCGCCTCGCCCGAGGACGAGGAACCGTCGCGCGCTGTGGGTTAGTCGCGCAGTGGATCGACAAGAAGGCGGCCGGGCTCCTTGCCCCCGATCACAACCGGCATTGCGCCCAGCCAGGGCCCGTCGGGAAGCTGAAGCTTGATCGAATAGCAGGCGAGGGTCCCCGCGGAGACGGTCCCGCGCGGGCCGACGGCGCTCGCCACGACCGAGTAGGGCTGGGTCCCGACGCACGCCTCGAGGCTCCAGAACATGACATCGCCGGAGAATGGTCCGGCGGAGATCCCGCTTGTCCGTGTTGCCCATTCCGAAGTCCATCGCTCTGCCTTGCGCCAGGATGCTGGCGTGCTCGATGAGCAGCACCGCACGACCCGGATCCACGTGCCCTTGTAGGCGACCGACAGCTCCACCGCGTAGCGGCCGCTCAGAGGCAGGTCTCCTTCGAGCCGGCGCAGGACCGTGCCCGACGCCAGATCGGGCGCAAGCCGCGCCTGCACCTCCTCGGCCCCGTCGAGACGCGCCGACTTTTCGATCGCCGAGAGGACCGGGGAGGCGCGCACCGCCGCGCGCGGAATCGAATCCAGGGCTTTCGCAGCGATCCCCGCTGCGCGCCGCGCAAGCTTGATCTCGGTATCGTCGGCGGGCTGCCGGATTGCGGCGAAAAGCGCGGTGACATCGATCAGCCGCGGGCCATGGACATTCGCCAGCGGCTCGGCGACAGGCCAGGGGAGAGCGTCGAGCTCGAGCACTCCGATGCCCGAAGCGCCCGGGACGCGCTCGCCCAAAAGCTCCGCGGCGGCGCGGCCAAGGTGGGGAACGGACTGCACCTCGCCCACGTGGCAGACGCTGCGGATCCAGCCCTGCATGCGCTTGGAGAACGCCGCGAGCAGCGTGGGCGCGCCCGACGGAAGAACGACCAGCAATCCCTCGTTCCAGTAGGGCACGAAATGCGTGAGCCACGCCACGGCGCTCGGCCTGGGGAACGAGGTGTAGAGGAGCACGGCGCCGAGTCCTGCGGCCTGCATCGCGTCCTGAAGCCGGGCCACGCGCCCATCGAGAACCGAGGCCGGAACCTCCTCCCGCGACCAGCTGATGAGTCCGCGGCGCAAAAGGCTATCCCGCCGGGACCGAGAACAGCTGCCGCGGAGTGCGCGTCAGGACCTCGCACCCCTCCGTGGTGACGCGTAGCGAATCCCCATGGACGAAGTAACCCGCCTCCGGATGGTAGGTATTCGGGTGCACGACCAGCGCCATCTCCGGCTCGAGCACTAGGCCGACGTCCTCGAGCACCGCGGGCCGCCCGTCCACGTAGAGTCCCAGGCCGTGGCCTCGCACGCGGGTGTACTCCGAGGTGACGTAGTCGCCGAGGCCGTGCCGGCGGAACACCTCGTTCTGCGCGAGCGCCACCTGCCCGGCCGTCGCCCCCGGGCGCACTGCCGCGATTCCGGCGGCGAGCGCCTCTTCGTATACAGAGAAGGCGCGCACCTGGGCTTCGCTGGGCGCGCCGATCACGAGCGTGCGGCAGATCTGCGCGTAGTAGCCGTCGACGCAGGGCGTGAGCTCGGTGGTCACCAGGTCGCCGGGCATGAGGCGACGCTCCGTAGGCGGGTGCATGCCGCGAACTTCCCGTCCTCCGGAGCCGAGGATCTGGAAATTCTCCGGACAGCCGCGCAGCCGGAAAAACGCCTCGACGTCGGCCAGCAGCTCGTACTCGGGCCGCCCGACGCGCGCCGCTTCGCGGAAGACCGCATAACCGTCGTCGGCGAGCGCAGCCGCGCGCCGCAAGGCATCGACCTCCGAGGGAGCCTTGCGCAGCATGAGACGGTCCAGCATCGCCGTCGCCGGGGCGATGCTCGATGCCAACGGGCCGGACGCAAGCCTGTACGGAACCGCGGCGAGCGGCGCGAGCGCGATCCGCTTGCGGCCGAACGAACGGATCGCCGCCTCTGCCTCCTCGATCAGCGAAGCCGACCAGGTCACCTGGAGCGCGCTTTGCTCCGAGCTGAAGCGAGCGGCCTCCGCGGGAAGCTCGGCGATGACTCGCGCCGTGCCCTCGCGCTCGACGAAGGCGAAGACGTGTCCCTCCATCGGAACGAGATCGGTCGCGTAGCGCAGGTAATCGCTGCGCCAGGGGTTCCCGGCGACGACGAGCGTGTCGATGCCCTCCGCCGACATCGCCGCGGCAAGCCGTGCGCGCCGTTCGGCGCGAAGGCGCTCGGACACTGCGCTCACTCCGGCCTGATGCCGCCCCGCTCGACGATGGACTTGTACCGCGCCGATTCCGACTTGAGAAACGCCGCCGTTTCGGAGGGCGCGAGGCCGATCGGCACATGTCCCAGCTCCCCGATCCGCTTGCGCACGGCCGCATCCGCGAGGACCTTGCGGAAATCGGCGGCCAGGCGATCGACGATGCGCGGACTGGTTCCATGCGGCGCGGCGAGCACCCACCAATTGCCGCCGACGAGTTGCGGGAATCCCGCTTCGACCGTCGTTGGAACATCGGGCAGCTCCGCCATGCGCTCGCGCGCCATCACCGCAAGCACCCGCAGCCTGCCGGCCTTGACCGGTCCGATGATCCCGGTCCAGGTGGGGAAAGCCATTTGAATATCGCCCGCGAGCAGCGCCTGGACCATGGGCGGTGTACCTTTGTACGGCACGTACACCACGGCGTTTCCGTTCTGTTGCGAGAACGCGGCGCCGGTCAGGTGTGCCGGAGACCCGGTGCCGGGCGATCCGTAGTTGTACTTTCCTGGACTCGCACGCACGTAGCGCGCGAGATCATCGAGTGAACGGGCGGGGACGTCCGCCCCGACCACCGCGAGCAGCGGCGCGTCGGCAAGCAGGGAGATCGGATCGAGCGCGGTGAGAGGATCGAACCCCAGGCTCGGAAACATGTGCGGGATCACCGCGAACACCGCCGTCGGGCCGAGGAGCAGGGTGTAGCCGTCCGGCGCGGCGCGCACGACCTCGCTCGTGCCGATGGCGCCGTCGGCGCCCGGCTTGCTCTCGACGATGAAGCGCTGTCCCAGACCGGCCTCGACCGCGGGCACCATCGTCCGGAAGATCGCCTCCGAAACGCTGCCCGCTGCGAACGGAATGAGCACGCGAATCGGCTTGGTGGGCCAGTCCTGCGACAGGGCGCCGGCTGGCGCGAG
>Ga0137409_10003426_pt1 | contig 16813 bp, 19 predicted proteins | sample CZODoug1_16funga_FD_122059 | JGI IMG/M metagenome (GOLD analysis project Ga0137409, IMG submission 122059) | Vadose zone soil fungal communities from Angelo Coast Range Reserve, California, USA - CZODoug1_16fungal (Hybrid Assembly) | ecosystem: Environmental > Terrestrial > Soil > Vadose zone... | reverse complement strand
TCAACAGGAAGCGGAGGCATTTATTGCTGGGGTCGAAGTCGCCCAATTGCCAAAGTAGCGCTGGTCTGTAACTTGAGAGCCCGTCGTCGACGCCTAACAATCGGTTCGAGCGATCGCGAGGTTTAGTATCTTCGGTGGGCCATGGAGGGAAGTCGATGATTGGGATAAATCAGCTTCGTTTGCCGGCAACGCAACCTCGCGTCGCTCAACCTCAACGTTAGGCACCACCCGTACTATCATGGAGCCTAGAACTCTGTCGTCTGCGCAGACTTTTACGGCGAAGTTCATTTTTCCGGTGCTCTGGATCTCCATTTTCGGTATAGGCACGCTCAGCATGTGGTTGGGAGCGCAAAGTGCTGGCGTCGGAAGCGCGTCCAAAGATCCACGCCTGGAATTCCTGGTTGCCTGGGTAGTGGGGACTCTGTTCATACTCTTGACATGCGCAGGTCTGAAGCGAGTGCGTATCGACGCGAAATACATTTATATCTCAAACTACTTTCGCGAAATACAAATTCCTGTCGGAAATATCAGTGAAGTCACTGAAAATCGAATATTGAATATGCATCCGATAACTATCCGCTTTCGCGATTCCAATGAGTTCGGGAAAAGCATAAGATTTATGCCTACGCGCTGGTTTGGCTTCTGGAGCTCACATCCGGTTGTCGCCGAACTGAAGGAATTATCCAGCGCCGCAAAGCCTGACGAAATGGCGCGACCTGATGCCTAACAATCGGTTCGAGCGATCGCGGGTCGCGTCTTCGGTGAGCCCAGGAGGGAATCGATGATCTGGATAAAGTGCCTTCGTTTGTCGTCGCAGACCCGCGTCGCTCAACCTCATCGTTAGGACACCATGCAAACGCTAGCGCGTGTATTGGCCTGCCTCTTTCTCCTGCTAGGCGTCATGGACTATGCGAATGCTACGCTGCAATCGGACACTAGCATGGTGCTGCGGACATTAACACGGCACTACTGCACGAAATATAATCCGTCGAACCCGATTCTTTCGTCGACAGCGGAAATACTTAATGACAATGCCGAAAATCGCATAATGCTTCGAGATTATTTCAGGGACGATGAAGCTGTAAACGACTACTTTTCGAACAATCGCAAGGACGCTAAACTGCCCGCGGGCACCTGGCATTCCTGCTTTTCACTTACCGATGGCCAGAGTCGCTTTGTGCTCAGCGTCCCCGCGTTTACCAGATCACGAGACACCGCTTTCGTGTATCTGGGCGAATTGGGAAGCCACGCGGAAATCTATGTGCTTCAATTAAAGGCGAGACGGTGGAGAGTAATTGAGCGACTCGCCATGTGGGTGTCCTAACAATCGGTTCGAGCGATCGCGGGGTCGCGTCTTCGGTGGGCCAAGGAGGGAGTCGATGATCTGGACAAATCAACTTCGTTTTGCGGCAACGCATTCCCGCGTCGCTCAACCTCATCGTTAGAGCCGAAAGTCGCACGTTTTGGCTTTCTTGGTATAATTGGCGAATGGACTTCGATACCCTTGAAAAACAGGCGCTTGGGCTCCCGGTAAAAGATCGCGCTCGCCTTGTTCAAGACCTGCTTGAAAGTCTGGATAAGTTGACGCCCGCGGAGGTCCAATCTCTGTGGCTGGATGAGGCGGAGCGCCGCGCCAATCAAATCGACCGTGGGGAGGTGTCCCTCGTCTCCGCCGAATCGGTTGCACTAGAGGCCCGAGCGATTCTCAGGTGATCTTTCTGTTTCACCCTACGGCGAGGGTTGAACCTCATCGTTAGGGGCCAATAGAGAGTTCCGTGAACTACGTGCAAGTTCTTACGCGATATAAGGCCTGGGCTGACGACTTGTTCTTGGCCGTAGTTTCGGATGTACCGGTCTTGGAGCTTACGGCCCCGCGCCCCATTGTTTTTGGTAGCTTAATCCGAACACTCAACCATTCCTATGCAATGGACTTCGTGTGGCAATCTCATTTGCTCGGCAAGGCTCACGGGCTCACCACTCGAAATCCTGAGAGACATCCAGAAATGCAAGAGCTGGCCGCGGCGCAACGCGAAATGGACAATTGGTACGTGAATTACGCCGATTCAATCTCGGATAGTGAATTGGGGGAAATCGTTGAGTTTGAGTTCATTGGCGGCGGTCGCGGAGCCATGTCTCGCAGAGATATTTTGCTTCATGTCGTCAACCACACCACATATCACCGTGGCCATGCCGCGGACATTCTGTATCACCTCGACATTTTTCCTCCAACCACGGATCTTCCTGTTTTTCTCAGGGAGCAGTCGGTTGCCACCTAACGGTTCATTCGTTCATTCCAGCGGAAGCCGCTTTGCGGGTCGGCCTAATTCGGCGTTAGACGCTACCGTAGTGGCACGTAAGCAGGTTACCGACGCATGAAGATCAGAGAGGCCACGGAGAAAGACTTCGAGCGAATCTGGCCAATTTTTCACGAGATCGTCGCGGCCGGAGAAACCTACGCGTACGCACGTGACACCACGAAAGAGCAGGCGCGTAGGATCTGGATTGAAGTACCCAGGAAGACGTTTGTCGTCGAAGAAGCCGGAAATACATTGGGAACCTACTACATCAAGACGAATCAGCAGGGGCCCGGAGATCACGTCTGTAATTGTGGGTATATGGTTTCATCAACCGCACGCGGGCGGGGTCTGGCCACCGCGATGTGCGAGCACAGTCAGGACGTCGCAAAGAAGCTGGGATACAAAGCCATGCAATTCAATTTTGTAGCCGCGACCAATGACGGCGCAGTCAGACTTTGGAATTCGCTTGGTTTTGTGACGGTTGGCTGCTTGCCAAAGGCCTTTAATCATCCGTCCAAAGGCTATGTCGATGCGTTGGTAATGTACAAGTGGTTGGAAACATGACAATCGGTTCGAGCGATCGTGCGGCGCATCGTCGTTGGGCCAGGCGGGAGTCGATGATGGGGATGAGTTAGCGTCGATTGGCGGCAAAGCCGCCGCGCGTCGCTCAACCTCATCGGTAGCTAACCCCATTTTGGCACCTGTATCGCTTCAGTCTTTGACTGTCTCGATACGGAGCCGATATGAACCGCATAATGTATTTTGCGATATTGATGGGGTTGGCGACGACTGGCGACGCCCAAGTCATGGGGGGTCTTGCGGAAGTCGCGATCATCGACCGGGATAGCGGGGCGGTACTCAGCCCGCATTTCTACCACGGCGAATATTGGGTGGCCGGAAGACCCGGGGCGCGCTACGCCATCGAGATCCGCAATCGCCTCGGCGAACGCCTGCTGGCCGTGACGTCGGTCGACGGCGTCAACGTGGTCTCCGGAGCCACGGCGGGCTGGGATCAAACCGGCTATGTGTTCGGCCCGGGCGAGCGTTACCAAATCACGGGTTGGCGGAAGACTGACGCGGAGGTGGCCGCATTTACCTTTGTCGACTCTCCCAATTCCTACGCGGAGCGCACCGGACGCCCGGCAAACGTCGGGGTCATCGGCGTGGCGATATTTCGTGAGCGCCCACCGCAGCCGGTCTACTCGCCGCCGATGATCGGGCAGTCATCGGGTCAGGCGGCGGAGCCGCGCGCATCCGAGTCAGACTCGGCGTCGCCGGGAGAATCGATGGCAAAATCGCCGGCGGCGCGGGCGTCAAACTCGGCGGCAGCGGCCGAGGCTCAGGCGTCGCGCGCGATGCCGGCGCCGATACCGCCGTCGGTGGCGCACCCTCCGGCGCTCACCTCTGTGCCGGCCCCCGCGCCCGCACCAAAACTCGGTACGGGCCATGGTGAGCGCGAATACTCGTACGTCAATCACACGGAATTCCTGAGAATGCAGACGCAACCGAACGAAGTCATACGCGTCCACTACGACAGTCTCGACAACTTGTTCGCGATGGGCATCATCAAGCGGCCGCGCCCGCAGCCGCCGACCGCCAACCCGTTCCCTGCCTCGCCCGAGCAGCAGTATGTGCCGGACCCCCGGGGATAACGCACCGAAAAACTGCCATACTGGGATGAATGACGGTCACCGGCGAGAGTGACGAGACTCTGATGGGGCGCTACGGGCGCGGCGATGCTGCGGCCTTCGAGCTGCTCTATCGGCGGCATGAAATGCGCATTTGGCGCTACCTTGTTCGCAATGTGGGCAATCGGGCGACCGCGGACGAGTTGATGCAGGAAGTCTGGTTCGCGGTCGCCCGGGACGCGGCGCGCTACGAGCCGACGGCGCGATTCACGAGTTGGCTGTTCACGATCGCGCACAATCGGATGATCGATTCGATTCGAACGAGTCGACGGCAATTGAGCTTGGAGACGCTGGGATACGAGTCGGAATCCGTGGTCCGGCAATTGACCGCTGATCCCTGCTCGGGTCCGCTCGCCGCGGCAGTGGCGCGGGATCAGGCGGGGGCGCTCCTGCACGCGCTCGAGCAGCTACCCGTCGAGCAGCGCGAAGCGTTTCTGCTGCAAGTCGAGGGTGACCTTAGCGTCGAGGAGATCGCGGCGATCACCGACAGCAGCTTCGAGACGACCAAAAGCCGTCTGCGCTATGCGCGCACGAAGCTGCGCGAGTTGCTCAAGGAGCACGCATGAACGAAATACCGCCCAACCAGGACCAAGCAGATGAGGTCGACAATCGCTATCGGCGCGAGTCGGCTCTCGATCCTAGCCGGCCGAGCGAGTCGGTGCGACGAGCGGTGCTCGAGCATGCCACGCGGCTGGCGGCGGAGCGATCGGCAAAGAATGGCCCGGCGCAGATCGGTGCCGCGCGACCGGCGGCGAATCCAAGATGGTGGCGTCCAACGGCTTTCGGCACACTCGCCGCGGCCGCTCTCGCCGGATTGTTGATCATTCCGCGTTTTCTCGCGCCCGACGCTCCTCTCGTCGGCGCCTTGCCGACGGTCCCCGTCCGGACCAACGCCGCCGCCACCGCGGCGTCGCAGGCAGAGATCAGGGAGCAGCCGCCGGTCGCGATGGCGGATGTACGGCCGTCGTCTCCGCCGCCGCCGGAAGAGAGTGCGCTCCAGCCCGACGAGCGCGCGCTCAAGCCACGCGTATCCTCCCGCAACGAAGGGACAGTCGCCGATTCGGCGGCGGAAATTGACGCGAAGAATGCGCCTGCCAAGGTGCAGAGCATGACCAACGCTCGGAGTACGGCCGCGGGCGGCGGCAGTGAGACGGACGCCCGGCGGGCGCAGACCCGCGGCGCAACCGGTATTTCCGCGTCCCCGCCGCAGCCGGCCGCGTCCCCGCCGCAGTCAACCGCGCCCACGGCGCAGTCGGCCGGGTCCCCGCGGCAGTCAGTCGCGCCCGCGGCGTCGTCAGCCGCGCCAACGGCGCCGCCGGCGCGCTTGGCGGACTCGGCCGCTGAAGTGCGGCGGGCGGCTGAAATCGGCGCCGTCCCCGAACTGCAAACGCTGCTCGGCCAACAAGGGGACATCGACGCGCGCGACGAGAGCGGGCGTACGGCGTTGATGCTGGCGACGCTGTCCGGCCAGGCCCGTGCGGTTGATATGTTGCTGGCGCATGGCGCTGATCCGAACGCAGCGGACGCGCAGGGCGTTACACCTCTGCAGGCGGCCATTGCCGGCGACCGGCCCGCCATTGCGGCGGCGCTGCGGCGCGCCGGCGCTCGATAGCAACGGCGATTTCTACGGGAGGCGGCAGGCGTTTGAGCGCCGGAGGGAGTGCCGCTCCTTATGTTGAGTTGCCACTGCGTGTTGCGTTACCACTAACGCTCAAAATCGACGGCGGTGGTGTTGCCGCCGCAGATGAGCACGGCGACGCGCTCGTTCGCGGCGGGCAGGTACCGATGGGAGCTGAGCGCTGCCAGCGCGGCGGCGCCGCCGGGTTCCGCGACGACGCGCAGGTTCTTCCACAAGAGCCGCTGCGCGTCCTGAATGGCGTCGTCGGAGACCAGCACGGTGGTGCTCACGTGGCGCTGAACGATGGGGAATACCAGCTCTCCCACCCGGCGCGGCGCCAGGGAGTCTGCGGCGATGCCGCCGGCTTCGGCGTCCACCGGCCGGCCGGCCGCGAGTGCGCGAGTGAGGGTGGGTGCGAGTTCGGGTTCGACGCCGATCACTTTGATGCGTCCTTGATACCACGCCGCGATGCCGGCAATCAGGCCGCCGCCGCCGACCGCGACGAGAAGCGTCGTGATGTCGCTGGCTTGTTCCTCGAGCTCAAGGGCAACGGTACCCTGGCCCAGCAGCGTTTCTTCTTGGTCGAAGGCGTGAATGGGCATGGCGCCGGATTGGGCGACCCAGGCTTCGCTCGCCGCCAGAGCGTCGGCGTAGCGCTCGCCCGAGATCATGAGCTCTGCGCCATAAGCGGATATCTGTTGAATCTTCGCGGACGAGGCGACATTCGGGACGAATATCTTTGCCGGCACGCGGCGTCTCATGGCGGCGAACGCCACGGCGGCTCCATGGTTTCCGCCCGATGCCGCCACCACGCCGACGGCGGGCACCCTTCGTGTCAGGAGATTCGTGAAGGCCCCGCGCGCCTTGAATGAACCCGCGTGTTGGAGCGACTCCAGCTTCAAGGTCAGCCGCGCAGTCTCGATGCCGAAATCCGCGCCATCGACTTCCACGATCGGGGTCCGGCGAATATGCGGCCTGATGATTTGGTAGGCGGAGAGAATCTGATTCGTCGAGATCATGGCAAGGATGCGGCCGCTTGGGCCGCCGACAGGAGCGGCGCGACCAGACAGGCCGCAACCATGGCCGCGGAAAACTTGCGATGATTCATCCGATCTCCTTGACGTCGACGATTTTCTTCACGAGCTTTTGACCCACGCCGGATGATATGCCGTGATGCGATCGGTCTCGACTCGAGGTACACCGGCGCGGCGTGCGAATTCAGGCCACCGCGCCACCGCGCCGGCTGCGCGATCGAGCAATTCCTTCGGCTTGCGGATGTCGAACGTGTTGGCCAGGGCGATGAGGTCAGCGTCGGTAATATCCCACGCTTTTCCGCCGACCAGCATTTGATGTTGACGTGTCCATTTGCCCGCAGCCGGATTGTGCGAGAAGCACGTGTCGTACGCGGGAGCGATGTCCCAATTCCCGGTTTGATCCAGCATGAATGCGAGGTTCTTGGTGTGATCATCGCAGTTGACGGCGGCGACATTGAATACACAGCGAAGCCACGCTTGCTCGAGCGCGGGCGCACCCAGCTTCAATTCCAGCACGGCGCGTAAATATTGTTCGTAACCGTGTACGTAGGGCGCATTGAAATCCAAGTGCATGAGCCCGCAGAGGGACTGCACGTGCACCTTGTCATTTCCTCGACGGTCGAACCGCTTGGTCATGAAATGCGCACGGCCTCCTTCTTCCAAGAGGCGGCTCTCGCTCATCTCGATGCCCGCCTCGAGCGCCATGAGGTAGTGCGCATACTCGATGCGGCCAAAGCCGGCCGTGCTGCTCAAGACGGCGTCGCGGCCTAAGTCGAATTTGAGAAGCCAATGCTCATATCCCTCGGGCAAGTCGAATTGTCCGGAGACGACTTCGTTGGTACGCGGGTTCCAGCCGATGACGGCCTTTGCGCGAGCGCCGCCGGCTGAACTGCCGACATCCAAGATCTCTTGGGCGATCTTGCCGAGTTCGCCGCGCAATGCGCGGCGGGCGTCCTCGACGAGATGCGCCATATCGAGAGGCACGGTCGCGGCCGGACTGCGCGTTTCGGCGAGGGCCGGCTCAAATTCAAGAGCACCCATCGCGCGGCGGCCGATGTACACGAGGCGCTGCAGCGTCGTGATCTCTTCGGTTCGAGTTCCATGCCGGGTCAAGTATTCATCGATGAGGGCATTGCCGAACGTGTCTGGGAGCGCGTCAGCCAAGAGTCCTGGCAAGCCGTGAAAAGTGCCCGGCGCCAATTCCGGAAAGCTGAACCGGTGCTTGGCTTTGAGCTGCATGCGTAATGGCGACAACTCCAAGCCGCTATTTTCGAAGGCCGGAGCGTATTGGAATTCATAGAACCCCGGCCTCCCCTGCAAAGGCGCAACCGCGCCGACGGACTGCCCCCAGATGCGCACTTCGACGACGTTGACCTCAGCCATTCTGGTCCTTCGGTGTTGCCGGCGCTTTGCCAGTGCCCGGTGTGCTCGTGGCCGATGTGCTTGCGCGCGGTGTACTGGTTCGCGGTGCCCGTTTGCGGTGGGTTTTCTTTTGCTCAGCGGCAAGCAGCGCGAGGGGCCCTGGGGCATCAGGCTCGGGAACGAGGGTTTCCAGACCGTCCAACAAATTGAGCGCTCGCAACAGCGCCACGAGATTGCGCAAGGTGATGGCGCCCGTCTTTTCGAACCGCTTGAGCGGTGTCAAACCGATACCGCTCTTATGCGCGAGATCAACCTGGGACATGGCCGCGCCCTGCGGTGAAATTCGCCAAGCCCGTAGGGCATGAGCGAGGCGCTCGGCTATTTCCGTATTGGTGAGATGATATAGTGACATAGCCTAATATTAATCTATTAATGGTAGAATAAATCAATAATAGTCTAATTGTAGTCTGTATGCTCTGAATACTCTGAAACTAGCCTATATCTGAATTCTCTGAAACATCAATCCGCTCCACTGCCGCCAAGTCTGTGTAACGGTAAGGCCTATTATTGGGTGATTAACGCCAGATATCTGCATTAATAGCCTAATCATAGGCTCAAAAGCAAAGTGCGATTATAGACTCCAACTCGAGCTATTGGTGTGTGCGCTGGGTGAATCCTGGAGCCAGCACTTCGACTGAACTGATCTTGACAGGTGACCAAATGGTCACGTATTGTCGCCGGCATGGATGAGGTGTTCAAAGCGCTCGCGGACCCGACTCGCCGAAAGCTGCTCGACAAATTGTTCGAGGACGACGGACAAACTTTGAGGGCTCTCGAGGGGCGGCTGCCGATGACGCGCTTCGGCGTCATGAAGCATCTCAAGTTGCTGGAAGAGGCGGGCCTCGTCGTCACCCGGCGGCAGGGGCGCGAGAAATTGCATTTCCTGAACGCCGTGCCGATCCGGCTCATTCACGATCGTTGGGTGAATAAGTTCACTGCGCCCTGGGTTGCGGCGCTAAGCGACCTCAAACACAGTCTGGAGGACAGGACGATGAAGAAAGTATTCGAAATCTATATCAAGACGACGCCGGCGCGCCTTTGGAAGGCGATCACCGACACCGAGATGCGGCGCAAGTATAACTTCGGTGCAGTCGTCACGTCGGATTGGACTCCATCGTCCCGATACGTAGGCGTCGGCGGCGCCGCGCCGATCTTCGAGGGCGAAAATCTGGAGGTGGATCCGCCCCGACGGCTGGTCCAGAGCTTTCGGGCACTGTGGGGCGAGGATGTGAAAAGCGAGGGGACGTCGCGGGTAACTTGGGAGATCGAGCCGGTCGGCGATTCCTGTTTGCTCAAGGTCACGCACGATGAATTGCGCGAGGACGCCAACAGTCAGCTCTACGGCGGTTGGCCGATGATTCTCTCCGGAATCAAGACGCTGCTGGAGACGGGCGAGATTCTGACGACGCCCGGTTCACTGCGTTGGCTGCAAGGTTCGCAAGAGCAATTGTCTGAAATCCGATAACCGCCCTGGTAACTATGCCTGCTCTAATGAGGAAAAAGGAATATGTCAAAACTCGTGACTTACACCATGGTATCTCTCGACGCATACTTTGCGGACGCCAATGGTGACATGAGCTGGGCCCACAAAAAAGATCCGGAGTGGCAGGCGTTTGTCTCGGACAACGCTGGCGGCGGAGGTCGGCTCTTGTTCGGTAGAGTCACCTATGACCTCATGGCGAGTTTCTGGCCGACGCCCTTTGCGGCGCAGAGCAATCCCATCGTCGTTGAGAGGATGAACGGTCTGCCGAAGATTGTATTTTCCAGGACGTTGGATAAAGCCTCATGGAACAATACGACGTTGGTGAAGGGCGACCTGACGACGGAAGTCCGCAAGTTGAAGCGGGAGCCCGGTCCGAACATGACGATCATGGGAAGCGGCAGCATCGTTGCGCAATTGGCAGACGCTGGTTTGATCGACGAATACCAAATCGTGGTGAGCCCGCTGGTCCTCGGCAATGGCCGGACTCTATTCGAAGGCGTCAAAAAGAAGCTGCCAATGAAGCTCACCAAATCGCGGGCTTTCGGCAATGGCAATGTCGTGCTGTGCTACGAACCAATGTCATGAACCCGGGGCACGGTGTTGCATGCCGGATGCGACGCAATCGTCCGACGTCGGCCGCTCCAAATCACATTGATCGCCAAAATCAACGTGTGTAGGCGCCGACCTACAACTTGACGCGCTCGATGTGCGCGGACGGGCGCCTGCCTGCAACTTACCGCGCGGCGAAGCGCACAGACTGACACCTGCCTACAAGTTACTGCGCATTGATCGGGGCGGCGAGATATGTTTATCTCAGTGAATTTGGGCGGAGCGTCGGCGCGGCGTCGTCGGGGGGAAATCCAATGTACGATTTATACATAGCGAACAAGAACTATTCGTCGTGGTCGCTGCGGCCTTGGGTGCTGATGCGCGAGCTCGAGATCGGGTTTCGAGAACATTTGGTGCCCTTTGGAGACGAATCGAGTTGGCAAAGTTATCGTAAGATTTCTCCTACAGGCAAGGTCCCATGCCTGGTGGACGGCGGCACGGTGGTTTGGGAATCGGTCGCGGTCATGGAATACCTGGCGGAGCGGCATGCCGGTGTTTGGCCCGCGCCGGCGGCCGCACGCGCGTGGGCGCGAAGCGCGGCGGCGGAGATGCATGCCGGATTCGGCGAATTGCGCAGCCGCTGTTCGATGAGTTGCGGCGTGCGCGTTCGGCTCCATGAATTTCCGGCGTCGCTCGAGCGCGACATCGCCCGGCTCGGCGCGCTGTGGAACGATGGACTGCGCCGCTTCGGCGGTCCCTATCTTGCGGGAGAGGCGTGTACCGCGGTCGACGCCTTCTATGCGCCGGTGGCGTTCAGGATCCAGAGTTATGGGCTGACCCTCGATCCGGTGTCCGTTGCTTACGTGGATCGGTTGTTGAACACTCGTTCTATGAGAGAATGGTATGCCGACGCGCTGAAAGAAACGCTGCGGGATCAGCCGCACGACGACGAAATAGCGCAGGTCGGCCGCGTGCTGGAAGATTTGCGGGCGCGATGAGCGCGATGGGCTGATGAGCGTGATGGGCTGATGGGCATGATGAGCGCTATAAACGCGATGAGCGCGATTGGCGCTATGAACGCGAGTGCTTTTACGGCGGTGAGCGCATCTGCGGCGGCATCAGTGTTTTACCACGGTATGAACCGGGTCCGGCAATGAAGAAACGATCGACCATGATTGCCCTGATTCCGTGGCTGGCCGCCATTCCGGTCGGCGGCTCCACCATCGCGCAGGCTCCGGCGGCCGGCACCGTGTGCGGAGCGGCGCCGCAGCCTGCGTTCTGCAGTGCGGTTCGCGGTGCTCGTGCGGAGGGCTGGCCGGCGCAGAGCCGCTCCGAGGTCATGGTGCAGCATGGGATGGTGGTGACCAGTCAACCGCTGGCGGCGCAGGCGGGTTTGCAGGTTCTTTTGCGGGGCGGCAACGCGATCGATGCCGCGGTGGCGACGGCCGCGGTGCTGAGTGTGGTGGAGCCCATGATGGTGGGCGTCGGCGGCGACGTCTTTGCCGTCATCTATATCGCCAAGGAACGGAAGATCTATGTGCTGAATTCGAGCGGGACGGCGCCTTCCGGGGCGACGGTCGCGCACTTCAATTCGCTGGGCTATCACTGGAATCCGAAAAATTGGGGGCCGATGTCGGGGATGCCGCTCGCCGGGATTTTGCCGGTGACCGTGCCCGGCGCTGTCTGGGGCTGGCAGGCGGCGCTCAAACGCTTCGGCAAGCTCACTTTCAAGGAGGTCCTCGAGCCGGCGGCCGGGTATGCGGAGAAAGGCTTCCCGGTGTCCGAACGCATCGCGCACGACTGGCAACTGCCCAACGCACTGCCGTTGAAAAACTGCTGCACGGAGCCGGACCCTGAGTCGGTCAAGACGTGGTACGTCAACGGGCAGCCGCCGCGGGCCGGGCAGATTTTCAAGAATGCCGATCTTGCGCGAACGTTGCGCTTGCTGCAGGCCAAGGGCGGGGATGGCTTCTATAAGGGTGACGTCGCCGCGGCCATCGTGGCCAAGTCGTGGGCTCTCGGCGGGACCATGACGCTCAAGGATCTGGCGAATTACAAGGGCAAGTGGGTGGAGCCGGCGCGCGTTCAGTACCATGGTTTCGACGTTCTCGAGCTGCCGCCGCCCGCGCAGGCGTGGGCGGCGAATGAATACCTGAACATTCTGCAGGCGTGCATGCCGCAGTGGGCGCCGGGCGAGACGCTGGCGTCGCTCGGACCCGCGAATCCCAAGTACTGGCACTTGATGGTGGAGGCGAAGAAGCTCGCGTATGCCGATCTTTATCGCTACAACGCCGATCCGGATTTCGTTGCCGTGCCGCTCGGCAAACTGTTGTCGGAATCGTACGCGGCGTCGCTCTGCGGCAAGGTGGACCCGCGGCGCGCTTCGATGCCGGGACCGGAGGGGGATTTCGCTCTGCCCGGCGATACCGTCGTGCTGTCCGCCGCCGACGGCGACGGCAATATGGTGTCTTGGGTGAACAGCAATTTCAGCGCGTTCGGTTCGGGAATCACGGTGCCGCGCTATGGCTTCGTGCTGCATAACCGCGGCTCTCTGTTCACGCTGGATCCGCGCAGTCCCAACGTCATCGAGCCGCGTAAGCGGCCGTTCAACACGCTGTCGGCTGGATTTGTGATGCACGGCGGGGAGCCGTTGATGACCGTCACGCTGATGGGCGGCGACATGCAGGCGCAGGGTCATGCGCAATGGCTGGTGGACGTTCTCGATCTGGGCGCCAATGTGCAGGCGGCGGCGGACATGGCGAGATTCAGGCATTTCCAGGTATCGAATGTGCTGAGTCTCGAGACGCCGCTCTATGATCTGGTGGGGCCGCAGCTTGCGGCGATGGGGCATACCGTGAAATCCGTGAACGGCGAGGACATGGGCGGCGTGCAATCCATCATGTACGTGGCCGAGCCGGGTTCGGAGGCGCACGCCGACGGGTACTACCGCGCGGGATCGGACTTCCGCAAGGACGGTGAAGCGGTCGGGTGGTAATCTCGGGTTCATGCAGCGCGAACCGATTATCTTCGTTGGAACCAGCGATCTTTCCGGGCATTTTCGCGGCAAGAGCTTTCCCGCGGCCGACCTGCCGGCGCGGCTGCAGCGCGGGGTCGGGCTCGCGCCGACGAATATTTTCATGTCGGCGTTCGGACCTATTCAGGTCACGACATTCGGCACCCAGGGTGAAGTGTTTCTCATTCCGGATTCCACCACCCGCGTATTGGTTCCGTTCGAGGGCAGCACGGCGGAGCATTTCTTTCTGGGCGACATCAGGACTCTGGAAGGCGCGCCGTGGGATTTCTGTCCGCGCCACGTCCTGCGCCGTGCGGTCGACCTGCTGCTGGCTGAGACGGGTTTGCGGCTGCTCGCGACGTTCGAGCAGGAGTTCACTTACAGCGGCGTCGCGGCGCATCCGCCGCAGCCCTACGAGCTGGATGGGTATCGCCGCCAGGGGATATTCGGCGAAGTGCTGTTGGCAGCGATGCGGCAGGCGGGGGTGATCCCGGACTCGTTTCTGGCGGAATTCGGGCCGCAGCAGTTCGAGGTGACCTCGGCGCCGGCGCTCGGGGTGCGGGCCGCGGATGACGCGGTGATCACCCGCGAACTGGCGCAGGCGGTGGCCTTCCGGCTGGGGCACCGCGTGAGCTTCGCGCCGATTCCGGAACCGAGCGGGACGGGCAACGGCACGCATATTCATTGGAGCTTTCTGGATCGGGAAGGGCAGCCCACGCTCTACGATGCGCACCGGCCTCAGGGATTGTCGCTGCTCGGCAGCCAGTTCATCGCGGGCATCCAGCATCACCTGCCGGCATTGTGCGCGGTGACCGCTCCTTCGCTGGCGTCGTACTATCGGCTGCGTCCCAATCGGTGGGCTCCGGTGCGGGCGGATGTCGGGCGCATGGACCGCGGGGCGGCGGTCCGGATATGTCCGGTGGCCGGAGGCGATCCTGCCCTGCGTGCGCGGCAGTTCAATGTCGAATTTCGGGTCGCGGATGCGACCGCGAGTCCGTATCTGGCGCTCGCGCTGGTGGTTCAGGCGGGGCTCGATGGGATTCGCCATGAGCGGCAGATCGAGGACGAGAATCCGCGGCTGCTGCCCGGCAGTTTGGAGCAGGCGCTGCAGCTCCTCGAGGCGTGCGAGCCGGCGGCGGAATGGCTGGGAGCGGATTTGTTCTCTGCGTACCTCAAGTTCAAACGGGCGGAGATCAACGGGCTGGAAAATCTGGATGAAAGTGAGATCTGTCGACGCTATGCCGAAGTCTATTGATCATTCGCCGCCCGGCGGCGGCGCCAAGCCCGGCACCGCGGCCGCGGAGTCCAGCCCGACCGCTCCGGGGTATGCGCTGCTCGCCGCGGACGAACCGCCGCCGGTCTTTGAGATCGGGCTCCAGGGACGATCGAATTTCGTCATCGTCGTGGATCATGCCGGCCGGCGCATTCCGCGGCGATTGAACGATCTGGGGCTTCCCGCGTCCGAGCTGCAGCGTCACATTGCCTGGGACATCGGCGCTCTCGGCGTGGCGCGGCAGGTGGCGGCGGCGCTCGATGCGCCGCTGGTGGCGCAGAATTATTCGCGGCTGGTGATCGATTGCAATCGCGATCCCAAGGTGGCGACGTCGATTCCTCGGTTGAGCGAATCGGTGGAGATCCCGGGCAATGTGAACTTGAGCGACGCCGACATGGCGGTGCGCCGCGCGGAGATCTTCGACCCTTATCATGAGCGGATTCGCGCGCTGCTCGATGGGCGGGCGGCCGCGGGCCGGCCCACGATTCTGGTGGCTCAGCACAGCATGACGGACATCTACCACGGCGTGCGGCGCGAGATGCACGCGGCGGTGCTGTACAACCGCGACCGCCGGTTCGCGGGCCTGGTGCTCGAGGGGCTGCGCCGCGAGGCGGGTCTGACCATCGCGGACAACCAACCGTACTTCGTCAGCGACGAAACCGACTTCACCATTCCGCGCCACGGCGAGGCGCGCGGGCTGCCGCATGTGGAAATTGAAATACGGCAGGACCTGGTGGGCGACGACGCCGGACAGGCCGAGTGGGCGCGGCGAATCACCCGCGCTCTCAAGGATGCCGAGCACACTTTTTTAGGAGCAACCCCTTGAATCATCCGCTCAGCCGCGACATCGAGATCGAACCTGCCCGGACCGCGCTCTTGTTCGTCGATGTGCAGAAGTACAACTGCACCTGGGACGGGGGCGAATATGCGCACTCGAGCCAGGCCGAGAAGGAATCGCGCTACGGCTATTTCTTCCGCACGCTGAAGGAGAGTGCGCTGCCCAATATGGTGCTTCTGCAGCAGGCCTGCCGCCGCGCCGGCATCGAGGTGACCTACACCCTGATCGAGAGCATGACCGCCGAGGGGCGCGATCGCTCGCTCGACTACAAGATCACCGGGTTCAACGTGCCGAAGGGATCGCCGGACGCCAAGATGGTCGATGAATTGACTCCGACCGACGATGAAATCGTGTTCCCCAAGACGTCGTCGTCGGTGTTCATCTCGACCAACATCGACTACGTGCTGCGCAATCTCGGCACCCAGTATCTGATCATCGCGGGGTGTCTCACCGATCAGTGCGTGGATTCGGCGGTGCGCGACGCCTGCGATCTCGGATACCTCGTGACGGTACCGACCGACGCCTGCGTCACCTTGTCGGCCGAGCGGCACGATTGGTCGCTGCGCAATAACCGCGGGTACTGCCGCCAGCGCACGACGCGGGAATTGCTCGACGAGATTGCGCGGCTCAGCTTAAGCCGATGAGCCGGAAGCCGTCGGCGGGAGCAGGCGCGGATGCCCCGGCGGGAGTCGGCGCGAATGTCGCGGCGGGAGTGGGTGAGGATGCCGCGGCGGGATCGAGCGCGGATGGCAAGACAGTGACCAGCGGTACATTGCGCGAGCGCGACGCGAGGGTCATCGCGAATATTGCGCGCCTGCGCTTCTCGCCGTTGAGCCTGGTCGGTGGGCGCGGAAATCGCCTGATCGAGGAGGGAGGGCGGGAACTTCTCGACCTGTCGGCTTCGTTCGGCGCCGCAAGCCTGGGCTACAGTCATCCCGCCATCAGGGAGGCGGTGAACGCCGCCTGCGCCGGCATGGCGGGAGCGAGCCTGCTGTCCTACCCCAACGAGAATGCGGTGGCGCTGGCGGAGGATCTGCTGCGGCTGACGCCGGGGCAGGGAGAGCGGCGGGTGTGGTTTGGGCATTCGGGCTCGGACGCGAATGATTGCGCCATGCGCGTGGTGCAGGCCGCGACCGGCCGTTCGCGCTTCATTTCTTTCATCGGGTCGTATCACGGCAACCTCTCGGGATCGATGAGCGTCAGCGGGCACACCGCGATGACGCACACCCTGCCGCGCGCCGGATTGGTGCTGCTGCCCTATCCTGATCCCTATCGTTCCCCCTTCAGCGCGACCGAAGTTCTCGCGCTGCTCGACTATCAGTTCGCGACGACCTGTCCGCCGCAGCAGGTGGCGGCGATCTTCATCGAGCCTCTGATGTCGGATGGCGGGCTCATCGTGCCGCCGCCCGGATTCCTGGCGGCGATCCAGGAGCGCTGCCGGCGCCACGGGATTGCTGTGATCGTCGACGAAGTGAAAGTGGGCCTTGCGCGCAGCGGCAAGCTGCATTGTTTCCAGCACGAGGGGCTGGAGCCCGACCTGGTCGTGTTCGGCAAGGGCTTGGGAGGCGGCCTGCCGCTGTCGGCGGTGATCGGGCCGC
>Ga0137409_10003425_pt1 | contig 16819 bp, 14 predicted proteins | sample CZODoug1_16funga_FD_122059 | JGI IMG/M metagenome (GOLD analysis project Ga0137409, IMG submission 122059) | Vadose zone soil fungal communities from Angelo Coast Range Reserve, California, USA - CZODoug1_16fungal (Hybrid Assembly) | ecosystem: Environmental > Terrestrial > Soil > Vadose zone... | reverse complement strand
AATCAGCGCAGCGGCGGCGCCCGCGTGCGAATTCTATTGCCGTTGAGCGACGGCGCACGCTCCATGGGCGTGCGTGAACCGCGCAAAGGCGAACACAGGAGAGAACGTGTATGACCGCTTCGAGAATACTGGTGGTGGACGACGAGGCGGATATCCGCGGATTGCTGAAAGAGATTCTTTCCGAAGAGGGGTACGAGGTGGAAGTCGCCGCGGACGCGACCCAGGCGCGTTCTTCGCGCGCGACCCAGGTTCCTGATCTGGTCTTGCTGGATATCTGGATGCCGGACACCGACGGCATCACCTTGCTGCGCGAATGGTCGGTGACCGACGGCTACGACTGCCCGGTGGTGATGATGTCCGGCCACGGCACGGTCGAGACCGCCGTCGAGGCCACGCGCCTGGGCGCCTACGATTTTGTCGAGAAGCCGCTGTCGTTGACCAAACTGCTGCGCACCGTCGAGCGGGCGCTCGATGCCGGGCGCCGCAAACGGTTGTCGGCGCGCGCGCACGGGCCGACGCTCGCTGTGCCCATCGGCAAGGCCAAGGTCACCCAGGCGCTGCGCGAGCAGGTGCAGCACGCCGCCTCCAGTTCGTCTCCGGTGCTGCTGCTCGGCGAATTGGGATCAGGGCGCGAGGCCTACGCGCGCTACCTGCACTCGCTGAGCGCACGCGCATCGAAGCCGTTTTTCATGGTGGTGGCGGCGAGCTTAGGCGCCGACCCGGCCGCCGCGCTGTTCGGCAGCGAACGGGATGGCCGCATCGAACTGGGCGCGCTCGATCAGGCGGCCGGCGGATCGCTGTACCTGAACGGGCTGGAGGATTTGAACAGCGAGGCGCAGCGCGCGCTGGCGGGCGCCATCGAGCAGAACGGCTACACGCGCGTGGGCGGGCGGCAGCGAATACCGCTCAATGTGCGCTGGATCAGTTCCGCGCAGGACGGCTTCGAGTTGCGCGCCTCTCAGGAACCGTTCCGCCGCGACCTCGTGGCGCACCTCAACGTGATCACATTGAGGGTGCCCCCGCTGCGCGACTACGCCGAGGATGTTCCCGATCTACTGCGCTACTACGTCGATCGCCTGGTCGACGATCAGCATCTGCCGCTGCGCCGCTTCAGCGTCGCCGCGCAGAACCGGCTCAGAAATTATCCCTGGCCCGGCAATATCGATGAGCTCAAGAATCTGGTGCAGCGCGTGTTGGTACTGGGGGTGGGTGAGGAGATTCGGCTCGAGGAAATCGAGCGCGAGCTCGCGGTGAAACTGGCGGTGGACGAGCCGCTGGTGAAGCAAGATCTGCTCGCGCTGCCGCTGCGCGAGGCGCGCGAGCAATTCGAGCGAGCCTACCTGCAGCAGCAGCTCTTGCTGTGCAACGGCAAGGTGGGCCAGCTGGCCAAGCGGGTGGGGATGGAGCGCACGCATTTGTACCGTAAGTTGCGGGCATTAGGCGTCGATTTTCGGCAATTGGGCGAGGATTAGGCGTTATCTCGGCACGGTGATTTTGAGCGGTAGAGCTCGCCCGGAGGGGTGGGGAGCCTCAAGGCAACATAAAGACGCAGTTGCCTTGAGGCTCCCCACCCCTCCGGACGAGCACTCGCACCGGTCAACATGACAGCGCCGATGGTAGCGAGCGGGCGTTGGAGACTCGTCCTCCTGCACAGTGATGTTGACCGGCCCAGCGCTAACGGCGCGGGGGGATGGGAAGCCTGAGGGCAACTGTTTCCCCCGTTGCCCTCAGGCTTCCCATCCCCCCACGCCCTGCGCTCCGGTCAACATCACCGTGCAGGGCTGCTAGTCGCCGACGCGGATGACTAGTACGTCGACATCGGCTTTGCGCAGGATTTGCCGTAGACGGTTGAGCTCGTCGAGCTTGGAGATCGGGCCGATGCGGATCCGGTGCCAGGTATCGTTGTCGACGGACACCTTCTGTACCTTGGATTCGATGCCTTGCAGCGCCAGCTGCGCGCGCACGCGGTCGGCGTCGGCGAAGTTCTTGTACGAACCGGCCTGCAGTACGTAGGTTCCGCGGCGCGTCTCGGGGACGGATTTGACGTCGGGCCGTACATCCTTGTCCTTCTCGGGCACCACCACTTCGAACTTCGGCAGCATGTCGTAGAAGGCGTAGGACTTCGCCGGATCTTCCGTGCCCGAGTCCCCGGCTTCCGCATCGGGAGGCTCGGCGCTGCGGGACTTTTTCTTGTCCGCCTTGGCTGTCCGGGCGATTTGCGCGTCCGGTCGATGATCCTTGATATAGACGACGGCGGCCACGCCGAGACCCACGGCCAATCCGCAAAGGACTCCCGTCCACCCGGAGAAACCCGCGCTCTTCCGGCGTTTGGTCTTGTAGTCGCGCGCCGCAGCCTTGGGCATGGGCCGCTCTACATCGTCTCGGGCGCGGATACGCCCAATAGTTCGAGGCCGTTGCGGATGACGGTCTGGGTCGCGAGCGCAAGGTCGAGCCGAGCATCGCGGAGCCCCGCATCCTCCACGATGAATTGATGCGCGCTGTAGTTGGTGTGGAAATCGTTCGCCAGGTCCCGCAGGTAGTGCACCAGTGTGTGCGGTGCGCGCAGCATCGCGCACTGGCGCACGATTTCGGGGAACGCGCTCACTCGCTTGATCAATTGCAGTTCCTGCGGCTCGACCAGCTTGTCCAGGCACGCAAGACCATGCGCCGCGTCGTGGGCAAGCCCGCGCTCCTGGAGTTGCCGCATCACGCTCGCGACCCGCGCATGCGCGTACTGAATGTAGTACACCGGGTTGTCGTTCGAGCGGGCGGTGGCGAGCTCCAAGTCGAAGTCCAAATGCTGGTCGTTGCTGCGCATGACGTAGAACAGCCGCGCCGCATCATTGCCTACTTCATTGCGCAAGTCGCGCAATGTGACGAACTCGCCCGAGCGGGTCGACATTTGCGCCTTTTCACCGCCGCGGAACAACGACACGAATTGCACGAGGCGCACCTCGAAGGAATCCGCGGGGCCGCCCAGCGCCACCAAACCTGCGCGCAGGCGAGTGATATAGCCGTGATGATCGGCACCCCAGATATAGAGCAAATGATCGAAGCCTCTTCCAAGCTTGTTGAATACATAGGCGATATCCGACGCAAAGTACGTCTTGACGCCGTTTTCGCGCACCATCACGCGGTCCTTTTCGTCGCCGTAGTCCGTGCTCTTGAACCACCAGGCGCCGTCCTTCAGATAGGCGTGTCCTGCTGTCTTCAGTGCGTCGAGCGCCCTGTCGACGGAGCCGTCGTCGCTCAAATGTCGCTCGGAGAACCAGCAGTCGAAGGTGACGCCGAATTCCTTCAGGTCTTCGCGGATGTCGTTCAGGATGCCGGCCAGCGCCAGATCCAGCACGCGGCGAAACGCCGCGTCCCCGATGAGAAGCCGCGCCCGGGCGATCACTGCGTCGATGTAAACGTCCTTGTCGCCTCCCTGCGGCTCATCCGGCGGCAATTTCGCGAAGACCTCGGCGGCGCCCTGGCGCAGCTTCGCGCCTTCCACGGCGAACAATTGCTCGGCAATCGCCACAATGTAGTCGCCGCGGTAGCCGTTCGCGGGAAACGTGAAACGCTCGCCGCAGTGCTCGAGATATCGCAGCCAGGTGCTGACCGCCAGAATTTCCATCTGGCGGCCCGCATCGTTGATGTAGTACTCGCGCTCCACGCGGTAGCCCACTGCCTCGAGCAAATTCGCGACGGTCGCGCCGAACGCGGCATGCCGGCCATGACCGACGTGCAGGGGGCCCGTCGGGTTCGCTGATACGAATTCCACCTGCACCGATCGGCCGGCGCCGGCGAGCGACCGGCCATACCGGCGCCCGTCTTGAAGCACCTTGCCGATTTCGGCGTGATAGGCGTTCTGCGACAGAAAGAAATTGATGAAGCCGGCGCCGGCGATCTCGACCTTGGCAACTGCGGGGCTCGCCGGCAGCGACCTCACCAGAGCCTCCGCCAGTTTGCGCGGATTCTGCCGGGCCGCCTTGGCCAGCCGCATGGCGAGATTGCTGGCGAAATCGCCATGCTGGGCGTCGCGCGTGTTCTCGACCTCGACGCTCAAAGTCCGCGCAGCGGCGGGCACCAGGTCTTCCGGCAGGGCCGCCAGCGCTTGCCGCAGCAAATTCTCGATCAGAGTCTTCAAAGCGAATCCATGGGTCAAATGTACGAAGGGTGGGTCAGGAGTCCAAAGATTGCCCGTCGGGAATACAAAGGGTCCGCAGTTTACCCGGAATCGCCGCTCTTCAGGCAGAGGGAGATGTCACGCAGGCGACTCAATCCACTTCCAGCGGATCCACGTCGATGGACCAACGCAGGCCGGGCGGCCCGCGCAGCTTCTCCACCTGCGGCAGCCAACCCTTCAAAAAGCGCTGCAATGTGGACCGCGCGGCGGTCTCGATCAGGAGATGCGCACGGAAGTGGTCGGCCCGGCGCGCGATCAAGGCGCTGGCGGGACCCAGCACTTTGACGGCCGCCGCGTCGCCCAGCCCGCGGCTGGAATCCACCGCGGCGCGTAGAAATGCGTCCAATCCGAGGCTGTCCTTGGCTTCGGCGCGCAGCATGGCGAGCCGCGAGTAGGGCGGCCAACCGGCCTCGCGGCGCTCTTCCAGGGCGCTGACCGCAAAGCCTTCGTAGCCTTCCGCCATGAGCCGATTGAGCAGGGGATGCTCGGGGAATTCGGTTTGAATCATGACTTCGCCTGCCAGGGAACCGCGCCCCGCGCGGCCGGCGACCTGGGTGATGGTTTGCGCGAGACGCTCGGTCGCGCGAAAGTCGCTGGCGAACAAACCCTGATCGGCATCCACGATCACCACCAGGCTGACCTCCGGAAAGTGATGACCCTTGGTGAGCATTTGGGTGCCGACCAGAATTCGCGCCTCACCGCTGTGCACCCGGTCAAGCACGGTTTGCACAGCGCCCCGCGCGGATGCCGTGTCGCGATCCAGCCGCGCCAGCGGCGCGTCCGGGAACAGTCTCGCCAGGGTTTCCTCGACCCGCTCGGTCCCCTGACCCACGGGATTCAAGGCTTGACCGCAACTTCCGCAAATCGCGGGAACGGGGCTGTGCGCGCCGCAGTGATGGCAGCGCAGCTGCTGCGCGCGGCGGTGCAAGGTCATGCGCGCATCGCAATGCGCGCATGGCGCGACCCAGCCGCAGGCATTGCAGAACAAACTCGGTGCATAGCCGCGGCGATTCAAGAACACGATGACCTGCCCGCCGGCTTTGAGATGTCGGTCAATGGCCTGCATCGCGGGCGTTGACAATCCCTGGTCGGCGGCATGCTTGCGCAGGTCCACGATCGACATGCGCGGCGCCTGCGACGCCCCCGGCCGCTGCGGCAAGAGGTGTTTCGAATAGCGCGCTGTCGCCGCGTTTTCCAGGGTTTCCAGCGACGGCGTCGCGGAGCCGAGAACGATGGGCACGTTCGCACCCCGGGCTCTCATCACCGCGAGATCGCGTGCCGAATAACGAAACCCCTCGTGCTGCTTGTACGAGGGATCGTGCTCCTCATCGACGACGATGAGAGCGAGCTTCGGCAGCGAGGTGAATACCGCGGAACGTGTTCCTATGATGATCCGCGCTTGGGCCTGGTGAGCCGCGCGCCAGGCATCGCGGCGCTCGGCGGTGCTGAGGCCGGAATGCAACGCCACCACCCCGGAACTGAAGCGGCGGCGGAAGCGATCGACCAGCTGGGGCGTCAGGGCGATCTCAGGCACGAGTACCAGAGCCTGGCCTCCTTCTCCAATCGCTGCGGCGATCACCCGCAAGTACACCTCGGTCTTGCCGCTGCCGGTCACGCCGTAGAGGAGATGGGCGGCAAAGGTCGACAGGGACGCGATTATGGCGGCGACGCAGGCAGCCTGCGGCAGGGTGAGCGCGACTTCGCTGGGACGCATCTCCATCGCCGCCGCCGCGGGCGCGGCGGCCTCCACGATCCAGCCGCGCGTCGCCAGCGAACGCAATTGCGCGGGCTTGAATTCCTCACCGATGTCATCGCCGGTGGCGCATCCCCTCGTCCCGAGCCAGGCCAGCAGGGCTCGTTGTTGCGGAGCGCGCCGCGCGCCGGGAGCGGACAACTCCCGTCGTCCCGCATCGCTCAAGCACCACCATTCGGTCTTCTGCAGCGCGGGCTGACCTGTACGCAGGCTGACCGGCAAGGCTGCGGCAAATACTTCGCCGATGGGGTGGTGGTAGTACTCGGACGCCCAGCGCAGCAAGTCGAAGGTGACCGGGTCGACGATGGAATGCTCGTCCAGAATCTCGAGCGCCGCCTTGAGCTTAGGGGGGGCGACGGCGGACTCGGATGCGACCCCAACCAGCACCCCAATCCGCTGTTGGCGGCCAAAGGGCACGCGCACCCGCACACCCAGGCGGGGAACCCCGTGGGACCCCAAGCTCGTAGGCGGCCGATAGTCAAAGACGCGACGTAACGGGGTATCCAGCGCAACCTGCAGAATCATCGGTCCTTTTTGTCCCACAAAACATGTGGATAAGTCTGTTGAGAAGCGAAGGATCTCCACCCTAAGTGCCCGTTCCGTTTCGAGTCCCATCCAATTTGGCGAAAAAGCGTGCTAAATCGAAATGAATCTTTTAAATTCAATAGGTTAGGACGCCCTCTGGATTCCGCGCCGAGGTCTCGATCCAAAATATTGCAGAGGACGTCACGCGCCGTGTGCGTAAGTCGCCGACCTTGACAAACCCAGTCCATTAGTCAGACAGGCTCCTCCGTCAACCGCGGCGGCGGATAGGCGTTTATACCTGGAATAGCGACGGTCCGTCGACGTTGAGAGGACGAGGCATGCCCCCCTTTGATACGCTGAACCAGGCTTGGATGGTCTGGGATGGTCCCGCTCCAGCACCTGAGGATGCGGTTCTGGAGTACACGCGAGAACTCGAGAAATTCTTGGCCGAGATCGAGCGGCGCGCATTCCGCATGGCGCAAGTCGCGCTGCGTGATGCGGACGATGCATTGGACGTGGTGCAAGACGCGATGCTCAAGCTGGCGCGCAATTACGCATCGCGCCCGAGTGGCGAATGGCGGCCGTTGTTCTATCGAATTTTGGAAAATGGCATACGCGATCTGCAGCGGCGCAGGACCGTTCGCAAGCGGTTCATGGCGTGGTTGCCGGGACCGAAAGACGATCCCGACAGCGAAGCGCAGGATCCGCTCGATAACGTCGCCGACGCTGCGCCCGCCATTCCTGAGGCGCTGATGCAGGGGCAGGCAATGCAGCAGCTCGAGGTCAGCTTGCGAGCCTTGCCCGCGCGGCAACGGGAGGCGTTCATGCTGCGGAATTTCGAAGGTCTGGACGTGGCTGAAACGGCAACCGCCATGGGTTGCTCGGAAGGCAGCGTCAAGACGCACTACTCGCGCGCGGTGCATACCCTGCGCGAGCAACTGGGTGAGGTCTGGTGATGAACGAACAGCCCAGTGATTCCTTCGAGGAGCGCAGCCGTGCTCTGTTCAACGGCAGCGTCGAAGGCTTGGATTTTGCGACGCGCTCGCGCCTCACGCGGGCGCGCAAGGCCGCGATCGAAGCGGCGTCTGCGAGCCGCCGGCCCTGGTTTTTCCGCATCGGAGTGCTGACGCCCGCGGCCGGAGTGACTGCCGCGGCGATTCTGGGCGTGTTCCTTTGGCTGGGGTCGCCATTGGGTCAGCACGCCGCTACAGTAGCTGATGGTCAGTCGAATTTCGAAGATTTCGAGCTTGTCGCGTCCGCCGATGAGGGCTCGGGCGACGCCATGGACATGTTGCAAGACGATATTGAATTTTATGACTGGGCGGATAAGGCCGCGAATCCGGGACCAGCCGCCTAGCGCGCTACTTCAGTTGCGAAGGGGAAGGCGTTGGCTGTTGGTCGGCGTGGCTGTCGTGTGCTCAGCAGCAAATGCCGGTCCGCCGGTGGCGGCGCCGTCGCCGCCACCGGCGTCGTCACCGGGCGCGCCCGATGATGAGTTCATCGAGTTCTTGGGCGCGGATGATGTGGGTGATGCAGCTTGGTGGGAGTTCTTGAAGAAAGTGCCGCCGCGAGGGGGAAATCCTCCCGCAACGCCACCGCAGGAAGTTAAGCAATGATCAGGGCGTTGTTGATCTGTGCCGGTCTCGTCCTCGCGGCTGCGAGCGCGTCCGCGCAGGCGCCCGCCGCGCCCGAGCCTGCGCCGCCTGCTGCGCCCGCGGCGCCCAAGACATGGTCCTCGATGTCGCCCCAACAGCAGCAATTGTTGAAGAGTTATCAAGGCAAGTGGGACAGCCTGCCCCCGGAGCGCCAACAGTCGCTGGCCAACGGCAGTCAGCGCTGGCTGTCGATGTCGCCTGAGCAGCGGTCGAGTGCGCAGCAACGCTTTACTCAATGGCGCGCCATGCCGCCGGAGCAGCGGCAGCAGCTGCGCCAGCGCTGGCAGCAGTACAAGAGCTTGCCGCCGGAGCAGCAACAGCGGGTACGCGAATCATTCAACCGGTTTCGGCAAATGCCGCCGGAAAGGCGCATGGAATTGCGCAAGCAATGGCGCCAGATGAGCCCGGAGCAGCGCCGCGGAGTCAACCAGCGGCCGGCGGCGCCGCGGCCGCCCGCACCGCGCCCGCCCCCGCCGCCGCGGCGCGGCGGGCGATAGCTCCCTCGCCGCGCTGCTCACGGGCGGTAGCTCTGCTCGGCGTGCGCCATCACGTCCTCAGGGCTGAAAAGCACGTCGCGGAATCGTCCCTGAGTGAACATGGGCGCTTGGTCCGTGAAGTGAGGCGACTCCGGGTGGCCGCTCTCGCCGCCGCTCATGATGGCCTTGGCATGAATGACCGGGCCAAATTCCACCGCCGCGACGAAGCTATTGCCGACTGACCCGTAAATCTTCTTCGTTCTGCGCGGATACGGGGCATCGAATGACGCCAAGGCGCCCCAGTTGGAGGAGGCAAAGCCCACCGGCAAGCTGGGTTTGGCGTCGTCGAAGGGCTGTACGATGTCGTCGGTTATGCGTTGATAGCGGTTGATATCGCCCCATGGTGTTCGCCACCGGCCGAAGTCGCGCTGCAATTTCGCGACGGCCGCGGTCAAGCTGTCGATTCGGTCGGATGGGGTCGAATGGTCGACCATGTAGTCATGGACCGGCCGGTCGGCGGCGCGCGCCCCGGCGCTTTTGCGCTCGCGCAGCTCTTGACCCCAGAAAATGGCGAGGGCCGTCTGACCTGAGTCCGCCGACGTATGCCGGTCCCAATTACGCAAGCTCGCCATCGGTTCCATAAGGCCGTCGCGCCGCGGATCGTCCACCGCCAATCGATCATAGTCGTCGAACAGGGGCGGCAGCAGCACGTCGAAGGCAGTGAGGTGGCTGTCATAACCGGCCGCGATCAAGCTGTCCAAAGTCACATCGTGAATATTTTGCAGCACTTCGACGGCGTGAATGCCGCGCGGATTCTCACCCCGGGTCCACATGTACGCCGGATAGTTTTCGCGCTTCGGGCTTTCCGTGCCCGCTGCCGAGAAGGGCCAGTCATTGGTGTTCTGGATCCAACCATTGCCGGGATTGAGCAGCGTGATCGTGTCTTCGATCGCATGCGGTCCCTGCCATTCGGTCGCCGGGTTGCTGCCATCCACCGGATGGGTGTAATCGAACTTCGGATCGCGCTTGGGGATGAAATTTCCATGGAAATAAGCAATCGTCCCGTCGGAATCCGCGTAAACCGTATTGTTGGAGGTGTCGGTGCGCATCTCCTGCGTCTTGCGGAACGACGCGTAGTCCACGGTCTTGGTGCGCAAGTACGACTGCGCCAGTGCCTGCCCGGGTTCCTGCAGCAACTTGACGGCAATCCACCGGGTGGAGTTTCGGCCGCCGACGCTCCGCCGGCCGTTCTCGGCGCGGACAATCGGTCCGTGATGGCTGTAATACACGACGAACTTTCGATGGGCCGTCCGGCTGCCCTGTTTGAACGGGATGGTGATTTGCCTGACCTGCAGTTTTTTCAAATCGGCGCCGTATTGGTAATACAGTCCGTCGGGCTCCCCGACGATGGTCTCGGCATATTCGTCGATGGCGTCGCCGCCGTACGAAGTGTGCATCCAGCCGTTGTGCGCGTTGAATCCCTGATAGACGAAGAATTGTCCCCAGGTGACGGCTCCGTAGGCGTTCAATCCCTGCTCGCTGACCGTCTGCAGCTCTGAGCGGAAATAATAAGACGTGTGTGGATTTATCCAGAGCAGGGCGTGCCCCGATGCGCTGCGGCTGGGCGCAATGGCGAAGCCGTTGGAGCCGCCGGGAGCCGGCTCCGCCGGCGTAGCCGCGGGCACATTCATGGCGCGGGCCGGCCGCCGAGGCTGCGTTGCGTAAAACTGTTCCAGTTTGCCGACATCGACGCTTTCGATGTCGCCGCCGATACTGCCTTCCGTAAAGGATAACGCCATCCAGGGTTCGTAACGATGGATGACTCTGGGCGCAACGGCGGGATGTTTCGACAAGAAGTAATTCAGGCCGTCGGACCAGGCCACCATCAGTGTCTTGAGCCAGTCCGGGCTGCTGCAATAGCTTTGCCGCAGGCGGAGGGGATCGACGAACAATCTCTGACGAAGATCGGTGTAAACAGCCGTCTCGCCTTCGGCCAGCGCCAAGAGTCCCAGACCGTCGAGGTAGTTGCGTTCGATGCGGCCAAAGTCATCCTCGGCCTGCGCGTAGATCATTCCGAACACGGCATCTGCGTCGGATCGGCCGTAGACATGCGCGATGCCCCAGTTGTCGCGGACGATGCGCACATTCTCGGCATGTTCTCGCCAGCGCTCGGCCTCACCGGCGCCCGCTTCGACGGCGGTGACGGCGCTCAAGGCGCACAGACACGTCAAGACAAAAAATCTCATGCCAACGAAGGCCTCCTTTGCGTAGCATCGCGCAATGCGATTTTCTTTGCCCGTAGTTTTGCTGACGCTGGCCGTAGTTGCCGGCACTTTGCGCGCGGGGACTCCGCACGCGGCAGCCACGTTCAGTGTGCCGGAAGGCGATCTGCCCGACCCCTTGGTACTGGTCGCGTACGGCGATATGCGGTTCACTGCACCTTCGGAGACCGACGCGACCAATCCCGGCGCGCGTCAGGCTTTGGTCGCAAAGATCGCAGCGGAGAACCCGGCGGCGATCTTCCTCGACGGCGACGTTCCCTGGCACGGTGTCGCGCCGGACTACGCAGTGTTTCGCGATGAGACTCATTCGTGGCGGGAGCGGCATCTGCGGGTCTACCCGGCGCTCGGCAATCATGAATTTTCGGCCTGCATGGAATCGGCATGTCTCGATCGCTGGTGGGGTGCGTTTCCGGAACTGCGCGGCCGGCGCTGGTATTCGGTCGCCATCGGGACGAGAGTCTTAGGGTTGGCGCTGGACAGCGAGACATCGCTCCTGCCGGGAAGCGCGCAGCGGATCTGGTTGGAGAATCAAGTCGCGGGGCTCTCTCCCAAGGTTCGCCTGGTATTGATCGTCATGCATCACCCGCCGGTGGCCGATGTGCAGACGGTCAAACGGACGGATCATAATCCGCGCCCGAACGAACTTGCGCTCGCCGAGTATCTCAAGGCGGCTGCGCCGCGGTCGACGGCGAGCTTCGTCGTGACCGCCGGCCATATTCACAACTATGAACGATTCACCGAGGGCGGCGTCGTGTACCTCGTGTCGGGCGGCGGCGGCGCCAGGCCGTACGAAGTGGATCGCACACCCACGGACCTGTACCGAAGCGGCGAATTTCCCAACTATCACTACGTGCGGTTCGAATTGCACGGCGACCGAGTCGTGGGCGAAATGATCCGGCTGGGCGATTACGCCGCGGCCGCGCCCACGGAATGGCAAACCCGGGATCGTTTCGAGATCAGCCTGCGGCCTTGACCGCCTGGATCAGCTGGCTCACGGCCGACTGCGCGTCGCCGTAGAGCATGCGCGTCTGATCGAGCACGAAGAGCGCATTGTCGATGCCGGAAAAGCCCTGGCCCTGCCCGCGCTTGATGACGATGACGTTCTTCGCCTTGTCCGCGTTCAAGATCGGCATGCCGAAAATCGGACTCGACCGATTGGCGCGCGCGTCCGGATTGACGACATCGTTGGCGCCGATGATCAGCGCCACGTCGGCGGTTTCGAACTCGGCATTGATTTCGTCCAGGTCGGAGATCAAGTCGTAAGGCACTCCCGCTTCCGCAAGCAGCACGTTCATGTGCCCCGGCATGCGGCCCGCCACGGGATGAATGGCAAACCGCACCTTGACGCCATGATCGATGAGCAGCTGACTGAGTTCCCACACCTTGTGCTGGGCTTGCGCCACGGCCATGCCGTAGCCCGGCACGATGATGATCTTCTGCGAGTACGCCATCATCACGCCGGCATCCGAGGCCTCGATGGCCTTCTGGGTACCGGTGACGCCGCCGCCGCCCGCGGACGAGCTCTCGCCGAAGTTCGAGAACAGCACGTTGCCGAGCGAACGGTTCATGGCCTTGGCCATGAGCTGAGTCAGCAGGGTGCCGGCCGCACCGACCACGGTGCCGGCGATGATCATGGCGGCGTTGTCGAGCACGAAGCCTTCGAAACCGACCGCAAGACCGGTGAGCGCATTGTAGAGCGAAATCACCACCGGCATGTCGGCGCCGCCGATCGGGAGTGTCATGGCGACGCCCAATAGCAGGGCGAACGCAAAGAACAAGGAAATCGCGGGCAAACCGCCCTGCTGCGCGCCCAAGTCCATTCCTGAGACGATGACGAAGCTTAAGTAGAGCGTCACCAGCAATATCGCCAAATTCATGAACTTTTGACCGCCGAAGCGCACCGACTTGGTGATCAAGCCCTGTAATTTCGCGAAGGCGATCAGGCTGCCGCTGAAGGACACCGAGCCGATGAAGCCGCCGATCGTGGCGATGGTCAAGTGCGTGATGCTGTGCTCGCTGCCGCGATATAGTTCCACGGCGGCGATGGCGGCCGCCGCGCCGCCGCCCATGCCGTTGTACAGCGCAATCATCTGCGGCATGTCGGTCATCGCAACCCGTTTGCCGCTGATCCAGGCAATGATGCCGCCGGCCGTGACCGCGCCGATCACCAGCATCAAATTGAGCGGAGAAGCGCCCATGAAGCCTAAGGTCACGGCCGTGGCGAGCACCATTCCGAGGCCCGCCCAGCGGACCCCGCTCACGGCGGTAACCGGCGAACTCATGCGCTTGAGGCCAAGGATGAACAGCGCCGCCGCTACCAGATAGGACAGCTGGGTCAGGGTTTGAATAGTCGAGGCGGAGGCCATCGCTTAAGGTCCTTTTTTTCTGCCGGCCGTGACGAACATTTTCAGCATGCGCTCGGTCACCACGTAGCCGCCCACCGCATTGCCGGCAGCCAGAATCACGCCGATGACGCCGATGACACGCAACAGCGTGGTGTCGGCGGAGGCGAGTGCAACCATTGCCCCGACCAGCACGATGCCGTGCACGAAGTTGGATCCCGACATGAGCGGGGTGTGCAGGATCACCGGTACACGCGATATGACCTCGTAGCCGGTGAACGCCGCCAACATGAATATATAGAGCGCGATGACGCCGTCGATCATACTGACTATCCCTCCACGGTTTTGCGCGTTGCTTCGTGCATGATCTGGCCGCCGTGCGTCAACGCTGCGCCGGCGAATACTTCGTCCTTCCAATCGATGGCAAGCTCACCTTTGGCCAACGCCGGTTTCAGCAGATTGAACAGATTGCGCGAGTACATCTCGCTGGCGTGATACGGCAGCGAGGCGGGCAGGTTGAGGGGACCCACGATCTTCACGCCGCCGTGCAGAACCGTTTCGCCCGGCCGCGTGAGCTCGCAATTGCCGCCCTGTTCGGCCGCAATATCGACGACCACCGAGCCGGCCTTCATGCGCTCGACGGCTGCCCGGGTGATGATGCGCGGCGCGGCGCGGCCCGGCACCGAGGCGGTGCTGATGACCGCGTCGCTGACGGCGATTCGCGCATCCAGGACTTCCTGTTGTTTGGCCTTCTCCTCGGCGGTGAGTTCGCGAGCGTAGCCGCCCGCGCCTTCCGCAGAGACGCCGGTTTCGATGAATTTCGCGCCCAGCGATTTCACCTGATCCTTGGTCGCGCTGCGCACGTCATACGCTTCGACTACCGCTCCCAAACGTTTCGCCGTGGCGATCGCCTGCAATCCGGCGACTCCCGCGCCGATGACCAGCACCGACGCCGGGCGAATCGTGCCTGCCGCCGTGGTCAACATGGGCAGAAATCTCTCGAGAGTATTGGCGGCGATCAGCACGGCCTTGTATCCGGCGACCGACGCCTGCGAGGACAGCGCGTCCATGGACTGCGCCCGGGAGATGCGCGGCACCAATTCCATGGCAAAGGCCGTGATCCCGCGCTCCTTGAGCGCCCGCACAAGATCGGGCCGTGCATAGGCCTGCATGTAGCCGACGATCACGGCGCCTTGCTTGAGCGCGGCTACTTCGGCAAGGCTCGGCGGCTGCACCTTCAACAACACGTCCGCGGATCCGAGTATGGCGGCGCCATCGGCGAACTCGACGTCGGCATACAGGGAGTCCGGAAAGTGAGCCGCGGCACCGGCGCCCCGCTCGATCAGCACCCGGACACCCGCCGCCTTGAGTTTCGCGGCGATTTCCGGTACGACGGCGACACGAGTTTCCTTGGGCGAAGTTTCTGCGAGGACACCGACGACGACAGCCATGCAAAACTCTCCCCAAACCTTGGAATTACGCAGAATATTGAATTATGGCATAAGAGTCGTCTATCTTTGGCTGTTATGAAGTCGACGCATCAAGTCAAACGGCGCTTGTTGGACTGGCGGGATGACCTTACGGTCGTGACGCACAGCTATCCATTGTCGCAGCAAATCCTGCGCACCGATGTGTCGGGGATGCCCTTGGAATGGGTGGATTACCGGGAAGCCGCGCGCCTCTATCACACAGAGCAAGTGGCCTATACCTGTGGAACGCTGCTGTACCGGCTCTACGGCGGCACCTGCGCACGCACGGGTCTGCGCACCATCGTCGACGTGAATTCGATCATCGCCACCCTGGGAACTTCGGGCAATCCGGGCAACTTGCGCGGCGCTGCCTACACGCCGCCGCTCAACAATCAAACGCTGTTCCGGCGCGACGGCTATTTGTGCCTGTACTGCGGCGCGCGGTTTACCTACAGCCTGCTGTCCCGGGACCACGTCACGCCCTTCAGCCGCGGGGGTCACGATACCTGGAGCAATGTCGTGTCGGCATGTCGCCGCTGCAACAACGCCAAGGCTTCGCGAACACCCGAGCAGGCAGGTATGGAACTCTTGGCGGTGCCGTTCACTCCGACGTACGCCGAGTACATTTTCCTGAAGGGTCGCCGCGTGCTGGCCGACCAGATGGAATATCTGATCGCACACTTTCCCCGGTCGAGCCCGCTGCACGAGCGCATGCAACGCTGGCCCATGTGAACGCCGGCGCCGTCCCGCAGGTGCGCTCCGGGTTGGTGTACTACATCGACGCCAGTTATTTCATTTTTTGGGCCTACCATTCCATGCCGTCCGACATGGTGGACGGCGACGGCAACGCGACGCATGCCTTGTACGGCTTCGCGCGCTTCATCTCGGACCTTTTGGAACAGGTGCGGCCGGAACGCATCGGCGTCGCCTTCGATTTGAGCGGGCGCAACGGGACTTCGTTTCGCAACGGCATTTATCCGCTCTATAAGGCCAATCGCGAAGCGCCGCCCGCCGATCTGGAGCGGCAATTCGCCCTGTGCCGCGAATTTTGCCGCCACATGGGTCTCGCCGAGTTCGCGAGTACGGCCTATGAAGCCGACGACATCATCGGAACCCTGGCGGCGCGGTCTCGCGCCGCGGGTCTGCGCAATGTGCTGGTGACCCGGGACAAGGACTTGTCGCAGCTCATCCGCGACGGCGACGTGTTTTGGGACTACAGCGGCAATACCCGCTACCAGTACCATGACATCGGGCCGCGTTTCGGCGCCAGCCCGGAGCTCATTGCCGATTTCCTGGCTCTGACCGGCGACAGCGTCGACAATATTCCGGGCGTGCCGGGAGTGGGCAGAAAGACCGCGGCCGAGTTGTTCGCGGTTTTCGGTTCTCTCGATGATTTGTACGCGAATCTCGAGCGCGTTCCCGCGATGAAATTGCGCGGCGCCGCCACGATCGCCGCCAGATTGCTCGAACACAAGGAGGCGGCCTACCTGGCGCGGCGCTTGACCGGCATCGTCTGCGACATTCCGCTCGAGGCGACGCTGGATGATTTGAGGCCGCGCCCGCCCGATGGCGTCGGCCTCAACTGCTTTTTCGATACGCATGGGTTCGGTAATATTTTGCGGCAACAGGCGCGCCGTATCGCTGCCGGTGCAATAACCGGCAGCGGTCCCGGCTAACGAGGTGGGGAGCAAGACGATGGCTCAGAAGGACATTCAATCGGTGCTGCAGGAGGACCGCGTATTCCGGCCGTCCGCACAGTTCAGCGATCGCGCCGCGCTGAAGGCCGGCGAACTTTTGGGAATGTACGCCAAGGCGCGTCACGACCATGTCGGTTTTTGGAAGGACCTGGCCCTCGCCGAAATCGACTGGCATCGGCCGTTTGCCGCGACGTTGGACGAAGCCAAGGCTCCCAACTACCGATGGTTCACCGACGGTCAATTGAACGTGTCTCACAACTGTCTCGATGTGCATTTGCGAGAGCGGGGCACCAAGACTGCGATCGTGTTCGAGGGTGAGCCGGGTGACGTGCGAAAACTCACCTACGCCGAGCTGCACGGCGAGGTGTGCCGGTTTGCCAATGCTCTCAAGGCTCTCGGCGCCGGACTCGGCGACCGCGTCATCATATACATGCCCCTGATTCCCGAGG
>Ga0137409_10003424_pt1 | contig 16821 bp, 17 predicted proteins | sample CZODoug1_16funga_FD_122059 | JGI IMG/M metagenome (GOLD analysis project Ga0137409, IMG submission 122059) | Vadose zone soil fungal communities from Angelo Coast Range Reserve, California, USA - CZODoug1_16fungal (Hybrid Assembly) | ecosystem: Environmental > Terrestrial > Soil > Vadose zone... | reverse complement strand
CGCCGGTCCACATCGGCGATCCCGCCGCCATCGGCATCAAGGACGTGGCGCGGCCGGACTGGGGCGACGCGCAGGAGTTCCGCCCGGGCGACGTGCCGGTCTTCTGGGCCTGCGGCGTCACGCCCCAGGCCGTCGCCCTCGCCTCGAAGCCGTCCTTCATGATCACGCACAGCCCGGGGCACATGTTCATCACGGACGTGCCGAACTCCGCGCTGTCGGCGATCTAGCGCGTTGCGGTTCCTGCCGGCGGGCGATCTCACAGTCTCCGTCGAGCTCGGTCAGGAGATCAGCGTGGACGTCAACACCCGCGTTCGCGCGCTCGAGTTCCTCATCCAGCAGAAGGGCCTCACCGGCGTCGTCGAGACGGTGCCGACGTTCTCCTCGCTGCTCGTCTACTACGACCCGCGCGCGGTCGGCTACGAGTCCCTGTGCGCGGCGATCGCCGAGCTCGTTCCGCAGGCGACCACCGGGGTGCTCCCGCCGGCGCGGACGGTCGAGCTGCCCTGCTGCTACGACGCGGAGCTCGGCTTCGACCTCGCGACCACGGCCGCCCGTCTCGAGCTGCCCATCGACGAGCTGGTGCGCCTCCACGCCGGCGCCGAATACCTCGTGTACTTCATCGGCTTCACGCCGGGGCTGCCCTACATGACGGGCATGCCCGAGCGGATCAACATCCCGCGCCTGGACACGCCGCGTACGAAAACCCCGCCCGGCAGCGTCGGCATCGGCGGCATCCAGTGCTGCATCTACTCGGTCGAGAGCCCGGGCGGCTTCTGGATCCTCGGCCGCACGCCGCTGCGTCTCTACGACGCCGACGCGGCCGAGCCCACGCTGCTGCGTCCGGGCGATCGCGTACGCTTCCGGCCGATCGCTCGCGCCGAGTTCGACGCGATCGCGGCGGCGGTCGCCGCGCGGACCCACCGACCGGTGATCGCGTGATGATCACCATCGCCGACGCCGGGCCGCAGACCACCGTGCAGGACCTGGGCCGCACCGGACAGCTCCGCTACGGCATCCCGCCGTCCGGCCCGGTGGATCGCTTCTCCTTCGTGCTCGCGAACCGGCTGGCCGGCAATCCCGACACGGCCGCGGCGCTCGAGTGCACGCTGATGGGACCGCGCTTCGAGGTGGCCGGGCCCCTCGTCATGGCGGTGACGGGCGCGGACATGCCGCTGACCGTGAACGGCCGCGAGACGGCCGGATGGGCCGCGATCGCGCTCGCCGCCGGCGACGTCGTCAAGCTCGGCGCGGCGCGCAACGGCGTGCGATCGTACGTCGCGTTCGCCGGCGGCCTCGACGTACCGCTCGTGCTCGGCTCCCGCGCCACCTATTTGCGCGGGCGCCTGGGCGGGATGGAAGGGCGCGCGCTGAAGAAGGGGGATGTGCTCCGGGTTCTGCCATCCACCGCCGGGCGCCCGGCCGCGCGGCCGCGGCGGGTGACGGTGCGGGCGATCCCGGACTACAGCGCCGAGCTGACCGCCCGGGTCGTCCTGGGGCCGCAAAACGACCGCTTCACGGATGGCGGCATTCGCACCCTGCTCGGCGATACTTACGAAGTGCTACCCCAGTCCGACCGCATGGGCACGCGGTTGCGCGGGCCCCGGATCGAGCACGCGCGCGGGCACGACATCATCTCCGACGGGATCGCGTCGGGGTCCATCCAGGTCCCGGGCGACGGCCAACCGATCGTGCTGCTGGCCGACCGGCAGTCGACCGGGGGCTACACGAAGCTGGCGACCGTGTGTTCCTTCGATGTGTGGCGCATCGGTCAGCGCCGGCCAGGACAAACCCTGCGCTTCCGCTCCGTCACGATGGCGGAGGCGCACCGACTGCTGCGAGAAGCCGACGCGCTTCTGGAGACGGCGGTGAGAGAGGAGATCGCATGAGCATCGACAAGGAGCTGAGCGAGTACACCGCGAAAACCAGCCGCTCACGCGTGCTGCACGAAGAGGCGCTGGCGGTCATGCCGGGCGGTAACAGTCGCACCACGACGTTCTTCGATCCGTATCCGTTCGCGATCCAGCGCGGCCAGGGCGCGCACGTCTGGGACGCCGACGGCGTCGACCGCCTCGACTTCAACGGCAACTACACGAGCCTCATCCTGGGCCACGCGCCGCCGGACGTGGTGAAGGCCGTGCAGCAGACGGCCGAGAACGGACTGTCGTTTCCGGGGCCGACCGAGCACGAGGTGCGCCTGGCCGAGGCGTTGACGCGCCGGGTGCCGTCGGTGCAGTCCATCCGCTTCACGAACTCGGGCACCGAGGCCACGATGAACGCGGTGCGGCTGGCGCGCGCGTTCACGGGCCGCGCGAAGATCGCGAAGTTCGAGGGCGCCTACCACGGCACACACGACTGGGTGATGGTGAGCGTCAGCGGCGACGGCAAGGGCAGCGGCAGCCGCCGCCGGCCCAGGCCTGTCGCCTGGTCGTCCGGCGTGCCGCCGGCGGTGCTCAAGCACGTCGTGGTGCTGCCGTGGAACGACGCGGACGCGTGCGCGGAGATCCTCGAAGAAGAAGCCGCGCAACTGGCCTGCCTGATCGTGGATCCGATGATGTGCAATGCCGGCCTGATACCGCCGGTCGACGGGTTCCTGGCGCGGCTGCGCGAGATCACCGAGCGGCACAATATCGTCCTGATCTTCGACGAGGTGATCTCGTTCCGCACCGCGTGGGGCGGCGCCCAGGAGCGATTCGGGATCCGGCCCGATCTCACCACGTTCGGTAAGATCATCGGCGGAGGCCTGCCGGTCGGCGCGTTCGGCGGCCGGCGCGACATCATGGACTTTTACGATCCGCGCAAGAGCGGTGCCCGCATCAGCCACGGCGGCACCTTCAACGCGAACCCGGTGACGATGGCGGCGGGCCTGGCGACGCTGAACGCGCTCACCCCCGAGGCGTACGCGCGGCTCGATGCGCTGGGCGAGCGCCTGCGCGGCGGCGTCACGCGCCTCCTGGCGGCGACGCGGCGGCGGGGCCAGGTGACCGGCGTCGGCTCGCTGTTCTGGCTGCACTGGACGACGGAGTCGCTGAGCGACTACCGCTCGGCGAAGGCCAAGGATTCGGGAGCGGCGATGCGCGTGTTCCTCGGTCTGCTGAACGAGGGCATCCTGATGACCCAGCGCGGTCTCGGCGCCTGCTCCCTCGCGATGACGGACGAGGACGTCGACCGCTTCATCAACGCACTCGCGCGCGTGAACGCTCGAGGATAAGGAGTCTCACCATGGCCAAGTTCATCGACCTCAACGCCGACATGGGCGAGAGCTACGGTCGCTGGAAGCTCGGCGCGGACGAGGAGATCATGCCGTACCTCTCCTCGGCCAACGTCGCCTGCGGGTTCCACGGGGGCGACCCGCACGTCATGCGCAAGTCGGTCGAGCTGGCGATCAAGCACGGGGTCGCGATCGGCTCGCACCCCTCGCTTCCGGACCTGATGGGCTTCGGGCGGCGGGTGATGGACGTCACGCCCCAGGAGCTGAAGGACTACCTCTGCTACCAGACGGGCGCGCTCCGCGAGTTCTGCCGCGCCGCCGGCGTCGAGCTCCAGCACACGAAGCCGCACGGCATCCTCTATTCGATGATCGAGAAGGACGAGCCCCTCGCCACTGCAGTCGCCGAGTCGGCGCGGGAGTCCGGCCGCGACCTCATCCTGATGGCGCTCGGCTCCGGCACTTACGACCGGCTCGCCCGCAAGATGGGCGTCCGGGTCGCGTCCGAGGGGTTCGCCGATCGCGCGTACAACGTCGACCTCACGCTCGTCTCGCGCAAGCTCCCCGGCTCCTTGATCACCGACCCGCAGAAGGCCGCCGCCCAGGCCGTGAAGATGGCCATGGAGAGCAAGGTGCGCACGATCGACGGGGTCGAGATCGACATCTCCGTGCAGACCATCTGCTGCCACGGCGACACTCCCGGCGCGCAGAACATCGTCCGGGCCGTCCGGGAGGCGCTCGATCGCGCGGGTTGCCAGGTGAAGCCGCTTCGCGACTGGCTGCCCAAGGCTTGAGCGCGACGCCGCTCAAGCGCACGCCGCTCTACGAGGCGCACGTCAAGGCCGGCGCGCGCCTGGTGCCGTTCGGGGGCTGGGAGATGCCGGTGCAGTACACCGGCATCATCGAGGAGCACCGGACGGTACGCGGCGCCGTCGGCCTCTTCGACGTGAGCCACATGGGCGAGTTCGAGATCGAGGGGCCCGGCGCCCTCGCCGCGCTCCAGCGTCTGACCAGCAACGACGTCGCGGCCCTGCCGGTGGGCCAGATCCACTACTCGCTCCTGTGCTATCCGAGCGGGACGATCGTCGACGACCTCACCGTCTACCGCATGGGCGACGCGCGCTATCTGCTCACGGTCAACGCGGGGAACATCGACAAGGACTGGGCCTGGGTCACGGAGCAGACCCGCGACGTGAAGGACGCGCACTGGCGCAACGCCTCCGAGGGCACGGGGCTGATCGCGGTGCAGGGGCCGAAGGCCGAGGCGCTCGTCGCCCGGCTGGCCGACCGCGACGTGACGCGGATCGGCTACTACCGGTTCGAGCGGGGCAGCGTGGCGGAGGTGCCGGCGCTGATCTCGCGTACGGGCTACACCGGCGAGGACGGCTTCGAGCTGTACGCCCCCGCCGACCGGACCGAGCGGCTCTGGACCGCGCTCCTGGCCGCGGGTCGAGACGACGGCGCTGCCCCGATCGGGCTCGGCGCGCGCGACACCCTGCGGCTCGAGATGAAGTACGCGCTCTACGGCAACGACATCGACGAGACCACCAACGCGCTGGAAGCCGGGCTCGGCTGGGTCGTCAAGCCCGCCAAGGGCGACTTCATCGGCCGCGAGGCGCTCGAGAAGATTCGCGCCGAGGGTGTGCCGCGAAAGCTCGTCGGCCTCGAGATGACCGAGCGCGCCGTCGCGCGCCACGGCTATCCCGTGCTGAAGGACGGCCGCGCGGTCGGCACGGTCACGTCGGGCTCGTACGGGCCCTCCGTCGACCGGTACATCGCCATGGCGTACGTGGAGACGGCGCTGGCGGGCGCCGGCACGGAGCTGGCCGTCGAGATCCGCGGCCAGGCGAAGCCGGCGCGCGTGGTCAAGACACCCTTCTACCCCTCACGAGTGAAGAAGGCATAGCCATGGCCAACGTCCCCGCCAATCTCAAATACACGCGCGAGCACGAGTGGGCAAAGCAGGAGGGCGACCGGGTCCGCGTGGGCATCACGGCCTACGCGCAGGAGCAGCTCGGCGACGTCGTCTTCGTCGAGCTGCCGAAGATCGGCGCGAAGGTGGCGGCCGCCAAGAACTTCGGCGTCGTCGAGTCGGTGAAGGCGGTCTCCGACCTCTTCGCGCCCGTCTCGGGCGAGGTCGTCGAGATCAACGGCGAGCTGCCGCAGAAGCCGGAGACGGTCAACCAGGACCCGTACGGCAAGGGCTGGATGATCGTCGTGAAGCCCTCGAACAAGGCCGAGTGGGATCAGCTCCTGACGGCGCCGCAGTACGAGGAGTTCCTGGCGAAGGGGGGACACTGATGGCCTCGCGCTTCATCGCCAACACGCCCGAGGAGCAGAAGCGGATGCTCGGCGTGATCGGCGCGGCGTCGCTCGAGGAGCTTCTGGTCAGGATCCCGGCGAAGGCCCGGCTTCCGCGCGCCCTCGGCCTGCCCGCGGCCATGGCGGAGACCGACCTGATCCGTCACATGAAAGCGCTCGCCGCGCGCAACGCCGACGCCGACGCGCACGTCTGCTTCATGGGCGGGGGCTCGTACGATCACTACGTGCCGAGCCCGATCAACCACCTGATCTCCCGCGGCGAGTTCTTCACCGCCTATACGCCCTACCAGCCGGAGGCGAGCCAGGGCACGCTGCGGACGATCTACGAGTATCAGACGATGCTCGCCGAGCTGACGGGCATGGACGTGGCGAACGCGTCGATCTATGACGGCGCCTCGTCGCTGGCCGAGGCTGCGCTGATGGCTCACGCGGCGACCGGGCGCGGCGAGGTCGTCCTGTCGCGCGGCGTGAACCCGCTCTACCGGCGCGTCGTCGCCACCTACGGCGAGGGGCCGGGTGTCCGTCTGCGGGATGTCGCGGCGCCTGAGGGCGTCACCGACCTCGCCGCCGCGAAGAAGGCGGTGGGGCCGAAGACCGCGGCGCTCGTGGTCCAGACGCCGAACTTCTACGGCTGTCTGGAGGACGTCGCGGCGGCGGCCGAGATCGCGCACGCCGCCGGCGCCTTGCTGGTGGTGGCGGCCGATCCCGTGAACCTCGGCGTGCTCGAGGGACCGGGCAAGCTCGGCGCCGACATCGTCGTGGGGGAAGGTCAGGGCCTCGGGGTGCCGATGAGCTTCGGCGGGCCCAATCTCGGCGTCTTCGCCGCCAAGAACGACCTCGTGCGCCGCATGCCCGGGCGCCTGGTCGGCGCCACCGTCGATCGGGACGGCGCGCGCGGCTTCGTGCTGACCCTGCAGACGCGCGAGCAGCACATCCGCCGGGCGAAGGCGACCTCGAACATCTGCACGAACGTCGCGCTCTGCGCGCTGATGGCGACGATCTATCTCGCCACGCTCGGGCGCCGGGGGCTCGTGCGCGTCGGCGAGCTGTCCGCCGCGAAGGCGCACTACGCGGCCGAGCGGCTGGCGAAGATTCCGGGTGTCTCGCTCCGCTTCGCCGCGCCCTTCTTCAAGGAGTTCGCGCTGAAGCTCCCGAAGTCGCCCGAGCGCGTGGCGGCCCGGCTCGCGCGGCAGGGCTTCCTGGCCGGCGTCCCGCTCAAGAGCTTCGATCGAACCCTGGCCGATTGCCTGCTGGTCGCCGTGACCGAGAAGCGCACGAAGGACGAGATCGACGCCTTCGTCGCGGCCCTCGAGAAGGCGGTGGCGTGATGAGCGCCGGCGCCTACGACAAGCTGATCTTCGAGCTCTCCTCGCCGGGGCGCGAGGCGTTCTCGCTGGCTGGGGCCGACGTGCCCGAATCCGACGTCCGGAAGATCCTGCCCGAGAAGCATCTGCGCCGGGACGCGCCGGCGCTGCCGGAGGTGTCCGAGTTCGACGTGGTCCGGCACTATTCGCGTCTGTCGCGCATGAACTACGGCGTCGACACGCACTTCTACCCGCTCGGCTCGTGCACGATGAAATACAACCCGAGGCTCAACGAGGACATGGCGCGTCTGGCCGGCTTCGCGCGCCTGCATCCGCTGGCGGCAGAAGCGGTGGCCCAGGGCGCGCTCCAGCTCATGCACGAGCTGGCGCGGGACCTCGCGGAGATCGCCGGGATGGACGCGGTGTCGCTCCAGCCGGCCGCCGGAGCCCAGGGCGAGCTGGCCGGCGTCCTGATGATCCGCGCCTATCACCAGTCGCGCGGGGAGAAGCGCACCAAGGTGCTCGTGCCCGATTCGGCCCACGGGACCAACCCGGCCTCCACGGCGATCGCCGGCTACGAGGTCGTCGAGGTGAGATCGCTGCCGAACGGCGAGGTGGACGTCGACGCCCTCGCGCGCACGCTCGACACCGACGTGGCCGCGTTCATGATCACGGTGCCGAACACGCTCGGCATGTTCGAGCCGCGCATCGTCGAGATCACCGAGCTTTGCCACGCCAAGGGCGTGCAGGTGTACATGGACGGCGCCAACCTCAACGCGATCCTCGGGATCACCCGCCCGGGCGACCTGGGCTTCGACGTCTGCCACTTCAACCTGCACAAGACCTTCACGACGCCCCACGGCGGCGGCGGCCCCGGCGCGGGCCCGGTCGGCGTCCGGGCGCACCTCGAGCCGTTCCTGCCGGTGCCCGTCGTCACGAAGGACGGCGACGCGTACGCGCTCGACTGGAAGCGGCCGAAGTCGATCGGCAAGCTCCAGGCCTTCTTGGGCAATTTCGGGATGCTCGTTCGCGCCTACGCCTACATCCGCACCATGGGCCCCGACGGCCTGCGGTCCGTCTCCGACAACGCGATCCTGAACGCGAACTACATCATGAAGCGGCTGGAGAAGGACTACGACGTCGCCGTGCCCGGCCCCTGCATGCACGAGTGTGTTCTGTCTGCTCGTCGTCAAAAGAAGCTAGGTGTTACGGCGACAGATATCGCGAAGCGTCTCCTGGATCTCGGCTTCTACGCGCCCTCGACCTACTTCCCGCTGATCGTCGAGGAAGCCCTGATGATCGAGCCGACCGAGACGGAGGCGAAGGAGACGCTCGACGCGTTCTGCGACGCGATGATCCAGATCGCCCGCGAGGCCGAGACGAACGCCGCCGTGATCCACGAGGCACCCCTGACCACGCCGGTGCGGCGGCTCGATCAGACGAAGGCGGCCCGCGAGCCCAACCTCAGGTGGACGGCTCGAGCCTAGCGGGATGGAGGCTCCGAGTCGACTGACCGTGCGATGCTAGGGCCGTGACCGACGGCCGGCACGACGGGACCTGGCGCCTGCTGGTGACCGAGCCCACCGACGGCGCCACCAACATGGCGATCGACGAAGCGCTCTGGCGCGAGCGGCGCGCGGGCGCTGCGCCGCCCACCGTGCGCTTCTACGCGTGGGCGCCGCCGACCGTTTCCCTGGGCTACGGTCAGCCCCTCGACGACCACGTCGACGTCGCGGCGTGCCGGCGGCTCGGCGTCGGCCTCGTCAGGCGGCTGACCGGCGGCAGCGCGATCTATCACGACGGTCCGGACGGCGAGCTGACCTACAGCGTCGTGGCCGCGGCCGAGGACATCGGCGGCGGCGCGCGCGATCTCCTGTACAGCTACCAGTGGATCGGCCGCGCGCTCGCGGCGGGGCTGCGGGCCCTGGGCGCGCCGGTCGAGATGATGGGCGCCGCCCGTGGCGACGAGCCGACACCCGCCTTCTGCTTCGCGCGCACCGGGAGCTGCGAGATCGAGCTGGGCGGCAAGAAGCTCGTCGGGAGCGCGCAGCGGCGCTACGGCCGCACCTTCGTCCAGCACGGCTCGATCCTGCTCGGTGTCGACGCGGGCCGGCTCGCCGCGATCTTTCCGACGACGGCGGAGCCGCTGGCGACATTGACCACGCTCGAGGCCGCGCTCGGCCACCGGCCGAAGTTCGACGACGTCGCGACCGCGCTCGCCGCCGCGTTCGAGACGGAGCACGGCATTCGCCTGCGGCCCGATGGGCTCAGCGCTCACGAGACCGCCGGCGTCGAGCGCCTCGTCGGCGAGAAATACGCGACCGACGCCTGGCTCGCGGGTCCGGCATGAGCCGCGAGTATCCGGATTACCCGCGCGTCGGCGTGGGCGCCGTCATCCTGCACGAGGACAAGGTGTTGCTCGTGCGGCGCGGCCAGTCGCCCTCGTTCGGCAAGTGGAGTCTCCCCGGCGGCCTGGTCGAGCTCGGCGAGACCACGCGCGAGGCCATCGCGCGAGAAATCATGGAAGAGTGCGGGATCAAGATCCGGATCGTCGACGTCGCGGGGATGCTCGACCGCATCGTCAAGGACGACGCGGGCCGTGTCCGATATCATTACGTGCTGGTGGACTACCTGGCGTACCCCGACTCCCTGGATGTCGTGGCGGGGAGCGACGCCGGCGATGCGCAGTGGGTCGAGATCGAGCAAGTGGCCGAGCTCGACACGACCCAGGGCCTCCTGGACATGATCCGGCGGGCCGAGGCATTGAGAGGGGGACAGACCGCGTGAAAGTCGAGATCGTCACGAAACGGCTCGAGGATGTCGCCGCCGATGCGCTGGTGGTCGGGCTCCACGTCGGCGAAACGAAGCTGCCGGAGCGCCTGGCGCGGCTCGACCGGGCTGCCCAGGGGCAGCTCAAGCGGGTGCTCGACGCCGAGAAGTTCTCGGCGAAGGCGGGCCAGGTGACGCACGCGCACGCCGACGGACGTCGCATCGTCGTCGCCGGGCTCGGCCCACGCGCCGAGACAACCCCCGAGGTGCTGCGCCGCGCTGCCGCCGGCGCCGTGCGCCGCGCGCGCGACCTCGGCGCCCGCACGGTCGCCGCGGAAGTGCTCGGCGACCGCCTGAGCGCACGCCAGCGGGCGCAGGCCGTGGTGGAAGGGGCAATCCTCGGCACGTACCAGTTCGACCGCTACAAGCGCGAGAAGGCCGACAAGACGGTCGGCGAGCTCCGTCTCGTGGAGCCCGACGCGCGCCGCGCGCGCGAGGCGGCCGACGGCATGCGCCGGGGCGAGAGCTTCGCCCTCGCAACGTCGTTCGCGCGCGACCTGATCAACGCGCCGGCCAACGAGCTGCATCCCACCGACCTCGCGCGCGCGGCGACCGAGCTGGCGAAGGAATCGCGCATCGAGGTCAAGGTGTTCGAGAAGGCCGAGTGCAAGAAGATGGGCATGGGCGCCTTCCTCGGCGTTGCCGCGGGGAGCGAGCAGCCGCCGAAGTTCATCCACCTGACCTACCAGCCGTCCGGACGGCCTCCCGCCGGGCGCAAGCGCAAGAAGGTCGTGCTCATCGGCAAGGGCATCACGTTCGATTCCGGCGGGCTCGACCTCAAGCCGCCCGACGGCATGCTGCGGATGAAGTACGACATGGCCGGCGCCGCCGCCGTGCTCGGGATCATGCGCGCGCTGCCGGTGCTGAAGCCCGCGGTCGAGGTTCACGGGCTGATCGCGGCGACCGAGAACATGCCCTCCGGCTCGGCGATCCGTCCGGGCGACGTCCTGCGCGCGATGAACGGCACGACGATCGAGGTCGGCAACACCGACGCCGAGGGACGCCTGACGCTCGCCGACGGGCTCTGCTACGCCAACACGAGCATCCAGCCCGACGAGATCATCGACATGGCGACGCTCACCGGGGCGTGCGTCATCGCGCTCGGGCAGCTCTGCTCGGGGCTCATGACGAACAACCAGGCGCTGGCCAATCGGCTGCTGAAGGCCGCCGACGCGGCCGGCGAGCGGCTCTGGCAGCTCCCGCTGATCGACGAGTACCGCGACAATCTGAACAGCGAGGTGGCCGACATCAACAACGTCGGACCCCGCGGCGGCGGCGCCATCACCGCGGGGCTGTTCCTGAAGGAGTTCGCGGGCAAGACGCCGTGGGCGCACCTCGACATCGCGGGGCCGGCCTTCACCGAGAAGGATCTGCCGCTGGCCCCGAAGGGCGCCACCGGCTACGCGGTCCGGACGGTCCTGACCTACCTCGGAGACTAGCGCTGGGCGACGCGGTCGACCTGCACTCGCATACGACCGCGTCCGACGGCACGCTCGCCCCGCGCGAGCTGGTGCGCCTGGCGGCGCGCCACGGCGTCCGCGTCCTTGCCGTGACCGACCACGACTCCACGGGCGGTCTCGCCGAAGCCATGGACGAGGCGCGGCGCGTGCCCCCGCTCGAGATCGTCCCCGGTCTCGAGATCAATTGCGACGTGCCGGGCGCCGAGATCCACATTCTCGGCTACTGCCTGGACTGGGAAGCCCCGTGGTTCCAGGAGTTCCTCGGCGCCCAGCGCGAGGAGCGACGGCAGCGCGTGCACCGGATCGCGGCGCGGCTCGCCGAGCTCGGCATGCCGATCGATGCGGCCGAGGTCTTTGCCCTCGTGAAGGAAGGCTCGGCCGGCCGCCCCCACGTGGCGCAGGTGATGGTCCACCATGGCTACGTGAAGTCGGTTCGCGAGGCGTTCGACCGGTACCTCTCGGCGAACGGCCCGGCGAACGTTCCGCGCAAACGGTTCACGCCCGTCGAGGCCGTTCGCATCATCCGGCGCGCCCGCGGAGTACCGGTGCTCGCTCACCCCGGCCTCGCGAACCGCGACGAGCTGATCCCCGAGCTGGTCGAGGCGGGGCTCATGGGCATCGAGACGTTCTATCCCGAGCACTCGGCGGGCCAGACGTCGGCGTACCGCGAGATGTGCAGGCACCTCGGTCTCGTCGCGACCGGGGGCTCCGACTTCCACGGCCCGAGCGTCGGGGGCGCGCGGCATCCGGGCCTTCAGCCCGTGCCGGAGAGCGCCTGGCGAGATCTGCAGAGCCGACTCGCGTCGCTGGCCGCCCAGCCGGGGGCGTCGATCCCGTGAGCGCCGTTCAGGCCCAGATCTTCGGCTTCAACGACTGCCAGGACACGCGCAAGGCGCAGCGCTTCTTCAAGGAGCGCGGCGTCTCCGTGCACTGCGTAGACTTGAACGAGCGCCCGGCCGCGCGCGGCGAGCTCCGGCGCTTCGCCGAGAAGTTCGGCGCCGCGGCGCTCATCGATCGCGACGGCGCGCGCTTCAAGGCGCTCGGCCTCCGCGTCGCGGGCGACTCGCCCGAGCGCCTGCTCGAGCGTGCGCTGACGGAGCCGCGCCTGCTCCGGACACCGCTCGTGCGCTGCGGCGGGCGCGTCGCGGTCGGCCACGCGCCCGAAACGTGGCAGGCGTGGATCGACGCGGCCAAGCAGGGCGTCGGAAAGCCCGCATGACGCCCCGGCCGTTCACGATCAAGGTCGACGACGCCGTGCTCGCGGATCTGCGGGCCCGTCTCGAGCGCGTGCGCTGGCCCGACGAGCCGCCCGACGCGGCATGGCGATTCGGTACGAGCGTCGCCTACATGAAGGAGCTGGTCGAGTACTGGCGCGCGCGCTACGACTGGCGCGCCCACGAGGCGCGGCTGAATCGGCTGCGGCAGTTCACCGTGGCGCTCGACGGGATCGACGTGCACTTCATCCACGAGCCCGGCGTCGGTCCGGCGCCGATGCCGCTCCTGCTCTCGCACGGGTGGCCCGGATCGATCGTGGAGTTCGAGCGCATTCTCCCGATGCTGACCGATCCGGGCCGCTTCGGGGGCGACCCGGCCGACGCCTTCACCGTCGTGGCGCCGTCGCTGCCGGGCTACGGCTTCTCCTTCAAGCCGAATCAGCCGCGCTTCGGCGTGGAGGAGATGGCCGACACGTTCGCGCGCCTCATGACCGACGTGCTCGGCTACCGCCGTTTCGCCGCTCAGGGCGGCGACTGGGGGGCCTTCGTCACCTCGCGGCTCGCGCTGCAGTACCCGGAGCGCCTGGCGGGCATCCACCTGAACCTTCTGGCCGTGCGCCGCGACCCCGCTCTACCCGCGACGCCGACCGATGAGGAGCGCGCGTACATCACGCAGCTGCAGACCTGGCTGCGCGAGGAAACGGGCTACCAGTGGATCCAGGGCACGAGGCCGCAGACGCTCGCCTACGGCCTCACCGATTCGCCGGTCGGGCTCGCCGCATGGATCGTCGAGAAGTTCCGGACGTGGAGCGACTGCGGCGGCGACGTCGAGCGGCGCTTCACCAAGGACACGCTCCTGACCAACGTGACCCTCTACTGGGTCACCGGCGCGATCAACTCGTCGTTCTGGCCGTACTACGCGCGCTTCCATCGCCCGTGGCCCATTCCCGACGGCCAGCGGATCGCGGTGCCGACCGCCTACGCCGCGTTCCCGCGCGAGATCCTGCTGCCGCCGCGCGCGTGGGCCGAGCGCGCCTACAACATCCAGCGCTGGACCGTGATGCCGTCCGGCGGCCACTTCGCCGCGCTCGAAGAACCCGAAGCGCTCGCCACCGACATCCGCTCGTTCTTCCGCCCTCTCCGCTAGCTCCGCTCGGCGGCGGCGCACGGACAGGGCTCTGGACCGGGGACTCCGCCCAGCCTTCTGGGATCTACGCGCCGACGAGAATCGGCCGGTGGCGGGGCCGGCGTCGGGGCGGGCGGGGGTCGAAGGGACCCGTTCCCGACCCGCGACGGCGGAAGTGAAGCGCCGGGATGGAGCCCAGCCGCCTCGGAGCAGCGCACGCGTGCCGCGTGGTCCTCTCGACCCCCGCCCGCCCCGACGCCGGCCCCGCCACCAGCCGTCTCCGGCGAGAGCTACCCGATGAGACGCCGAGCCTTCGCGGGGTTCGAGACGGTGATGACGACGGTGGCGCCGCCGCGGCCGGTGGTCGTCGCGTAGGCGGTCTTGATGTTGACGCGAGCGCGCGCCAGCTTCTCGACGACCCGCGCGAGCGCTCCGGGCTTGTTGCGGAGCCGCTTGGCGAACGCCGGCTCCTCGACGAAACGAATCCGCGCCTTCCGCAGCGTCCGCTTGGCCGCGGCCGGGTTGTTCACGATCATGCGAATCTTCCCGCGCCCGGCCGCCTCGGCGGCGGCCAGCGAGAGAATGTTGACGCGCGCCGCGGCCAGCGCGCTGCTGATGCCGGCCAGAACGCCGGGCTTCGACTTGAGCGTCAGGACGAGCTGCGTGGTCTTGGGCATCGTGCGTCTCCTCCAATGCTTCAGTGAGCTGCACGCCTCCAGATGTTGCGGCAACGCGTCTCGGTCACGAAGAGCGTCGACACGAGCGCACCGGCCGCCAGCCCCAAACATACGCCGAATGCGGTGCGATAGCCCGCCTCGGGATAGATCCGCTACGCCTCCCGAGACAAGGCCTGTCCACGTTGCGTCCAGGATCGCGCCGTGCAGAAGCCGATCACGATCCCGACGGCGCCGCCCATCGGCGGGTCAGCGCGTGTAGGCTGGGAACACGCGCTGCACGCAGGCCGGATCGTTCATCGCGAGCATCCCGGCGACGAGTCGGCGCGCGGCGCCGCGGACAGCCACGAACGTGATCTGCGCCGTCGCCACGACCCGACCGTCGGCGTGCGCCACGACGCTGGTCGCCTGATAGCGCGAGTCGTCGCCCCGCGGCCGTACCGCGGCGCGGGCGCCGCTGACCGTGATGGCCGCGCCGAACGGAGCGGGCCGGTGGAGCGACACGCGGAGCTCCGTCGTCATGCCCGATTCGCCGGTGGCGAGCGCGCCGAGCCAGAATGCGGTCTCGTCGAGCAGGGTCGTGAGCGCGGCGGGCGCGAGCGAGCCGTCGGCCCGACGGAACGGAGCACGGGGCTCCCACGTTCCCCCGACCGTGTCGGCGTCGAATCCGAGCCGGGCGCGCAATCCCAGGTCGTTGTCGGTCCCGCACGCGAAGCACGTCCGCGAGACGGGCAGAGGATACCGGCCGGCGGAGGCCACGCCGGTCCCGTTGGTCGCGGCGTCGCCGGGGCTTCCCGCCGGCACGACGCGGCCCTCGACGAGGACATTCTTCGAGGACGGATCGGACAGGGCGAACGTGTGCGCCGCGTCCGCCTGGGCTCGCTGGAGCGCGAGCGGAATGCCGAGCGGGACGCGACGATGATAGGTACCCGAGACCTCGCGCGGCGCCGTCGCCTCCGCGAGCGCGTCGAAGACCGCGAGCACCGAGCCGCCGTGAGCCGTGTCGGGCAACCCCTGGAGCGCGGGATCGAGCGTCAGGATCAGATCGCGGCCGCTCACCTCGAGCGCGCGGCGAATCGTGGCGTCAATGGTGATCATGCGATAATTTTCCCGTGCCGTCGCCCATTTTAGCCGACAAGGCTTTCATCCGGGCGACGATCACCAACTTTTTCTTCTTCTTCGGTCTCAACTGCTTCATTCTCCTGCCGCTCTACATCGAGGGCGCCGGCGGGAGCGAGGTCGAGATCGGCCTCGTGATGGGCCTCTACAACGCGGTGGGCATTCTCTGCCAGCCGCTCGTCGGGCCCCTGGTCGATGCACTCGGCCGTCGGCCGTTCATGCTGCTGGGCACCGGCCTCGCCACCGCCGCGGCGCTTCTCGCGGCCCTCGCGCCGTCCATCCCGATGCTCGCCGTCGTGCGCGCGCTCCAGGGGATCGCCTTCTCCGCGTTCTTCGTCGCGAACTACTCGTACGTCATCGACCTGACTCCACCGGCTCGCCGCGGCTGGGCCCTCGGCATCTACGGCGTCGCGGGGCTCGTGGCGACCGCGGTCGCTCCGCTCATCGGCGAGGGGATGATTCGGCGCATGGGATTTCGGCCGCTCTTCTGCCTGGCCGCCGCCATGGCGGTCGCGGCGGCCGGATACGTCTGGAGCCTGCCGAGCGGGCGTCCGGGCGGACCGCTGCCCCTAGCCGGGTCACTCTGGGAGCGCGGCGGTCTCGACGAGCTGCGGCATCGCCACATGGCCGTGACGCTGTTCTTCGGGCTCGGCGCCGGGACGATCTTCGTCTTCCTGCCGACCTTCGCCGACAGCCTCGGCGTGGAGACGCTGTCGCTCTTCTACACCGCGTTCGCCGTCTCGGCGATCGGCGTGCGGGTCTTCGGCGGTCGGCTGATCGACACGCACGGTCGGCGCGCGGTGATCGTCCCGTCGATGTTCGTGCAGACCGGCGCCACCGCGCTGCTGGCCCTGCTGGGCTTCGTCGTCAGCCGCACCAGTCTCACGCCGGTCGTCCCGGTGCTCTTCGTCGCCGGGCTGATGTCCGGGGGCGCCCACGGCCTTCTCTATCCGGGGCTCGCGGCGCTGGTGACGGATCACGCGCCGGAGGACCGGCGCGGCGTGATCATCGCCATGTTCAGCGCGGTCTTCCTGGTCGGGCAGACGGTCGGCGCGTTCGCCTTCGGCTATATCACCCACGCCATCGGCTACGCGTTCATGTGGACCATGCTCGCGTCGCTCCTGCTCCTGGGCGCGGCGCTCAGCATGTCGCTGACCGACCGTCGCGCCGCCTGAGCGGCGGCGCTATACTGGCGCCACCGTTTCACCAAGGGGAGCCAGCATGAACACGAGCGTCCGTCTCAGCGTGATCGCGCTGCTGGTCCTCGCAGCGCTCGGCGTGCCACGCCCGGCCGATCTGGCCCCCGACCGGCCCGAGGCCGCGCCGCCGAAGGCGACCGGCGCGCAGGAAGTGGAGGTGGTCGCGGTCCTGATCGACCAGAACACCCAGCAGCCGACGGTCGTGCTGCAGGGCAAGCGCGACAAGCGCTCGGTCGAGCTGGCCATCGGCCTGGCCGAGGCCACCGGAATCGCGGTGCCCCTCCAGGGCGTGACGCCGCCGCGGCCGCTCACGCACGATCTGTTCCTGACGCTCTTCGGCCGGCTCAAGGTGACGCTCACGCGCGTCGT
>Ga0137409_10003423_pt1 | contig 16823 bp, 13 predicted proteins | sample CZODoug1_16funga_FD_122059 | JGI IMG/M metagenome (GOLD analysis project Ga0137409, IMG submission 122059) | Vadose zone soil fungal communities from Angelo Coast Range Reserve, California, USA - CZODoug1_16fungal (Hybrid Assembly) | ecosystem: Environmental > Terrestrial > Soil > Vadose zone... | reverse complement strand
GGTTAAGCCATTTTCGGAACGGCCGCTTTCGAAATTTTCGCACCGAGAATGGGCTCACGCACGAGAGCGTGCGCTCGATCCTGGTTGACCGCGGCGGTGACGTGTGGGTAGGGACCGAGAGAGGAGTTACCCGATTCCACGCAGGCGCGGTCGTGTCCGAACCAGGGTTGGAGCGGTTGCGGCAAGAAAAGATTTGGGCGATCCATGAGGATGTAGATGGTGGCATGTGGTTCGGTACGCGGGGCCGGGGACTCTTCGTACTGCGGGAAGGAAAGATTAGCAACTACAGCACAGCCCAGGGCTTTCCGAGCAACAATATTTTCAGCATCACAGAGGACGATCATGCGGCTCTCTGGATGAGTAGTTCGACGGGCGTGTTCTCCGTTGATCGGAAAAATCTCGAAAATTCTGCCAGAAACGGACATTCCCAGATCGCCATTCGGATCTATGGCAGATCAGAGGGGCTGGGGACAAAGCAGATGAATGGCGGAGTGCAGTCCGCTGGCATTATCACGCAGGCAGGCGAGTTGTGGTTTGCCAGCAGCAGCGGAGCAGTCCGGATGCGCCCCAGCAGTTTGCATGCCGGAAAGCCAATGCCAGTTGTCATCGAGCAAGTGTCAGCGGACGGCCACGATATCCCCCTCTCAGGCCACTTGGTTCTTGGTCCGGGCCACGAAAAAATAGAAATTCACTACGGTGCGATTACGCTGCGCTCACCCGAACGCCTTCATTTCCGATATAAGCTCGAGGGCTTCGAGCAGAGTTGGGCCGAAGCTGGCGATCGTCGCGTTGCCTATTACACCAATTTGCCCGCCGGGGAATACCAGTTCCGCGTGATCGCTTATGACATTTCTGTTCCGGAAGGATTGTCCGAGACCAGCATCAAACTCCGCTGCGAACCGCGGTTTTATAAGACGGCAGGGTTCGCGGCGTTTTGCTTGCTGGCCGCGATATCGTTAGCCACTTGCGGTTATGTGCTTCACGTGCGCCGGATGCGACAACAGTTTGCTGCCGTACTCCACGAACGCGGTCGCCTGGCTCGCGAAATGCACGACACCTTGATTCAGGGATGCGTGGGGATTTCAACGCTGCTGGAGGCGGCTTCTGTGTTGAAAGACTCCTCGCCCCCCGCGAGCCACGACCTGCTTGATCGGGCGCGGATGCAAGTCCAGTTGACAGTGGAGGAGGCTCGCCGCGCCGTCTGGAATCTGCGACACGAATCGGAGTTGGGAGCCAGTCTCGTGGGCACTCTGTCTCAATTGGCCCAGCATGTTAGCGCGGAAAGCGGCACCGCGGTGAGATTTGAGCACATCGGTTCTCCGATGCCGATCGGAAACGAGGTGCATCGCAATATGCTGCTGATTGCCCGTGAGGCTCTTCACAATGCGGTGCGCCACGCCTCACCTCAAAGCATTTCCGTTGCACTTGCGTTTCGAGACGCTACCCTGTGCTTGGATATCACAGACGATGGAGATGGTTTTAGTGAGCCGCAGCCGCTTGACGGGGAACACTACGGCCTTGCCGGCATGCGCGAAAGAGCGAATAGCATCGGCGGCGAGTTTGAGATCACCAGTGATCTGGGCAAGGGCACAACAGTCCGAGTGCGAGTGCCGCTTTATCGAAAGACCAGAGCCGCGGAGAAAGTGTTTTTGTGAAGATCCGCGAATTCCGGAAGAGCGCGGTTCTACGACTTACGGCTGGGATTGCACCGTGTCCGGGCACCATCCAGACTTGAGGGCAAATGAGGGATTGGGAGAATGAACAAATCTGAGAAGATTCGTGTTCTGGTAGTGGACGACCACGCCGTGGTTCGGTTCGGGCTGGTGGCCATCGTCGATGCCCAGCCGAACATGACGGTGATCGCTGAGGCGGAAGACGGGATCCAGGCGGTTGAACTGTACCGGCGCGAGAAGCCTGATGTGGCGCTCATCGATCTCCAGTTGCCGAGAATGAGCGGGCTGGATGCAATCCGCGCCATTCTGCGGGAACACCCCACGGCACGCCTGGTCGTGCTTACCACTTATGAGGGGGAGGAAGACATCCATCGTGCCCTGGAGGCGGGTGCGCAAGGGTATGTGATCAAAGCGATGCCGCATCAGGCGCTAATTGAAGCAATTTACAAGGTGCACTCCGGAAAGAAGTTTATTCCCGAGCCTGTCGTCCGGCGCTTGGCCGCCCGCACCCCGAATTCTGACCTGACGCCGCGAGAGCGTCAGGTCTTAGCGCTGATCGTAAATGGAAAAAGTAACAAGGAAATATCCGGACTGCTCGGCATTACAGAGGGAACGGTCAAATGCCATGTGAATGTAATTCTGGAGCGCCTCGGGGTCAGTGATCGCACCCAAGCGGCAGTAGCGGCCCTGCAAAGAGGGATCATGCATTTCGACTCCTCCGGAAAGTTGTGGACCGCCGGCTAATTCGATCCCGAATTCGCCGTTGTTCGTCCCTCAGCACGTGATCGCGCGCTATTCCAATGGCAGATACCCGTAATCAAGAAAACCATGCGCCTATAACTTTCGATAGATGCGTTGTACTCTGACCCGGCATACATTTCGTCTCCAGGCCAGTTCCCGGCGGAATTGGTGTATTACGAATCTGGCAGCGTAGCCAGTGTGTAGAAGAGCGTTCTTCCTGGAGGCGTCGTGAGCCGAATCAATGTGGCTGGAGTGGTCACGTTTTTGGTTATTTTCATCTGCACCATTTCTCTCCGCGAAGTGCGCGCCCAAGGACTATTTGGAACCATCAGCGGAATCGTAACGGATTCCAGTGGAGCTGCGATTCCCGGCGCGACGGTTAAAGTGACGAACGTAAATACTAATGTCATTACGACCCTGAGTACGAACGGTGCAGGGGTTTACAGTGCCACGAGTCTCAATCCTGGCGTGTACAACGTTGCAGCGGAAGCCAAGGGGTTCAAGGCAGCGATAGCGAAAAACATTAGCCTTGAAGTAAATGCGAGCCCGAAAATAAATCTGACGCTCCCCGTCGGGCAAATTTCCGAGACCGTTGAGGTGACTGCCGAAAATGCACCGTTATTGCAAGCACAACAGTCAGATGCCGGTCAGACTGTAAACCAACAACAACTAGAGCAGCTGCCGACCTTTAGTCCCAGCGGCAGAAATGTCTACAGCTTGCTTCCGTTGGCTGCCGGCGTGTCCCAGCAGACTGGGTGCGACGGCTGTGGCACTAACGGCAATCTCCGCATAAGTGGTAGCCGCCCCCGAAATGAGGACTACGTTCTTGACGGTACCACGATCACGCAGCCGGTTTTCGGTGGACAGTCGCTGAGTCCTTCAGTGGATTCGATTCAAGAGTTCCGGGTTGAACAGAACAGTATGTCCGCTGAATATGGACAGGCAGGCGGCGCCATCTTGATTGCGCTCAGTAAGACGGGGACGAACAAATTTCACGGCTCAGCCTACGAATACAACCGCAACCAAAACTTGGATGCCAGGAACTACTTTGAGGATCCCACCCAAAGGAAGAACCCTTTCACCTACGATGAGTTCGGCGGGACGGTCGGTGGCCCGATCATCAAGAACAAGCTGTTCTTCTTCGTCGACTACCAGGCAATTCGTTCGCATGGAAGCGGCGCGTTAGCAAAGAACGCGGTGCCGGATGCCGCCTTCCGAAGCGGCGATCTTTCCGCGTTGTGCACAGCCGGATTTGACGGTGCGGGCAACTGCGCGGATCCCAGCCAACAAATCAATTTTCCCGGCACGACGACCCCAGTGCCTTTTAATACGATCCCCTCCGGCCAAATCAGCGCCATTTCGACGAATCTGCTCTCAGTGTGGCCCACATCCTCGACTCCCGGCTCCGCTCCCGGAACAGACTTACTGACCCTGAGTTCTCCAACCAGCACTCACCTTAATCGATTTAATCCGCGTATCGACTTCAACCCTTCTCAATCTGATCACATATTCGGTGTGTTTCACAGAGAGACAGGTCGTTCGTTCGCCTACGACTTGATCGTCGGACCCGCAGGTCAGCAGATCAGCCTGACCAACGACTACGCCACGACCATAGGATGGACGCGCTCTATCACTGCGACTTTAGTCAACGATTTCCGTTTCGGGTACATGCATCGGATCGGGGATCGGGGCGGCTATGGGCAAGGGGCTACCTCACCAGCGACGTTTGGAATCAGCGGAATTCCCCAATGCTTGTCGAGTGCTCCAGAGACTGCGGGTGGAACGAAGTGCGGCACTCCGGGAGTAACGATAAGTGGATTTAGCGGTCTTTCTGGAGGCTCGACCCTTTACGAGCCAGCCTCGACGTTTCAGTTCAACGATGCGGTGACCAAGGTTTGGGGACGTCACAACGTGAAATTTGGCGGTGAGGGTCGCCGCTATTCTATAGACAACTACCAACCAAATGGTGTGAATGGCAGTTTCGGATTTAACGGTGCACAGACGGGAAATGGCTTTGCTGACTTTCTGTTTGGTGTCATGAATTCCGGCAGCGTGCAGGTCCAAAACACGTTGGTTTCATCGCGTGCGTGGTCGTATTCATTGTTCGTCCAGGACGACTTCAAGTTTACTTCGCGGTTAACGCTGAACCTCGGGCTACGCTGGCAGTACGATCAGTCGTTCCGCGAGATTCACCACGGCGATGCCTTTTTCAACCCGTACGCGGCGAAATGGGAACAGTTCGGCGTGAACGCGCCTGATACCCCGTTCGATCCCTCATTCAAGAAATTCGAACCGCGAGTGGGGTTTGCGTGGAATCCGCGCGATGGGCTGGTTATTCGCGGAGGATACGGCATCATGCATCCGGGTACTGTCGGTCATGGTCGTGCCGGCGATGGCCAGCCTGGACCCAATCTTCTCGCCAGCACTGGCTTTGCCGCCGGCACAAGTTGGGCCAGCCTTCCCCCAATTACGAGTCCTGACCCGTCCGCCATTACCGCCCCTATTCCTGTGAACAGTAATATTTCGTTTTCTTTCTGGGCACCGCGCAAACAGTACCCGACTTACACGCAGCTGTGGAATTTTACGGTTGAGAAGCAATTTGGTGGCAATACCGTTGCTGAAGTCGGATATGTCGGCAGCCACGGCACCCATCTGCCCATCAATTACGCATACAACATTTGCCAACAGACTCCAGCTAGCACTGCGGCATTGCCCAATGCTTTTGCTGCGACAACTAGTCCGTATTGTCCCAACGCGGCCGCGGCTTTGGTCGCTTCGGGCGCATCGGTCTATTGCTGTCTGACAGTAAACCCCGGATGGTGGGGGCTTTCGAGCTCTCTGTACCATTCCCTGCAGGCAAAAGTGGATCACCGCTTCTCGCGAGGGTTTTCCCTACTGGCAAACTTTACCTGGAGCAAGCTGATCGACGATTCTTCCTCAGATTGGGGTGGGTTCTGGTCGCTTGATGTTCTCGGCCAGGATTTCTACAACCGCAAGTCGGAGCGCTCCATAAGCGGCGGCGACATACCCGCCAGATTCACAATTGCACCGATTGTGGAACTTCCTTTTGGCCAAGGGAAGAGGTGGTTAAACAGCGGTGTAGCCAGTCAAGTGCTTGGCGGTTGGCGAACCAGCGCCATCTATACGATCAGCGCCGGTACTCCGTTCGGTATCACGGATAACGCTTACGGATTCTGCAACGGCGCAGGTGTGCTTGAGGATCGTCCAAACATTATCGGCAATCTGCGTCCGGCGGGCTTCCAACAGTCGCCGGCCCACTGGTTTAACACACAGGCGCTTGACTTCTCCGGGACCTGTCCGGCAGCAGGGTTGCCGAACCTCACTGGTCCGTTCGACGTGAGCAAGGCGTTTGGGGATGCCCCGCGTTACTTTTCGAATCTGAGAAACCCTGGGGTTAATAATCTCGATCTCTCGGTGCAGAAGGATTTCAGGATTCCGATCGGGGAACAAACGCGTCTTACCTTCTCGGCAGATTTCTTCAATTTGCCCAACCATCCACAGTTCGCCGAGGCAATTGCGGATCCGCTGAATCCAAGCTTCGGAAACATTGGCCGGACCGCTCTTAATAATCGGACCATACAGGTCGGATTACACCTGTATTTCTGACGTGGTAGTGCTCGAGTTGGGGCACTGCCACCTTTTCAATTGGAAATCTTCGCTTTGGGAACACTTTGAAATCAAAGGAGAGAACCATGATGGCTTCTCGATCCAGGGTCCTGCTCAAAGAGCGAAGGGTAGCTCTGCCGATGGCTACCCTTTGGTTGGCGCTCATCCTGGGCGCTGTCCCTCGCCCCACCTACGCGGCGAGCGTGGCGGTCGTTGTCAATGCAGCGACCGTGCTAAACACGGGAGCCACTGCCGGTGCCAAGGCGGGCATCAACACGGAGTACTGGTGGGACAACCAAGCCAATCGTGTGGCCGGGGCGGCCACGATGTCCTCCGCACTCAGTGGCATGAAGATGAAGGTCTGGCGGTTCCCGGGCGGCGAGAAGGCCGACGGGCATCTCTGGTCCACGCCTCCTTACACCACGGCGGCCCCGATCTTGGCCCGGATCAGCTCTCAAGACTGGCCTTCCAACGACCCCGTCTATTGGACACCCCCCGGCAGCCTCACCGGCAACTGGGCCCACCCGGTCTACACCTTCGACCAGTTCATGGCGGACTGCCAGGCGGCCGGGTGCACGCCGATCGTGGTCGTCGCATACGACGGCATCTACAAGCCGCCGTATCCGGGTGGCGTGTCTCTGACTTTCCAGCAGGCCCTGGACACGGCCACGGCTTGGGTCAACTACTCGAAGAACAAGGGCTACAACGTCAAGTACTGGGAGATCGGTAACGAGACGTGGAACAACACCTATATGGGCGCAGATCCCGGCCGGGCGCAACAGGCCAACGACCTCATCACCTTCTCTCGCGCGATGAAGGCGGTCGATCCGACGATTAAGATCGGGACCAACGCCAACACCCAGGGCGACTTCAATACCCTGCTCTCGATCGCGGCGGCCGATACCGATTTCCTAGTGGTCCATTCCTACCCGGCCTGGAGTTATCGCGACTTCAGCAGCTACGCAAAAGCGTCTTCCCTCACCACCGCGCCTGACGTCAATAACGCGTACAACGCGTTGCAGGGCTACCCCAACGACAAGAACCGCATCCAGATCATGGTTACGGAGACAGGAGGCATAACCTTCGGGATCCGAGGCAGTTGGACCCAGGGTGACCTGGGCCACGCCTTGATGACGTTCGAGCTCATGGCGCGATCTGTACAAGACAGCCGCGTGCAGTTCACCCAAGTCTGGAACACGCGTTGGATTAATCAAAATACGTCAGGAATCGCCTGGCCCAATTACCCTGAGTCCGAGTACGACATCCTCAAGACCGATAACAGCATGACCCCGCAGGGCTTGGCCTTGAATCTTATTGGCAACTACACATTGTCCGAGATGGTGTCGGCCATCCCTCAGACGGGGAAGGTGTTCGCGTTTGCCAGCTTCGACCCGGTCACCAACAAGCTGAACGTGTTCTTGGTCAACAAGAACACCGCAGCGACGGCCACGACGGTGACTCTGCAGAACTATATCTCGCCTAGCACAGGACTGGTCAACCGCTTAGGGGGCACCGGCTCGACAGACACGTCACCCACTTTGATCTCCAAGCCGTCGGTCTCGATCACTGGCAACCAGTTCAGTATCACGCTGGATCCGGTATCGGTGACCGTGGTTCAGATTGGATAAGCGCCGTTAACCGCCCGATCCAAACGTCATGAAGAGCCGGGGTGCCTTCGGGCCCCGGCTCCCATTTAAGGCGGTTCTTAGTGCGCAAACAAGACACGAGATCACAAACCTTAATCAGGAGAATCAAATCCAAGGTCCGCCGAGATGAAACGCCACGGCGCGCTTGCACTCATGATGCCGGTGTTTCTCTTGTCGGGAAGAAGTGCCTGGTGGCTTCGAAATGAAGTTTCCCCGTTTTGGTGAGGCCCCCGATGTTACTAGGCCCGCAAAGCGAGAACTGCCACGATGAGCAAATTGAGCAAGCGCATTCTGGGACGAAGTATCCAGGCGACCACAGTCGCTGTCGTCTTCTCAGTAGCTGCAATGGCGCAAAGCAACAAGGCAGAAAGCAACAAGACGTTTGCCCCCGACAAGATGGACACCGTCCTCTACGGGGTCGCTTACTACCCTGAGTACATGCCCTCTGACCGGCTCGATAAGGATGTAGATCTGATGCAGAAGGCGGGTATCACCGTCGTCCGTGTCGGCGAGTCAACTTGGAGCAGTTGGGAGCCCCGCGATGGAGACTTCCAATTCAGCTGGCTGCAGCGCGTGTTGGATCGGTTGCACCAGGCTGGCATCAAAGTGATTCTTGGCACTCCAACCTACTCAATTCCGACGTGGCTGTACAAAGAGCATCCCGAAATCCTGGTGACGCACAACTCCACCGTGCCGCACCTTTCCGATCCTTACGACCCCTCCTATCCCGCGTCGGTGAGCCCTGGATTCTACGGCCCGCGCCAAAACTATGACTTCCTCAATCCTTACTTCCGTCAGCATGCCGAACGAGTGATTCGCGAGATCGTCAGCCGCTTCAAGAATCATCCTGCTGTCATCGGCTATCAGATCGACAACGAAACATTCCCAAACGGGGTTCCGACCCAATACACTAACGCTGCTTTTCTCGAACGCTTAAAACAAAAATTCAAAACTGCAGACGCGATGAACAAAGCCTGGGGCTTGGTTTATTGGGGACAGTTGGTTGACAAGTGGGAGGACCTGCCGCCCCGGAACGGCATTCTTAACCCCGGCTACAAGCTGGAATGGGAAAATTTCCAGCACGACATCGTAACCGACTACCTGACATGGCAGGCAAAGATCGTTAACGAGTACAAGAGGCCAGACCAGTTCGTCACGCAAGATTTCAGCGGCGGCGTGCACACCAATCTCGATCAGTGGGCGATTGCGCGCAATCTCGACATCGTTGCGCAGAACTCGTATTTCGAGACGCAGTCGCGGCTCAACGGTCGTACCATATGGTTGTCCGATGATCTTGCCCGGTCCCTGAAGCGCACGAATCATCTGGTGGCGGAAACGAACGCGCAATCGATCGGGTGGGATTCGCGTACGCAGTATCCGCAGTACCCCGGACAGCTTCGGCTCGTGGTTTACACCCATCTTGCAGCGGGCGCGAACATGGTGGAGTACTGGCACTGGCACTCGCTGCACTACGGCCAGGAGACCTACTGGAAGGGCGTTCTCTCGCACGATTTGGAGCCAAACCGCACCTATGCTGAAGTGACGCAAGTGGCCGGCGAATTGAAGAAAATCGGCCCGCAGCTCGTCAACCTCAAGAAGGACAACAAGGTCGCCATCCTGGTCAGTACGGATTCCGCGAATGCCCTCAAGTACATGCCGGTCAGCGACAAAGTGGACTACATGACCCTGCTGCAGCAGATGTACAACGCGCTCTATGACCTGAACATCGAACCAGATTTCGCTCCTGCTAGCGATCCCAGTCTCTCTCGTTACAGGGTACTGCTGGTGCCGCCTCTCTACAGCGCTTCCGACCGTGAACTGCAAGGGCTTTCGGAGTATGTGAGGAATGGCGGTCAGCTGGTGATGGCCTTTAAGAGCGGCTTCACGAATGAGTATTCAACCGTTCGTGATGTTATGGCGCCCGGACCATTGCGCGAAGCGGCTGGTTTTCATTACCAGGAGTTCACTAACCTTGTCGACTCGGAGCTGCTCACGCCTGACGCTTACGATGTCGGAGATCAGAATAAGGGGTCCGTATGGCAGGAATTCCTCGTGCCCGACACAGCCGAGGTCGTAGCCTCGTTCGATGATCCTTACTGGCACTTCCCAGCCATCACGCGCAACAAGTATGGCAGCGGCACCCTGACCTACGAGGCGACTTTTGTGACCGACACACTGCAGCGCGAAGTCATTCGCGACGTTCTCAAGCGCGTTGGTCTCACCGGCCCCGACCAGAATTTGCCGGAGGCGGTCAGAGTTCGACATGGTCGCAATTCTCACGGTAAGGTGCTGCATTACTACCTGAACTTTTCCGGCAAGGAGCAGACAGTCTCGTACCCATACGGTAATGGCACCGATCTACTGACAAGTAACTCGGTTTCACGGGGCAACGCGCTCAAGCTCAATCCGTGGGACCTCGCGATTGTCGAGGATCAATAAAGCAAATAAGAGGCCTTGTGACATTGGGCGACGCCCCCACCTTTGGCGAGTTTCAAACGAGCGTTTTGCAGCGATGCGTTCGTAGTAAGTTGCTGGGGATAAATTCCCCATCTTGCTCGGGCACGCGGAGGTTCAAATATCCCGCTTACCAGGGCGTCGGGCCACATAAATCCCGCAAAGCTGAACCGTGGACAACGACCATGTTATTGAAAATCTTTTTGGGCGCGTTGAGGCTTTCTTCCACTGTGTCACTGATTTTACTCTTGCACTGCATCAGCAGCGCCATGCGGTTGCGGACCTCGACCGGAGTTGTCTCACGCAGTGCCGAGGTTCGGAGAGTCCCGGCCAGTCGGAACCTAGTGCCACATTTTGAGAATGTAAACGGACGTAAAGTGCTGTATGTTGACGGCCACCCGTTCACGGCACTCGCGGTTGAGATTCCCTGGTGGGATTTGATCTACGGGAGATACGAGGAAACGGAAAGAGCATACGACAATCTGTATCCAGCTGCCGAGCAGTTGAAAGTGAACACGCTAAAAGTCCCGATTAAGTGGTCCATGATTGAACCTAAGCAAGGCGTATATGACTTCTCTTACGTCGACCACGCCAAGAGCATGGCACAGAAACATCACTTAAAGCTGGTGTTGAACTGGTTTGGTCACTACGCTTCAGGCGACGGCACTATCTATAGAGACCTCACTGGCGAATTGTTCGTTCCGATGTACATCGTCAAGGATGAAAAGACATACCCGCGGGCTGTGGATGCGGATGGCAATGTTCATCCTAATGCGATCTCCTACAATTACGAACCTATTCTTGTACGCGAAATCGCCGCGTTTCGCGCCTTCATGCAGCACATCAAAAAAGTTGATGCCGTTAACCACACCATAATAATGATTCAGGTAGAGAACGAGATCGCCATCTTTGGGGCGAACCGGAAGAATTCTAAGCTGTGGCGCGATCATTCACCGGCATCGGACCAGTTATTTCACGACAAAGGATTCACCGACGATCTCAAATTCAGCGCGTGGAACATGAGCTACAATTGGATTCGGCGCATCACCGATGCTGGCGCGGAAGCGTACCCTATTCCTTTCTTCCATAATTATGTGGGAGGCAAACTCGCCGATTGGATGATTGGGGGCGCGCCAGGGGAGGATGTAGAAACTTACCTGAATAACTGCCCCAACATCTCTTTCATCGGCGTTAACTCGTACTTCTGCGCTGAGTGGCGTCCTGACAACTCGTGCGCACGCCCTTCCCTGGCCAGCATCGAGGAGTTAAAGGAGCCGCTGTTGCGCTACCGGGTCGGGCGCAACGTGCCGGCGATCACCGAAGTAAACAGCGGGGCCACGCCGGTTACATCACGTCTCGCCTATATTGCCCTGGGAGAGTTTGGAGTACCAATCTTCGCCCCTTGGGCACTGACTGTTTCGTACCCCGAAAACAACGAGCCTTACATTTTGCAAGATGGCCATGCAGCGCATGGAGCGGGTGCACTCCATGATACCTATTCATCGCTCTCCAAGGCACTTCCGCAACTTTCGTATTACGGCGGAACGGAAAAGTTAAAAGTGTTCATGTCCGAATTGCCAGGACAAGAGTTTTCACAAACTCAGTATCTTTCTGGATTCAAAGTTACCGTGACCGGAGAAGAGAACGGACAAGCCATTGTTATACACCCCTCCGCACATGAATTCGTGCTTGTGGGCTTCCGTTCCAACGTAACGCTTGGTGATCCTCCGCTTGAATGGGCACACATAAAAGATATTCACGTGGAAAAGGGCTGGTGGGCTGGCAATCGTTGGAACCGGGAAGGAGAGCCCATATACGGTATCAGCCAGGGCAGTAATGCGCTGAGTGTAAACCTCGATTCACCGCAGGCTATTCGGGTGTATTGGTGACTAGCTGGGTCCTTTTGAAGGGATTGTCAAGGTCGGGAATCCAGAACAATTTGAAAAGCTCTCGTCTGGGGCGGACGGCGCAAAAGGGGGGATGACGTGTTGGGGCGGGCAGGATCTTCTCTTGCAAGTATTGAAGCATCCGCGCCATGTGATCGGCGGGCTACTCCCGCAATCGGAGCATGCACCTTTCGCAGCCGGGAATTAAAAGTTCCCATGAGTGCCCTCACAAGGACTTCGGATGCCCAGGCAAACCTCCAAGAGCAGTTTGATAGGCACAAATGCAAACCCGAGGACGCCAACCAGCCCGCTGCGCTTTCGTGTTGAAGCGTGGCACGACTTCCTCGAACCGGGTTTGAGGGAACCGCTCTTAGGCTTTGGGCTGACCCGGCTCAGATGGAGTCTGGTTTACAGAGACGAAAACCTCCGCATTTCGCGTAAGTTATTGTTTAACGGATAGCTAAGCGCGGGCCGAACGAGCTCCATGCGAAAAGGGAGGACTAACAAATTCGGATGGTTGCAAGCCGCCGCAACTGAGGCTAGCGAACAAGCCTGTAATAGCAACGATAGCGGAGCGGCTACTTTCCTCAACCCGTTAACCTGATCTTTTCTGACGGCGGCCCAATCCGCTGAAGCCTGGATGAACGCCGGGAGTAAGGCCTTGCTCATCGGCAATGCGCTGGAGAAATCCGGTCAGCTGCTCACGCTCGCGCTGAGACAGCGCTGCGCAGAGTGATTCGTTGTGTTCCTGTCCGACGCGACCGATGTCGCGGAGTGCCGCCTGCCCCTTATCGGTCAGGTGGAGCTCATAGGTGCGCCGATCTTCTAGGCTATTTTGTCGCTTCACAAGCCCGCGCTCCTCCAACTCGTCGATGATCGCCACCAAGCCGCTCGGGTGCATATGGAGGGCCTCAGCCAGTCCTTGTTGGCTCAGCCCTTCGGATTTGCGGAGCACCCCGAGAATGCCCGCATGCGGCGGCGAAAGACGCAAAGGAGCGAGCCGCTCCGCGAATTTGCGAGCAGCGTGTGACCCTACTTGGGCGAGCAGGAAAGCCGCAGAAGAGGGTTGTTGAGTTCCACTGGGATTCTTCATGGCAATCACAATTGCATATTATAATCGTTTATAGTATAAATGATTATCGCACGGAAGTAATTGGTCCGTTCCAAAGGGAAAGCGGCGGGTAGTGTCTCAGATTACAAACGGATCCATGTTCCGAAGGTTCGTCCGACGACTCAGTCGCCCGATTGTGTAGCAGAAGAGAGGTCTTAGACCATGACAATCTATTACACCGTTCTATTCATCCATGTAGTTTCCGTGATCGGACTGTTCATTGCACTCGCAGCGGAAGGAGCGATTTTATTTCGCATTCGCACTGCGCAGAGCGTCGACGAAACGCGATTCTTTGTTGGTGCATTTCAATGCCTTCGCATAGTCGCTATTCCCTCCTTTCTCGGCATTCTGGTTGGCGGCCTGTACTTAGCGTCGAAGTGGGGTAGAGGCACCTTCTGGATTCCGTTCGCTCTGGGCGCGACGCTACTCATCATGCTGATAGGAGGACTCGTAACGGGAAAACGGATTGCCCGCCTGAGGAATGGGCTTTCCAGCGATGAGATTGATTTGCCCATTAAAGCGATATCAGCTAAGACGAAAGAAAATGCACTCTTGATCTCGTATGGATTACGCGCGGGACTGGGCCTGGGAATCGTATTCCTGATGACGGCGAAACCCGACTTGCCCGGCTCGCTGGGCGCTCTAGCTGCCGGATGCGGTGCGGGGTTGCTCGGTGCTGCGTGGATGCGCCGAGCTTCCAATCGAATCGGAACAGTCCGTTGTCTATGGAGTCAAACGCGACGGTTTGACGCGGGACAGAAAGTTCGCTTCGAGGAGGCACAGTTATGAGTTTCCTGTCAGGCAAGATCGCAGTCGTCACCGGCGGATCGCGCGGAATTGGCGCCGCCATCGCAACTCGGCTGGCCGCCGATGGTGCCTCCGTTGCCGTGAACTATGCGAGCCATCAGGCGGAGGCTAACGATGTGGTCCAAAAGATCGTGCAAGCTGGCGGAAAAGCTATCGCTATCCAAGCCGATGTCTCGAAGACCGAGGACGTCCGTCTTTTATTTAAAGAGGTAGCCGAACGGTTCGAGGGATTGGACATGCTCATCAACAACGCAGGCGCTACGCACATCCGTCCCATGCCAATCGCCGATGCGACGGACGAGACTTACGACTGGACGTTTGCGGTTAATACGAAGGGGACATTTCTCTGTCTTCGTGAGGCAGCCAAGCTAATGCGTAGTGGTGGACGAATCGTCAATCTGTCGTCGACGGGCGTATTCAGTGCACATCCCGGATACGCGATTTACAGCGCGGCAAAGAGCGCCGTCGAAGTCTTCACTCGGGTCCTCTGCAAAGAGCTCAAGGGCCGGAACATCACGGTTAACTGCGTTGCGCCTGGCGCAACGGCGACGGAGCAATGGCTCAAAGGCAAATCGGAGGAACTGCTGCAAACCATCGCCAATCTATCGCCACTGAACCGCTTAGGCACGCCAGAAGACGTAGCTGGCGTGGTTGCATTTCTCGTGAGTCCGCAGGGCGGCTGGGTCAATGGTCAAGTTATTCGCGTCAACGGTGGTTTTGCCTAATCCGACATCAACGATCTTCTCGCGATGGATTCGGGTACGCACTGGCGCTGCGCTTAACACGGTCTTCATGGATGTTTCGCGGCGGGATGGGTTACCCTGACCTGCGCCCTGTGGTTCATCGCCCAACGACCTTTGTTTGTGTTTGTCTCTCCTGCCCGGAATAGTGGAATGTGCTTACAAATACAGATGACGGAGGCTCCCCCACGGATCAATTCGCTGCGGAACGGTATGCTCAATAATTGTGTATTCGATACCTATCGGGCCTCCGCAACCAATTTCCTTTCCGCGTTTCCGTCCGCCGTCATTGCCCCAATCACGAGGCCAGCATGCCCAACGAAACCTGCCAAAGACGCGCGGCCGCCTCGGGGTCCAGCGCGTAGGTGGCCACGCCGCGGCGACTTCCTGGCCGGTTGGGCTCGGCCTCGTTGCAGTCCTCGAAGTAGCGGCCGCCGACACCGTCGAGCAGAGGTGACGCGGCCAGCAGCACGGAGGTGGATGCGCCTTGCTCGAGAGTCTTCCATTCGAAGTCCGTCGATTGATTCATCCGCGCCTCCATCCGGTCAAGTTCTACCTCATCGAGATGGCGCTGCAGGTTCGACCGGATTGTGCCGGGCATCAGCGCATTGACGGTGATGCCGTCGTCGGCCCATCGCTTGGTGGCCTCGACCGCGAAAAGTGCATTCGCCGTCTTGGATTGCCCATACGCCGGCCACGGTTGGTAGGTACGGACGCGAAAGTGGATGTCGTCAAACACGACCGGAGAGATCAGATGGCCGCCGGAGCTGACCGACACGACGCGAGCTTCGCCCGCTGCGGCGAGCGCGCGGTGCAGTCCCGTGGCCAGCGCGAAATGGCCGAAGTGGTTGGTAGCGAACTGCATCTCCCACCCCTCCGGCGTGCGCATCTCAGGTGACGCCATCACGTCGGCGTTGTTGACCAGGATGTGCAGCGGACCTTCCCAAGCAGCGACGAACGATGCCACCGAAGCTCGATCAGCCAAGTCCAGCGGGGCGACCCCGACCCTGTCGTTGCCGGTCGTGGCGACGATGTCCTCGGCGGTGCGCTTGCCTGCCTCGACGTTGCGAACGGCGATGGTCACTTGTGCGCCCGCCCCGGCTAGGGCCCGGGCAGTCTCAATGCCGATGCCTGACGCCCCGCCCGTGACGATGGCGCGACGGCCGCTGAGGTCGATGCCGACCACCACCTCCGCGGCGGTCGATTCGGCGGTGAACGGTGTGACAAGGCGGATGGTCGTCATGGTCTCTTGTTCTCCCGGGCACCACGATCTGATCGGTGACGCCGCTTGCTGTGAGTCGCAGGTTTCAATCATAGCTTCAGCGCGTTCCAGTTGAGCTCGACCGGAAGAGAGAACGCCGCCGCAAAGCTTATCTGTGCGAGGGTTCTTCAGCCACTTGCCGGAGTAGTCCCAGTTCGCTGCGGAAGGGAATCCTCAGGAATTGTGCATTCGGTACGTATCGGCCTCCGCAACCAAAAACTGTTCTGCCCCAATAAGTTCCGAATACCCCGCAACCAACCGAATTGATAAGCCTACACCGACGACGATATCGCGGATGTGTTCACGCAGCGGATCACAACGCCATTTCACATTTACAAGAACGTGTTCATTCCGAACGGCCTCTATCATTTCGCCCGCCATCAGCTCACATATGGGTCTGCCAAGGATCGGCGCTTCACCTACAACTTCCTTGAACGTTTTTGGAGGCTATTACGGAGGGACTCTGAACGAATGTCGGGTGCGGGCGAACTATCGCCCGAAGCCGAAGTTTTCGATCTCCGCTTCCGAGACATGGGACCGGTTTCGATTGCCTCTGCCGAATGGGAATTTCTCGGTCGTGCTGGCGAGCCTGCAGACAAACTACTCCTTCACTCGCTTCCTGACTTTCACGAGCATTCTTCAGATGGATACGTCCAACACACAAGCCGCGAGCGCCAACCTTCGGCTGCGCTACAACTACCGCCCCGACAGCGATCTCTACATCATTTATAACGTGGGAACGCAATTCGCCAGTATTGCTCCGGCCAATCCCCCGCAAGTTCGCGAGACCCGCTTCGCGGTGAAATGGACTTATTCGTTCGCTCCGTGAGTCCCAGTTTTAAGACATAAGAATAAGACAGCCATTTCGGCTAACTCC
>Ga0137409_10003422_pt1 | contig 16824 bp, 19 predicted proteins | sample CZODoug1_16funga_FD_122059 | JGI IMG/M metagenome (GOLD analysis project Ga0137409, IMG submission 122059) | Vadose zone soil fungal communities from Angelo Coast Range Reserve, California, USA - CZODoug1_16fungal (Hybrid Assembly) | ecosystem: Environmental > Terrestrial > Soil > Vadose zone... | reverse complement strand
ACCCGCCCTCGCCACGGCCCCGAACCGCTCCGCCAGCCTCTCCCGAGCCACCAGGTATGGAGCCCATCGCGAATCCCCGCCTTCGTGCAGCTGGAATGCGGCAGTGAGGTACTCGCGGCCGCCCACCTCGTTGTGGACGGCCAGCTTTTTGAACGAGGCCTCGTCTACCACCAGGACAAAGGGACCGAGCTCCTCGCCTTCGACGAGCGCCGCCACGACAAGCGCAGCGTCGTCGACCATGCTGGTCGCCGTCACGGTGATGTGAACCTGGCCCGCGGGTGTCAGCTCTGTCCTTCCCTTCACCTGCACCGGCAGGTACGTACCATCGTCAAGCCGGTGCACCACCCCGTCGATGCCGAGGTCACGGAGGGGGAGGAAGATGTGCAGCCCGCCCATCGACTGGCGCACCAGCTCCGCCCAGACCTTGAACTCCGCCACCTGCCCGGCGGCCAGCGTCTGACCGTGATTCCACCGCGCGTCCGTCTCCAAGTCGTGGAAATTGTCGCCTTAACAGGCTGGGTTGGCACCGGCCCGGGCGGGTTGGAAACTCGTGCCTCCAGCAAATCCACCAATTTCGGAGGTCTGAATCAATGAAGGAAAAAGCTCCCGTCGTCAAGCAGCTCTACCGGCTCAACGTCGATCCCAAAGTCGTCGACCAGCTCACCAAGCTCGCCTCGCGGACCGGCGAACCGAAAAGCCGGCTCGCGACGCGCCTGTTCACGGAAGCCGTGATGGGTTTCAAGCCGGCGGGCAGGACGAAGGCGACCACGACCGGGGGCTAGTCATCCGGAAACCCGCATCGGACCGTGGAATGCGGGTTTGGCCCTGCGACGAAAGACGTACCGGACTGTCCGATGCGGGTCTGCCACTGCCACGGCAAGGGCCAGGGGCCAGATGCCGACGAGCTAACCCGCTGCAGCCCCCTCTCGCGCCGGGTCGACCGAGTGACCGCCCGCAGGATCCGCATACATCGCATCGATCTGCGGCTGGTACTTGCTGTGGATCACGCGCCGCTTGAGCTTCATCGTCGGCGTCAGCTCCTCGGACTCGGGAGACCACTCGTTCCCGAGGATCGTGAACCGCTTGAACTGCTCGACGCGCGAGACATGGGTGTTCGCCTGGGTCAGGGCCCGCCGGACCTCATCCACCACGTCGGGGTGATCGGCAAGCTCGGCCAGCGAGCCGGCCTGGACGCCGTGCGCCTTCGCCCATGCCGGCGCCACCTGCGGGTCGAGGACGAGCAGCACCGAGATGAACTGGCGCCCGTCTCCGATCGCGACCGCCTGCCCGATGATCGGGCTCGACTTGGCCAGCGCCTCGAGGTTCAGCGGCGAGATGTTCTTCCCGGCCGAGCTGATGATCAGCTCCTTCTTGCGGTCGACGATCCTGAACTGCCCGTCTGCGTCAAGCTGGCCGATGTCGCCGCTGTGGACCCAGCCGTCGGCGTCAATCGTCTCGGCGGTCTTCACCGGGTCCCGGTAGTAGCCGACCATCACGTTGCCGCCGCGCACCAGGATCTCGCCGTCCTCTCCGAGCTTCACCTCGACGCCCGCGAGCGCCTTGCCGATCGACGGCGCCTTGTGCTCGCTGTGCGGCACCGCAGTGGCCGGACCGGTGAGCTCGCTCATACCCCAAACCTCGTACAGCGGCATGCCGAGCGCCGCCCAGAACTCGTGCACCTCGGGCCGGCACGGCGCGGTGCTGGTGACGGCCAGGTGGCAGCGGTCGAGGCCGAGCTTGGCGCGAAGCATGCCGAAAAACGGCTGCGCCTTCTCAACTCCGGCCGCCAGCTGCTCCGGCACCGGCTGGCCGTCGCGACGCAGGCGGTACGCGGTCACTGCAGCCGAAAGCGCACCTTGCGCCATCTGCCGCTTCGCCTCGTCAGGCTCTGCCGCGATGCCTGCCTGCAGCCCGGCCATCAGCTTCTCCCACACCCGCGGCACTCCCACGAACGCGGTCGGCCTGGCTTCGATCAGGTATGGCAGCAGCTCGTTTGGATCGGGGCACAGGTACACCTCGTGCCCGTTGTAGATCGCGCCCCACTGCGACGTGAAGCGCTCGGCCACGTGCGCCAGCGGGAGGTAGCTCAGCAGCGTCTCGTTGTGAAGCTCGAGGACTCGCCGTGCCGACTCCAGCGTCCAGGCGACGTTGTTGTGCGAGTACATCACGCCTTTGGGCGGCCCTGTCGTGCCTGACGTGTAGATCAGGCTGACGGTGTCCTCCGGGCCGACGGCCCTCCACGAGGCTTCGAACTCGGCCGGTGAATGCGCGTACATCTCGCGTCCCTTCGCCACCAGCGAGTCCCACGTATGAGCACCCGCAGGCGCCGAGCCGCGGATGAGCACGAGGTGCTGCAGGTGGGGGGTGGAGGCGCGGATGGAGAGGAACTTCTGGAGGAACGCCTCGTCCTCGACGAAGGCGACCGTCGCCTCGGAGTGGTTGGCGACGTACTCGACCTGCTCGGGAGCGAGCGTGTTGTACACGCTGATCGCCGTGCCGCCGGCGTGAACGATGCCCAGGTCGGCGATGACGTGCGCCGGGATGTTGCGAGCCATGATGAGGCCGAACTGGCCCGGCCCAAATCCCATCGAGCGCAGCGCCAGCGTGATCGCGGCCACCTCGTCCCGGTAGCCCTTCCAGGTCAGGGAGCGCCACTCGCCCGCCTCTTTCCAGTGCAGCGCGGGCTGGTCGCCGCCCTTGACGACGGCATCCGCGAACAGGGTGCACACCGTCTTCCCAGACACCACTTTGTCGATTGCGTTTCGCTCGGCGATCACGTCCATGGCTGGGAATACACTACTCGCTGGTGGGGAGCGCTTGATCTATGTGAGATCGCGCAGGTCGATCGTGACGCTGGGGGCGGTCGGCCTCACGTGCGCGCTGGCCTTTGCCGCCCTGGCGGCAGTCGCAATGGACCTTCCCGCCGGGTGGGTCGCCGGCCTTGCGCTGGCGGGCGGGTCGCTGGGCGGGCTTCTCATCGCCGGGTGGGCCGGCTGGAAGCTGAAGACCTGGCCCTCCGGCAAGCTCGGGTTCTTCCGCGACCGGTTGGTGGTGATCATGGGCCGGCACGAGATGCGCGCCGTGTGGGCGGCCATGGAGACGGTCACGCTCTCGAAGCCGGACTCCTGGCCTCACGTGAAGCTGACCGACCGGCTCACGATCAACCTCAGGAACGAACCGGCCCTCGCCTTCAAGCCGGCCCAGTTCGGGCTCGCACCGGCCGCCTGCCGCGACCTCATACTCCGGCTCCGCGACGATTCCAGGCTCCGCGCGCGCCTACCTGAGTTCGACTCCGTTCGCGACCTGGCCATCTCGCCGGTCGTCGCCGGAGAGCTGATCGAACCCCGCCTCTAATCGCGGACCGAGCGATCATGATCGCTTCGATGAAGAAGGGTCTCCTGGGCCGCGACTTCCTGGACATGGCAGACCTCGATGCTCGCGAAGTGCGGCAGGTGCTCGACCTCGCGCACGAGATCAAGAAGGCACGGCGCTGGCCGAGGAGGCCGCTGGATGGCCGGCACATCGCGATGCTCTTCCAGAAGCCATCGCACCGCACCAGGGTGTCCTTCGAAGTTGGCGTCGCGAGGCTGGGGGGCCACACCACCACCCTCTCGGAGCAGGACGTGCAGCTGGGGGTCAGAGAAACCGTCGGCGATGCGGCCCGGGTCCTCGATCGGTACGTCGATGGCGTCGTCGCGCGCCTGCGCAGCCACGCCGACCTGCTCGAGCTGGCGGCGTCATCCACCAAGCCCGTCATCAACGCCCTCACCGACCGTTCGCATCCGTGCCAGGTCCTCGCGGACCTCGTCACCCTCGAGGAAGTCAAGGGTGACCTGTCCAGGCAGCACCTCGTCTACATCGGCGACGGCAACAACATCGTGGCCTCGCTCATCGAAGCCTCGGCCCTGGCCGGGTTTGCGCTCACGGTCATCACGCCGCCCGGCTACCAGCCCAGGACCGATGTGGTGGAACGCGCGCGTAGCATCAGCCCCGGCAAGCTTCGGGTCACGCTGACAACTGAGCTGGCCGCACTCGACGAGGCGACAGCAATCTACACAGACGTATGGGCATCGATGGGACACGAGACCGAGATAGAAGCCAGGCGTAAGGCCTTTGCGCCGTACCAGGTCAACCAGGCCGTGATGGAGTCCGCGCCCGGGGCGGTCTTCATGCACTGCCTCCCGGCGCATCGGGGCGAGGAGGTGACCGACGAGGTCATCGACGGCCCCCGCTCGGTGGTGTTCGACCAGGCCGAGAACCGGCTCTACGCGCAGATGGCCTTGATGAGCCTGCTGCTTGGAGCCGGCGAGTAGTGCAGCAGTTCTTCACGCAGCTCGGCGACGTCATCCGCCACCTTGGCGTGGTCGAGGTGATCGACGTGGCGGTGGTCGCCTTCGTCCTTTATCAGCTGCTGCGTCTGCTCCGCGGCACGCAGGGCACGCAGATCCTCGTCGGCCTCATCCTGCTGGCGGTCACGGGAGTGATCGCCACCCAGTTCAACCTGATCCTTCTCTCGTGGCTGTTCAAGAACGCCACGTCGTTCATCATCATCGCCGTCATCGTGATGTTCCAGCCGGAGCTGCGCCGGGCGCTCGACCAGCTGGGCCGTATCGGGCACATCGGGCGCCCCCTTTCCAGTTACAACACGCGCCTCTACAGCCAGGCCATCTCGGAAGCCATCCGCGCGGCCGAGCGATTGAGCACGAAGAAGACCGGGGCGTTGATCGCGTTCGAGCGAGACGTCGGGCTCGAGGATTACGCCGCGACCGGCGTGCGCATCAACGGAGAGATCTCCGCCGAGATGCTGCAGTCGATCTTCTATCCCAACTCGCCGCTGCACGACGGCGCTGTCATCGTCCGCGGCAACAAGATCGTCGCCGCGGGCTGCCTGCTGCCTCTGCCCGAAGAGGGCGCGGTCCGCGAGAGGCTTGGCACGCGACACCGCGCGGCGCTGGGTCTGTCGCTGGCATCCGACGCCCTTGTCCTCGTAGTCTCGGAAGAGACAGGAAACATATCGGTGATCGAAGAGGGAAAGATAACTCGCAACCTGGACTCGGACGGCCTTCGCCGGCGCGTAAGCGTGAAGGTGCCATCGTCCCCTAACGGCAACGGCTTCTTGAGGTTCCGCCGGTGAACCTGATCGTGGACGACTGGCGCCTCAGGTTGTTGGCGATCGGGCTTGCCGCCTTGATGCTGGGGGCGGTCGCGTTCTCGCAGAACCCGCCCACCACCGGGAGCCTCGCAGTCCAGGTGAGCTACACGCTTCCACCGAATCTCGTCCTGCTCAATCCCCCCAGCAAGACGACCATCAACTACTCGGGCCTGGCCGACGCGATCAAGAACGTCAACACCACGAACACCGTGGCCTTTGTCGACGCCACGCAGGCCCAGCCAGGGTCGATAGCAAGGCTGGCGGTGAGAGTCACCACGATCGGGAACGTGACGGTCCAGACTCCGGCGCCGATCGTGGTCAATGTCGACACTCTTCAAAGCAAGGAGCTGCCCGTGCAGGTGGTTGCGCGGGCGGCTCCGGGTTGGTCCCTTGGAAAGCACGACGCCATCTGCCCGGGTGGGCAACCCAATCCATGTGTCGTCCATTTCCTTGGGCCGGCGAGTTGGGAAACCAACTTGACGGCCAGCGTGACCATCCCAGGCGTCCTCGCCGCGACCAACAGCGAGTCGTCCAACTGGCCTATCCAGCTGCAGAACAGCAACGGCGCGGTTGACCTCACGACGTGCCGCACGCAGCCGTGCGCCAGCCTTGACGTCAACTCGGTGGGCGTGCGCCTCGAGGCATCGCCGGGATCGACGAGCAGCACAGTGGCCCTCGTGATCGGGCCGCCAACCCACAAACCGGCGGCCGGCTACCGCGTCACGGACGTCGAGATCACCCCCGGCTCGGTGGTGATAACGGGCGACGCGGTAACGCTTGGGCGCATCCGGAACATCACCCTCCCATCGGTCGACCTGACCGGCAAGACTTCGGACTACACGGCCCAGGTCCAGATCGCCTACCCGGCTGGCACTGAGGGGCCGATCGGCTCAGCCGCCGTCAAGTACTCGATCTCGAGGGACCCGAGCGTGTCCCCGTCTCCCTAGCCAGGGGCCAAAAAGGGGCCCAACCTGTAACCTGACTGGAAGTCCCGCCGTTCAATCCAGCACCGATCGAAGCTTTATCCCCCTCTAGGAGTTCTAGTTAAGAAATGTGCGGAATCATCGGCTACCTGGGCGATCGCGAAGCCACCCCGATCCTGATGGAGAGCCTCAAGCGGCTCGAGTACCGTGGCTACGACTCGGCCGGAGTGGCGGTGCTGGAGCTCCCCAAGCCGGGCCAGGCCGCCCACACCAGCCTCACCAAGTCGGAGGCCAAGGTCGACCTCCTGATCTCGAAGCTCCAGGCGGACATGCCGACCGGCCACCTCGGCATCGGGCACACCCGTTGGGCCACCCACGGCAAGCCGACCTACATCAATGCCCACCCGCATACTGACTGCCACGGCAAGATCTTCGTCGTCCACAACGGCATCATCGAGAACTTCGCCGAGCTGAAGGCCGAGCTCCAGGCGAAAGGTCATGAGTTCACGTCGGAGACCGACACCGAAGTTGTCCCGCACCTCATCGAGGCCAACTACAAGGGCGACTTCCTTTCGGCGGTCCGCGCGGCCCTCAAGCGCATCCGCGGCGCATACGCCCTCGCGATGTTCTCCACCGACGACCCCGAGCTGCTGATCGGCGCGCGATTGAACGCGCCGCTGGTGGTCGGGATCGGCGAGAAGGAGTTCTACATCGCCTCTGACATCACCGCGATCATCCCCTACACCAAGCACGTGCTCGTCCTCGGCGAGGGCGAGGTGGCGGCGGTCACTCCGCTCGGCGCCGAGGTCTCGACGCTGGACGGAATCACGGTCAAGCCCAAGTTCGTTCAGGTCGACTGGGACGTGAGCCAGGCCCAGAAAGGCGGCTTTGAGCACTTCATGCTCAAGGAGATCCACGAAACGCCTGAGGCCGTCGCCAACGCGATGCGAGGGCGTCTCACCGACGATGGCATCGTCTCGTTCCGCGAGTTCGAAGTCGATGACGAAAAGCTGCGCGGCTACGAGGAAGTGCTCCTGCTCGGCATGGGGACGTCGCGGCATGCTGCGATGGTCGGCGAGTACCTCATCGAGGACTGGGCGGGCATCCCGGCGCGCTCGCTGGACGCATCGGAGTTCCGGTACCGCCGGCCGACGTTCGGACCGAAGACCCTCGCCGTGGTGCTCACGCAGTCGGGCGAGACGGCCGACACGCTGGTCGCCCTGCATGGAGCGAAAGACCGTGGAGCGCTGACGGTGGCCGTGACCAACGTGTTCGCGAGCTCAGCGGCGCGCGATGCGGACGGCGCGATCTACCTCCACTCAGGTCCCGAGATCTCGGTCGCCTCGACGAAGACGCTGGCCGCCCACATGGTCAGCCTCAGCCTGCTGGCCCTTCGCATGGCGACCGTGAACGGACGCGTCTCCCTCGAGCGCAGGCATGAGCTCGTGGCCGCATTTCGCGCGCTTCCTGAACAGGTCCGCACGCTGGTCGAGCGTGAGAAGGAGATCGCGAAGATCGCCGGCAAGTACAGCAAGTTCAAGAACTTCATGTATTTCGGCCGTGGCCTCAGCTACCCGGTCGCCCTCGAAGGGGCCCTGAAGCTGAAAGAGATCTCGTACGTCCACGCGGAAGGCACCACCGGTGGTGAGCTGAAGCACGGCCCGATCGCGCTGCTCAACAAGGAGTTCCCCGTCGTGGCGATCTGCACCTCGAGCTCGACCAAGGACAAGATGGTCAGCAACGTCCACGAGATCGTCGCGCGCGACGCGCCGGTGCTCGCGCTCGTGACCCAGGGCGATCACTCCCTCGACGAAATCGCGACCGACATGTTCACCATGCCGGCCGTGGAAGAGGTGTCGGCAGTGGTGCTGAACACCGTGATGCTGCAGCTGTTCGCCTACCACGTGGCAGTACAGCTGGGCCAAGACGTAGACCAACCCCGCAACCTGGCGAAGAGCGTCACAGTCGAATAGCCCCCTCTCCCCTTCGGGGAGAGGGTTGGGGTGAGGGGCTTAAGCTGGCACGCCCCCTCTCCCCTTCGGGGAGAGGGTTGGGGTGAGGGGCTTAAGCTGGAACAACCGTGCAAAGAATTGGCGTTGACGCCGTCTCGGTCGACCGCATAGCCCTCGCGGTCAAGCGGTCCGGCCCCCGCTTCCTCGCCAAGGTCTACACGCCCGCCGAGCAGGCCTACTGCGCCGGCAACGACGAGCGCCTCGCCGGCCGCTGGGCCGCCAAGGAAGCCGTCATAAAGTGCTTCGACGGCACGGGCATCTGCTTCCCTCGCCGGCGGATCGAGGTGCTGCCCGGCCCCAACGGCGCCCCGCGTGTGCGGCTCCACGGCGACCACCGTGGCGCTCGCGTCGAGGTGAGCATCACCCACCACAGCCGGCTGGCGGTCGCGACCGCCCACCTCGAGATGCCCGACGCCGAGGACAACCTGCTGCCGGCGCCCGACGCGGTCCTGCTGCCCGAGCGGCCGAAAGACGCCCACAAGGGGACCTTCGGCACCACGATCGTGCTGGCCGGCAGCCTCGGGTTCACAGGCGCCGCCTACCTGGCGTCGACTGCGGCCGCGCGCACAGGCGCCGGGCTGGTCAGGCTGCTGGTCGCGGACACCATCTATCCGATCCTCGCCGCCAAGTGCACCGAGGTGATGGCAACACCGGTCGGGGAGGTGGCGCCTGGCGCCATCGGCCACGCCGCCTACGACTCGATCATGCGACAGCTGAGCGCCGCGGAAGTCGGCGTGATCGGCCCCGGCCTGGGCCGGGACAGCTCAACCTGGCGCCTGGTCCAGGACCTCGCGCTCCACGCCAGGTGCCCGCTGGTGGTGGACGCCGACGGCTTGAACGCGCTCGCCGACTCGGCACGGGCGAAGGGCAAGCTGGGAAAGAACAGGGTCCTGACGCCGCACCCCGGCGAGCTGGCGCGGCTGACCGGCAAGACGATCGAGGCGATCGCCGCCGACCGCACCGCCGCGGCGCGCAAGGCGGCCAAGGAGTGGGGCTCGGTCGTCGTCCTCAAGGGAGCGCACACCGTCGTCGCCCACCCGGACGGGCGCACCAGCGAAGACCCACACGAGGTTCCAGCGCTCGCGACCGGAGGCACGGGGGACGTGCTCGCCGGCATCATCGGCGGGCTCATAGCTCAGGGCTCAGATCCCTTCTCGGCGGCGGTCACGGGCGTGTACATCCACGCCGCCGCGGGCCGGCGGATCTCGCAGCGACTCGGCGACTCGGGTCTGCTGGCGAGCGACCTCCTCCTCGAGATCCCGCTCGTGATGCATGTACTTCGCCAGGGCGGCCTCTGACGACCTCACTGCGGTGGGCCGACGTCGACCTCGCCGGCGTGCGAGCCAACTGCGCCCGCATCCTCGACCACCTTCCGAAAGGCACGCGGCTGCTCGCGGTGGTGAAAGCCGGTGGGTATGGCCACGGGCCTGTGCCCGTGGCGCGCGCTGCACTCGAAGGCGGTGCGACCGGCCTTGCCGTCGCGACGCTGGAGGAGGCCGACGCGCTTGGCGAGCTGGTCAGCCCGGACCGCATCCTGGTCATGGGCGGCCTCACCCCGGCGCAAACCTCCCACGCGGCCGCGGGCGGCTGGAGCATCGGGGTCTCGAATCGCGAGCTCGCGTCGGCACTCGGCGACGCAGGTCACAAAGTACAGGTCCACTTGAAGATCGACACGGGCATGGGTCGCTTCGGATGCGCGCCGGCCGACGCGCCTGAGCTCGCGCGGTTCATCCAGCAATCACCCGGATTAGACCTTGCCGGCACGTGGACGCATTTCGCGAGCTCCGAGTCCGACGACGCGATGACCAGAGCCCAGTTCGCCCGTTTCACGGAGACCATCGCAGCTCTCGACGTCGATCCCGGCGTGCGTCATGCCTGCAACTCGATGGGCGCGTACCGCCACCCGGAGTTCGCCCTCGACGCGGTCCGGTGCGGCATCGCCATCTATGGATGCGAGTGGCCGGGCATGCAGCCGGCCCTGGCGATGCGGTCGGTCGTAACGCACGTCAAGACAGTCGACCCCGGCGACACCGTCGGCTATGGAGCAACGTGGAAAGCGTCCGGCAAGCGGCGGGTGGCGACCGTCGCGATCGGCTATGCCGACGGCGTGCACAGGACCCGATCCAACCGCGGCGTGGTTCTGGTTCGCGGGCGCCGCGCGCCGCTAATCGGCGCCGTCAGCATGGACGCGATCACCCTGGACGTGACCGCCGTGCCGGGCGTGCGGATCGGCGATGTCGCGACGCTGATCGGTGCGGATGGCGGCGAGCGACTCACCGCCGCAGAGGTGGGGGAGTGGTCCGGCACCATCTCATATGAGGTGCTGACCTCCATCGGCTCCCGCGTGGAGAGGCGCTACTCGGAATAAGCCGCCACCGCCCTGCGATTCAAGATGACGCAAGGCAGGTGACCCTAAACTGGCACTACTGATGGCGGAAAGTCCCCCACAAACTGCCTTCGCGGAAGAGGCATTGACACATCTCGACACGTTGTACAGGGGCGCCCTCCGGCTGACCCGCGATCCCGACCAGGCCCAGGACCTCGTCCAGGAGGCCTACCTGCGCGCGATCCGCTACCAGCACAGCTACCAGCAGGGCACGAACATGAAGGCCTGGCTCTTCGCCATCATGCGCAACCTCTTCTGGGACCGCTTCAAGGGCTCGCGCAAAGACGACGTCAGCCTCGACGACGTGGGCGAGTTCATCCTCTACGAAAAGCTGCGCGACGAGGGGGCGAGGCCCGAGGCCGACGTGCTCGACAAGCTGGCCGCCTCAGAGGTCGTGAAAGCGGTCGAGCAGCTCCCACCCCTGCACCGCGAAGTCGTCCTGCTGGTCGACGTCGAGGGCTTCTCCTACAAGGACGCCGCCCAGGCGCTCGGCGTGCCCATCGGGACGGTGATGTCCCGCCTGCACCGGGCGCGCCAGCAGCTTCAAAAATCACTGTATGACTATGCGGTCGAATCAGGTATCGTCCGCGGCAGCGGCGGGCAGGCGGTGCCACAGTCGTGAAGAGAAGGGATCGGTCATGAAGTGCAAGGACTGTGAGGAGAAGCTCGATCGGTTCGTGGACCGCGAGTTGAGCCCGACGGAGGTGCTGGAGCTCCAGCTCCACCTCGAAAGCTGTCCGGACTGCACCGAGCACTATGACTTCCAGGTGCATCTGAAGCGCCTGGTCAGGCACGCGTGCGAATGCGACGCGCCGCCCCAGGCCTTCCGCGACAAACTGCGCCAGCTGCTGACTTAGTGTCCGTCGCCACGCCGGCGTCACCGCCGCGGGCCTCGAAAGCCCCCTGGTGGTTGCTGGCGTGCTTCATCTTCAGCACACTCCTCGCACTGGCCTGGGCCTCGGCGTGGACGCTTGGTGTGATCTACGCGGACTACAACTCGCACCCCGCGGAGAACGCAACGCTCAACGTCTTCGTCTGGGAGGCGGCGGTGGCGACCCTCGGCCTGCAGGTGCTTGCGCTTTGGGGCCTTTACACGCAGCAGCACTGGGGCCGCGCGATGGCCGCCATCGCCTCGGGATTCTGGGTCTTCACGCTGATCGGCATCCCGTTCGCGATCCTGGTCTGGTGGGCGCTTTTCCGCCGGTGGGATTCTGGCGTTGACACCACGTTCTCCAGGGACCATCCGTCGGCCCCGGTTTACGTCACGGGCCTGACGATCGTCGGGGCGACCATCGTCCTGGTTTGGTTGTGGTTTCTCTACATCTATCTTCCTGCGCTCCTGATCCAGCTCGCCCCGAACGTCGACGAATCGAGCTGGTACTGGATCGGGACGTTTGCCCTTTTCTTCAGCCTGCCGCTCTGGGTCGTTCAGGGTCTCGCCGTGATCGGCCTCTTCCAGAAGCACGACTGGGGCGCGATCCTCGCGATGCTCACCTGCGTCCTGTGGATCCTCAGCGGCGTCGGCGCGCCGTTCGGGATCGCCGGCCTGCTCGTGCTGTGGAGGTGGCAGCACCCTGCGCTGAAGCCCCCCGCCAGGGGCATGCGGGGCGCACTCTCGACGGGCGTACCCTCGTAACGACGAGCCAGCTGACCGAGCGGCTGCGCGCCGCTCGCCTGTACGTGATAACCCCCGATGCCACGCGTGACCGCGTGATCGGGCTCGCATCTGCCGCGGTGCGCGGCGGAGCCGACGTGATCCAGCTGCGGCACAAGAGCCTCGCCCGCGGGGAGCTCCTCGCGCTCGCCCGCGAAGTTCGAGAGCTCACTCGTGGGTCGGGCGCACTCTTCATCGTCAACGACCACGCCGACGTCGCCCTGCTCAGCGAGGCCGACGGCGTGCACCTCGGTCCGGACGACCTGAGCATCGCCGGCGCGAGGCGCGTCGCCGGCGGTCGTCTGCTCATCGGCGCGTCCGCCTCCAGCCCTGAGTCGGCCCGCGCGGCGATCGAAGATGGCGCCGACTATCTCGGCAGCGGGCCTGCCTACGCCACGCCGATCAAGACCGAGAAGAAGGTGATCGGCCCGGAGGGTATCGCAAGGATTGCAGCGGCCGCGGGCTCGGCGCCGGTGTTCGCCATCGGGGGCATCGACGAGACGAACCTGCCTCAGCTCATCGCACTCGGACTGCGGCGCGTCTGCGTCATCCGTGCGGTGGCGGACGCGCCCGACCCCGAATCGGCGACGCGCCGCCTCCGTACGATGCTGGACGACTGATGAAGCTGGAAGGCGTCGGCGAGAGCGAGCTGCTGCGCAGGATCCTGCCGTACCTGACGACCTCGGGCTACGCGGTCGTGGCGGGTGAGGACGATGCAGCTGTGTGGCCGAGTCTCGACCCGGACTACCCGGAAGACTACGTGGTGGCCAGCTGCGACACGTCGGTCGAGGGCATCCATTTCGACCTTTCGTGGATGTCTCCGGCAGACGCCGGCCATCGCGCCCTCGCGCTGGCCCTCGGTGACCTGGCGGCCAAGGGCGCTCATCCGAAGTACGCGCTTGTTGCGCTTGCGGCGCCGCGTTCGTGGTCGGTGGAAACGGTGACCGGGCTCTACGAAGGGATCCGGCGGCTGGCGGATCGTTTCGAACTTGCCATCGCCGGTGGCGACACGACCGCGATTGACGGGCCCGCCGTCCTGACGCTGACCGTGCTCGGCACGACTCCGTTGGTGCCGCTGGCGCGGGCGAGGGTCCAGCCGGGTTGGGCCGTCGCGGTCACTGGGCCGCTGGGCGCCGCAGCCGTCGCCCTGCGTGAGCGGCGCGCGCTTCTGCTGGAGCCGAAGTTCGACGAAGGCTGGCGTCTCAACGAGGCCGAACTTTGCTGCGGCGACATCTCGGATGGGTTGGTACGCGAGATGGAGAAGTTCGCGGCCGTCTCTGGGGCTGGATGCATCATCCGCGCCGCGGAGGTGCCCGTCGCGCACGGAGCCAAGCTCGAGGACGCTCTGACCAGCGGCGAAGAGGTCGAGCTGGTTTGCGTTGGGCCCGAAGACAAGGTGCGTGAGGCCGGCCTGCACGCTTTCGGAGTGATGACGCAAGACCCGTCGGTCCGCGTGCTCGACGCCCATGGCGTGGAGTTGCCGCTTGCGGCGCGTGGCTACGACCACTTTGCGTGACCAGATCACCCACTCGCCCGCCGAAACCGAGGCGCTTGGCGAGAGGTTCGGAAATCGGCTGCGCGTGGGTGACATGGTCCTGCTGACCGGCGACCTGGGAGCGGGGAAGACCACCTTCGCCCGCGGCATGGCCCGCGGCACTGAGTCGGCCGCGCCGGTTGCCAGTCCAACTTTCCAGCTGGTGCGCGTGTACCCGGGACGGGTGCAGCTCGCTCACATCGACCTTTATCGCATCGAGAATCCATCAGAGCTGGGGGAGCTCGGGCTGGACGAGCTGCTCGACCAGGGAGCCGTGGTGGTGGAGTGGGGCGACCGGCTCGAGGCGCCCGACGCCGCACTCATCGAGCTGGAGCACCTCGGCGGCGAGCGCCGCCTGGTCAGGACGCAGCGTGATCTTAGTCATTGATACGTCGTCGAGCACGGCCGTGATCGCCACCATCGACGGAGGAACCATGTCGGAGACGTTCCTGTCGTCGCGCGACCCCGAGCTCACAGCCCATGCCCGCCGCCTTGCCGCTGCAAACAAGATCACCAAGGTGGCCGTCGCCACCGGCCCTGGGTCATTCACCGGTTTACGCAAAGGCGTTTCCTTCGGCCTGGGCCTGGCGATGGGTTTGCGCATCCCGATCGTTCCTCTGCCGACGCTCGAGCTGCAAGCGGCCCGCAGCCACCAACCGGCGACTGCTGTTTCGGAGGCTGGACGGGGACGGTTCTACTACCTCGCGCCGGGCGGCGAGGTGGGCCTGGGGGAACCGGCTGACGTCCCGATGACCCATGCGCTCGTAGGCCGAGTCGACGCGAGCTCACAGGCATCGCTCCGGGAGGCGGGACACCGCCTCACGCCCGAGAGCGAGCTGCAGCCTTTTGTCGAGGCGGTGGCGCGGCTGTTGAAGACGGCTCGCGAAGTGCCCTACGGCAGTCTTAAACTCGAGTACATGCAGTCGTTTGCGGCGCGGGCGAAGTGATGGTTCAGTTACGCCAGCAGCTGGCGCTCGAGCTAATGCGCGAAGCGGATGTGGCGACGGTGCAGGAGATCGAGCGCGAGATCTTCGCCACGCCCTGGCCGAGGAACGCCTACTACCGCGAGCTTGCCTCCCGCGCCAGCGCCCACTACGTGGTGCTGCGGCAGCAGGGCGTCGTCGAGCGGCCGCCTGGCTTCACGGCGCCCGACTTCGACCCCACGATCATCGGTTACGGCGGCATGTGGCGGATGTACGACGAGGCCCACGTGACCACGATCGGGGTGCGCCGCGACGTGCAGCACCACGGCTACGGCCGCATCATCTTCGCCGGCCTGGTCCAGGCGGCCTACGACATGGGCGCGAAGTGGATCACGCTCGAGGTGCGCACCTCGAACGAGAACGCGATGCACATGTACGAAGGCTTCAGCTTCAAGGTCATCGGCCGGCGCAAGGGCTACTACACCGACAACGGCGAGGACGCGATCGTGATGTGGTCCGACTCCATCCACTCACCGCGCTTCCGCCGCGCCTACGAATCAAACCTGGAACGAATCGACGCCGAAGTCCAGGGCCTACGCCGGGACCTCCTCACCAAAGGGGACGAGTAGTCCCCTCCCCCCTTCGGGGGGAGGGTTAGGGAGAGGGGCTTAAGCATGCAAAGGCGTGGGCTGACCCTCGGTATCGAGACCAGTTGCGACGAAACCTCCGTCGCAGTGGTCGAAGACGGCCGCCGCGTCCTCTCCAACGTCATCCACTCGCAGGTCGAGCTGCACAAGGACTTCGGCGGCGTTGTCCCGGAGCTGGCGGCCCGCGACCACCTCGAGCGCCTACCCGACCTCGTCGACCTCGCCCTGGAGCGCGCCGGCCTTCAACCTACCGACCTCAACCTGGTCGCGGTAACTCGTGGCCCTGGTCTGGCCGGCTGTTTGCTCGTGGGAGTCGGCGTGGGGGAGGGCCTGTCCGCCGCGTGGCAGCTACCGCTCATCGGGGTCAACCACCTGTGGGGCCACATCTACGCGGCGATGCTGACGATGCCGGACCTCGAGCCCCCGCTCCTCGGATTGGTGGTCAGCGGCGCGCACTCCGACCTGGTCCGGATGCCCGGGCACGGTCGCTTCGAGGTGATCGGCCGCACCCGGGATGACGCCGCCGGCGAGGCCTTCGACAAGGCTGCACGCATGCTCGGCCTCGGCTATCCGGGCGGGCCTGCGCTCGACCGCCTGGCGCGGACCGGCGACGCGCGCCGCCAACTCCTGCCGAAGCCATCCCTCCCTGGGCTCGAGTACAGCTTCAGTGGCCTGAAGACGGCGCTCCTCTACCGGCTGCGCGACCTCGGCGAGAGCGTCACGCCGCAGGATCGAGCTGACCTGGCCGCCTCTTTTGAGCGGTCGGTCGTCGAGTCCCTGCTCGAGAAGCTGGACCTGGCGCTCTCGGAAACACCCACCGCCGAGGTGGTCGTGTGTGGCGGCGTGGCCGCCAACACCCTCCTGCGCCAGCGGGCGGCGGAGGTGGTCGGAACCCGGGCTCGCCTGACCATGCCGCCCCTTGACTTGTGCACCGACAACGCTGCCATGATCGCGGCGGCGGGTTTTTTCGCCTCCCGTCCCGACCCGTCCCCAGTCCAGGTCGACCCCTCACTAGGCTGGTAATTCCCTCTCCCCATCGGCAGGGGGGTGCGCCGGGAGCTGGCTTCGCCAGGCCCGGCGCGTAGGGGGGAGCCCCCCTCCCTTCATAAAGAGGGTTAGGGAGAGGGGCTTAAGCTGGTTCCAGAGTGAGCGTCAAGGGCTGGACCATCGTGTTCCGGGGCGGCCGCATCCAGGCCGACCTGGTCGCCGCCGTCCTGCAGGCCGACGGCCTCCGGGTGGAAGTCTTCGGCGACCACGCCTACGGGGTTGGGATCAACCTCACCGACGCCGTGATCATGGTCCCGGACGACCAGGTCGAGACGGCCCGGGAGATCATCCGCCAGGCGGACGAGGAGCCGGTAGAGCCCGACGTTTAACGCCTGAGCTCCGAAGGGTAGTAGAATTGGCAGTCAACCCCCCTGAGTGCTAAGCGCTCGGGTGTAGGGAGTGCTAATTCAAACCAAGTAGCCGAGGAGGGCCCACATGAAACTGAGACCGTTAGGCGACCGCGTAGTGCTCAAGCCGGTCGAAAGAGAAGAGAAGACCAAGAGCGGAATCGTGCTTCCGGACACCGCCAAGGAGAAGCCCCAGGAG
>Ga0137409_10003421_pt1 | contig 16825 bp, 15 predicted proteins | sample CZODoug1_16funga_FD_122059 | JGI IMG/M metagenome (GOLD analysis project Ga0137409, IMG submission 122059) | Vadose zone soil fungal communities from Angelo Coast Range Reserve, California, USA - CZODoug1_16fungal (Hybrid Assembly) | ecosystem: Environmental > Terrestrial > Soil > Vadose zone... | reverse complement strand
GACGGCGGCACCGTCCGGCCGCAGACCATCGAGCATCCGCCGGCGGGTAGCGGCAGCAGCATCGGCTTCGGGATCGGCATGGGAGGCGGAAGCGTGAGTCGCAGCGGCGGTGTCGGCGTGGGAACCGGGGTGGGAATGGACGTGCCCGTCGGCGGCAGCAACCGGGTCCAGGGCAACACCGTCCTCTACTTTGCGCTGGATCAGGTGGGGCCAGCGCCCTGGCGCCTCAGCATCAAGGTCGCCGAGACGAGCCCCGCCGTGATCGTGCTGCCGCCGCGCTGACGAGCGTCCCGCGAGCGCCGGCCGTGCCGACCGCGAGTCACAGGCACGCGTGGTCGGCGCGGGCGCCGCGGAGCCGCTCCATCCCGGCGAGCATGCGCGGCAGGTCCATCGGCTGGTCCAGCTCGTTGCGGAACTCCTGGTAGCAGCGCATGACGTTCGGCAGGATCCGCTCGGCGTCGCTCCAGGACGCGTAGACGCCAAGCTTGATTTCGCCGGCCGCCGCCTCCGCCGGCATACCGGCGTCGAACCGCCGCTTCGCTTCGCGCCGCACCTTTGCCAGGTAATCGCGCATATGCTTCAGATCTTTCCGGGTGCCGATGGGCCCGTGGCCGGGAACGATGACGTCGGCCTCGTAGCGGAGCAGCCGATCGGCGGCCTTGATCCAGTTGCCGACGTGGCCCTGGAAGGCCAGCGGCGTGACGTAGTGGAACGCGATGTCGCCCGCGAACAGGATGCGCTCCTTCGGCAAATACGCGACGGCATCGCCGACCGTGTGCGCGGCGAAACCCGGGTGCCAGAGCTGGATCTCGCGGTCGCCGTCGTGGAGGACCATGCGGTGCTCGAACGTCACCGTCGGCAGGACCACCTCGAGCTTCCCAAACTCTGCGGCGAACCGCGGCATGAAGCGCTGCAGCAGCGGCACCGGCGGAAATCCCGGGGCGAGCGCCGCGCGGCACTTCTCGGTCGCGACGATCGTGGCGCCGCGGAAGAACCGGTTGCCGCCGGTGTGGTCGAGGTGATGGTGCGTGTTGACGAGCTGCGCGATCGGCTTGCGCGTCGTCTTCTTGATGGCCGTCACGAGCCGCTTCGTCATCGACGGGACCATCAACGCGTCCACCGCAACCGCCGCCGAGGGCCCCACGATCAGCCCGGCGTTGGCGACGCCGGTGTCCCCGGTCGGATCGATGCCCGAGGCCTGCACATAGGCGAAGACCTTCGCGCCGACCTCGATCATCCCGCTCTTCCAGCGCCGCGGCACCACGTGACCGGCCATGTCCGCGCGGCACGATAGCACAGCTCGCCGCCTTGACACGGCGAAAGCCCGCGTGCTATCTCGCGCTATGCCCGACGCCGTCCTGCTGCGCACGGAGCGTCTGACGCGCGCGTACGGCAGCTTGCTGGCGGTGTCGGACGTGGACGTGAGCGTCCAGCGCGGCGAGCTGCGCTCGATCATCGGGCCCAACGGCGCCGGCAAGACCACCTTCTTCCGCCTGATCTCCGGCGAGACCGTGCCGACCTCGGGCCGCATCTGGTTCAACGGCGCCGACATCACCGGGATGCCGCAGCACGCGACGGCGCGCCTCGGCATCGCCAAGTCGTACCAGATCACGAACATCTTCCCGCACCTGAGCGTGCTCGAGAACGTGCGCGTCGCCGTGCAGGGCTATGCGCGATCCTTCAACTTCTGGTCGCGCGCCGAGCACCTCACCGACGTCCGGGATCGCGCCGTCGCGATCCTGGAATCGGTCGGGCTCGGCGCCAAGACCGACGGGCTCGCCGCCCATCTCTCCCATGGTGAGAAGCGACATCTCGAGCTCGGCATCGCGCTCGCGTCCGACCCGATCTTGCTGCTACTCGACGAGCCGACCGCGGGCATGAGCCCGGAGGAGACCGACGCCACGATGCGGCTGATCCGCGAGCTCGCGGCCGGGCGCACGGTGGTGCTGGTCGAGCACAAGATGAAGGTGGTGATGGGAATCTCCGACCGGATCACCGTGCTCCACCAGGGTCAGGTGCTCGCGGACGGAACGCCCGAGGAGATCCGCGCCAACACCCGGGTGCAGCAGACCTATCTGGGCGCCGGCCGGTGAGCCTGCTCACGCTCGAGGACGTCCACACCTACTACGGCGAAGCCCACATCTTACAGGGCGTGTCCCTCACGGTGGCCGAGCGCGAGGTCGTCACGCTCATTGGACGCAACGGCGCCGGCAAGACGACGACCTTGCGGTCGATCATGGGCATCGTGCGGGCCCGGCGAGGTCGCGTGCGATTGCGCGGCGAAGACATCACGGGGCTCGGCACCCACGAGATCGCGCGTCGTGGCATCGCGTGGATTCCCGAGGAGCGTCGCGTGCTGCCCAACCTCACCGTGCTGGAGAATCTCCGGCTCGGCATGCTCGGCGGCCCGACGCACCGCGACGGCACCGACGTGCTGGAGGAAGTCTTCGGCTACTTTCCGCGGCTCCGAGAGCGCATCGCGCACCGCGGCCGGTTCCTCTCGGGCGGCGAGCAGCAGATGCTCGCGATCGCGCGGGGGCTCGTGAGCCATCCGACCGTCATGCTCGTGGACGAGCCGACCGAAGGGCTCGCGCCGCTCCTGGTGCAGAACCTCACCGAAATCCTGGCCGCGATCAACAAGCGGGGCACGACGATCCTGCTGGTCGAGCAGACCCTCGAAGTCGCGCTCGCTCTCTCGCACCGCGTGTACGTGATGGATCAGGGGCAGATCCAGTTCGAGGGCACTCCGGAACAGCTCCGCCGGGACCCGACCATTCAGCAGCGCTTCCTCGAAATCTGAGGTCGGCGTCCCGGCGGACGAAGTGGAAGACCTAACGCCAGCCGCGGCCCGGGTGGCCGTTACGGGCGTGGCCCGGCGGGATGAAGCCATGGCCCGGCGCGACGACAACGCGCTTCTCGATCACGACCACGCGTGCCGGCGCGCGGTAGACGGGCCGATAGTGAACCGGCGCGTGGTAGACCGGCGCCGGCACGTAGACCGGGTAGTACTGCGGCTGCACGACCACCGCAGGCGCCACGGGCGGCGGAGGCGCCGGCAGGTAGACCGGTCGAGGCACCGGCGCGAACACGCCGAAGACGCCGGTCCCGGAGATGATCTGGTTGAAGACGGCGAAGGCGCCGAGCCCGAGCGCCGCGTCGGTCGAAGAACCCGCGAATGCCGCGCCGGGGATGAGCAACGCCAACAAGCTCGCGAAAATAATAGCCCTTTTCATTGTCGGTCCCTCCTGAGGGGGCCAACCGCTCCTTCCCCTCTGGCCAATTGGACGGACCCGGCGACCGAATTGTTTCGGAGGGCGGCGGCGCGCACGGGAGGCCGTCGCGGGGCTGGGGCCCCGCCGGCCGAGGTACGCCTCTGAACACGATCAGCGCCCGGCGGCGGGCTTGCGTCCGGAGACGTTGAACATCGCCGTGTCGAGACCCAAGGCACTCTTGCCGATGGCCTCGAGCATGCGATCGACGGTCGGCGGCATCAACGTGCAGGTCCTCAGATCGCGGAACGCGCGCTCGGCGGGAAAGTCCTTGTAGGCGCCGCGGCCACCCACGACCTGGATGACTTTCGAGGTGACGTGCAGGCCGACTTCCGTGGCCAGATACTTGGCCCGGTTGGCGAGGGGGCCGAGCTCGGCGAGGTCGGCGCCGTCCCAGCGCGCCGCCGAGTCGATCAGCACGAGCCCGGCGGCGTCGAGATGCGCCGCCAGCTCGCCCACGTGGCGCTGGACCGTCGGGTCCGCCGCGACCGCGATGTTCTCGGGCTTCACGATCCGCTTCTTCGCGTAGTCGAGCGCGAAGGCCAGCGCCGACTCCGCGATGCCCAGGTAGACGGCCGCATAGCCGAGCGCGAAGCTCTCGATCACGCCGACCTGGACCGCGGCGCCGGGATCGCCGAGCATCCCGTCTTCCGGTACCCGGACGCCGGCGAACGTCACGGAGGGACTGAAGGTCGCGCGCATTCCGAGCGTGTCCCACCTGGCGTCGGTCGTGATTCCCGGCGAGTCCGCCGGCACCAGCGCCAGCTGGAGCGACTTCGCCATGTCGGTGCCGCCGTCGAGCGCGCACCAGACCATGTAGTGCGAGGCGCCGAGGGCCATGGTGCAGAAGTGCTTGACGCCATCGATCACGAAGCCTCGGCCGTCGTGGCGGATCACCGTCTCCATGAGCAGGGTGCGCGACAGGCTCACCGCGGGCTCGCTGCCCCAGCTGCCGAAGAGCTTGCCGTGGCGCACGACCTCGTCGAAGTAGCGCCGCTTCTGCGCGGGGCTGCCGACCGCGTCGATGAATCGCATGACCGTCGAGTGCATGTGGACGGTCATCGCGGTGCTGGCACAGCCGCGGGCGATCGTGCGAATGATCGCGATGTACGTCGCCATGTCGAGCCCGAGACCGCCGTGGCTCGAGGGGATGGCGCCGGCGAGAAACCCCTCGCACCAGAGGTCGCGCCAGCTCTCGATCGGATTGGCGGCCGCGGTGTCATACTCGACGGCCCGAGGAGCGATCCGCTCGCGCGTCAGCCGCTCGGCGCGCTCGACGACCGCGCGCTGGATCTCGCTCATCGCCCGACCCCGCGCGCCGTCAACGTGCCCCAGATTCCGCGGGGCAGGAACAGGACGAACGCCATGAAGATGACACCGATCACGAGCGGCCAGGCCTCGATGAAGAGGCTCAGCCGGTCGGCCAGAATCAGGAAGGTGGCCGCGCCGACGAACGGGCCGAAGAACGTCCCTGCGCCGCCGAGCAAGGTCATGATCACCACCTGGCCCGAGGTCGTCCAGTACAGCGAGTCGACGGGCACGACCGTGAGCCGAAGCGCGTCGAGCGCCCCGGCGAGCCCGGTGAAGAGCGCCGAGAAGACGAACGAGAGGAGCTTGATCCGGTTGATGTCGTAGCCGCACGCCACGGCTCGATCGCTGTTCTCGCGGATCGCCTGCAGCACCGCGCCGAACGGCGAGTCCAGGATCCGCTTGAGCGCGGCGACCGCGAGCACGACGAGCGCGTAGGCGAAGAAGTAGAAGGCCAGCGGGGTGCGGAGCGACACGGACCAGCCGAGAAGCCCCAGCGGATGCAGCGGGATGCCCCGCAGCCCGTCGTCGCCGCCGGTCAGGTCCGCGGCGTGGAAGGCGATGAAGTAGAGCATCTGCGCAAAGGCCAAGGTCAGCATGGCGAAGTAGATGCCGCGCCGCCGCAGGCAGAAGAACCCGACCAGCGCGCCGCCGATGACCGCCGCCGTGAGGCCCATGCCGAGCGCGAGCCACAGCGAGGTCACCTTGAGCTTGGCCAGCGCGATACCCGCGCCGTATGCGCCGAGCCCGTAGTAGGCGGCGTGGCCGAACGAGAGGAGCCCGGTGTAGCCGTAGAGGAGATTGAACCCCAGCGCGAACAGGCCGAAGATCAGCACCTGCGTGGCGAGCGACTGGTACGGCACGAGAAACGGGAACGCGGCGAAGAAGACGACGAAGGACGCCACGGGATGGGCCGACACCCAGGCCGCGATTGGACGGAGCGCTGCCGGGATCACTCCGCCAGGCCCGCCTCGCCGAAGAGTCCGCTCGGCCGGACGAGCAGCACGATGGCCATCACGATGAAGATGATCAGCTCGGCGAGCTTGGGCGCGAAAAACGTCGTGAGGCTGACGATCTCGCCCATGATCAGGCCCGCGACGATCGCTCCGGCCAGGCTCCCCATGCCGCCGACCACCACGATCACGAAGGAGTCGATGATGATCTCGACCCCCATCTCCGCATAGACGCCGCGCATCGGGCCCGCGAGGACGCCCGCCAGGCCCGCCATCGCGATGCCGAGCCCGAAGACGAGCAGCCAGACCCGATTGAGATCCACGCCCAGCGCCCGCACCATCAGCGCGTCCCGGGAGCCCGCACGGATGATGAGCCCGATGCTGGTCTTCTCGAGGAAGAGCCAGAGCGACACGAGCACGGCGGCCGTCACGGCGATGACGAACAGCCGGTAGACCGGGAAATCCATGAAGCCTAGGTTGACGGCGGACGCAAGCTGCTTGGGTGGGTCGACCTGGAGGCCGATCTTTCCCCATATCAGCTTTGCGCCTTCGACCATCGCCAGCGACAGCCCGAACGTCAGCAACAGCGGATCGTCCGGGCTGCGCCCGTAGAGCCGCCGGATGAGGAAGCGCTCGACGAGGAAGCCGAGAGCTCCGACGACCAGCGGTGCCAGCACCAGGGCCGCCCAGAAGCTCTTCGTCAGCCCCATCAGCGAGAAGGCGACGTACGCGCCCAGCATGTAGAACGATCCGTGGGCGAAGTTGACCACCGTCATCAGCCCGAAGATCAGGCTGAGCCCGATGGCCATCAGGACGAAGATCCCGCCCAGCACGAGGCCGGTGAAGGCCTGGGCGGCGAGTGCCTGCAGCGTGATGTCGAACACGCGGCTAGGCGAATCCCTTTTCGGCGCAGGTCCGGTCGAGCTCCTCGTTCGCCGCCACTTTGGCGACGATGTCGAAGTAGCCCCACTCGCCCTTCACCTGCTGCGGCGAGCGTACCTTGAGGATCCAGAGGTCCTGGAACGACTTGTTGTCGCAGGCACGCCACCACTGCTTGCCCTTGTAATGGTCGTACTCGCGGTTCTTGCGGAGCGCGTTCGCGACCGCGTTGGAGTCGGCCGACTTCGCCAGCTCGACGCCGCGGGCGACTTCCATGATGCCGCTGTAGCCGTAGCCGGAGTACGAGTCGGGCGGCCGGTTGAACTTCTTCGTGTACGCGTCGACGTAGCGCTTGGCCTGCGGCACGGTCTCGGCCAGCTCGTGGCAGAAGTGCGTCGCGCCGTAGATATCCTGCCACACCTCGGCGCCGCCCTCCTTGGTGTAGTCGAGGAAGTGCAGCGGCACGACGATCTTCGCGTCCTTCTTCAAGCCGAAGCTGATCGCCTGCTTCAGCAACGGGACGGCGTCGGCGCCCGGCGTGACGGCGTAGATCACGTCGGGCTTCGCGGCCTGGATCTTCGGCAGATGCGCCGAGAACTCGGGCTTGCCGAGAGGATACGGCGTGGTCCCGAGCAGGGTGCCGCCGAGCTTGGGAGCGGCCGCGGTGAACACCGCGGTGTTCTGCTTGCCGAACGCGTAGTCGGCGTAGACGATCCACCACTTCTTGCCGAGCTCCTTGATGCCGAAGGTGGCGATCGCCCGGCTGGTGATCGTCGGATTCAACGCTTCGTGGAACGTCAGCGGGCTCGTGTCGGGCTTGGCGCTGATCTCGTCCGACTGGCTCACCGAGATGTAGAGCTTCCCGGCCGCCTTGGTCTGCTCGTTGATGGCCATCTGCACGTGGGCGGCGAGCCCGCCGACGACGAAGTCGACCTTCTGGTTCTCGATCAGCTCCTTGGTGCGCTGGGCGCCGACGGCTGGCTTGAGCTCGTCGTCACGGAACAGAACCTCGACCTTCCGCCCCATGACGCCGCCCTTCGCGTTGAGCTCTTCCATCGCGAGCTGGGCGCCGCGCTGCATGTCGGCCGCGATCGCGGCGAAGGTGCCGGTCAGCGGCAGCGGGAAGCCGATGCGGAGCGGATCCTTGCTCTGCGCCCGCAGCACGGCGGGGAAGCTGAGGAACGTCGCGCCGGCCGTTGCGGTCGTCAGGAACTGGCGTCGATGCATGTCGACCTCCGTCGTGAGCACGGGGTGAATTGTCTCGAAACGCGCCGATGATAGGGGCCCGGTCCGCGAGTGTCAATCGTGATAGATTCCCGCCGTGTCGGCGCCGGCGGGACGAATCGGAGCGCGCGTCAAACGCGGCGACGACCCTCGCTTGCTGACCGGGCGCGGCCGCTACGTCGACGACGTGACGTTGCCCCGCATGGTCCACGCCGCCTTCGTCCGCAGCGCCCACGCCCACGCGCGCCTCGTCCGCATCGACCTCGACCGCGCGCGTCGGACGCCCGGGATCGTCGGCGTGTTGACCGGCGACGGCGCCGCCGGGCTCTGCAAGCCGTATCGCGGTGTCCTTCTTCACTACAAGGGCATGAAAACCGGCGCCATGCTCCCGCTCGCCGTCGATCGCGTGCGCTACGTCGGCGAGCCGATCGTCGCGGTCGCCGCCGAGAGCCGGGCGGCGGCCGACGACGCGGCGGCGCTGATCGAGGTCGAGTACGAGCCGCTGCCCGCGGTGCTGGCGCCGGAGACGGCGCTGGCCGCCGGCGCGCCCCTGATCCACCCCGAGCTCGGCGACAACGTCCTCTACGAGACGCGCCTCGCGTGCGGGGACGTCGAGCGCGCCTTCGCCGGCGCCGCACGCGTCTGGGCGCGCACGTTCACGACGGGCCGTCACACCGGCGTGCCGCTCGAGCCGCGAAGCCTGATCGCCGACTACGAGCCCGCCACGCGCGCGCTCACGCTGTGGATCTCGACCCAGGTCCCGCACATGATGCAGGCCGTGCTCGCGGAGCTCTTCGGCCTGCGCGAGCAGCGCGTACGGGTCATCGCCCCCGACGTCGGCGGCAGCTTCGGCATCAAGATCCACGTCTACCAGGACGACATGGCGGCCTGCGCGCTCGCGTTGACGCTCGGCCGGCCAGTCAAGTTCGTCGCGAGCCGGCGCGAATCGTTCCTGTCCGACATCCACGCGCGCGAGCAGACGATCCGCGTCGAGGTCGCGGCCGACGGCGCCGGGATCCTGACCGCGATGCGGGCGAGCATCACCGCCGCGGTGGGGCCGTACTCCGCGTATCCGCGCTCGAGCGTCGTCGAGGGCGGTCAGGTGCTCCGCTTGCTCCCGGGTCCCTATCGCGTGCGGCACTACGACGCCGCCCTGCGCGTGGTGGCGCAGAACAAGGTCGTCACCTCGCAGTACCGCGCCGTCGGACATCCGATCGCCACCGCCGTGACCGAGAGCATGATCGATCTCGTCGCGCGCGATCTCGGACTCGACCCCGCGGAGGCGCGGCGCCGCAATCTGATTCGGCCCGAGGATCTTCCCTACACCTCGGCGGCGGGCAACGTCTTCGACAGCGGCAGCTACCAGGCCGCGCTGGCGCGTCTCCTGGAGGTCGCCGGCTACGCCCGCCTGCGGCGGGAGCAGGCGGCGGCGCGCGCCGAGGGACGCCACGTGGGGATCGGGCTCGCGTGCTTCGTCGAGCTCACCGGCCCGGGAGCGCAGTTCTACGGCGTCGGGGGCGCGCCGATCTCGGGCCAGGAGGGAGCAACCATCCGACTCGAGCCCGGCGGCGCGGTGACCGCGCTCGTCGGCGTCACCAATCAGGGCCAGGGCACGCACACGGCGCTCGCGCAGATCATCGCCGACGTGCTCGACATTCCGGTCGACGACGTCGCCGTGCTTTCCGGCGATACCGCCGTGGTGCCCTATGGCGGAGGCACCTGGGCGAGCCGCGGCATGCCGATCGGCGGCAGCGCGACCTTGCTCGCCGCACGGGCGCTCGGAGAGCGGATCCGGACGGTCGCGGCGGCGCTCCTGGAGGCGCACGCCGCCGACATCGAGCTGGGCGGCGGCCGCGCCGCGGTCCGCGGAATCCCGGAGCGCGGGCTGAGCTACGCCGAGCTCGCGCGCGCCGCGCACTTCCGGTCGAACGAGCTCCGGGGCGTCGAGCCGAGTCTCGAGGCGACCGTGCACTACACGAATCCGGCGGCGTGGACCTTCACCAACGGCGCCCACCTCGCCGTCGCCGAGGTCGACGTCGATACCGGGCGGGTGCGTGTCCTGCGTTACGTCGCCGTCGACGACTGCGGACGGATCGTCAATCCCGCGCTCGTCGAGGGCCAGATCGCCGGCGGGATCGCCCAGGGGCTCGGCGGCGCGCTGATGGAGCACTGCGTCTACGACGACACCGGACAGCTTCTCTCGACGACCTTGATGGACTACGCCGTGCCGACCTGCGCCGACCTCCCGCCGATCGAGACGCATTCCATCGAGACGCCGGCACCGGGAATCGCCGGCGGCTTCAAGGGTGCCGGCGAAGCCGGGGCGACCGGGGCGCCCGCCGCGATCCTCAATGCGGTCAACGACGCGCTGGCGCCGTTCGGCGTGATGCTCACGGATCAGCCGATCACGCCGGAGCGCGTCACGCGGGCGCTTCAGAGGTCGAAATAGGCGGGCACCGCCCGATGCGTTACCCTGCGCTCATGAGATCTCCGATCCCGCTCGCCGTCTTGACCGTCGCGCTGATCGCCTCGCCGACCATCACGCCGTGGGCGGCCACTGCGCCCGACTTCGCCGGCATGCAGGTCCAATTGGAGACGGCTTCGAAGCCGGCGCCCGACTTCTCGCTTCCCGATCTCGAAGGCAAGACGGTCAGCCTGTCCGATCTTCGGGGCAAGGTCGTAATGCTCTTCTTCTGGACGACCTGGTGAACCACCTGTAGGGGGGAGTTACCCCCCGTCCAGAAGCTCCACGGGGACTACCGCGGCAAGGGGCTGGAAGTCCTCATGATCGACATCCGGGAAGATCCCGACCGGGTCCGCCGAATCGTGAAAGAACGTGGCTACATCGCGCCGGTCCTGCTCGACGAGAGCGGAGACGTGTCCGGGAAGGTGTACCGCGTCTGGGCGCCGCCCACTGTCAGCATCGTCGACCGGCAGGGCCGTCTGGTCGGGCGCGCCTTCGGGGCCAGACCGTGGGACAGCCCGAAAGGGCGCCAGTTTATCGAGGCCCTACTGGCCGCTCCGGCCACACCCTGACCAGAAGGTCGGGGGCCCGTTTGCTAATTTCTGAACGCCGATGCTAGGCTGATATTCTACGAATGTTGCAATCTCCACGGGCTTGCAGGCTGCCGTCGGCCTTCCGGCCATGACATGTGGCGACGGACCGCGCCCCGGGGCAGACGAGGATGGCCATGGACCCTACATCCGCTGCTGAAGCGCGAGAGCGAGTCGCGAAGTGGATCGAGGAGACGCGCCAGATCTTTAGTCTCTTGCCCGAGCTCATGGCGGGCGACCACCACGCGGGCGCCTCAGCGCAAAAGGAAGTGGACAAGCTTCACAAGGACATCGAGGACCTGAAGCGGGAAAATCACCTGCTTCGGCTCGAGAAGGACGAGATCGCCCAGGCGATGGGACAGATCGCGGCCAAGCTCGGCATCACCCCGCGCCGGAGCCCGTTCGAACGATCCGGGCCCGGCGAGCAGCCGCGCCAGCCCGAGGCGCCGAAGGTCGCGGAGCCGACGAAGGCGGCCGACCCCGCGAAGTCCTAGATCCTCAGGCGCTCCGTGCCGAGCGGAAGGTACCGGCCGACTGCTTGGCGGCCGACTGCTGCTTGAGGCTCAACGTCAGCTCGTACTTCTTCTCCGTGCTCGGATCCGGATTGAACACCGCCACCCACAGAGTCGCGTAGTCCCGTCCCAGCCCCGGCACCGACGTTCCCTCCGGGAAGAGCCGTAGCACCTCGGACTTCAGATCGGCCCGTCCCACGGGCGGCATCGTCAAGAGCCATGCGTGATCGGAATCGCTGCGTCCGTCCACGAGCTTGACGTCGATGGACCGCGGCTCGCGCAGGTCGGCCGCGATCGCGAAGAAGCGGGCCGTGATCGGTGCCACGACGACCGGAAACCGATGGTCGGCGAACCGCTGCCGCTCCTGGGTCAGCCGCTGTGAATTGTGCTCGGGATCGCCGATCCGGTTGCTCGGATGCGTGAAGATCCGCGTCTCGGTCGTCGACTCCAGAATCCGCGCGTGGGTCCAGAGACCGGGCTCGGGCACGGCGGCGAGAAGCACGCTCTTGACGAACTCGGGATAGATCTCCTGCAGTCGCCCCTCGCTGACGAGGACGTTGTAGAGGTGAGCGCCGACCGACTTCGGCGCGCCCGCGGCGCCCGGCTGGAACGTCTTGAGGCTGTTCAGCGCCTTGTTGACGAAGCCGGAGAAGCGGCGCTCGATGTGATCGAGGAGGATCGAGTAGCCGTACGAGAGAAGGCCCTCTTCGTAGTCCGTGCTCCTCTGGATCGGCACACTGAGGACGTAGTTGTACTTGGCGAGCTCTTCCTTCACGGCGGCGTCGAAGGCGAGTGTGCCCTTCCACTGCGTCCAGCGCGCCCACGCCGACACCCACCACTGCGCCGCCTCGTCTTGAGGTCCCTGGTCGGCCGGCTGGGCAATCTCGCGTGGCTGGGGACTCTCTCGTGGCTGGGCGGCCTCGCGTGGCGGGGCGGCGGCCTCACGCGTCAGAACGGGCTCTCGGGGTTGGGCGGGTTCGCGCGGCGGGGCGGGTTCCCGCGCATCGGTAAAGATGATGTTCCTCGAGGGAGCGGCCGCCGCGACGGGTGCCGGCGTTGGAGTAAGCACCGGCGTCGGAGCCGGCGCCGCCGGAGCCGCCTGCGCGGGCCGGGCTGCCGGCTCCTTCGGCGCGGGCGAGGCCGTCCGCTCGACGACGCGCGCGGGTCCCGCGCCGACGGTGAGCTTGCCGCGGGCCGCCGCAACCGCCAGGGTCCTTCCGAAGGCCTGGGTCACCGTCTCGTCCAGGACGGCGAACCTGTCGTCGTCCAGGGCATCGCGCCCCTCGATGATCGAGAGCAAGGCTGCGAACGACGGGATGCTCTCGAGGAAAGCGGGAGCGTTCTCCGAGTCGAAGGCCTTGGGGTCCTGAGCCGCCTGGCGAATCTCCTTGGCCTTCACCAGGCACTGAACCAACGCCGCGAAGTTCGGTCCATCGGAGTGGGTGACGGTCAGTATCCGATCGAGCACCGCCAGGACTCTGGTACGCGCTTCCGACAGAGCCGCCTTCTTCTCCTGGGCCGCCAGCGCCTGCACGACGCCCTCGAGCATCGGCTCGAGCGCCCGGAGACTGTCCACTTCCGATATCGCCGGGACCGCGATCGAGAGAGAGCGCGCGGCCTCCAGAACGCGGTGGCGGACGTCGACGAAGTCCGTGCGGATCTTTCCGATTTCGTCGACGACGGCCTCGGAGGGGACGGTTCCGGCCTGAAGCTGCTGGACGGCCTGCCCGAGCGCTGTGGCGAGAACGGTGAATCGTTCGCTCAGTGCTGCCAGGCGCTTGGCCAAGTCTTCAGCGTTCGGAGCCATGGGGTGATTTCGATTCTATCGCGGCGCTCCCCGGACGTGTCAAACAGTCCGAACGCTCCCGAAACCGCGGCAGAGGGTCCGATTCTGGGCGCTTCCGCGATGGTAGACTCCTGGCGTGGGGCACCCTTTGGAGGGCATCGTCGTTGCCGATCTGACCCAGAACGTGGCCGGACCGTTCTGCACCCAGACCCTTGGAGACATGGGAGCCGAGGTCGTCAAGATCGAGCGCCCCGGCCGCGGCGATGACGCGAGAGCGTGGGCACCGCCGTACTGGGGCCGGGAGAGCGCCACCTTCATCGCCTTGAATCGCAACAAGAAAAGCCTCGCTCTCGACCTCAAGTCGCCGGGCGGGCTCGAGGTTCTTCACCGCCTGGTGGGTCGCGCCGACGTGTTCGTTCAGAGCCTCAGGCCCGGAGCTATCGACGAGCTCGGGCTCGACTTCGCGGGCGCCTGCCGGATCAATCCTCGAATCGTCTACTGCTCGATCACCGCGTTCGGTGCACGGGGACCGCTCAGCCATCTGCCCGGGTACGACCCGTTGATGCAGGCGTACAGCGGGTTGATGTCGGTCAACGGCCATCCCGATCAGGAGCCGGCGCGCGTCGGGACCTCGATCGTCGATATGGGCACGGGCATGTGGGCCGCCCTGGGGATCGTCGCCGCGCTTCGCCAGCGCGACGCGACCGGGCGGGCCATCGAGGTCACGACCGCGCTGTTCGAGACGGCCTTGATGTGGATGTCCTATCACGCCATGGGCTACCTGGCCTCGGGCTCGGTGCCTCAGGCGCAGGGCTCGGGCACCGCGATGATCGCGCCGTATCAGGCCTTCCCCGCGGCCGATGGGTTCGCGATGATCGGCGCGGCGTCCGACGCGCTCTTCGCGAGGCTGGCCGCGGCGCTCGGTTGCCCCGAGCTCCTCGAGGACGCGCGGTTCAAGGACAACCCTGCCCGCGTGACCAACAAGACCGCGCTCGTCGACGCGCTCTCCGCCCGTACCCGCCAGCACAAGTCGGCCGAGCTCGTCGACACGCTTCGCGTCGCCGGTGTGCCGGCGGCGCCGATTCTGAGCGTGGATCAGATGCTGCAGGAGCCGCAGACCCGCGAGAGCGGCGTGCTCGTCGGCGCCGTCCATCCCCGCCTGCCCGACTACCGGAGCATCGGCCTGCCGCTCACCTGGGACGGCGTTCGGCCGGCGGTGCGCCGCGTGCCCCCGCTCCTCGGGGAGCACAGCGGCGACATCCTCACGTGGCTCGGCTACACCCTCGACGACGTACGGAGCCTCAAGGGCAAGGGCGTCATCCAGTGAGCGCCGCGGCCTACCGCCACCTTCTCGTCACGCGCTCGGACGACGGGCGAGTCGTCACGGTGACCTTGAACCGCCCGGAGCAGATGAACGCGATGAACACCGCGATGGGCGAAGACCTGCTCGCCTGCTTCGATGGATTCCAGCGCGACCCGGATGTGCGCGCGATCGTGTTCACCGGAGCCGGTGACCGAGCGTTCTGCGCGGGCGGCGACCTCAAGGAGCGCAATGCCATGACCGACGAGGCGTGGCGTGCCCAGCACGTGATCTTCGAGCAGGCGGCGTTCCGTGTGCTCCGGTGCCCGGTGCCGGTGATCGCGGCCGTCGAGGGCTTCGCGCTCGCCGGCGGCTGCGAGCTCGCGATTCTCTCGGACTTCATCGTCGCCGGCGACGGCGCGGTCTTCGGCGTGCCGGAAACGACGCTCGGCATCTTTCCGGGGATCGGCGGCACGCAGCTCTTGCCGCGGATCGTCGGCGCCCCGCTCGCGAAGGAGCTGATCTTCACCGGACGGCGCATGAAGGCCGACGAGGCCAAGGCGGCGGGCCTCGTCAACCACCTGGTCCCGGCGGGTCAGGCGCGCACGACGGCGACCCAGATCGCCTCGACGATCGCGAAGAACGGCCCGATCGCGGTCCGGCAGGCCAAGAAGGCGATCGCCTACGGCGCCGAGACGGACCTCGACACCGCGATGATCCTGGCGATCGAGGCCTATAATGCGACGGTCGTAACCGAGGACCGCCTCGAGGGCGTCCGCGCCTTTAACGAGAAGCGAAAGCCCGAGTTCAAGGGGAAGTGACGATGGCGTCGATCGAGCTCTCCCTCACCGAAGAGCAGCGCGCGCTCCGCGCGGGCGTCCTGGAGATCTGCAAGCGGTACCCCGGCGAGTACTGGCGCGACCTCGACACGCGCCGCGAGTATCCGGACAAGTTCGTCACCGAGCTGACCGAGGCGGGCTATCTCGCGGCGCTGATCCCGCAAGAGTACGGCGGCGCGGGGCTCGGCATCCGCGAAGGCGGCCTGATCCTCGAGACGATCAACTACTCCGGCGGCAACGCCGGGGCCTGTCACGCCCAGATGTACATCATGGGCACCGTGCTGCGGCACGGCTCCGAGGCGCAGAAGCGCGAGTATCTGCCGAAGATCGCGACGGGGGCCCTGCGGCTGCAGGCCTTCGGCGTGACCGAGCCGAACTCGGGCTCGGACACCACGAAGCTCCAGACCACGGCGGTCCGCACGGGCGATCGCTACGTCGTCAACGGCCAGAAGATCTTCATCTCGCGCGTGCTCCAGTCCGATCTGATGCTCCTCCTCGCGCGCACGACGTCCGTCGACCGGGTGAAGCGGAAGACCGACGGGCTGTCCGTCTTCCTGATCGACATCCGCGACCTCAAGGGGTTCGAGGTGCGGCCGCTCCGGATGATGATGAACCACTCGACGAACGCGCTGTTCTTCGACAACGTCGAGATCCCGGCGACGAGCCTGATCGGCCAGGAGGGCAAGGGATTCTCCTACATCCTGGACGGGATGAACGCCGAGCGGATCCTGGTCGCCTCGGACTCGCTCGGCGACGCGCGCTGGTTCACCGAGAAGGCCGTGGCGTACTCGAACCAGCGCGTCATCTTCGGCCGGCCCATCGGCGCCAACCAGGGCGTGCAGTTCGCGATCGCCAAGGCCCACGTCGCGACCGACGCGGCGCAGCTCATGCGGGACAAGGCCGCCGCGCTCTTCGACGCGGGCCAGCCGTGCGGCGGCGAGGCGAACATGGCGAAGTACCTCGGCGCGGAGGCGGCGTGGGAGGCCGGCAACGCCTGCATCGATTGTCACGGCGGCTACGGGTACGCCGAGGAATACGACGTCGAGCGGAAGTTCCGGGAGTGCCGGCTCTACAAGACGGCGCCGATCAACAACAACCTCGTGCTCGCGTACGTCGGCGAGCACGTGCTCGGGATGCCGAGAAGCTACTAGTCAAGACGGGGCCGCCGCGGCGATGCGCGGTCGCGCCTCGGCTCCCATGCTGGACGCGCCGAACGTCTGTCCTCTCGCGGCGACCGGCCGACCGCTGCGGGAGATGTCGGGAACTCGAGCGAGTCGCTTGGTGTTCTGAGCGCAGAGGGGAAACCCGAAGCATGGGCAGGGCTGTCCATCTCCGCTGGTGGTCCCGCTCACGTGCCGCGGCGGCCGGCGTGGCCGTGGCGCTGCTGATGTTGACGGCAACGGCCGCCTTCGTTCGACCACTTCGTGCCGACGAGCGCCAATCCCTTCTCAATGCGGTCGCGGCGCGGAATCTCGAGCTCGTCAAGGAGATCCTGGACCAAGGCGTGTCGCCGGACACGACGGATCGCTTCGGTCGCACCGCGTTGATGCTCGCCGCGTACCGCGGTGACCGTGAGATTGCGGCGGCGCTGCTCGACCATAGTGCTGCCGTCGACGCCAGGACGCCCGAGAGGGACACCGCGCTCATGGTGGCGGCGGCCATGGGCTACGTAGAAGTTGTCCGCCTCCTTCTCGAGCGCGG
>Ga0137409_10003420_pt1 | contig 16826 bp, 13 predicted proteins | sample CZODoug1_16funga_FD_122059 | JGI IMG/M metagenome (GOLD analysis project Ga0137409, IMG submission 122059) | Vadose zone soil fungal communities from Angelo Coast Range Reserve, California, USA - CZODoug1_16fungal (Hybrid Assembly) | ecosystem: Environmental > Terrestrial > Soil > Vadose zone... | reverse complement strand
CAGGCGGATATTGACAAAGCCGTGGCGCAAGGCATCCCGGTAATCTGCGTGGATGCCGATGTGCCGAATTCGAAGCGCTTGCTGTACATCGGGACGGATAACTTCAAGGCCGGCAGAGAGAGCCTGAAGCGGATGGCAGCGCTCATTTCCGGCCGGGGAAACATTGTGGTCATCACCATTCCGGGACAGGGCAATCTGGACGATCGGGTGGCAGGCGTGGCCGACGCGTTGAAAAATTTCCCTTCGCTGAAGCTGTCGAAGATCCTGGATGACAAAGGCGATTTGCGGAACGCTTACGATCAAATCTCTGAAATGCTGCAGAAGAAAGAGAAAATGGACGGAATTATTTGCCTGGAAGCGACGGGAGGTCCCGGCGCCGCCAGCGCCCTGCACCGCTTGGATCTGGAGGGCAAGGTACCGATCGTGGCCTTCGACAAAGATCCAGATACATTGGGATTGATCGAGAAGGGCGCCATTGCGTCAACGATTGCGCAGAAACCTTATGTGATGAGCTACTACGGACTGAAGTTTCTGGACGATCTGCACCACAACGCGGTAAGGGAATTCAAGGACTGGCGCACCGCCCCGGCGGCCCCGTTGCCAACCTGGGTGGATACCGGCACGGCGGTTGTCGACAAGAGCAATCTGGCGGCATTTCGCGAGGCGCTGTCAGCGCTTCCCAAGCCGTAGTGATTGAAAGCGGAGATCCCGGCAGATTTGAACGGCAGTAAATAGCGCGAGGACAGGGGCAAGGCGCGCCCGATTTGACGATTCGGTCCGCGATTCGCTACGGTGTTCCCTCAGTCCGATCTGGAACGGTTTCGAGGTGCGCGCATGCTTTTCTGTCTCTTCGCGTTTTCATTTCCTGAGTGGCAGCCACATTTTGTTTTTCTTGAAACGCCGCACGCGAACGAAATGATGGCGCTGCGGTGGCTGCACGTCGTCTTCGGGATCGTCTGGATTGGATTACTGTATTTCTTCAATCTGGTGCTGGCGCCGGCGATGAAGCAGTGCGATCCCAAGCTGCGAATCAAAATCTATCCCGAGCTGATGCCGGGTGCGATGGGCTGGTTTCGCTCCTCTGCACTGGTGACGGTGATCGCAGGCTTACGCTATTTCACGATCCATCTGGCCTCGGACGCGAAACTCGCGGGCGATCGTTCCCTCATCGGCAAGTGGTTCGGCTGGTGGCTGCTCGTGTGGCTCGTCGCGTATGTCTTCATTTACGCGCTGCAGCTCCCCGCGAAAGGAATCCTGAACATCCCGTGGCTGCGAGTCATCGGAGTTTCTCTTGTTGTGATTGCCGCGTCCTGGCTGGTCCTTGTCTTGAACGGCGGTCCCTACGTCTCGAACGCGCATCTCGCGATCAGCGTCGGTGGCGGGCTCGGCTTGGTCATGCTGCTGAATACCTGGGGAGTTGTCTGGCGCGTGCAGAAGCGGCTGATTGCATGGTCCCGCCTCAGCAACGAACAAGGCGTACCGATGCCGCCCGAGGCCGATAGGTTGATGCGCTGGAACTATCTTACTGCGCGGACTTCGTTCTGGTTGTCCTTCCCCATGCTTTTCTTCATGGGCGCCGCCAGCCATTACCCCTTCCTGAGCACCATCGCACGATAGTCCGGGCCGAAGACTGCCATGTCTGATGAAAAGAACTATAACGTCCTCACGTCTGAAACCGGTGTGCCCATCAAAGCTTGGACCAAAGGCGTCCCGCTGGAAGATCAGGCGCGCAAGCAACTCCTGAACGTCGCGCAGCTCCCCTTCATCTTCAAATGGGTCGCGGCGATGCCGGATGTGCACTGGGGCATCGGCGCTACGGTTGGCAGCGTGATTCCGACGAAAGGCGCAATCATCCCTGCTGCCGTGGGCGTGGACATCGGCTGCGGCATGATGGCCGTGCAGACGGACCTGAATGCGCGCGATCTGCCGGACCATCTGAAGGGCATCCGCAGCGCGATTGAAGAAGCTGTCCCGCACGGGCGGACCAATCACGGTGGCCGCGGTGACGTCGGCGCGTGGCGGGAAATCCCCGCCCGCAACAACGAAGTCTGGCAAACGCTCAAGCCGCGCTACGACGCGATTCTCGAAAAGCACCCGAAGCTCGATCGCGGCAATCATTCGAATCATCTCGGCACGCTCGGCACCGGCAATCACTTCATCGAAGTTTGCCTGGATGAATCCGCAAATGTGTGGTTCATGCTGCACAGCGGGTCGCGCGGCGTCGGCAACCGCATGGGCAGCTACTTTATCGAAGTCGCGCGCAAGGACATGGAGAAGTTCTTCATTCATTTGCCGGACAGGGATCTTGCCTATTTCTCGGAGGGCACTGAGCACTTCGATGATTACGTCGAAGCCGTCGAATGGGCGCAGGAATTTGCGCGCTGGAACCGCCACCTGATGATGGAGCAAATCGTCGGCGCGGTCCGCAATTCCGGCGAAGTGCGCCCTTTCGTCGCGGAGTTGAAGGCCATCAATTGCCATCACAACTACGTGGCCCGCGAGCGTCACTACGGCCAGAATATTTTGGTGACGCGCAAGGGCGCAGTCCGCGCTCGCGAAGGTGACATGGGAATTATTCCCGGCAGCATGGGAGCGCGCTCCTACATCGTGCGCGGCAAAGGCAACATGGAGAGTTTCATGAGCTGCAGTCACGGGGCGGGCCGCGCGATGTCTCGCACGGAAGCCAAGCGGCGCTTCTCCGTGGAGGACCACAAGCGCATGACCGAAGGCGTCGAATGCCGTAAAGACGTCGAGGTCATCGACGAAACCCCCGCCGCATACAAGTCCATCGAGGCCGTCATGGCCGCGCAGAGCGATTTGGTGGAGGTCGTCCACACTCTGCGCCAGGTCGTTTGTGTCAAGGGATAGTACGAAAACAAAAAGAGGAGGCGGGCCAGGTCTTCCCGCCTCCTTTATTTTCCCCTCTCGGGGAACCCGGCCATTCTGACGGAGGGCGAATGGCCGGTCGTGTGTTGGCCTGTCTATATAATCCCGGAATCCTGAAAAAAGTTCCTGAGGAACCGAAAAAAGTGACTAGAATCACGGTGGAAAAAATAACACCTGCGCTCTGACGCGATACCCATGCCAAGCCCTTCACACCTCAGCCCCGATAACATATTGCGTTTTCTGCAAATTAGAAGCGCGCCTGCGTCCGCCAGCGAGATCGCCCACGGCTTGCACCTGAAGAAAACCGATACTCGCCCGTTATTCAAGATGCTCTCGAAGCTCAAGAAACGCCGTGCCATCGAGGAATTGCCAGGCGGCCGCTATCGCCTCCCGGGCCGCAAGTCGGATGGGGAAACATCCAGCCCGCAGCCTCGTCGCAACCAGCCGCAGCAACTCCAGCGCGATGCCCTCGCGAGTCAGGGCGAGGTAAAAGGACGTCTGGTGCTCCATCACGACGGTTATGGTTTTGTCGTGCCGGACTCTCCGATGCCACAACTCGACGGTGATGTCTTCATCCCGCGCGACGCCGTCGAAGACGCCATGCACGGCGACCATGTGCTGGCAAGAATCCAGCGTCTCGGCGGCGTCTCTGGGGCGCAGCGTGCCGAAGGCCGCATTATTCGAATCCTGAACCGGGCGCATCCGACGATCGTCGGCTTGTTCCGGTACGGCCCGCACGGAAATACGGTCTTGCCCTATGACATCCGAATCCAGCACGAAGTGGAGATACCGCGCGGCCAGGAGCTGACACCCGGTCTTTGGAAGAAACTGGGATTTAGCGGCTCCGATGAAACAAGCATCCGAGGAAGACGCATCCCCCGCTTGGATGAGCTCGACGGGGCCGTGGTGAACGTGGAGCTGTTGCGATTTCCGCGCGGAGGCGCATCTCCAACGGGCCGGGTCATTGAAATACTCGGCCGTCCGGGTGAACTCGGCGTTGACACCGAGATCATCATTCGCAAACACCACCTCCCACATACATTTTCGGCGGAAGTCCTGGAAGAGGCGAAGCTTCGCGCACAGCCTGTGAGTGATGCGGATCGAGAGAGGCGCGAGGATTTTCGCCATCTCCCCATCGTCACCATCGACGGCGAAACCGCGCGCGATTTTGACGATGCCGTCTATGTGGAGCACCGCGCTGATGGCAGTTGGCATCTGCAGGTCCATATCGCGGATGTCGCGCACTACGTTCGAACCGCGACCGTGCTCGACCAGGAGGCGCGCCTTCGCGGAACCTCCGTCTATTTTCCGGACCGCGCCGTGCCCATGCTTCCCGAAGCGCTTTCGAACGGGATGTGCTCGCTGAAGCCTCGCGAGGACCGCCTGGTGATGAGCGCGCTGATGGAATTCGATGCCGCCGGCCACATGAAATCTTCCCGCATGACTTCAGGCGTCATTCGCTCCGCCGAGCGCATGACGTATACCAACGTCAACAAAGTGCTTGAAGGCGACGCCGAGATGAGCGAACGCTATGCGGCACTCGCGCGTCATTTCCGCGACATGAAGGAACTCGCCCTGCTCCTCAACGCCCGTCGCAACGAGCATGGTTCCATCGACTTCGATCTCCCCGAGCCGGTCATCGAGTTCGACGAGCAGCAGCGCATGACGAACATTTCGCGCAGCGAGCGCAACATCGCGCATCGCCTGATCGAAGAGTTCATGCTCGCCGCCAACCGCGCCGTCGCGGGCTATCTCCTCAAGCGCGGCATCGAATCTCTCCATCGCGTGCACGAAAAACCGGACCCGCGCAAAGTTCTGGAATTCGAAGAACTGGCCCGCGCATTTGGCTATTCGCTCGGCGTCGAAAATCTGCATCAGAGAGAAATTGCCGTGCGTCACGGCCGCGTCCCCGCGCCCGCAAAAGCTGGCCGCCCCGATACCTACGGCCACGGCCGAGAGCGGGGCATGAAGGTCGCGCTTCCCGGCTCGGAACTGCGCATCACGCCTCAGCATTACCAGCGGCTCATTCGAAAGGTCGTGGGCAAGCCTGAAGAACGCATCGTCTCCTACCTGATGCTCCGTTCCCTCAAGCAAGCGCGCTATGCCGCCGAACCCCTCGGCCATTTCGCCCTCGGTTTTGACGAATACACGCATTTCACTTCGCCCATCCGACGCTATCCGGACCTCATCGTCCATCGAATCTTGAAATGGGCGCTCGATCATCCAAGCTCTTCCCGGGCTTCTTCGAGTGTCCCCATTGCCACGCCTCCGGGATCGGAGGGCACGGTGTACTCTCACCGGAACCTCGAGGAAATCGCATCCGAAACTTCCGAAGCCGAGCGCCGCGCGAACGGCGCCGAGCGCGAGCTGATGGATTGGAAAACCGCGCAGTTCATGGAGCAGCATCTTGGCGAGGAGTACGACGCTCTCATCATTTCCGTGCAAAAGTTCGGCTGCTTTGTCGAGTTGTTCGATGTCTTTGTGGAAGGGCTCCTTCCCGTCGGCGCTTTGGAAGAATTCGCCGGCGGCCGTTGCGTCTATCGCGAACGCGACCACGCCATCGTCGTCCTATCAAGTCAGGAAGGCCGCCGTGGCACGCCTGGCGCCCGCCATGGCCGCGGCTCTAAAGCAAAATCAATGGAATGGCATCTTGGTGATCGCGTTCGTGTCCGCGCCGAACGCATCGATCCCATGCGAAAACGTGTCGAGTTTGCGCTGGTCAGCGGGAACCAAGAGGCAGTCCGAAGTTCAGCGACCTGACGCGACTGAAACCTGAAGCACGTGGTTTCGTCAGTCTAGTGTTGCTTGATGTCCTAGCCATCCGGCGCTACCGGGAATGACGGCTCTATTCCGGCACGGGACCGCGATTCGGGTGCTCCGGCGATTTCTGCTATTCTGAATTGTTCACTCCGCAGCCGTGGGCTGCCCCGGCTGCGCTGCGACATTCTGGAACAATGAGGTTCAGCCGTCGTGACTTCGTCCACGCTTCCCGCAAAAGCGACCAGGCGCGTTTTCAACTTCAATGCGGGCCCGGGTGCGCTTCCCCTCCCCGTCCTCGAACGTATCCGCGACGAGTTGCTCGACTGGCACGGCAGCGGCATGTCCGTGATGGAGATGAGCCATCGCTCGCCCGAGTTCGAAAGCATCATCGCCGCCGCGGAGCAAAAGCTTCGGAGTCTCCTCGGAATTTCAGACGACTACGCGGTAATTTTCCTCCAGGGCGGCGGAAGCATGCAGTTTACGATGGCGCCGATGAACCTCTGCCTGCCTGGGAAGCCCGTGGACGTCTTGCACACCGGAATGTGGACTGCCAAAGCGATCGGCGAGCTCAAGAAAGGCGTCCTCCACAATATCGCCGCCTCCACGGAAACCGAGAAATTCGCCCGCCTTCCGCGCAAGGACGAAATCAAGTTTTCCCCGAATGCTTCCTATGTGCACATCTGCACCAACAACACAATCGAGGGCACTCAGTGGAGCGCGCCGCCGGAAACAGGCGGTGTGCCGCTCGTCGCCGATATGTCTTCAGACATTGCCTCGCGCCGCATTGACGTGGAAAAGTACGGCGTGATCTTTGCTGGTGCGCAGAAAAATCTCGGCCCTTCCGGTGTTACCGTTGTGATCCTCCGCAAGGATTTGGCCGAACGCGCCGACAAGAATCTCCCCACGCTTCTCCAGTACCGCACGCACATTAGGGAAAAGTCTCTCTACCATACGCCGCCGACGTTTGCGGTCTACGTCGTCGGGTTGGTTTTGGGATGGATTGAATCCGAAGGCGGGGTTCCCGCGATGGAAAACCACAATGATGCGAAGGCTAAGCTCCTGTATGACACGATCGAGTCCAGCGGCGGTTTTTACCGCTGCCCCGTGGAGAACAGCTCGCGTTCGAAGATGAATGTCATCTTCCGAGTGGCCGTCGGGGACGAAAATCTCGAAAAGCAGTTCGCCAAGGAAGCCGCTGCTGCCAGTTTGCTTGGCACCTCCGGCCACCGCTCCGTTGGAGGCATGCGCGTCTCGCTCTACAACGCAGTCACGCTGGAAGCCGTCGAGGCTCTTACCAGCTTCATGCACGAATTCCGCCGCACCCGCGGGTAGCATTGGGAGCCTTAAAACAAAAAGTGCACGGAAGGCTCATCCCTCCCGCGCACTTTCGCTTTTTCACTATCGTTTTACGCCAAGTCGAAGAGCAGCACCTCGGCATTTTCCACACCAGTCAGCTCGACGGCCTTTTCGGCGGAGATAGCCGCACCATCGCCCACATCCAGTTTCGTCCCGTTCAGCTTCACGCTGCCCCGCGCCACTTGCACGTAAGCATGCCGGTCTTTCTTTAGCTGATGCTTCACCGTTTCCCCGGAGCCAAGCACCGTGGCGTAAAGCTCGTTGCTTTGACGGATTTTCACCGAACCCTCGCGCCCGTCCGGCGATGCGACTAGCCGCAGCTTCCCGCGCTTTTCGGCTTCGCTGAAGTTTTTCTGGTCGTACGCTGGCTTCAGTCCCTGCTTCTCCGGGAGCATCCAGATCTGGTACAGATGCACTGGCTCCGTCTTCGACGTGTTGAACTCGCTGTGCGCCACCCCGGTGCCGGCGCTCATGTACTGCACGTCACCGGGTTTAATGACCGACCCGTTGCCCATGCTGTCCTTGTGCTCCAGCGCGCCTTCCAGCACGTACGTCACGATTTCCATGTCGCGGTGCGGGTGCGTCGGAAAGCCGCCGCCGCCGGCAACGCGGTCGTCATTCATGACCCGCAGCGTCCGAAACTGCACGTGCTCCGGATCGAAGTAATCGGCGAACGAAAACGTGAAATGCGAATCCAGCCAGCCGTGGTTTGTGCGGCCGCGCTCCTTGCTCTTTCGAATGTTGATCATGCCCCACCTCCGGGTTTGACAAAAGCATGATACTCGTTATAACGACAATTGTCAAGAGGTATATACACCGCCCGAGCCTTTCTCCATCCCCCTTAACTGTCTCAGTTTGAGGGCTTTGCCCAACCCTTCCGGCCAGTTTCCGGCGGCGCCCCTTTGGTGTAGAGTGGTAAAGCAACTTAGATTTCGTTGCCTCATCCCCAGAGGAACGTTTCATGGACTCCCCATTGTCAGCCACGCAGACGAAAAAGCCCGAAGGCTCGGCCACGCCCCGCGAGACGCTGACCGTCACCGATAATCGCACCGGCCAGTCCTACGAACTTCCTATTACCCATGGCACCATCCGCGCTGCCGACCTCCGCCAGATCAAGGTGGACCCCAAAGAATTCGGCATGATGAGCTATGACCCCTCTTTTAACAACACCGCCTCCTGCATCAGTAAAATCACGTTCATCGATGGCGACGCTGGCATTCTGCGTCATCGCGGCTATTCGATCGAGGATCTTGCGGAAAAGAGCACCTACCTCGAAACCGCCTATTTGCTTTTGAATGGTGAACTGCCTACCTCCCCGCAGCTCAAGGACTGGGCTTACAACGTCACGCATCACACCTTCATCCACGAGAGCATCAAGAAATTTCTGGACGGTTTTCATTACGATGCCCACCCGATGGGCATGATGATGTCCACGATCGCGGCGCTTTCCACCTTTTATCACGACGCCAAGGACATCTTCAGCGCTGAATCGCGCAAGAAGCAGACCTATCGCCTGATCGGGAAGATGCCGACGATTGCGGCATTCTCTTACCGCCACACCCTGGGAATGCCCTTCGTCTATCCGGACAACGACCTCAGCTACACGGGCAATTTCCTGAACATGCTTTTCCGCACGACCGAACCGAAGTACCGGCCGAACCCGACCCTCGAGCGTGCGCTCGACGTTCTTTTCATCCTCCATGCGGACCACGAGCAAAATTGCTCCACCAATACGATTCGCGGCGTTGGGAGCTCTCACGTCGATCCTTATTCCGCCACCGCCGCGGCCATCGCCGCGCTCTACGGCCCGCTCCACGGCGGCGCCAACGAAGAAGTTCTCCGCATGTTGATGGAGATTGGCTCGATTCAGAAAGTTCCGGAGTTTATCAAGCGCGTGAAAGCCGGCGAAGTAAAGCTCATGGGCTTCGGCCACCGCGTTTACAAGAATTACGATCCTCGCGCCCGCATCATCAAGCACATCGCCTACGAAGTTTTCGATCTCATGGGCAAAAATCCGCTCCTCGAAATCGCTCTCGAGTGCGAGCGCATCGCCCTCGAGGACGATTACTTCATCAAGCGCAAGCTCTATCCCAACGTGGACTTCTATACCGGCCTCATCTACCAGTCCATGGGCTTTCCCATGACCATGTTCCCTGTTTTGTTCGCGATTCCGCGCACCTCAGGATGGATCTCGCAGTGGGAAGAGATGCTCCTCGACCCCGAACAGAAAATCGCGCGGCCTCGCCAGATCTATCTCGGCCACGACACGCGCCATTACGTGCCTATCGATGAGCGCAGTTGAAGAATCCCGGTATCGACTTTGCATACCGCGGTCCGCGAGTCTCTCGACAATCCCTTCCCGCCGGGTATAGTTGTCTCAGTGAGGTAGCATGGCTCAAGTTCCAAGCATACCTTCGAAACCGGGGGCGCGACGCCGCAGCCAGCGCGTGCTGATGCAAGTCGCCCTGCGTCTTCGAGGGGTGGACGCTCAGGGCCAGAACTTCGAGGAAATCACGCAAACTCTCGCCATTAACGCACACGGCGCGCTGGTTTTACTTGCGGCACGCGTTACCAGCGGCAGCGTCATCCAGATGCGGCACAATATGACGGAAGAGGAACAGGAGTGTCATGTCGTGTTTCTCGGTCCGGTGCGCAGTGGCAAGGCCGAAGTAGGCCTGGAGTTTGCCGTACCGCGTCCCACTTTCTGGCGCGTGGCTTTTCCTCCTGAAGACTGGTCGCCCAAGCATCCTGAAGCCCGCACGGTCTCCAGCGGCCGCGGGGACAAGTAGAAGGCATTCCTCGGTTCTCGTCGCTTCTTCCCTCTCCGTGAACTCCGCACTCGAACTGTGCCTCGCGCAATCTGCCCGTTTTCGCGTTCCAGTCGCGCGCCGGAAGTGAACCCAGCCCATAGGGGCTTGTCTGGCAACAGCATTTTCACGTCAGGGCACGGCTTTAGCCGTGCCACCGGCGCCGCAAAATCTGCGCGGCTTCCGCCGCTGAGGGTGCCCGCAGTAGGTTGCCACACAGACTCGTAGGGGCAGAGAAACTTCAGCCAACCGGCCCTTTTTTCCCCATCATCGCTGACAACAGCCACTTCCTCAGGACGGCAATGAAATACGGCTTCGTCTCGCGGAACATCAGCCCCATACCCTGGTTTTCATCCACAAAGATGACGCTTGCTTGCGCCTCAAAAAACTCCGTCGCTGTAAAAACTTTTACTCCGAGGCCCGTCCCCACGGGATAGGGACTTACCGTTTCCACGTAGCAGCCATTCATGCTGAGTTCCCGGACCTTCGCCGTGATTTTGTCTTCCGACGTTCCTTGGCGCATTTCGACGGATCCGGTGAACGGATATCGGGGAGTGCGGCGCCGCTCTTGTTCCATGGTCCTCCCGGGCAGAGGAAATGTGACGATTCTACTCCTCTATCCCGGAAGGTGCGTGCCAATCTTCTGTGTCCTGCCTTCTCGTTTACCATCGAGAAGAGCAAAGAGAGTTGAGGATTTTTCTTGTTACTCGTTAAGAATGATGATCGTGAAGCTCTAGTACGAAAGATTGTTTATCGATTCCGACTACTGAACTCCAAGTATCTGTTTCAATCCCCGCAGGCGCATTCCGCAAACGCGCCCAGCGGAATTCTCTGCTCGCGCTTCCGCCCAGCTTCGCGAACATGCACTGGCGGCGCGGCAGCATGCGCTTGCCGTGCTTTCTTTGTCTGCAGCGCCGTGCTTAATTTCTCCCGCAGTCTCCGGTGCGCGCGGAACAGCCGCAGCCGCACCGCCATCGCCGAAATTCCCACGCGCTCCGCCGTTTCTTGCGTCGAATACTGCAGAACATCGCGCAGCAGGCAAACTTGCCGCAGCTCGGGAGCCAGTTGCTTGATCGCATCCGCAAGATGTTGGCGCATCTCGCACCGGGCAAAGCGCTCTTCGGGATTTTCCTCCGGCGCGGCCACGTTGCTTCCGAGCGTCTCCTCGCCCGCGCCGCTCTGCTCCTCCAGCGAAAGGATCTTTCCGTCCCGCCGCTTCCGGATCACGTCAATCGAAGCGTTCGCCGCGATGCGGGACACCCAGGCGTGCAGATCGTCACGAGTCTCGTCTTGGCTCCCGTTAAATTGCTCCAGCCGGGAAATGGCTTTCAGAAATGCTTCCTGCCGGACGTCTTCGGCTTCCGCAGGATTGCGCGTTAGCCGCAGCGCGCCAAGGTACAGCGCGGGCCCGTACGGGAGGATCAATTTGGCCAGCGATTCGCGGTCGCCCTTTCGGGCTTGCATGAGCAGCCCCGCGCGGGTGGCACTATCAAACGCTATGGAGGTGCTGCACATGGCGCGGATAAGAATGGCAGTCCAAGCACCACCGTTTAGCGCTGTGTAATTTATAGAAAAGAAAGAACTAATGGCGTTCGATGAGGAGTACCACACCCCAAAAAGTGACCGCTTCTGGGACGCATCGGTGCGTTTCCGGTCATTGCCCCCTGCCTCCCAAAATGGCCATGCTTGCTCTATTCCAAATCGTTGGGAGCTCCATTAACGGACCAACTTTTCCAGGGCTGGAAACGAAGACGGAACGGTGTAAGAACGCTCGGGAACTCCCGACCCATTCTTGAGCGCGTCCGCGATCATCGAGATGGCTTGCCCCGCGTTCGGCGGCACGATCACCGTGGCCTTGAGCGTTCCGGTACGCACCCACGTCTGCCCCGTCTTTGGCAATCCGTCCACGCCGGTATAAGGGAGCCGCAGCCATTGCTGCCGCTCTTCCAGATTGGCCACGCCCTCAAAAGCCTTTCGCGCGCCGATGGCCATTGCGTCATTCTGCGCGCCGATCAGATCGATGCCGCCTTTGCTGGCAAGATTCAAACGCAGCCACGAGGAAATGCTTTTGTGCGCACTCTCCTCCGTCCATTGCCCGCGCAGAACAGTCACCTGGATATTCGCGGGCAGGGCACCCTGCATCCCCGCGGTCCGGTCCCTCGCCGCGGAATTCTCCGATGGCCCCTGAATATAGAAGATGGAGCCGCCGCGCGGAAGCAGCGCGGCAAACTGCCGGGCCTGAATTTTGCCGATTTCCTTGTGATCGGAACTGATGGAAAAAATGGGAATGCGCGACGTCTTGCGCAAGTCCGTGAGATATTCAGCTTCGCGGTTCAACACCGCCCAGCTGATTCCCGCGCTCACCGCGGTGCGCGCCACCTGTGGCAGCGAAGTCCCGCCGACCGGCTCGAACACGATCGCATCGGGACGCAATTCGGGGGCGGCTTGAACGGCCTTCAGAATCTGCGTGCTTTGCGTAATCGCGTCGTTGTCCGCGTAGAGAATTTCGAAATCGACGCCGAGGCGCCGCGAAGTTTCCTGCGCCGCGGCGGCCTGCTCCAGCTGGTAATCGTTGTCGCGAGTGGTCAGCGAAACGAGGAAGCGCAGCTTCTTCATCCGGTTCCTTTCTCAAGAAAAGAGGGAAGCACCTTTGTCCCATCATCGCACCGGCAAGAAAAGGAAAAACTGAATCGTTTTAACGCTGTGCTCATTCGGGAAAGTTCCCGCTCCGTCAAGTTCTCAACATCGGACCGCGAAGTGCTTGCGACAGATGCAACCTGTGGTGAACAACAGGACAGAAGATGCACGCGCGAGGAAGCGCCGCGCCGGGCTGGCGAATCAATGGACTTGGTATTTTCAGCCGCCGCGTCTGTCAGCGTTCTTTTTGTGCCGGGGAATCCGCGCGGGATGGTGATTCGAGAAAAGAATTATGCAGATTGAGGATGAGCCAGTGGCCGTTGTCTCGGCGGCACATCGACATGCCATGGCCGGCGATATGCTCTTTTGGGGAATCAATCGAGTAATCGTAGGAGTACCAGAGAGCGTCGCCAAACATTTTCACGTCGTGCAGATTCATTTTGTAGTTCAGGTCGGGCGCGAATTTCAGGTAGCGCTCCTGCAAGTATTCCATGACCTGTTTGCGGCCTCGGAATTCTCCTTGTGGGGTGTAGAAAACGATTTCCGGATCGAAACAATCCTGCAGTTCGGCAACCTTGCCAGCCTCAAAGGCCGTCATGCAGTGGTGCATGCCCAATTCCATCTGATCATAGAGAGTCTTGGCGTCCGGCGTTTGCGCGCCGGCCGAAGCGACCTGGCGTTTGAGGTCGATGGTTACTCCCATTTTGTCGAGCAGGTCCACGCCGAGAATGCCGTCGATCTGGCCGCCGCAAGCCTTGCCGATGGGGCTGAGGTCGATGGCGGGCAGTTTCAAATCATGAAGGCGGTGAGTTCCGAGTGCGAGCTCGGGGAGAGAAACTTCACGGGCGCTGGTGGCGGCGGTTCCGCTCCAGGAGGTCACTTGAATTGTTTGGGATCGGCCGGAGGAAAAAGATTTGAGGTTGAGCATGGTGGTCGCGCCGGTGTCAAGGAGGAAGCGCAAGTCCGCGCCGTCAATGCGAACTTTCACGACCGGCAAAAGATCACAGCGTTCGATAGGGATCTCGTTGGAGGACGCGAGTTCTTGTGAGCGCAGAATTGCCGGAGAGAAAAACGGGAGAGCCGTGAGAACGATCGCGAACACGCCCCGGCGTACAAACATGTCTTTTAGGATGCAGACGGAAGGAAATGGTTATGGCGAAATTTTCTGGGGGAGCTGCAGAATGCATTTTGCTTCTACTCGGCAGGTTGAAGCTTATCGCCGCGCATTTCCCATTCGATGCGCAGCAGAAAATCGTAATGCATGCCTTCCGTTTTGAGCCAGCCCTCGAGGGCTTCGCGGGAGTCGGCGCGAAATTCGACGAACATTTTCCCCTCAAGCATGTTGACGAGGACACGCTCGGCGCGAGCCGTGCCGCCGGCCTGCATTCTTTGTGCGAGAGCCTCGGCGCCCTGGCGGGTGAGGCAAGCCAGCGTGTGTTGCGTGAGATAGCGTGCCATCGGAACTCCTGGAAGAGAATTGGTGTCTAAGTATTCCACAGAAGGCAAAGCTTCTGCATAAACAGCTAGAGGAAGCGGGGTGAATGAAATGATTTTTTTGAACGGAATTTCACGCATCGGACAACGCGGGTGATGTGATTCGCATCTCGTTGCGCAAGCCAACATTTCGCATCGGCGGGGGTGCAGCATGAAATGGGTCCTGCCAGTACTGGGTCTCTCTTTACTTTGTTGCAGTTCAATTCCAGCGCAAGAAAAAACCGCTCCAGCGGCAAAACCAAAAACTGCGGCGGCGGCGCGCGAGGCGCGCGAAAGCGGGAATCCGGCGGCGGCGAAACTACCGGTACGACGGGTCGTGCTTTACAAGAATGGTGTGGGGTACTTTGAGCACTTGGGACGCGTGAGCGGAAGACAGGATGTTCACGTGGACTTCACGAGTGCGCAGCTGAATGACGTGCTGAAGTCGCTTACGGTACTCGATCTATCGGGCGGAAAAATCACGGGCGTGGACTACAACTCGGAAGCACCGCTAGCTCGGAGATTGGCAACGCTGCGATTGGCACTAGGCGAGAACCCCACGATGGCGGATTTTCTTGGCGCTTTGCGCGGCGCGAAACTGGAGGTGCGCAGCGGCAGCGGGACAGCGGTTACGGGAAAACTGTTGAGCGTAGAGCAGAAATCGCGAGTGAAGGACAATGGAACGACAGAGTGGACGCAGATTTCGTTGGTGAGTGACAGCGGTGAAGTACGCACCGCGCAGCTGAAACCGGCCACCAGCGTTCGGATTGCCGAAAAGGATTTGCAAGTGGAAGTGGGGCGATACCTTGGGCTGATCGCTTCTTCGCGGGACCAGGATTTGCGGCGGATGACGATTTCGACGACGGGCGCGGGCGAACGCAATTTGTACGTGAGCTATATCAGCGAAGTGCCAATCTGGAAGACCACTTACCGCATCGTGCTGCCATCGAAAGCGGAGAAAAAACCGCTACTGCAGGGCTGGGCGATCGTGGACAACACGATTGGCGAAGACTGGAACGATGTGGAGGTCTCGCTGGTAGCAGGCGCACCGCATTCGTTTATCCAACAGCTTTCGCAACCATATTACGGGAGGCGGCCGATTGTGCCGTTACCCGAGAGTGTGCAACTGACGCCGCAAACGCACGCGGCAACATTGGAGACAGCAGCCCGTTTTGTTGCGCCCCGAATGTTGGGTGGCGTACCAGGAGGTGTCGCGGGTGGATCGATGGGTGGCGTCGTCGGTGGAGTTATCGGTGGCATGGGAGGAGCGCCACCCCCGCCGTCACCAGCGATGGCAGAAGAAGGGGCAGTCGAGGAAGCTCGGGAGGAAAGCGAACCTGTCGCGGAAGGCAACGCTCTTGGCGATCTTTTCGAGTACAAGTTGAAGGAACGCGTTACGATCCGAAAAAACCAGTCGGCGCTGGTGCCGATCTTGCAGACGGACATCTCCGCAGAAAAAGTTTCGTTATGGAGTGAATCGCTGGGCGTGGCCCGCCCTCTGCGAGCGTTGTGGGTGAATAATGCCAGCTCGCTCACACTGGATGGAGGGAGCTTTAGCGTGCTGGACAGCAACACGTTTGCGGGTGAGGGCCTCGTCGAGGCGATCAAACCCGGTGAACGAAGACTGCTCTCCTACGCAACGGACCTGGGGCTGCTGGTGGATGCAAAACAGGACGGCGGCCGGGATCGCGTCACACGCGTGCGGATTTATCGCGGCACGTTGACCACCACGAGCGAGGAACGCGAAAAGAAAACGTATATTGTGCGAAATGAAGATACGACTCCGAGGGCACTGGTGATCGAGCATCCGGCGCGGCCGGAATGGAAACTTGCCGAAGACGGCGCGAAGCCGGAGGAGAAGGCTTCGGGGCTGTATCGCTTTCGCTTAAACGTAGAACCGAAAAAGACGGAAAGGCTGGTGGTGAACGAGGGGAAACCGCTTTATACCCATTATGCTTTGAACGCCGTGACGGATGATGAGATCGAACTTTTTCTGCGGCAGAAGTCCATTAATCCTGAAATCGAGAAGGCGCTGCGGGCGATTGTCGCACAGAAGAGTGTCGTTGCAGATTTCGATGCGAAGATCAAAGCGCAGCAAAAATCAATCGATCAGATTTTCAGCGACCAGGGGCGGCTGCGTGAAAACATGAAAGCGCTAAAAGGAAGCACGGAAGAGAAAACGCTGCTGCAACGCTACACTAAGCAACTCGATGAGGAAGAGACACAGCTCGATGCGCTACGAAAAAAGAAGCAAGAGACAGAAACTGAGCAACAGCTGGCAAATGCGGTGCTCCAGAAAATGATCCAGGGATTGCAACTGGATGCGGTCTTGTGAGGAACCTCTTGGGCTCCAGACCGGTCAGATGTATTCCGGTCAGATGTATTTCAGAGCGTGGAAACCGGCGAAGCCGGCGCGGGTGAGGGCGGCAAGTTCGCGAAAGAGGACGGGATCGATCTCGGTGAAATTGAAACAGGACTTGCCCTGCATGCGCTTCTTCAGTTCCGGCGAGATGCGCTTTTGCAAGGCCGGATTCATGTAAACAGGCATGAGGTAGTAGCTCACGTAGTTTTTGCCCAGGCGGACGGCGCCGAAGAGGACCGGCTTTCCTTTGTAACAGGGCAGGACCGTTTCGAGATAGTAGAATTCCGGCTTGTAGCGGACGACGCTGAGACGTTTTTCATAGGGGGTCAGGATTTTCTTCAGCGCGGCGAAGACAGCGGGAAAATCCTTTGCGGACTTTGCGGGTGCCGTCTTTTTTCGCGAGGAAGTTGTTTTTTTCTTCTTCAAGAAAATCCCTTGGAGCGGCCTGTCTAAACGTAAGCAAGTATAAGGGTCAGCTTCAGCGCTGAAAAGAGGCGAGCTCCTGCTGAGGTCAAGCGACCGGCGGCGCACGCATCGCCATTGTC
>Ga0137409_10000163_pt1 | contig 16828 bp, 10 predicted proteins | sample CZODoug1_16funga_FD_122059 | JGI IMG/M metagenome (GOLD analysis project Ga0137409, IMG submission 122059) | Vadose zone soil fungal communities from Angelo Coast Range Reserve, California, USA - CZODoug1_16fungal (Hybrid Assembly) | ecosystem: Environmental > Terrestrial > Soil > Vadose zone... | reverse complement strand
CAGCCGCATCATCACCAATCCAGATGCGGACATCGCCGAGGATGGAGTGGTTTCGACGACGGGTACCTATCACGGGACCGCCCCGACGTCGCCGGCGGCGGGATGGGTCATGCAACTGGCCGCCTTCAAAGCCGCCGCTGCGGCCCCCGCCGGTGTCATCGTAACTCCTCGTGCGGTTGCTCTGACCACCGGGAAAGCGCAACTATTCACGGCAAACAACGGAAGCGTAACCTGGTCCGTGAACGGTATCGCGGGAGGATCACCGTCCGTGGGAACAATCACCGCGGGAGGACTTTACACCGCGCCGACTGCAGTCGGCTCCTACACTATTCAAGCCACCACTACCGGCACCCCTGCACAGGTCGGCTCCGCGACGGCTTACCTCACAAATTACGGAGGTACCTTCACCTGGCACAACGATGTCGCCCACACGGGACAGAATCTAAGCGAAACCGTGCTGGCGCCCGCGAATATCAATAGCACACAGTTCGGCAAACTCTTTTCGTGTGCCATTGACGGTTCTGCCTACGCGCAGCCGTTATACGTTCCCGGCTTGACGATTGGCGGCGCCACTCACAACGTCGTGTTCGAGGCCACCGAAAACGATAGTGTGTATGCCTTCGACGCCGATGGCCCGGCTTGCACGCAACTCTGGATGGCTTCCATGCTCGACCCCATCAATCACGGAGCTGCTTCCGGGGCCACGCCGGTTCCTACCGTGGACACTGGAGATACGGAAGATCTCATTCCGATCATCGGTATCACGGGAACTCCAGTTATTGATCCGGCAACGAACACGCTCTACGTTGTGTCAAAGACGAAGGAGGGCAGTGGATACTTCCAGCGCTTGCATGCCCTCAGTCTGATTGACGGAACGGAGAAATTCGGCGGTCCGGTCCCAATTTCTGGTTCGGTGCAAGGCTCGGGCGACGGCTCTTCTGGTGGCAGTGTTTCATTTTCGGCCCTGCGCGAAAATCAACGGTCGGCACTTCTGCTCCTCAACGGTAAAGTCTACATAACGTGGGCGGGTCATGGCGACACTCCTCCTTATCACGGCTGGGTGATGGCCTACGACGCTGCCACGCTGCAGCAAACGGCGGTGTTCAACGACACGCCGAATGGTGGCGATGGTGGCATCTGGCAGTCGGGAGCAGGACCAGCTGCGGATTCCAATGGCAACATCTATGTGGTATCCGGCAACGGGACATTTGACACCACGGCGAGTGTTCCGCCCCTGGCCCCGAACAACGATTTTGGCCAGAGCTTCATGAAGCTCAGTACCTCGAGCGGGCTGGCACTTGCCGACTTTTTCACCCTCTTCAATTATTCTTCGGCGAACACAAGCGATTTCGATTTCGGCTCCGGGGGACCTCTCCTTCTGCCGGACACGGTAGGCTCTGCGGCGCATCCTCATCTCGCAGTCGCCGGCGACAAACAAGGTAATCTCTATTTGGTGGATCGCGATGCGATGGGACGTTATTGTCCTGGCTGTGCTACCACCAACACGAATATCGTTCAACAGGTGAAAATCGCGACCGGCAGCTGCGTTACGTGCGGCATTTTTGAAACTCCGGCAGTATGGCAGGGCCACCTCTACATTCAGCCGGTCCGAGATGTGCTGAAGTCGTTTACCATCACCAATGGTCAGATCTCGACAGCGCCAGCCTCGCAATCCGCTCAGACATTTGGTTTTCCAGGGGCAACGCCCGTGGTTTCCGCGCAGGGTTCCGTGAACGGAATTGTTTGGGTAATGGATACAAATGGCAGTGGGACGGCCGCCGGAGGGGCAAATGCTCCCGCTGTGCTGCATGCCTACGATGCGCTGAACGTGGCAAGTGAGCTATGGAACAGTGCTCAGGCGGTGGGTGGCCGCGACACAGCTGGCAACGCCGTCAAGTTCACTGTTCCGACCGTGGCGAATGGGAGAGTCTACGTCGGCACGCAAGCAGGCGTCTACGTCTACGGTTTGTTGCCGTAGAAGCGGCGCTACTTCTGTTTACTTGGCAGCCCTCGGAATTGTTTTGGGAATTGTCCGGAGCACGAGAACCCAGTCTTTTGCACCCCCGGAGTTGGCACCCGGGATTGCAAAACTCGCCGCACCTTGGTTTGGAAACGGCCCTCCAGGCACGTTCACATAGTGGAAGTAGAGCTGGAACGCCCCTAAAGCAATGATGGCAGAGAACACGATGAAATCCGTTGCAACCAAGCGTTGGGCAGGAGTTTCGCCCTGTTGTGGGAGATTATCGTTAGTGGCTGAAAAGTGTACATCTGACGATATCAATCTTTCCCCCGGTCGCTGACCACCTGAATTATGCCTAATGCATCCCCACCTGTCGAGTCGGCTTGCCGCAGCTTGGAATTCAAACGGAAATTGGCCAGACTCGGAACCGCCCTAATCCCTCCTACCTGCTAGCCTGTGAACATTAGGTTCGAATACGTGAACGGGGGGTGAAGGAACTTCAAGGCACGTCTGTTGCATGAATTTTCCACTTTCATTCAATCGGCCTTCCTGCTAAACGATTAAATCGTTGAAACTAAAGCACTTGCAATATGGTTGGTTTGGCAACCTGACTGCTCCTATTAGCCCTGTGAGAATCGCACTATCCATCCTCGGTACTCTCCCTGAGTCAGGTAAGTTGGCTCTGCTCGGTTTGAGCCTGATCGTCGCAGCCCTCTTCCTTCGCAAACTGTTGGTTCGCTTTGAACCCAGTCTCGACGCCTCTGCGAAGGCGAGTGGACAATCGAAATAGGTCCTCTGCCAGGCACCCGATGATTTCCTAGCTTAGGACTACTATCTCTCGGCATAAGTGGGTTAAGTCTTGTTTAACTTGTCCCCAGGACCAGGGATTCGGTCCATGCATACCCGTCATGCCGCCTACGTTTCGCCACTTTCCCCGATGCTGAAATACGTGCAGTCCGGATGATGGAACACCAGCGCGCTCACGCTGGCTTCCGGATCCATCATGAAACCTTCTGTTAACTGCACGCCGATCTCTTCCGGCTTCAACAGCTCCCAGAGTCCTGCCTGATCCTCAAGATTCGGGCACGCTGGATAGCCGAAGCTATAGCGCTTTCCGCGATAGCGCGATGTAAATCGCTGCGCCATCGTCAGTCCGGGCGGGTCAGGGAATCCCCAATCTTCGCGGATGCGCCGGTGCAACCATTCTGCGCAGGCTTCCGCCGTCTCAATCGCCAGCGCTTGCAGGCCGTGCGATTTGAAGTAGTAGCCTTCGTTCTTTGCTTTTTCCGCGCGGTCGCGAATGCCTTCGCCCGCCGTCACTACAAAGAGTGCCAGGTGATCGCGCTGGCCATTCTTCGGCGGCAAGACGTAATCGGCCAGGCACAGAAAATCGCCCTTCCGCTGCCTCCCGAATTGGAATGTATGCACCGGCGCCGCCGCTCCCGGCTGGAACAGGTGCAGAGAATTGTCCGCAGCCTCGGCTTCGAAAAATTGCCACACCGCGCGAATCTTCATGAATTCCGCGGCTTCCTTCTTTACTCTTTCCATCTCTTCGAATAGCTCGACGGCTTTGGGATCGCGCTCCGCCAATCGTTTCTCGAAGTCACCACGAAAACCCATGTGCCGCCCGAAAAGCATGAACGGGTTGATGTAGCCCCACACTTCCCGCAAATCCGGGACCAGCCGTACTTTGCGATCCAGGGTTTGCACCGCCGGAATCGGCAGGTCTGCGCGCACCCGCGGCGACCTCGTCACCGCCGGGATCTCCTGCACCGTCACGGTCGTGGCTACGCCCACGCCGTTCCCGCTCGCCGTATGACTCCGCAGCACGCCCTCGCGTGTCGCCGGATCCATCAATTCGTTCATCAGCCGCAGCCCGGTCATCGCGTCTTTCGCGTAGCACACCGCTTTCCCGTAGCTTGGCGCGATCTTCGTCAGCGTGAACTTCGCCGAAAGCGCCGCCCCGCCCACCAGCATGGGGATTTCGATCCCCGCATCTTTCAGGTCGCTCGCGGTAATCACCATCTGCTGCGCGCTCTTCACCAGCAACCCGGACAATCCAATCGCATCCGGTTTATGCTCTAGGTAAGCCTTGATCAGTTCTTCCGGCGGCACCTTAATCCCCAGGTTGACTACGTCGTAGCCATTGTTCTTCAAAATAATTTCGACCAGGTTTTTCCCGATGTCGTGGACGTCGCCCTTCACCGTTGCTAGCACGACTTTCCCGCGTTTCGCGGTGTCCGCTTTTTCCATGAACTGCTCGAGGTGGCTCACAGCGGCCTTCATGGCTTCCGCGGACTGCAACACCTCCGCCACGATCAATTCATTGGCATTGAACAACCGTCCCACTTCAGCCATGCCTGCCATCAGCGGGCCGTTCACGATATCCAGCGGCGGAGTTCCTTCCCCGCGCTTTTTTTCCAGATCGGCTATCAGGCCGTCCCGCGTTCCTTCGATGATGTAGTTCGCCAGCCGCTCGTCCAGTGGCAAGTCCGCCGCGCGGGCTTTTTCTTTCTTCTTAGCCGTCCGGAAATGTTCGGCAATCGCTGCGATGTAGTGCTGGTTGACGGCGGCGCGTTGCTCCTTGCTCTGCTTGCGCCAGTCAGCGGGAACGTCCCGCAACAGCGCGGCGTTCGAATGGTCGGCGGGCACATCCTTCGGCGGATGCGAAAACAATAGATTTTCCGCCAGCTCCCGTTCATGCGGTGGAATCGACGCAAAGCGCTCCAGTTTCTCCGTATTAACGATCGCGAGGTCCAGCCCTGCCTTCGTGCAGTAATACAGAAAAACCGAATTCACTACTTCGCGCGCGCCCGGCGGCAGACCGAAAGACACATTGGAAATGCCCAGGATCGTTCGAACGTCCGGGATGGCCTGCTTGATTAGCCGGATTCCTTCCATCGTCTCGACTGCGCCGCCGATATAATTTTCATCACCCGTCGCGCAAGGAAAAACCAGCGGATCGAAAATGATATCCTCCGGTCCTAGCCCGTATTTTTCCGTCAGCAGCTTATACGAACGCTGGGCAATCGCCAGCTTCCGCTCGCGTGTAAACGCTTGCGCCTGTAGCTTGTCCTCATCGATACAGCCCACCACCACTGCCGCGCCAAACTCATGTGCAATCGGCACCACGCGCTCGAATTTTTCTTCGCCGTCTTCCAAATTAATCGAATTGAGAATCGCCTTGCCTTGGCAATACGTAAGCGCTAGCTCGATCGCCGTCGGGTCAGTGGTATCGATCATCACCGGCGCTTTTACTTTGCGAATCAGCTTTTCGTAAAAAGGCGGAATATCTTTCTTCTCATCGCGCTCTGTGCTTTGCAGGCATACGTCCACAATATGCGCGCCGCCACGCACCTGCCGTCGTGCAATCTCGCTCGCTTCTTCCCACTTTTCTTCCGCCACCAGGTTCTTGAACAAGCGCGAGCCGATGACGTTGGTGCGTTCGCCAACAAGCAGCGGCCGCGTGCTGTCTTCCGCCTCAATCGTCTCAATTCCCGAATAGACCGCCCGGTGCGCCTCCGCGGGCCGCTGGCGTGGCTTCTTGCCTTCCGCCATTTGCGCAATCGCCTGGATATGTTTTTCTGTCGTTCCGCAGCATCCGCCGACGAAATTCAGCCAACCATGGTCTACGAATTTTTCCAGTTGCGCCGCCAGTGTCGTCGGCGTTTCCAGGTATTTGCCTTCTTCATCCGGCAACCCCGCGTTCGGGTAGCAGGAAACAAACTCCCCCGTCAGCTGGCTCAGCGTGCGGATGTGGTCGGTCATGAACTCCGGTCCTGTCGCGCAGTTCATGCCAAAAGCCAGCGGCTTCGCATGCCGCAGCGATGCCCACATCGCTTCCACGGTCTGCCCAGCCAGCATCGAGCCCATCGGCTCGATCGTGACCGATACGATGAACGGCACTTCGCTGCCGATCTCTTTCGAAAGTGTATGAATGGCCAGGAGCGCCGCTTTGATATTTCGCGTGTCTTGGCAGGTCTCGACCAACAGCAAATCCACTCCGCCTTCGACGAGTCCTTTCGCCTGCGTGTAATAAGTCTCACGCAGTTCGCTGAACGTCACGCCGCCCGTAACCGTAATCGCCTTCGTCGTAGGCCCCATGGAGCCAGCCACAAACCGCGGCTTCCCGGGCGTACTGAATTCCTCCGCTGCTTGCCGCGCCAGCTCGGCCGCGCGCTTGTTCAAGAAATGCGCGTCCGCTGCCAGCCCGTACTCCGCCAGCACAATCGACGCCCCCCCAAACGTATTCGTTTCGACAATGTCCGATCCCGCCTCAAAATATTTCCTGTGAATATCCAGAACTACATCCGGCCGCGTTCGAACCAGGTTCTCATTGCATCCTTCGAGCGCAGCTCCGCCAAAGTCCGCGGCATTCAAGTTGCGTTGCTGCAGCATCGTCCCCATCGCGCCGTCCAGCACGAGGATCCGCTGCCCCAGCAGCTCCCGCAAAGCCTTCGCCGATTCGTTCAGGTTACGCATCCGATGGAAGGTAACTTCTCCTTGCTGTATCTCCGGCCAAAATGGCTGCAACTACCAAAGAAATCTAGCGTTTCCGGACACCTCTATTTTACCCAGGTTTCCTTGTCTATACCTATCTCAACGCAGCGAACTAGTGTTTTTTTGGTGCGAACGGCAGATTAGCCACATCGAACGGCAATTTCCCGGATGCTATACTGGCTCCGGAAGCCTGAAACGATCGCTCATGACTCAACGCCTGAAAATCCTGAATATCGTCGGAGCACGCCCCAATCTCCCAAAAATTGCGCCGCTCATGCGCGAGATGCAGCGTCATCCCGAAATCGAAGCCATCCTCGTCCACACCGGACAGCACTACGACGAAAAGTTGTCCGACATTTTCTTTCGCCAGATGGGCATTCCGTCGCCCCACGTAAATCTGGAAGTCGGCTCCGGCTCCCACGCCTCGCAAACCGCCGAGATTCTGAAGCGCATCGAGCCGGTTCTCATCGAACGCAAACCCGACCTTGTTCTCGTTGTTGGCGACGTGAATTCCACCATCGCCGTTTCTCTGGCCGCCGCGAAGCTTGGCATCCGCGTAGCTCACGTCGAAGCCGGGCTCCGTAGCTTTGATCGCAGCATGCCCGAGGAAATCAATCGCATTCTGACTGATGCACTCGCCGACTATCTTTTTGTTACTGAAGAAGACGCCATAGCGCACCTTCTAAAAGAAGGCCGGCCCCGGGAAAGCATCTTCATGGTCGGCAACGTGATGATCGATTCCTTGCGCCACTTTTTGCCCATTGCCCAGCAATCCGGAATTGGCGATGAACTCGGTTTGAAAAATGGCGCGGGCTGGCATCGCTTTGGCGTACTCACTCTTCATCGGCCTTCCAATGTCGATTCCACTGAAAAGCTCAGCCAGCTCCTGGGAGCGATCGACGCGGTCGCTGCCGAGATGCCCGTCATCTTTCCGGTTCATCCCCGCACCCAGCAGCGTCTGACGCAAGGCGGCATCCAGCATCACCCTCAATTGCGGCTCATCCCGCCTGTCGGATACCTCGATTTTCTCTGTCTCTTGAGCAAAGCCAAGCTCGTCCTCACCGATTCCGGCGGCATCCAGGAAGAAACCACCGCTCTCGGCGTCCCCTGCTTGACGCTGCGCGAGAACACCGAGCGCCCCATCACCATCACGGAAGGTACCAACTTGCTTGTTGGCACTGATCCGGTCAAAATCGTCGCTGCTGCCCGTGATACCCTAGCAGGCAAGGGCAAAGCTGGCCGCATCCCCCCTATGTGGGATGGCCACGCTGCCAAGCGCGTAGTCGATATTTTGTTGAGGGAAGTACCCCGGGGAAATGCATCCTAGCAGTCAGTAACAGTTCGTGAACAGCAACACCAAAGGACTTGCCCCTTTGGCCAGTTTTCAATAATCTGTCGAACAGTGACTACGAAACGTACTTCCACGAAATTGACGGTTTGCATCCTCTCGCCGCACCCCTTGGTGCTGAGCGAGTTCGAACGCATTTTGGCCAAATCCCAGTTCAAAGTGATTATCAAGCAACTGGAATCCACGCTTGCGCCTGACCTGCGCACTCTGGAACCGCCCAAAGCTCAGGTTTACGTCATCGACGCACACGCTGCAAAGCCCGCTACCGGTGCACTCTTGGCCAATCTTCTCGAACGCTTTCCGGAATCTCGCTTAATCGTCGTCGGCGAGCAGCACAATGAAGCCAACAGTTTTTCTCTCTTGCGTCTCGGTGTGAAAGGTCTTCTTACCTACGTCGAAGCCCGCGAGCAATTGATCCGTGCTCTCCCGCTGGTGGCTACCGGAGGCTTCTGGGTTCCCCGGCAGCTTCTCTCTGGATTCGTCGATTCCATTCTCACCGGCCAGGGCCGCCGCCTGAAGACCGATTCCGTTACCAATCTCAGCCGCCGCGAGCAGGAAGTTCTCGATTCGCTTCTCGAAAATCTTTCCAATAAGGAAATCGCCAGCAAGCTCAACATCGCGGAACGCACCGTGAAGTTTCACGTTTCGAACCTGCTCAACAAATTCGGCGTGCGCCGCCGTGCCGACCTCATTCTGCTTACCTTCCAGCGCCGTCTGTCGCAAGCTTAAACTCCGCCGAATTCTCGCAGCGAAGAGGACCCGCTTTCTTGGGCCTTAGCCGCCGGTTCGGGTAACATGAATCTCACTCATTCTGGGTCTTATCCGACTCAAGGAGAACTGACAGGTGAATATTCTCGTTACCGGTGCGGCGGGTTACATCGGCAGTGTTTGCTCTGAAGTCCTCGTTTCGCGCGGCATGTCCGTCATTGCATTGGACAGCTTGATCGAAGGCCATCGCCCCGCCGTACCGCCCAGCGCCGTCTTTTGCCAGGTCGATCTTGCCAATCGCCCTGCGCTCGAAGCCGTCTTCAATCAGTACAAGATTGACGCGGTGATGCATTTCGCCGCCGAAGCCCTCGTCGCCAAATCCGTCAGCGAGCCCAGCATTTTCTACGCCACCAACGTCGCCTCCGGCGTTAATTTGCTCGATGCCGTCACCCGCCACGGCGTGAAGAAATTCATTTTCTCGTCCACTGCCGCCACTTACGGCGAGCCCCAGGTCGTTCCTATTCCCGAGGACCACCGCAAGGCGCCCATCAATCCGTACGGAAAGTCCAAGCTCACCTTCGAACAAATCCTCGCCGACTATAAGCTTTATACCGGACTGAAATATGTAACCCTCCGCTACTTCAACGCTGCCGGGGCTTCCAAAGAGCGCGGCGAGCATCATCGCGTGGAAACTCATCTCATCCCGCGCGTTCTCGATGCTGCCAGCGGTGGTATTCCCCACGTTGACGTTTTCGGCACCGACTACCCTACCCCCGACGGCACCTGTGTCCGCGACTACATCCACGTCCTCGATATCGCTGATTCCCACGTTCGCGCACTGGAGGAAATCGACAAGGTTTCAGGCGAAGCCTTCAACGTCGGAAACAGCCGCGGCTTTTCCATCCTGGAAGTCATCGATGCGGCGGAGCGAGTCACCGGACGCAAAATCCCTCGAAAACTGGGCCCACGCCGGCCCGGTGATCCCGCGGTTTTGGTTGCCAGCAAGGAAAAACTAAAGAGTGCCCTCGGCTGGGAAGCATCCCATTCCTCGCTCGAGGAAATCATTCAATCAGCGTGGGCCTGGAAAGAAAAGAATCCGCGCGGTTACGCTTCCGGGGCAGCTGCGTAGCTTCAGTCGCCTAGGCTGTAACGAATAATGCACCACAAAGCCTGGACGCCGTCCTTCCAGGTAATCTTTTTGCCTTCTTCGTATGTCCGCCCCGCGTACGTAATCGGCACTTCGTAAATCCGCCATTTGTGCTTCGCAATCTTTGCCGTGATCTCCGGCTCAAATCCAAACCGGTTCGACTTCAGCTGAATCCCGGCAAGCACTTCTTTCCGGAACACTTTGTAGCACGTCTCCATGTCCGTCAGCTTCAGGTTCGTGAAGATATCCGAAAGCAGCGTCAACATGCGGTTGGCCACGTAGTGCCAGAAGTAATGCACGCGCTGCGGCCCGCTCAGAAATCGCGAGCCGTACACCACGTCCGCTCGCCCATCGATGATCGGCTCGAGCAAGACCCCGTAATCCCGCGGATCGTATTCCAAGTCCGCGTCCTGCACTAGAACGATCTCCCCGCTCACCTGCGCAAATCCCCGCCGCAATGCCGCTCCCTTGCCTTGATTTGGCGCCTGGAACAAAAATCGCAAATCACGCAACTCGATCTGCTCGCTGCCATCCTGCGCCGGAGCGAAGGCCTCTCCATTCGCCTGCCGCGCCTGCATGTTTTCCAGAATCTGCCGCGTCCCATCCGTCGAGCAATCATCGACAAGAATTACTTCCTTGCGCACCGCGGTGTCCAGTACGCGCCGCAGGATTTCATCAATCGTCCCTTTCTCGTTGTAAACGGGAATTACGATCGAAACCTTCGGGTCGTGCAGCGCGGAGGCGCTGTATCGTTGATGGGCCATGGACGTCGAAAGATTGTAGCGGCGCAACCTCCGCCGAGTAAAGGCAACTCGCGCCCAAATCCTGCTCTTGGTTACTATCCGGCTTTTCGAGCGCCCCCGAAACCGCTATCCTTGTAGGGGCGCAGCATGCTGTGCCCTTGTCGGATCCTCACACATCGTCCAGAGGGGCATCTGCTCTTCTCTGTGCCCCCTGCGACCTCTGTGCTGAGAACACCCTGAACACAGCGCGAGAATTCTGATGCCGAGCTTCTTCATCGAACAATTCGGTTGCCGCGCCACCCAAGCCGATGGCGCCGCTATCGAGCGTCAGTTGCTCGACCGCGGCTGTACCTCTGCCACCAGTCCGGCCGCGGCCGATATCGTCGTCCTCAACACCTGCACCGTCACCGCCTCCGCCGACGCCCAGGCCCGCGACGCCATTCGAAAGCTTCACGCCGCCAACCCTTCAGTCCGCCTCATCGTCACCGGCTGCTACGCCCAGCGCGCTCCCGAAGAATTAGCCGCTCTCCCCGGCGTAGATTGGGTCGTCGGCAATTCCCACAAGCCCCAAATTTCCCAGCTAATCGATTCGTTCTCCACCGCAGGGATCTCCGCGTCCGCTGAATCCCCGAACGATTTTTTCCCCGCCGCCGCGCTTAGTGCTGACTCGATCGCTCCATATCATTCTTTTGTAGGGGCGCCCGCTGCGGCGGTCCGCCCGCTTTCCTTCGGCCGTATCCTCACAGGCAACATCTTCGACCGCACCGAGTTCCTCTCCGCCCCCGTCCTAGGCGGTGAATCCAATCACACCCGCCCCACCTTAAAAATCCAGGACGGTTGCGACTCGCGATGCTCCTACTGCGTCATCCCCTTCGTCCGCGGCAAAAGCAGCAGCCTGCCGCCGGACACGGTCATTCAAGAAATCCAGCACCTCACCCAATCGGGCTACCGCGAAATCGTCCTAAGTGGCATCAACCTCGGCACCTACGGCCGCGATCTCACTCCCCGCGTCGAATTCGAATCCCTTCTCCGCCGCATCCTCGACGAAACCGCCGTCGAGCGCCTCCGCATCAGCTCCATCGAACCGCTCGATGTCACGCAAGACCTCATCGATCTCTTCGCCGGGACCGATCGCATCGCCCAGCACTTTCACATGCCCTTGCAATCCGCCTCCGACCGCATCCTCGCCGCCATGCACCGCTGGTACCGTGCCGAACACTACGCCCGCCGCGTCGAACTCATCCACGAACGCCTCCCCCACGCCGCCATCGGCGCCGATGTCATCACCGGCTTCCCCGGCGAATCCGAAGAAGACCACGCCGCCACGCTCGCCTTCATCGAACGCCTCCCCTTCACCTATCTCCACGTTTTCTCTTTTTCCAAACGCCCCGGCACGAAAGCCGCCGCTCTCACAAACGAAGTCCCCGGCGCCACCATCAAACGCCGCGCCCGCGAACTCCGCTCCCTGGGCGAAGCCAAATCCGCAGCCTTCCGCCAATCCCAAATCGGTCGCACCCTCCGCGTCCTCACCCTCCGTCCCGACGAAGATCCCGCCTCAGCCAGCACTCCCGCTCTCTCCAGCAACTACCTGAGAGTCCGCGTAAACGGCAGTCATCCCGCCAACAACTTTCTTGATGTTTTGATTTCCAATAAAACGGGAATTGCCCTGGTGGGTAAAATTATTCTTTCCAGTTCCGCGAACAGCGCCTTCCCCGACCCCGTCGACGCATTTCTGCGCTAGTTTTTTCTTCTCTTCTCCGTACTCTCTGTGTACTCTGTGTAGAGTTCCTTGTGTTTTCTTCAACTTTCAACTTTGAACTTTCAATTCTCGAAAATCACCTGCGCTAACGCCTGACTCTCCGTATGTGTGATGCTGAGCGCCACACTCTTCACTCCGAGCTGTTGCGCAATTTTCGCCGCCTCTCCCATGATCGCCAGTGTCGGACGTCCGCTCGTCTCCCGCACCACTTCCAAGTCCACCCATTTCACTCCGCGCCGCCAGCCGGTCCCCAGCGCTTTCATCGCCGCCTCTTTCGCCGCAAACCGTCCCGCATACCGTTCATACTTATTCTTGAACCGCTCGCAGTACTCCCGCTCCCTATCCGTGTAAATGCGCCTCAGAAATGTCTCCCCATGCCTCTCAATCGCCCCCTGAATCCGCCCCACCTCCGCAATATCCACTCCCATCCCTACAATCACTTCTGCACCCTGGCTCCCGCCAACTCCGCCACCGCCGCCAGCGTCGTCTGCGCCGCATTCAACCCCAATCGAAAATCCGCGTCCGAATACGTCGTGTACAAATCCGTCGGCTGATGCCATTGCGGATCCCACCCGCTCCCAATCTGCGTTCCGCGCTCGTTCTCGCGCAAACTCAGCGATGGCGCCGCGTCCATGAACGAGCTCGAATCCGTATTCGTCATGTGGCTCCCAACGCTCGCTGGATAATCCGTCGCATACTTCTCATTCGCCCGCTCGAACGCCCACGCCAAACCTTGCGCTTCCGCCGCGAATTTCGAATTCGACTGAAACTCGATGTTGACGTCCGCCTCCGGCCGTTGCTCTTTGCTCATCGTTCCATCCGCGCGCGGCATCCCGTGATCGAAGAGCATCATGTCGTGCGTAATCATCCCCAGCCACTTCGGCTCCGGGTAGCGCCCCGACCCTGCGGGGTCCTCTTTTCCCTGCAAACCCTGCCGCTGTTCCACGTACGCGCGGCTGCCATTCAGCCCCGTCTCTTCGTTGTTCCACAAAACGAATCGTACCGAACGCTCTGTCCGCACATCCGGGCTGCTCAGCACGCGCGCCACTTCCATCACCAGCGCGGTCCCCGACCCGTCATCATTTGCCGCCTCGCCCCAGCCAATCCCATCCATGTGCCCGCCGATGATGTACATCTCTTCCGGGTGGCTTGTCCCGATCTTCGTGCAATATACTTCCTCACGCGCCCCCGGCGTCGATTCTTGCGAATCGAGTGCGCGCACCTTCGTGTCCGGCTGCGCATTCGGATCCGTATTCACTCCCGTCTTTGTACGAATTCCTCTTGGCCGTCCGCCGCCCACTGCTGTCGCCGGCTGCGACCCTTGCGCACCTGCACCGCCTGGTCGAGGAGCGTTTGGGTCCCGTGGCGGCGGAGGCTGGTAGTCATACTTGATGCGCTCCGTATTCGTGCACCCATAGCTCTTCAGTTGCGCTTCGATCCAGTCCACCGCCTTCCGGTTGCGATCCGTCCCCTGCCGCCGGTCCCCAAACTGTGTCAGTCCTTTAATCATCGCCTTGTAGCGTTCCAGCTCCAGCCGCTCCACCAGCGCCTTCACCGTCTCCGACGGCCCACCCTGGCCCTGCCCCGTCGCCTCCGTCCTCTGCGCCCCAGCTCTCGGACTGACCAACACCGCACTCGCAATAACGCACGCCACTGCAAACCCCAGTCTCCCTCGCATCCCACCACCTCCGGCGTCATCTTCCTGAATCTCCGCCTACACTGTCAATCTCATCCTCAGAACATTGCAGGTTTCTCAGCGCATGCCCTTCCAGTCACCGCGTTAATCAGGCGTCTGCATTACTCCCTAGCCAGAAGCCGAGGCACGTCATACTATCTTTCATTCAAAGGGCAGGAGGGATGATGTACAGCTGGTTGCAAGACCTTCGGTACGCTTCGCGCATGCTTCGCAAGAACGTGATGTTGACATTGGTGATTTTGGCCTCCCTGGCCATCGGGATCGGCGCCAATTCGGCCATTTTCAGCGTGGTGGATGCGCTGCTACTGCGTCCGCTGCCCTATCCACAAGCGGATCGGCTGGCGGCTGTGTGGCTGCATTCTCCGGGAATCGGTATTTTTCGCGATTGGCCATCGCCTGGCCAATATATAGATATTCAGAACGAGAACCATTCTTTCGAGCTGATGGCGCTCGCGCAGAGCCGGCCTTTCACGCTGGCAGGCCGCGAGCAGTCTGAGCGGATTGACGGATTGCGCGCGCAATCCAGCCTGCTGAAAATGCTTGGCGCAAAGCCTCAGCTTGGCCGCCTGTTGTTACCGCAGGAGGACCAACCCGGCAAGCCAGCAGTGGCCATTCTCAGCAACCAGCTCTGGGAACGGTCGTTCAATTCCGATCAGGAGATTGTAGGCAAGAGCATCACGCTCGATGGCAATCCATTTACTGTAGCAGGGGTACTGCAGCGCGGATTCATGCTCAACGCCGAAGTCATGCCATCGGAAGGACCGATGGACAAGATGGACGTCTTTCTGCCATTGCCTTTGGGAGCCGATGCCGTGCAAAAGAGGGGCGACGAAAACTATAACATCGTCGTTCGGCTGAAGCCCGGGGTTTCGGTGCAACAAGCACAGGCCGACATCAACGTGATTGCTAGCCGCATCCGCGAGAAGGACAAGCGCGACCTCAGTTTCGGCATGCACGTGGTAGGGCTACAGGAGCAGGTGGTGGGAGACGTTCGCCGAGCGCTGTTGGTTTTGCTAGGGTCGGTAGCGCTGGTGTTGCTGATCGCCTGCGCCAACGTTGCGAACCTGCTGCTAACGCGTGCGGCGGGGCGTGAGAAGGAGGTGGCCATCCGGACGGCTGTGGGGGCGGGCTGGCAGCGGCTTGCGCGGCAATTACTCACCGAAAGTATTCTGTTGGGAGTGCTCGGCGGGGCTGCCGGACTCTTCGTCGCTCAAGTAAGCCTTTACGTAGTGCGCGCCATGAATCCTGGTAATATTCCGCGGCTGGAAGACATCGCAATCAACGGAACCGTTCTCGCGTTCACCTTCGGCATTTCACTGGCGACCGGCATTCTATTCGGCGTGGCACCGGTGTGGCGCGCCATTAAGGTGGATCTGAACACCTCGCTGAAGGCTGGAGGGCGCAGTGGGCAGAGCGACGGCGGTCTACACCTGAGGCGCCACCGTTTGCGCGGCTTGCTGGTGATTTCCGAACTGGCGCTTTCGCTGATGCTGTTGATCGGAGCTGGACTTCTGATTCGCAGCTTCGCGCGATTGCAAAGCGTGCCGCCGGGGTTCACCACCGATCATGTGCTGACGATGGAGGTGGCCGCAGCGGGCCGGAAATACCAGAACGATAAAAACGATAAACCAATCATCAATTTCTACAGGGAAATCGAGAGCCGTGTTGCCCACCTGCCAGGCGTGGTCGCGGAAGGAGTGGTTTCGGCGCTGCCGCTGACGGGCGAGGTAGGTTGGGGACGCATCAGCGTGGAAGGTTACACTCCGCCCCCAGGGCAGGAGTTGCAAGTGGATATTCGCGTCGCAGGCACGGATTATTTTCGGACGATGGAAATTCCTCTGCGCAAGGGCCGCTTTTTCACCGAGGACGATAACGCGGATAAGCCGCAAGTGGTAATCATCGACGAGAAATTCGCGCAGCGCTTCTGGCCGGACAGCGATCCCAGTGGAAAACACTTGTGGTTCGACCCCAAGAAGCCGATGACGATCGTGGGCGTGGTGGGCGTAGTCAAGCAATACGGCCTGGAGACGGACGGAAAGATCGCGACCTACTTCCCCCAACAACAGCAGCCCGATCCTAGAATGTTTCTGGCGGTGCGCACGTCGTCGGAAGCAGCAGGACTATCTTCCGCGGTCGTAAGCCAAATCCATGCGGTCGATCCGGACGTGGTGGTTTACGGAATCCGCACCATGCAGGACCGCTTGCACGATTCGCTGGCGCGTCAGCGCTTTTCGAGTACCATGCTGGGCGCCTTTGCGGCATTCGCGCTGCTCCTAGCTGCCGTGGGCCTTTACGGCGTGATGTCGTACCTGGTCACGCAGAGCACTCATGATATCGGCGTACTAGTGGCGTTAGGCGCGCGGCCTAGTAACATCATCGGGCTAGTGGTGCGGCAGGGGATGGAGTTGGCAGGGATTGGAATAGTGGTGGGTCTTATCGGTGCCGTTGCGTTGACTCGCGTGATGGCCAGCCTGTTATTCGGCGTGAGCACGACAGACGCGGCAACTTTCGGGGTGGTGCCCGCACTCTTAACGGGGGTGGCTTTTGCGGCCACGGTAATTCCGGCTTGGCGGGCCACCAGCGTGGATCCGATGGTAGCGCTACGAGAGGAATAGCGTTGCAGTGGTGACTCTGGCGTTTCTCACCTCGCTTGTTGCACCAGGGTGGGCGCGCCACCAAAACACAAGAAGTAGTGGTTCGTCACTGGATTTGGCGAACGCGATTCGGAGTTTCGCGGTGCTTAGATGGGAACAAACGAAAGCCTTGTGGGAAGACGTGCGAGATCTTTACACGAACTTGAGCGTCGAGGCAGGAGTTAAAGAGAGCACCGCTCGCGTAGCGGCCCTCTCAATCCGTTAGAAGTGCCCAGCCATCATGGCGCCACATCTGTAGTTATACTTATCTTCCTATGGTCTCCCTGAAATCCCGGCCGCGGAAACGCTCAAAGCGCAAGTCGCACGACACTCG
>Ga0137409_10003419_pt1 | contig 16832 bp, 17 predicted proteins | sample CZODoug1_16funga_FD_122059 | JGI IMG/M metagenome (GOLD analysis project Ga0137409, IMG submission 122059) | Vadose zone soil fungal communities from Angelo Coast Range Reserve, California, USA - CZODoug1_16fungal (Hybrid Assembly) | ecosystem: Environmental > Terrestrial > Soil > Vadose zone... | reverse complement strand
AGGCGGCGAGGAGCGCGCGACGGAGGCGTATGCCGCATACGCCGCAGGGAGCGCGCGACGAGCCGGGCCGCGGCCGCGCCTCGCAAACGACGCAGATGCGCCGTTATCGGCGCCCGGCGTGGTCGGCGAGCACGGACGCCACGCACGCCGTGACGCGCACGCCCGTCGGCACGTGCAGGTACTCGTTCGGCCCGTGCGCGTTGCTGTCGGGACCCAGCACGCCCGTGATCATGAACTGCGCCTGCGGGTAGCGGGCGCCCAGCATCGCCATGAACGGAATCGAGCCGCCCGTGCCCTGCGACATCGCGGGCTGTCCGAAATAGTCTTCCGAGGCGCGCCGCATCGCGTCCGCGAGCCACGGCGCGGTCGCCGGCGCGTTCCAGCCGTCGCCCGGCGACTCCGCCTCGAACGTCACGCGCGCGCCGTACGGCGGCTCGGCCTCGAGCGTCTCCTTCAGCCGCTTCGCCGCGTGCGCGGCGCTGACCGTCGGCGGCAGCCGCAGCGAGAGCTTGGCGGCCGTCTGCGGGCGCAGCACGTTGCCGCCGTCGGTGGGCGACGGCAGCCCGGCCGCACCGGTGATCGAGAGCGCCGGCCGCCACGTCCCGGCCAGCAGCGCCGCCAGCGGATCGTCGTGCATGGGACGCATGCCCGGCACGAACGGAAACTCCGCGAGACGCTTGGCGAGCATGCCGGAGACGGCGCGCGCCTGCTCGATGCGCTCGCGCGGGATGTCGGCATGGAGGTCGCGGAGGAGGATCTCGCCCGTGCGCTCGTCCTCGACGCGCGAGAGCAGCGAGCGAAGGATTCGGAACGAGGAGGGGACGATGCCGCTCGCCGCGCCCGAGTGCACACCCTCCGTGAGCACCTCGACCGTGAGCACGCCGTTGACGACGCCGCGCAGCGAGGTCGTCGTCCACAGGTGCTCGTAATCGGAGCAGCCGGAGTCCAGACAGACGACGAGGCTCGGCGTGCCGATGCGCGCGGCCAGCGCGTCGACGTAGTGCGGCAGGTCATAGGACCCGGATTCCTCGCACGCCTCGATGAGCACGACGCAGCGCGCGTGCGGCACTCCCTGCGCCTGCAGCGCCTGGATCGACGTGAGCGCGGCGAAGGCCGCGTAGCCGTCGTCGGCGGCGCCGCGGCCGTAGAGCTTGTCGCCGCGCCTCACCGGATTCCATGGCCCCAGCCCTTCGCTCCAGCCGACCATCTCGGGCTGCTTGTCGCAGTGGCCGTAGAGCAGCACGGTGTCGGCGCCGCGGCCGGGCACCTCCATGACGATGACCGGCGTGCGCCCCTCGAGGCGCGCGACCTCGACGCGCAGTCCCTCGATCGCCCGCGCGCGCGACCACTGCTCGATCGTGCTCACCGCGCGGTCGAGGTGGCCGTGCGCCTTCCAGTCGGGATCGAACATCGGTGACTTCGCCGGGATCCTCACGTACTCGGTGAGCGTGGGCAGGATCTCGCCCTCCCACGTCTTCTGCACGAACGCGGTCGTCCGCGCGACGTCGAGCGTCGGCGTCACTTCGTGCCCTTCAGGGCGCCCCAGACCCGCTCGGGCTTGAGCGGCATGTCGAGGTGCTTGACGCCGAAGGTCTTGAGCGCGTCGACCACCGCGTTGACGATGGCGGGCGTGCTGCCGATGGTCGCCGCCTCGCCGATGCCCTTGGCGCCCATGGGGTTGAAGGGCGTCGGCGTCACCGTCTGGTCCGTCTTGAACGACGGCAAGTCCTCGGGGTGCGGGATGGCGTAGTCCATCAGCGAGCCGGTGACGAGCTGCCCGTCGGCGCTGTAGACGACTTCTTCGAGAAGCGCCTGCGCGATGCCCTGCGCGATGCCGCCGTGGACCTGCCCGGCCACGAGGGTGGGGCTGATGCGCACGCCGCAGTCATCGACGGAGACGAAGTCGCGGACGCTGACGCGCCCCGTCTCGCGATCGATCTCGACCACGGCCACGTGGGCGCCGAACGGGTAGACGAGCTGCGGCGGGCGGAAGAACTCCGTCGCCTCGAGCCCGTGCTCCATGCCCTCGGGCAGGCCCTCGGCGTACGCCTTCGCCGCGATGTCGGCGATGGTCAGCGCCTTGGCCGGCATGCCCTTCACGTGATAGGTCCCCTCGGTGTAGACGACGTCGGCCGCGGCGGCCTCGAGCATCGTGGCCGCGATCTTCCGCGCCTTGTCCTGCACCTTGAGGGTGGCGCCGAGAATGGCCGAGCCGCCGACGGCGAGGCTGCGCGAGCCGCCGGTGCCGTTGCCCATCGGCGTGTTCAGCGTGTCGCCGTGGCGGACGACGATCCGGTCGAACGGCACGCCGAGGTGGTCGGCGATGATCTGCGCGAACGTCGTTTCGTGGCCCTGGCCGTGCGCGGATGTCCCGGTGAACGCCTCGACGGAGCCGCCCGGCTCGACGCGCACGACGGCGCTCTCGAACGGGCCGAAGCCGCACATCTCGACGTAGCACGCCATGCCGATGCCGAGCAGCGTGCGCTCGCGCCGGCTCACCCGCGCCTGCTGATCGCCGCGCAGCTTCTCGACGCCGGCGATCTCCAGCGCCTTGGTGAGCGCGCGGTCGTACTCGCCGGAGTCGTAGCGCTGCCCCGTGGGCGTCGTGTACGGAAAGGCCGAGGGTGGGATGAAGTTCTTGCGGCGGATCTCCTCGGGCTTCTTGCCGAGCTCCTGCGCGACGACGTCGACGAGCCGCTCGAGATAGTAGGCGGCCTCGGGCCGGCCCGCGCCGCGGTACGCGGCCACCGGCGTCGAGTTCGTGAACACGCAGGTCGACTTGAGGTCGACGCTGGTGAACTTGTAGACGCCGACGCCCATCATCAGCGTGAGGTCGGGGATGAAGGTGAAGACCGGGTAGGCGCCGATGTCCGCCGTCACGTGCATGCGCACGGCCGTGATGGTGCCGTCGGCCTCCACGGCCGCCTCCAGATCGGTCACCTGCGCCCGGCCGTGGGTGGTGGCGACCATGTGCTCGATGCGCGTCTCGGTCCAGCGCAGCGGCAGCTTGTAGAGTCGGGCGCACGCGGCGAGGGTGACGTCCTCCGCGTACGTGCCGAACTTCACGCCGAAACCGCCACCGACCTCCGGCGCGATCACGCGCACGGCGGTCTGCGGCAGGCCGAGCACCGTCGCCAGGTCATTGCGCAGCACGTGCGGCGCCTGGTGGCTCGCCCACACGGTGACGCCGCCGACGAGCGGATCGGGCACCGCCAGCGTCGCGCGCGGCTCCATCGGGATGCCGGACAGGCGCTGGCTGATCATCCGCTGCTTGACGACCTTGTGGGCTTTCTTGAAGGCGGCGTCGGGATCGCCCTTCTTGATCTCGGTCGTGTGCTCGATGTTGCCCGGCGCGTCGTCGTGGATCTTGGGTGCGCTCTTGGCCATCGCGGAGGCGAGATCGCCGACCGCCGGCAGCGGGTCCCAGTCGACGACGACGTCCTGCGCGCCGTCGACGGCGGCGGCCTCGGACGTCGCGATGACCGCGGCCACCGGCTCGCCGACGTGGCGCACGCGGCCGATGGAGAGCGGGAAATGCTTGCGCCCGGCCTCGGTCTTCGCCCCGCCGCCGCCCTCGGCGCTCGGCCCCCCGAGCGGGATCTGCTGCACGTGGGCGCGCAGATCCTCGCCCGTCACCACGCGTACGACGCCGGGACGCTTGAGCGCGGCCTTTGCATCGATCTTGCGCACGCGCGCGTGCGCGTGCGGGCTCCGCACGAACGCGACATAGTGCAGTCCGGGCACCGTGACGTCGCCGACGTACGCGGAGCTGCCGGTCACGAGCCGGGGATCTTCCTTGCGCTTCACTTCCGCGCCCATCAGCCGGGGGGTTGCCGTGGCCATGTGGATCCTTTCGTGGGTGTCAGGGTCGGAGGATAACTCCTGCTACAATCTCGCGCCATGAAAACCCCGGACGACCGGCGCGCACAGTTCGAGGCGGAATGCCGCACGGCGGGCCTCACGCTCGGCGCCCGCGACGACGAGCTCCTCTACGCCATGTGGCTCGACTGGCTGCCGGAGCGCGATCGCCTGCGCGCGGCCGTGCCCGCGCCGGAGGATGAGCCATGGCGGTGAGCGTCACCGATCTCGACCTGCGCGGCGTGAGCGAGGGCATCGGCACGCGTGAGCTCTCGTCGGTCGAGGCGACGGAGGCCTACCTGCGCCGCATCGAGACGCACGACGGCGTGCTGCGCGCCTACCTCACGGTGACCGGCGACACGGCGCTCGCCCAGGCGAAGGAGGCCGACGCGGAGATCGGCCGCGGCCGGCGGCGCGGGCCACTGCACGGCGTGCCGATCGCGCTCAAGGACCTCATCGCGGTGGCCGGCGTCAAGATGACGAGCGGCTCGCAGGTGCTGGCCGATCACGTGCCGGCGCGCGACGCGTTCGTCACGCGGCGGCTGAAGGACGCGGGCGCCGTGCTCCTCGGCAAGCTCGCGATGCACGAGTGGGCGTTCGGCCGGCCCGTGACCGAGGGGCCGTTTCCCACCGGGCGCAATCCGTGGGACGTGCGGCGCGCGCCGGCGGGCTCGTCATCGGGCTCCGCCGTCGCGGCGGCGGCCGGGCTGTGCGCGGGAGCGCTCGGCTCCGACACGGGCGGCTCGATCCGCGGGCCCGCGTCGATGACCGGGCTCGTCGGCCACAAGCCGACGTACGGCCTCGTGAGCCGCAGCGGCGTGCTCGCGCTCTCGTGGTCGCTCGATCACGTCGGGCCGATGACGCGCGGCGTGTGGGACAGCGCGGTGATGCTGCAGGCGATCGCCGGCGCCGACCCCGACGACACGTCCACGCGCGGGGCCCCCACCCAGGACTACGTGCAGCACCTCGAGGACGGCGCGCGCGGGCTGAGGCTCGGACTCCTGGAGCGCTACTACGTCGACTCCCCGGGACTGAACGAGGAGGTGCGCGGGGCGGCGCTCACGGCCTTCGACGTCCTGCGCAAGGAGGGCGCGACGATCGAGGACGTGGACGCGCCGTCGCTCGACCTCGCGATGGCCGTGTGGGCGCCGATCATGTCCGAGGCGTACGAGTATCACGCGGAGACGCTCCGCAAGACGCCCGAGAAGTTCGGCGAGGGCGTGCGCACACGCCTGCTCCTGAGCGCGCTGTTCACGGCGCAGGACGTCCAGCGCGCGCAGCGGCTGCGCGCCCGGATCGGGCGCGAGGTGGACGCGCTTCTCTCGCGCGTGGACGCGCTGATCTTTCCCGGCCAGGCGGCGCCCGCGCTGCGGTTCGAGGACTTTCCGGCCACGGGGTTCGCGGCCGCGCCGATCCGCTACACGGCGCCGTGGAACCTGCTCGGCCTGCCCGCCGCCGTCGTGCCGTGCGGCTTCAGCCGCGAGGGACTGCCGGTTTCCATCCAGATCGTCGGCCGCCGGTTCGACGACGCGACCGTGCTGCGCCTGGCGCGCGCCTACGAGCGCGTCACCGACTGGCATCGCCGCCGTCCCGATCCCGCGCGCTGGAGCCTGTGATCGAAGCCTATCGCGCGATCGTCGACAAGCGCGACCAGCGCGTGTACCTGCCCACGCCGATACCACCGGACGCGCTGCGGAGGATCCTGCAGGCCGGGCGAATGACCGGCAGCAGCAAGAACCGCGAGCCCAACCGGCTGATCGTGGTGAGCGAGCGCGAGGGCGTCCGTGCGCTCGCCGCGCTGAGCGAGTGGGGCAAGTGGCTCGCTCATGCGGCGGTCGTCATCGTCATCGCCCAGGTCGAGCCGCACGAGTTCGACGCCGGCCGCTGCGCGCAGAACATGATGCTCGCGGCGTGGGCGGACGGCATCGGCTCCTGCCCCGCGCACCTGCCCGAGGCCGACGTCGCGCGGCTGCTTGGCATTCCCGACGGCGTGCACGTCAACCGCGTGATCGGCTTCGGCTACGTCGATCCCGCGCGCTCGCGGGCGCCGAAGTCGGTCGCGCGCACGCGCAAGCCGCTGGAGGAGCTCGTCCACCGCGAGCGCTGGTAGCCTCCGCCGCGTCGTCGGTCGCGGGCGTCGAACTTGCACATCGGCGACCGCGTGGAGGTGCGCCCATGATGACCATCGTCACCCGCGTCAAGCTGAAGGAAGGCTGCGAGCCGCGCTGGGACGCCGCCATGCGCGAGCGGCTCGAGGCGGCGCGCAGCCAGGCGGGCTGGGTCGCCGGCCAGGTCGCGATTCCCATCGACGCGCTCGACGAGCGCGTCATCATCGGCACGTGGCAGACGCGCGCCGACTGGGAGGCGTGGCACGCCGACCCGAAGTTCCGCGAGACGCGCACGCAGATGGAGGGGCTGGAGACGCGGCCGGCCGAGGAGTGGTGGCACGAGGTCGTGACCGACCTGCGTGCCGCGGCGTAGCGTCGAGACTCGGTGATCCGGCGCGGTGCTAGACGGCGATCCGCAGGCCGGACCGCATCTCGAACTCCTCCTGCGCCAGGAGCGAGCCGCTGGCGATGCGCGCCATCTTGCCGCAGTAGAAACAGTGGATGAACGCGGGCTCGCGCCCGACGAATGTGCTGTTGCACTTCACGCAGCGATCGATCGGCTGAGGCAGGAAGCGACGCGCCGCGCGCTCCAAGACCAGATCCGGCTCGAGCAGCGAGACGACCTTCGCGGGCCGTCGCACGAGCGCGCCGTTCGGCGCCGCGCCGTTGGCGACGTTCGCGCCCGTGCCGTTCGCGGCCGCGGAGAGGGCTTTTCGCAGCCGCTCGACCGCGCGACTCGGCTTTCGCTTCAACCCCGGGCGCTTCATGGCGGACGCATTGTACATTAACCGGCGCGAGGAGGAACCATGACACCACCAGTTGATCCCAACGAAGTCCTCATGACCGGCGAGAATTCCTTCATCCGGCTGAGCACCGATGGCGGCAAGACGCTGACGGACCGCTTCAGCCACTGGCGCGTGCTGTGGTGTCCGGACGGCGCGGGTCACGTGCTGTTCGCGCACTCCACCCTGATGGACGGGCAAGTCCGCATCTACTCGGACAATCAGGCCGTGGCACGCTGGCTGCAAAAGACGATCGAGACGCTGCTCTATCCACAGTTCGCCGACACGTCGATTCCGGTGACGGCCGCGCAGTTCTCGCGGGCGGGCGCGCCGCCCAAGCCCGCGACCGAGACGATCACCGCCGGCAACGATCGCATCGTCATGACGTGGGCGGACACGATCACGCCGTTCGTGCTCAACGCGCCGCCGGGCTTCATGAACCGCCCCATCGGCGTGTTCAGCACGTTCTTCCCCGCGAAGACGGCGCGCGTCGAGCTCAACGGCAAGACGCCGAAGGGTCAGGTGTGGGCCGAGATGCGCGGCGACCGGCAGTCGTCGAGCGCGTGCCTGGCCTGGTCGGAAACGTGGGTCAAGCCGGGGGGCTGATCGCCGCGCTGGTGTCTCTGACGGCGGCGGTCGCAGGGTCCGCGGCCGCCGTCGACTTCACGCTCACGATCCCGCACGGCGGACTCACGCGCACGGCGCTCGTGCACGTGCCCACCGGCGCCGGCGACCCGCGCCCCGTCGTGCTCAACCTGCATGGCGGCGGCGGCAACGCCGAGAGTCATCGCAGATGGACGCGCATGGACGCCGCCGCCGATCGCCGCGGCTTCGTCGCCGTCTATCCGAACGGCACGGGCCCGACGTCGGGCAGGCTTCTCGTGTGGAATGCGGGCACCTGCTGCGGCCGCGCGCCGGCCCAGGGCGTGGACGACGTGGGCTTCCTGCTGCGGACATGGCGCAGCGGCTGGCCGCCGACGCCGCGAACCGCCTCGCCGCCGTCGCGCCGATCGCGGGCGCGATGGCCGTCGCGCGGTTCGCGCCGTCACGCGCGATGCCCGTGATGCACGTTCACTCGTAGGGCGACCCCCGCGCCCTCTACGGCGGCGGCCTCGGGCCGGCGTTTCCCGGCACCAACACGCGCGTCGCGCACATGGCCGTGGAGGATTCGGTGAAACACTGGGCGGCCGCCGACGGCTGTCCCGCCGAGCCGCCGACGTCGCCGGCGCTGGTGGGCGCCGAGGGCCACACCGCGACACTCGGGCCGCCGACGAAGGTGATCGATGCGAACGAGGAGATGTGGAAGTTCTTCGAGCGCTTCGCGCGCCGCTGACGGCGGCCTGCTGATACGATCCCAGGCGTGGCCGGCGAGCCCGGAAAGACGTTCTTCGGTCTCACGCCCGATCGCGTGCTGGAAGCGGTCGAGGCCGGAGGCCTGCGCTCCACCGGCCGGTGCCTGCCGCTGCGCGCGTTCGAAAACCGCGTGTACGAGGTCGAGCTGGACGACGAGCGGCGCGTCGTCGTGAAGTTCTACCGGCCGGGACGCTGGTCACGGGCGACGATCGAGGATGAGCACGGCTTCCTGGCCGATCTCGCCGCGGCGGAGATCCCCGCGGTGGCGCCGATGGATCTGGGCACCGGCACGACGCTGAACGAGATCGACGGCATCTTCTACGCCGCCTTCCCGAAGGTCCGCGGACGGACGCTGGACGAGCTCGACGCGGAGAACCGGCGCCGGATCGGCCGCACGATCGGGCGGCTGCACGCGGTCGGCGCCGCGCGCCCTGCCACGAACCGGCCGCGGGTGGGCATCGAGCGCTCCATTCGGGAGCCGCTCGACGTGCTGCTGTCCGGCGATTTCATCCCCGGCTCGCTCGCGCCGCGCTATCGTGACGTGGCGCTCGCCATCGCCGATAAGATCGGGGCCCCGCTGGCCGCGGCGCGCGCGCAGCGCATCCACGGCGACCTGCACTGGGGCAACATCCTCTGGGCCAAAGACGGGCCGATCCTCGTGGACTTCGACGACTGCCTGATGGGGCCCCCGGTCCAGGACCTCTGGCTCCTCGCGCGGGGCGACACCGAGGAGGCGCGCAAGATGCGCGAGGACCTGCTCGAAGGCTACGAGGTGTTTCGCGAGTTCGACCGCAGCACGCTGGCGCTGTGCGAGCCGCTACGCGCCATGCGCATCGTCTACATGTCGGGATGGATTGCGCGGCGGTGGGACGACCCCTCGTTTCCGCCGGCCTTCCCGAACTTTCGCGACACGCGGTACTGGATGCAGGAGTACGAGATTCTGGTGGCGATCGCCGAAGCGCTGCGCTAGCGCGTGCCCGGACGCGCGGCGACGCAAGTAGACGGCCGCGCTCACCCCTGCCAAGCCGAGCATCAGCAACAGCGCGCTCGGCAAGACCTCCGCCGTCATGTCGGCCGTGCTGAGGGGCGACAGGACATCGGCCGGCGGCGGCACCACCGGCGCCATCGCGACGCGCGGTGTGCGAGGCGGAGTGGCTGGCGCCGGCGGCGCGGCGGCCTTCGCGACCATCGGCGTGCTCGGCCTCGCGGCCGGCGGCGTGCTCGCCTTCGCGACCGTCGGCGTGCTCGGCTTCGCGACCGCCGGGGTGCTGGCCTTGGCGACCGGCGGCGCGCTGGCGATCGCCGGCGGAGCGGCCTTCGCGACCGGCACCGACGACGGCGCGCGAGCGGCCACGCGTGGCGCCGGGCTCGGCCGTGACGCCGCCGCCTCGGCCGGCGTCGGCACGTGCGACGGCTGCGCGAACATCAGCGTGCCTTCGCCGAGCTTCGCGCGGAGCTGGGCGATCAGGGTGGCGTAGGAGCCCTGGCGCAGCACGCGCCGGAACTGCGCGCGATAGTTGTCGATCGTGCTGATGCCGTCGACGACGACGTCACGGACGAGCCAGCGGCCCCGTCGCTCGTACATCCGGTACTCGACGAGGATCTTGCGCCCATCACGGCTCTCGACCATCGTCGTCACGCGAGCCTCGTCGCCGGCCTGGGTCTCGCCGCGCCACGTCATGATCATGCCGTTGACGGGGTTGACGGTGCCGGCGAGCCGCGCGACCATGCCGCGCTCGAGGAACTCGGCGAAGAGGCGGGTGAACTCCTCTCGCTCGGCGGGAGTCCGCGCCTGCCATTCGCGGTCGAGCACGGCGGCCGCGGCGCCGCGGACGTCCGCGACGTCGGTGACGAGCCGCTTGATACGCGCGACCTTCTCCAGCGGTTTCGACTGGATGGCGGGATCGACAAGCACTCCGTTCACCGTGCCGAAGAACTCGCGGAGGCGGTCAGTCGCCGGGCCGGCAAAGACCGGCGTCGCGGCCAGCCAGAACAGGCCGGTCAGGCCGGCGGCGGCAAGCAGGAAACGAGTACGAGGCGCGCGACGCATATTTACAATATATGTTGCCGGCCGACCCACATGATATAGCCTATTAAGTCATATATTACAAATAGTTATGTGGTCTGACCGGCTCATCTGGCCGGGGCTCGTTCAGCGCCCAAAGTGGGCTGTTCCGACGGCCCCGGCAGGGGTCCGGAGGACAGAATCCCGGCGCCGTCCGATCACCCTCGCGCCCCCCGTTCGGCCCACCCGAACACGCGCGCGGCCGCGCTCGGCTCGCGGATCCGAACAGGCTGGCCGGCTTGTGCAGGTCCCCCGGCCTGGCAGCCGTACGTCGCGGTGCCAGGATTGTCCGCCCGGAAACTGCAGTCACAGACGAAGATCACGGCCGCCGCGTGTTCCACGAAAACGAGACGCGCAGCAGACGCTTTCCTGAAGCGGTCGAGGCGTCCGTGGCAGCCAACGGTGTGCTGCCAGCGAGGCGTGGGGACAGGCCCGGCCGGCTGCCCGGCGCCGGGAGCGGATGTTACGATGGAGCCTCATGAGCGACGCGGCGAAACCCAGTAACTTCATTCGCGAGATCATCGAGGAGCACATCCGCACCGGCCGCTTCGGCGGCAAGGTGGTGACGCGCTTCCCGCCCGAGCCCAACGGTTACCTGCATATCGGCCACGCCAAGGCCATCTGCATCGACTTCGGGCTGGCCCGCGACTACGGCGGCCGCTGCCACCTGCGCTTCGACGACACCAACCCCACCAAGGAGAGCCAGGAGTACGTCGAGGCGATCATGAACGACGTGCGCTGGCTGGGTTTCGACTGGGCTGAGCACCTCCATCACGCCAGCGATTACTTCGAGCAGCTCTACCGGTGGGCCGAGCAGCTCATCACGGCCGGCAAGGCCTACGTCGACGATCAGTCCGCGGACGAGCTGCGCGAAACGCGCGGGACGCTGACGGAGGGTGGTCGGCCCTCGCCGTTCAGAGACCGCTCGGTCGAGGAGAACCTCGATCTCTTCCGGCGCATGCGCGCCGGCGAGTTCCCCGACGGCAGCAAGACGCTGCGGGCGAAGATCGACATGACCAGCGGCAACATCAACCTGCGCGATCCGGTCATGTACCGGATCCGCAAGACCCCGCACCAGCGCACCGGCGATCGGTGGTCCATCTACCCGATGTACGACTGGGCCCACGGCCAGTCCGACTCCATCGAGGGCGTGACGCACTCGATCTGCACGCTCGAGTACGAGGACCATCGGCCGCTCTACGACTGGTACCTCGACGCCCTCGGCATCTTCCATCCGCAGCAGATCGAGTTCGCGCGCCTCAACCTGTCGCACAGCGTGATGTCGAAGCGGAAGCTGCTCCAGCTCGTGGAGGGCGGCCTGGTGAGCGGCTGGGACGATCCGCGCATGCCGACGCTGGCCGGCCTGCGCCGTCGCGGCTATACGCCTGAGAGCATCCGCGACTTCTGCGAGCGCATCGGCGTGGCCAAGGCCGACAACATGATCGAGCTGGCGCTGCTCGAGCACTGCATCCGTGAAGATCTCAACCGCCGCGCCGAGCGCCGCCTGGCCGTGCTGCGCCCGCTGAAGCTCGTCATCACGAACTACCCCGAGGGCAAGGTCGAGGAGCTGCAGGCCGTCAACAACCCCGAGAATCCGTCCGCGGGCACCCGCAAGGTGCCGTTCAGCCGCGAGCTGTGGATCGAGCAGGACGATTTCAAGGAGGTCGCGCCCAAGAAGTATTTCCGCCTCACGCCCGGCGCGGAGGTCCGCCTGCGTTATGCCTACATCGTCAAGTGCACCGACTTCACGCTGGGCCCCGACGGCCAGGTGGCCGAGGTGCGCTGCACGTATGATCCCGCCACCGTCGGCGGCGACAGCGGCGGCCGCACCGTCAAGGGCACCATCCACTGGGTGTCCGCCGCCCACGCCGTCGAGGCGGAGGTGCGCCTGTACGAGACCCTCTTCGCCACGCCCAAGCCCGACGACGAAGAGGACTTCAAGGCCGCGCTGAACCCGAACTCGCTGAGCGTGCTGAGCGGCGCTCGCCTGGAGCCGGCGCTGGCGTCGGCGGCGCCGGGCGCGCGCTTCCAGTTCGAGCGCAACGGCTACTTCTGCGTGGACTCGCGAGACTCGGCGCCGGGGCGCCCGGTGTTCAACCGCACCGTGGGGCTGCGCGACACCTGGGCGAAGATCGAGAAGGCTGGCTAGCGTATCGGTTCTTGACGGCGCGCCCGCCGTTGTCTAGGGTGGCGGCGTGTACGCGGCGCATTTCGGGCTGACCGAGCGGCCGTTTTCCCTGGCCCCCGACCCGCGCTACCTCTTCCTCAGCGAGGGGCACCGGGAGGCGCTCGCCCACCTCGTCTATGGGCTGCAGGGCGGCGGGTTCGTCCAGCTGACGGGGGAGGTCGGGACCGGCAAGACGACCGTGTGTCGCGCGCTCCTCGACCAGCTACCGGTCGACGTCGACGTCGCGATGATCTTCACGCCCCGCCTGACGGCGGTCGAGCTGCTCTCGGCCGTGTGCGACGAGCTGCACGTGCCCTACCCGGCCGGGACGACCAGCCTCAAGGTCCTCGTCGACTCGCTCTCGCGGGCCCTGCTCGACGCCCACGCGCGCGGGCGGCGCACCGTCGTCATCATCGACGAGGCGCAGAACCTGAGCATGGAAGTGCTGGAAGAGCTGCGCCTGCTGACCAACATCGAGACCACGCGCGACAAGCTGCTGCAGGTCATCCTCATCGGGCAGCCCGAGCTGGCCGACCTGATGGAGCGTCCGGCGCTGCGTCAGCTGGCGCAGCGGATCACCGCGCGGTACCACCTGCGGCCGTTCACGTTCCGCGAGACGCAGGCGTACGTGCGCCATCGTCTCCAGATCGCGGGGCAGCGGCAGATGATCTTCACGCCCGTGGCGCTACACGTGGTCCATCGTCGCTCGGGCGGCGTGGCGCGGCTGATCAACAACATCTGCGATCGCGCCCTCCTCGGCGCCTTCGGGCGAACCAAGCGGCGCGTGACGGCCGGTACCGCGCGCCAGGCGGCCCTGGAAGTGTCGGGCTCGGCCGGCATTCGCCGGTGGCTCCAGCCGGCGGCGGCGGCCGTGCTGGTCGCGGCCGTCGTGATGACTGCCGGCGCGCTCGGCACGAGCCGCCTCGGGTACGTCACGACCTGGTGGGCGCAGCGCCTCCTGCCCTCGGGCGTCGCGCCGAGCAACGCCGCCATCGCCGTGGCGCCGGTGGCGACCGTCGTCGCGCCGCCGCGGCCCAGCCCGATGAGGCTCCTCGACGCGACGACGGCCGATCGCGAGGCCGCGCTGGCAAGTCTCTTCACGCGCTGGGGCGTCGAGTTCCAGCCGCGGCCCGGCGAGGGCTCGTGCGAGATCGCCAGGCGAGCTGGACTGCGCTGCCTCGTCCGGTCGGGAACGTGGAACCTGATCCGGCGCCTCGACGTGCCCGCGGTGCTGACGCTGACGACGCCGACGGGCGAGCGGCACTATGCGACGGTGACGGCGCTCGGCGCCGACACGGTGACGCTGGACGGCGCGCCACGCCCCGTGACGCTGCCCCTGAACGAGGTCGAGCGCTTCTGGGACGGCGCGTTCGTCGCATTGTGGCGAACGCCGGACCTCGCGGCGACGGAGCTGAAGGCCGGGGACGACCAGAGACGACGCGTCGTGGCCTTCCAGCGCGCGAACGGACTGAGAGCCGACGGCGTGCTCGGCGAGGAAACGTTGCTGCGACTGGCCACGACAGTGGCCGGCGCGCGCCCGTCGCTCTCGAAGGCGACGCCCTAGCCGTGTCCTACATCCTCGACGCGCTCAAGAAGGCCGCCGAGCAGCGCAGCGGTCCGCCGCCGGAGGTGCGCCGGCTGCTGTCGCCGGCACCGGTGACCGCGGCCTCGCCGTCGCGATACATCACGCTCGCCGTCGCCGCGGCGGGCGTCGTCGCCGCCGCCGCCGTGGTCTGGATGTGGCCCGCGGCCCATGACGTGCCGGCGCCCACGGCCACGCCGGTCGCATCAGTCACCATCCCCACCCAGAGCGAGAAGCCGCCGGTCCCGGCGCCGCAGGCGAAGTCGATCGCCGCGCCAACGCCGGCCGTCCAGCCTCGTGCGCTCGCGACCAAGCCTCGCGTCGCCGAGACGACGCCGTCGCGAACAACGCCGCTCGGCGCCACGCCCGCGCCGTCCATCGTCGCGGTGCTGCCGCCGGCAGCGCCGCCGACGACGCCGCGCACCGACGTCGCGCGGCTGAAGGTCGAGGTCATCGTGTACTCCGACCTGCGGCCCCAGCGCTGGGCGTTCATCAACGGTCGGAAATACGTCGAAGGCGACGTGATCGGTGACGGCGGCGCGCGCGTCGAGGAGATTCAGTCGACCGGGGTCGTGATCGCCGAGGACGGCCGCCGCATCACCCTCCGTCCCTGACCGGTTTCTCCCTCCGCTCGCCACGTCAAGGAGGACGTCATGATCACCCGCCTCACCCGTCGCGATTTCCTCAAGACGTCCGCCGCCGGCGGCGTCCTCAGCGCGGCCGGCGCCGCGCCCGCGTGGGCGCAGGGCACGCGGCTGCACTTTCTGCAGTGGTCGCACTTCATCCCGGCGGCCGACCAGGTCTTCGAGGAGCAGGCGAAGGAGTTCGGCAAGCAGGCCGGCGTGGAGATCGCGATCGAGCGCATCAACCAGAACGACATCCAGGCGCGCCTGACGGCGGCCATCCAGAGCGCCAGCGGCCCCGACATCGTCATCGTCGCCAACAATCACGCGCTGCTCTACGAGAACTCGCTGGTCGACGTCACCGACGTCGCGGAGGAGATCGGCCGCAAGCAGGGCGGCTGGCACGACTATGCGAAGGCCAACGGCGTCACGCCGACCGGGCGCTGGGTGGCGGTGCCGCAATTCATCATCTCGTGGGCGGTGACGTACCGCGAGGACTGGTTCAAGGAGGCCGGCTTCGAGTATCCGAAGACCTGGGACGACTTCCGCAAGGTCGGCCGGGCGATGAAGGCCAAGGGCAAGCCGTTCGGCCAGGCGTTCGGGCATTCGATCAACGATCCGAACAACTGGTGCTACCCGCTCGTGTGGATGTGGGGCGGCATGGAGGTGGCCAGGGACGGCAAGACGGTCACGCTCGACAGCAAGAACACGATCGAGGCGGTGAAGTTCAACAACGTCCTCTGGAAGGAGGTGTTCGACGAGGGCGGGCTGGCGTGGGACGACTCGACCAACAACCGTGCGTTCCTGTCGTCGGAGATCTCGCTGACCGGCAACGCGCCCTCCATCTACGTGGCGGCGCGGCAGAAGTTTCCCGACGTCTACAAGGGCACGAACCACGGCCACTTCCCACCCGGCCCCGCCGGACGCTTCTACTGGCTGCCCGCGTGGAACTCCGTGGTCATGAAGTATGGCAAGAACCAGAAGGTCGCCAAGGACTTCATCCGCTTCTACATGGACCGCGCGCGCTTCGACCGTTACTTCGAGACGATGGACACGTTCGGCATCCCGGGCACGAAGGTCTACAGCGACCATCCGCTCTGGCGCAAGGATCCCAGGACCGCGGTGTTCCCCGAGACGTTGCCGAACGCGCGGCAGGTGGGCTACGCGGGACCGGCCGGACGCAAGGCGACCGAGGGGCTGAGCAAGTACGTCATCGTCGACATGTTCGCGAAGGCCATCCAGGGCATGAGCCCCGAGGACGCCGTGAAGTGGGCGGCGGGCGAGCTGAAGAAGATCTACGCGGCGTGAGTCCTATCCGCGCCGCCGCAGGCGCCTGAGGCCGATGACGCCCATGACAGCGACGAAGAGCCACAGGAGCACGCTGCCGGCGGCGGCAGCCGTGGAGGGCGTCCGCGCGGCGGTGCCGAATGCGACCCACGTCACGAACATCGCCAGGGAGACCGCGATTCCGAGGCCGAGAAGATATTGGAGCGTGCGCACACCCCCAGGGACTTCGGCGGCGTCGAGCGCGGAGCCGCCGGCGATACCGTAGTCGACGATCACGGCGAGACCGCCGAGAGTGAAGGCGAGGCCGACGGCGAGCCCGACCCACGTCGGCGTGGCGCCCGACGCCCACCCGCCGCCGAAGACGCCGAGCGCCATCAGCGTCACGAAGAGGCCGAGGGCGCCGAACAGCAGCCCGACGACGATCGCCGCGCCCCGCACGAGCGCCTCGGGGTTGGCCATGAGCCACCGATAGCGCGCCGTCGCCGTCGGTGTCAAGAAACGCGGTGTAGACTGCGGGGCCTATGGGCGGACCGGGACGCGTGATCGAGACCACGGTCGTCGGCTCCTACCCGCAGCCCGACTGGCTCGTCGACACGTCACGCTATCGCCAGACCGTCGTGCCGCGCATCCGCATGCCCGAGCTCTGGCGCGTGCCGCCCCCCCACCTGGAGGAGGCGCAGGACGACGCCGTCCGGCTCGCCGTCGGCGACATGGAATCGGCCGGCGTGGACGTCGTGACGGACGGCGAGCAGCGGCGCGAGTCGTACTTCAACCAGTTCGCCAACGGGTTGTCGGGCATCGATCTCGAGCGCCCGGGCCAGGCGATCAACCGCCTCGGCAAGCGCCAGGCTGTGCCGCGCGTGACCGGGCCCATCCGGCGCGAGCGTCCGGTGTTCCTGCGCGACGCGCAGTTTCTCCGCGCGATCACCGCCCGGCGCATCAAGCTCGCGGTGCCCGGACCGTTCACGCTCGCGGCGCTGGCGCAGGACGAGCACTATCGCGATTCC
>Ga0137409_10003418_pt1 | contig 16839 bp, 16 predicted proteins | sample CZODoug1_16funga_FD_122059 | JGI IMG/M metagenome (GOLD analysis project Ga0137409, IMG submission 122059) | Vadose zone soil fungal communities from Angelo Coast Range Reserve, California, USA - CZODoug1_16fungal (Hybrid Assembly) | ecosystem: Environmental > Terrestrial > Soil > Vadose zone... | reverse complement strand
CACGGATGCGATCGGGAGGGTCGAGCACGCATCCGACTAGAAGAACGAGTAGTACAGCGCCGCGATCATGGTGTCCTGGGCGTGCGAGGTCGGGATCAGCCCGTGGTTCTGAAGGCTGAAGGCCCTGCGGCTCGCCTCGTCGTGGCGGTACTCGAGCCGCCCGACCAGGCCGCGCCAGATCTTGTACTCAACGGTGGCGGTGAGGCTGACCAGGTCGACGTTGTGCCCCGGGGCGACCGTCTCGCTGCTCCGGACCCCCTGGGGATCGCTGAAGTACTCGGCGCGCAGGACCGTGCGGAGGGCCTTCTTCCAGTCGTAGGCCACGTAGCCCGCGATGCCACCCCAGCGGGCATTGCTGTCGGTGCGCGTCCCCAGCGCGACCAGCGCGGGATCATTTTTCTCTCCGGCGAAGTCGAAGTTGGCCGCGAGAGTGCGCTTGTCGATGCCGGTGTAGAGGATGGTGGTGGGCTCGCCGTCCGGGGTGGCGGGACGGCCGAGCAGGTCGGCCACCGACCGCTGGGCGCGGGCGGCGTCGGGAGCCAGCAAGCGGAGCAGGAGGAGCGCGACCGAGCCACCGTGCCGTGGTCCCGGACGAGGCGTCATCCGCGGCTACTTGCCGTCGAGCGCCAGGTTGAGCGTGAGGACGTTCACGCGCGGCTCGCCGAGCAGACCCCAGAAGCGCCCCTCGGTGTGCCGCTCGACCAGAGTCCGTACCGTCTCCGGCGAGAACTTGCGCTCCCGCGCCACCCGGGTGGCCTGGTAGAGGGCGGCGGCCGGGCTGATGTGGGGATCGAGCCCGCTCCCCGAGGCGGTCACCAGATCCACCGGGACGGGAGCGGTGTTGCCGGGATCGGCCGCCCGTAGCGCTTCCACGCGCCCCTGCACCGCCTTGACGAGGTCCGGGTTCGTCGGGCTCAGGTTCGAGCCGGAGGAAGCCGCGGCGTTGTAGCCGAAGGGGCTCGTGGCCGACGGGCGGCCCCAGAAGTACTTCGGGTCGTCGAACGGCTGGCCAATGAGCGTGGAACCCAGCACCTTGCCGTCCTTCACGATCAGGCTCCCGTTGGCCTGGAACGGAAAGATCACCTGGGCGATCCCGGTGACCACGAGCGGGTAGACGACCCCGGTGATCACCGTGAAGAGGATGAGGCACATCAGAGCCGGTCGCAGATGGGCAGTCATCGCGAGACCTCCGCTCACACGAGCTTCAGGGCCACCAGGATCATGTCGATGATCTTGATGCCTGGAAAGGGAATGATGAGGCCCCCCACTCCGTAGATCCACAGGTGGCGCCGCAGCACCGCGGCGGCCCCCATCGAGCGATAGCGCACGCCCTTGAGCGCCAGCGGGATCAGCGCCACGATGACCAGTGCGTTGAAGATGACCGCGGAGAGGATGGCGCTCTCGGGAGTGGCCAGCCCCATGATGTTGAGCGCGCCGAGGGCGGGATAGGTGCTCGCGAACGCGGCCGGGATGATTGCGAAGTACTTCGCCACGTCGTTGGCGATGCTGAAGGTGGTGAGCGCTCCGCGGGTCATGAGCATCTGCTTGCCGGTCTCGACCACCTCGAGCAGCTTGGTGGGGTTGGAGTCGAGATCGATCATGTTGCCCGCTTCCTTGGCCGCCTGGGTGCCGGTGTTCATGGCCACCGCGACGTCGGCCTGTGCGAGCGCGGGCGCGTCGTTGGTGCCGTCGCCGGTCATGGCCACCAGGCGACCCTGGGCCTGCACGTCGCGGATCAGCTTCAGCTTGGCCTCCGGGGTGGCCTGGGCCAGGAAGTCGTCCACCCCCGCCTCCGCGCTGATCGCGGCGGCGGTCAGCGGGTTGTCTCCCGTGATCATGATGGTCTTGATGCCCATGCGACGGAGCTGGGCGAAGCGCTCGCGGATGCCGCCCTTGACGATGTCCTTGAGGTGGATGACGCCCAGCACCTTGCTCCCGTCGCAGACCACCAGCGGCGTCGCCCCGCCCTTGGCGATGGTGTCCACGCCCAGCCTCACCTCCTCGGGAAAGTGACCGCCGAGCTTCTTGACGTGGGCCTCGATGGCGTCGGCGGCACCCTTGCGGACCTGCCGGCCATTCAAGTTCACCCCGCTCATGCGCGTCTGGGCCGTGAAGGCGACGAAGGTGGCGCCGAGCTTCTCGATCTCCCGCTCGCGGATCTGGTACTTCTCCTTGGCCAGGACCACGATGCTGCGTCCCTCCGGGGTCTCGTCCGCGAGGGACGCCAGCTGGGCCGCGTCGGCGAGCGCGCCCTCCGTGACTCCGGCCGCCGGGATGAAGTCGGTCGCCTGGCGGTTGCCGAGGGTGATGGTGCCGGTCTTGTCGAGCAGCAGCACGTCCACGTCGCCGGCCGCCTCGACCGCGCGACCGGACATGGCGATGACGTTCTTCTGGATCATCCGATCCATGCCCGCGATGCCGATGGCGGACAGCAGGGCGCCGATGGTGGTGGGAATCAGGCACACCAGCAGGGCCACCAGCACGGTGACCGTGACCGGCGTGCCCTGGCCCGCGGCCCCGACGCTGTAGAGCGAGTAGGGCAGCAGGGTGGCGGTGGCGAGCAGGAACACGATGGTCAGCGCGGCCAGCAGGATGTCCAGCGCGATCTCGTTCGGGGTCTTCTGGCGCTTCGCGCCCTCGACCAGCGCGATCATCCGGTCCAGGAAGGCCTCGCCGGGATTGGCGGTGACCTCGACCACGATCCAGTCTGACAGCACCTGGGTCCCGCCGGTGACCGAGCTGCGGTCTCCGCCGGCCTCGCGGATCACCGGCGCGCTCTCTCCGGTGATCGCCGCCTCGTTCACCGAGGCGATGCCCTCCACGATCGTCCCGTCGGCGGGGATGAAGTCGCCCGCCTCCACCAGCACCCGATCGCCCTTGCGGAGCGCGGACGCGGCCACCGCGTCGAAGTCCCGCTCGCCCGATCGCGTGAGGCGCTTGGCCTGAAGGTCGCGGCGCGCGTTGCGCAGCGAGGCGGCCTGCGCCTTGCCCCGCCCTTCGGCCATGGCCTCGGCAAAATTGGCGAAGAGCACCGTGAACCAGAGCCACACCGACACCCAGAAGATGAACCAGGGGGGCGCCTCTCCCTTGCCGACCAGCGCCTGGACCCACAATAGGCTCGTCAGGATGGAGCCCACGTAGACCACGAACATCACCGGATTGCGGACCTGCCGCTGGAACGTCAGCTTCCGGAAGGAGTCGACGATCGCCTGCTTGACGATCGCGGTCTCGAAGAGCGAGCGTGCCCGTACCGCCGTGGTGGCCATGTCAGAGACCCCCTACTTCGCCGCGATCAAGGTGAGGTGCTCGACGATCGGCCCGAGGGCCAGAGCCGGCACGAAGGTCAGCGCGCCGACCAGGATCACCACTCCCACCAGGAGCCCCACGAACAGCGGGGTGGCGGTGGGCAGGGTGCCGGGGCCCGCCGGCACCGTCTTCTTCCGGGCCAGCGATCCTGCGATGGCCAGGACCGGGATCGCCAGCCAGTAGCGGCCGAAGAGCATGCAGAGGCCCAGCGCGGTGTTGTAGAACGGGGTGTTCGCGGAGAGCCCGGCGAACGCACTGCCGTTGTTGTTGGAGGCCGAGGAGAAGGCGTAGAGGATCTCGCTGAAGCCGTGGATGCCCGGATTGGCGATCCCGGCCTTTCCCGCCACCGTGACGACCCCGACCGCGGTCCCGACCAGGACGAGCGTCGGCGTGATGAGGATGACCAGCGAGGCCATCTTCATCTCGTAGACCTCGATCTTCTTGCCCAGGTACTCGGGCGTGCGGCCCACCATCAGGCCAGCCACGAAGACCGCGACGATCGCGAACATGATCATGCCGTAGAGGCCGGAGCCCACCCCGCCATACACGACCTCGCCGAGCTGCATCAGCCACATCGGCACCAGCCCTCCGATCGGCGTATAGGAGTCGTGCATCGAGTTGACCGAGCCGTTCGAGGCCGAGGTGGTGGCGGTGGCCCAGATCGCGGAGCTGGCGATGCCGAAGCGGGTCTCCTTGCCCTCCATGTTGCCGCCCGACTGGAGTGCACTCGCGGTGTGATCCACGCCCTGCTTCACGAAGACCGCTCCGTTCTGCTCGGCCAGGTAGCACGTCCCGAGCAGCACCACGAAGATCGCGGTCATCGCGGCCAGCACCGTCCACCCCTGGCGGGTATCGCCGACCATGGCGCCGAACGTGTAGCAGAGGGCCGCCGAGATCAGGAGGATCGACAGCACCTCCAAGAAGTTCGCCAGCGGGGTCGGGTTCTCGAGGGGATGGGCGGAGTTGGCGTTGAAGAAGCCGCCGCCGTTGGTGCCGAGCTGCTTGATGGCGATCTGGGAGGCGGCCGGGCCCACCGCGATCACCTGCTCGGTGAGCTTGGACTTCTTGGCCGTGGGCTGTCCCTTCGCGTCGAGGATGGGCTTGCCGTCCTTGTCGGTCACCGGCTCGTCGTATTCGCTCGTCTGGAGTACCGTCGCCTTGGGATAGGCGCTGAAGGTCTGGACCACGCCCTGGGAGACGAGAGCCAGCGCGAGGATCACCGACAGCGGCAGCAGGATGTAGAGCGTGGCCCGGGTGAGGTCGACCCAGAAGTTGCCGATGGTCTCGACCGAGCGGCGTGCGAAGCCGCGGATCAGCGCGACCATGGTCGCCATCCCGGACGCCGCGGAGACGAAGTTCTGCACCGTGAGGGCGAGCATCTGGCTCAGGTAGCTCATGGTGGACTCGCCGGCGTAGCCCTGCCAGTTCGTGTTCGTGGCAAAGCTCACCGCGGTGTTGAACGAGGAGTCGGGCGAGACGGCGGCCATGCCCTGCGGGTTCAGCGGCAGGATGCCCTGCGCCCGCTGGAGGAAATAGACCGCGAGCAGGCCCAGGAAGTTGAACGCGAGCATCGCCAGCGCGTAGGTTTTCCAGCCCATCTCCTCGGTGGGCCGGATACCGCCCGCCCGGTAGATGAGGCGCTCGAGCCAACCGAGGGCGCGGTCCAGCGCGAGCTGGCGACCCTCGAACACCCGCGCCATGTAGGCCCCGAGGGGCTTGGCGAGGACGAGCAGCACCACCACGTAGAAGGCGAGCTGGACGATCCCGTTCGTAGTCATTGAAAGAGCTCCGGCTTCAGCAGAGCCAGCACCAAGTAGACCAGCAGTCCCAGGGACACCACCGCGCCGACGACGTAGAGCAAGGGCATGGATGCCTCCTAGAGACGCTCACAGAGACGGACGAGGAGCCATGACAACCAGAAGAACGCGACCGTCACGCCGAGGTACAGAACGTCTGCCATCACCGGGTCTCCTTTCCGCCTCTTTCCCAACCAACCTTCCAACCTGAAATCCTAGCCGCGCCGTCATAAGGCGGGCCTTAAGAACAGGCCGCCCCGCATCAAGACGGCATCAAAGAAGGCATCGAGGCCCCTCCTGGGCGATCGAGAGGTGCCTCGCGCCGATGCCTCACCGATATGGATGCACGCGCCAGGCGTCCGGTTGAGCCGATCCGAGAAAATTGGCGCCGGAGCGGCGTCTCCGCTCCGGCGCCGATGAAAGCAGGAACCGGACACGCCCGGATGACCGCGCGCGTGACCGAGATGCCGAAGAGATCGCGGAGCGGGTGATTGCGAGATCGGCCGCGCTCTCGCTGTAAGCCGAGCCATCGAGCGCAACGAGCGCCGATCGAAGCATGGTCGAGCCCCCTTGCGCCAAGGTTAGACCGGTGCCCGGTCAAGGCGCTGTCAAGATTCGTCTTTACGGTTCGTTGATCCTTCGTGGCTCCGCTTTGACGTCGTCCTGATGGGCTCCGCCCCTCTACTGGGAGCCATGCTCCTCATCAGCGAGCTGATGCGGCACGAGGTCGCGGCGGTCTCCCCGGATGCGCCGGTTCGCCGGGTCGTCGAGGTCATGGTGGACACGGGAGTCGAGGAAGTGCTCGTGGTCGACGGGCGGGGCCGCGTGGTCGGGTCGGTCGGCGATGACCAGCTGGTCGCCGTCCTCCACGCGAGCCGGAGCCGGTCGTGGTGGGGCCGGCTCCGGGCGGACGACGGCGGGACGGGGCCCGAGCAGCGTCTGTCTAGCCTGGCCGCCGCGGACGTCATGCTGAGGCGGGTGTTCCCGGTGGATTCCGCCACGTCCGCGACGGCGGCGGTCCGGCTCTTCGACGAGTACGGGGTGAACGTCATGCCGGTCGTCGATCATGGGGCCCTGGTCGGCGTGGTCTTCCGCGGCGATCTCATCAGGCGACTGCTCCTCCCCTACGCGTTCGGCCGCTCGGCCAGGTCGTAGCGAGGACCCGTGCGGTGAGTTGAACCCGGCGCATGTTCCAGCGTAGGCTGGCCCCGGGCTGATCCATGACCACCGAGCGCCGACCGGATCCGGACGAGCTCCTGGCCCGCGTCAAGGAGGCGGAAACCCGCCAGGCACGGGGCAAGCTCAAGATCTTCTTCGGCGCCGCCGCCGGAGTGGGCAAGACCTATGCGATGCTCGAGGCGGCGCGCGAGCAGCGGGCGCAGGGCGTCGACGTGGTCGTGGGCTGGGTCGAGACGCACGGGCGCGTCGAGACCGAAGCGCTCCTGGGGGGCCTCGAGATCCTGCCCCGCCGCGCGATGGAATATCGCGGCACCGCCCTCAAGGAGTTCGATCTGGACGCGGCCCTGGCGCGCCGGCCCGCGCTCATGCTCGTCGACGAGCTCGCGCACAGCAACGCCCCCGGCTCGCGCCACGCCAAGCGCTGGCAGGACGTGCTCGAGCTGCTCAATGCGGGCATCAACGTCTACTCCGCGATGAACGTCCAGCACGTCGAGAGCCTGAACGACGTGGTGGCGAAGATCACCGGGGTGATCGTGCGGGAGACGGTGCCGGACTCGATCTTCGAGCACACCGACGAGCTGGAGCTGATCGACCTGTCCCCCGACGATCTCCTGCACCGGCTCCGGGACGGCAAGATCTACATCCCGGAGCAGGCCCGCGAGGCCATCGAGAACTTCTTTCGCAAGGGCAACCTGATCGCGCTGCGGGAGCTGGCGCTCCGGGTGACCGCGCAGCACGTCGACGCGGAGATGCGCCACTACATGCGCGACCACGCGATCCGGCAGACGTGGCCGGTGCGGGAGCGCCTGCTCGTGTGCATCGGGCCGAGCCCGTCCTCGATCCGCCTGGTGCGGGCGGCCAAGCGCATGGCCGAGGGCTTGGGCGCGGAGTGGATCGTGGCCTACGTGGAGACCCCCGCGCAGGTCCGCCTGTCCCAGGAGGCGCGGGACCGGGTGGCCCAGACCATGCGGCTCGCCGAGCAGCTCGGGGCCGAGATCCATACCTTGACCGGCCAGCGGATGAGCGACGAGATCCTCGCCTTCGCCCGGTCCCGCAACGTCAGCAAGATCGTGGTCGGCAAGCCGGAGCGGCCGCTCTGGAAGCGCATCGCGATGGGCTCCATCGTCGACACGATCGTGCAGGGCAGCGGCGAGATCGACGTATACGTCATCAGCGGCGACCGGGACGACTCGCGGCCGCTCCCCCCCCGGACGTGGCAAACCCAGACGAACTGGCCGCCGTATGGCTACGCGCTGGCCGTCGTGGGAATCTGCACCGGCATCGCGTGGGCGATGTTCCCGTACTTCGCGTTCTCGAACCTGATCATGGTGTACCTGCTCGGGGTCATCGTGGTGGCGACGCGGTACGGGCGCGGACCGTCGCTGCTCGCCTCGCTGATGAGCGTGGGCGCCTTCGACTTCTTCTTCGTCCCGCCCTACTACACGTTCGCGGTGTCGGACACCCAGTACTTCGTCACCTTCTCGGTCATGCTGGTCGTGGCCGTCGTCATCAGCGGCCTCGCGGCCCGGATCCGGGCCCAGGCCGAGTCCGCGCGGGAGCGCGAGGGCCGCATGGCCGCGCTCTACGCGATGAGCCGGGAGCTCGCCAGCACCCGCGGGGTGGAGGGCCTCCTCGCGGTCGCGACTCGCCACATCACCGAGCTGTTCCGTGCCCGGGTCGCGATCCTGCTCCCGGACGCGAACGGGCGGCTGGGCGAGGTCGCCGGCGGCGCCGAGTTCCCGATGGAGACGAGCGAGGTGGCGGTGAGTCAGTGGGTGTACGAGCACGCGCAAGTCGCCGGCCAGGGCACCGACACTCTGCCGGGCGCCGCCGGGCTCTACGTGCCCCTGCTGGGCTCGCGGGGCGCGGTCGGCGTGCTGGGGCTCCGGCCGACCGACCCGCGCTCGCTCCAGACGCCGGAGCAGCTCCACCAGGTCGAGACGTTCGCCAGCCAGACCGCGCTGGCCATCGAGCGCGCGCAGCTCGCGGCGGCGGCTGAGCAGGCGCAGGTGCGCGCCGAGACCGAGCGGCTGCGCAACTCGCTGCTCAGCTCTGTCTCTCACGACCTGCGGACGCCGCTGGCCTCGATCACCGGGGCGGCCAGCACGCTGCTCGAGAACGAGGCGCGCCTGGACGCCGCGACCCGGCGCGATTTGCTGGAGGCGCTCCACGAGGAGGCCGACCGGCTGAACCGGCTCGTCCAGAACCTGCTCGAGATGACCCGGCTCGAGGCGGGCGCGCTCGTGCCCCACACCGCGTGGCACTCGGTCGAGGAGGTGGTGGGAGCGGCCCTCGGTCGCTTCGGCAAGTCGCTGGCGGAGCGGCCCGTGACCACCAGGATCCCGGCCGAGCTGCCCCTCGTCCCCATGGACGACGTGCTCATCGAGCAGGTGCTGATCAACCTGATCGACAACGCGATCAAGTACACGCCGCCCGGGACGCCGATCGAGGTGAGCGCGGAGGACACCGGCGCCGCGGTGGTAGTCGAGGTTGCCGACCGGGGACCGGGACTGCGGCCGGGCGAGGAGCGCCTCATCTTCGAGAAGTTCCACCGGACGGACCCTGCCCCCTCGGTGCGGGGCGCCGGGCTCGGCCTGGCCATCTGCCAGGGGATCATCCAGGCGCACGGCGGACGGATCTGGGCGGAGAACCGCCCCGGCGGCGGGGTCGCCCTCCGTTTCGCCCTGCCCTTGAAGGACATGCCGCCCACGCCGTCCGAGTCCACCGCGCCGGCCGAGTCAGATGTCCCCTGACCTCCCGGCTCCGGCGGTCAGCCCGCCTTCCCCGGTCGTGGTGCTGATCGAGGACGAGCCACAGATTCGTCGCTTCCTGCGGGCCACCCTCGGCAGCAGCGGCTATCGTCTGTACGAGGCCACGTCCGGCGAGGACGGCCTGGTCGAGGCCGCGACCCGCCAGCCCGACGTCGTCATCCTCGACCTGGGCCTGCCTGACATCGACGGCCTGCAGGTGATCCGGCGGCTGCGGGAGTGGAGCACGGTTCCGGTCATCGTGCTCTCGGCCCGCGGGCAGGAGGGCGACAAGGTGGCCGCGCTGGACGCGGGGGCCGACGACTACGTGAGCAAGCCGTTCGCGGTGGGCGAGCTCCTGGCGCGGCTGCGAGTGGCCCTGCGCCATGCCGCCGTCGGGGATTCGGGCGAGCCCACGTTCACGGTAGCCGGACTCCGGGTCGATCAGATCAAGCGACAGGTCCAGATCGACGGCAAGGACGTCCACCTGACCCCCATCGAGTACCGGCTGCTCACCACCCTGGTCCGCCACGCCGGTCGGGTCCTGAGTCAGCGACAGCTATTAAAGGAAGTGTGGGGCCCGGCTCACACCGAGCAGGCCCACTACCTCCGGGTCTACATGGGCACGCTCCGTCGCAAGCTCGAGCGCGATCCGGCCCGCCCCCGCTACCTCCTCACCGAGCCCGGCGTCGGGTATCGGCTCGCCGCCGAATAACTTGACACGGGGCATCACACTGTCATAGTGTCTTAGTGTGCTAGGACACTAAGCAGCCCGGTCCAGTACCCCAGGACGAACTGTCCTAGGGACACTCAGAGAGGAGGCAGTGTGATGAACCCGCAGATGGAAGAGCAGGTGGCCAGGCAGCGGCTGGACGAGGCCCGGGCCGAGGCGGCCCGCTGGGCCCTCCTCCGCCAGCTTCGGCCGGCGCGGCACCCGGTGCGCGTGGCGCTCGGCTTCGCCCTGATCAAGGTCGGCCACTGGGTGGCCGGGCGGGCCCCCCGACGGGCGGGCCAGCCGCGACGAGCCACGGCCTAGGGAGGAGCCAGCACGTGGCGCGGGAATCCTCGCAGATCGCCCCGCCGTCGGGGCTCCGGGTGAACCGGAAGAGCGCGGTTCCCGTCCACGTGCAGCTCCAGACCCAGGTCCGCCACCTCATCGACACCGGCGCGCTCAAGCCGGGCATGCAGATGCCCACCGTGCGCCAGCTGGCCGGCTTCCTCCGCATCAACCGCAACACGGTGGCCCGCGCCCTGGCCGACCTCTCCCAGGACGGCTATCTCGAGAGCCATCAGGGCCGTGGCACGTTCGTGGCCGATCGCCCCCCGATGCGCGAGGGACGCGCGGCCCGCAGTCTCGAGCGCCTCGTGCGGGAGGCGCTGGAGCGCGCGCGCCGGCTCGGGTTCACCCACGAGGAGCTCGCCGCCACCATCGCGGCCAGCGCGCCGCCGGCGCGCGGCGCCCGCCGGGCCCGGGTCCGCGTGCTCCTGGTGGAGTGCAACCACGCAGAGCTCTCCCGCTACCGCGAGCAGCTCGAGGAGGAGCTGTCGCTCACGGTGGATCGCCTGCTGGTCGAAGATCTCGCGGCCCGGATGCGCGAGCCCGGCTTCTTCAAGGACTACCGGGTCGTGATCACGACCTTCTTCCACATCCACGAGGTCAAGCAGGCGCTGCCGCTCGACGGTCCGCCCGCGGTGGCCCTGCTCTCGGAGTCGAACATCTCGTCCCTGCTGCGCCTGACCGAGCTGCCCGAGGGCACCAGCGTCGGGCTCGTCTGCAACACCCTGCGCGGCAGCCAGAACATCCTGAGCTCGGTGCAGTCGGCCGGGCTCTCGCACGTGGTGCCGATCCTGGCCTCGACCGACGATCCCTGGTCCATCGACCGGATGCTCGAGAAGACGCGCATCGTGGTGTGCTCCGAACAGGCCGCGGACCAGATCCGCGAGCGCTTCCCGCACGACGTCGAGGTGATCTTCGCCTATCGGCGACTCGACAACGGCGGCATCGAGATGCTCCGGGACCTGATGGCCCAGGTCGAGGGGGAGCGGGCGTGACCGCGGCCGACGCGATGACGCCGGGCCCGCTCACCGTGACCCCGCGCACGAGCGTGGCCGCGGCCCTCCGCCTCATCCGCGACAACGGGATCGCCCACCTGCCGGTGGTGGACCGCGGGCGCATCGTGGGCGTGGTGCGCCAGGAGCGGCTGCTGGCCCTGACGCCCTCCGAGGCGACCACCCTGTCGCGCCACGAGCTGCTCGACACGCTGGCGCTCCTCACCGTCGAGCGCGCGGTGGAGCCGGCCCTCACCCTGGCCGCGCGCACCCCGCTCGCGGAGGCCGCGCGGCACCTGCTCGAGCGCGGCGCCCACGAGGCCCTGGTGGTCGAGGAGGATCGCCTGGTCGGCATCCTCACCCACTCCGATCTTCTGCGGGCTCTGATCGCGAAGCCGGAGGCCGTGGCATAGGCACCGGCCCGGCGGTCTGCGTCTTCGACCTCGACCACACCCTGGTCGACTCGCCGCTCGATCTCAAGGCGGTGGGGCGCGAGATGGAAGCCTTCCTGCGGGCCCGCAACGTCGCGGTGCCCGAGCGCGAGCTACGCTGGTCGGGGGCCGAGCTCTTCGACCTGGTCCGGCGCGAGGCGCTCCACCTGGAGGACGAGTTGCTCGCGATCCCGGTGGCCCACGAGCGGCGGGCCATGGCCCAGGCCACCCTGATCCCGTTCGCGCGCGAAGCGGTCTCGGCCATGAAGCAGCTCGGCTTCGCCACCGCGATCTGGACCAACAACGACCGCGTGGTCGCCGACTTCGTCCTCTCCCGCTTCGACCTGCTCCCGCATCTTGATCTCGTGGTGACGCGCGACGAGGTGCGCCGGCTCAAGCCCGATCCGGACGGCCTCCGCGTGGTGCGCGAGCGCTGGCCCGACGCCTCCAGCATCGTGGTCGTCGGCGACTCCTGGGTCGACGGGCTCGCGGCGCAGGCCGCCGGCGTGCCCTTCATCGCCTATCGCCCCGACGTGGTCCAGATGGAGGAGCGCGGCGTGATCATCGCCGCGCGGATCCACTCGCTGCTCGATCTGCCCGCCGCGCTCGCCGACTAGAAACCCCTCACCCTGCCCTCTCCCCGAAGGGGAGAGGCAGAATGGGTATACTGCGCGGGTGGATCTCTTCGATTCGCCCCCGGCCGCCGCGGCCAAGGCGCCCGCGCCGCTCGCCGATCGCATGCGGCCGCGAAGCCTCGACGAGGTGGTCGGCCAGCCGCAGCTGACCGAGCCGGGCCGGCCATTGCGCCGGGCCCTCGAGCAGGGCGCGCTGCACTCGATGATCCTGTGGGGCCCGCCCGGCACCGGCAAGACCACGCTCGCGCGCCTGCTCGCCGACGTGGCGGGCGCCCGCTTCGTGCCGTTCTCCGCGGTGGTCTCGGGGGTCAAGGAGATCCGCCAGGTGATGACCGAGGCGGAGGCGGAGGGGATGCGTCTCGGGCGCCGCACCATCCTGTTCGTGGACGAGATCCACCGCTTCAACCGCGCCCAGCAGGACGCCTTCCTCCCCTACGTCGAGAAGGGCACCATCATCCTGGTCGGAGCCACCACCGAGAACCCCTCGTTCGAGGTAAACGGCGCGCTGCTGTCCCGCGCGCGGGTCTACGTGCTGCGCCCGCTCGGCGAGGCCGAGCTGGTGACCATCCTCGAGCGCGCGCTGGCGGACCCCGAGCGCGGGTTGGGCCGGCTCGGCGCCTCGGTGGAGCCGGAGGCGCTCGCGCTGATCGCGCGCCTCTCCGACGGCGACGCCCGCACCGCGCTCAACGTGCTCGAGCTCGCGGTGAGCGAGCCGGGCGCCCGCCTGACCCAGGCCGCGGTGCGCGAGGCGGCCCAGAAGAAGGCGCTGCTCTACGACAAGTCGGGCGAGCAGCACTACAACCTGATCTCGGCGCTCCACAAGTCGCTGCGCGACTCCGACCCCGACGGCGCGCTCTACTGGCTCGGCCGCATGCTGGAGGCGGGCGAGGACCCGCTCTACGTGGCGCGCCGCCTGGTCCGCTTCGCCTCCGAGGACGTGGGCAACGCGGACCCGGCCGCGCTGCGCTTGACCCTCGACGCCAAGGACGCTTACCACTTCCTCGGCACCCCCGAGGGCGAGCTGGCCCTCGCCCAGGCGACGTGCTACCTCGCGCTCGCCCCGAAATCCAACGCGGTGTACGCGGCGTGGAACGCGGTCCGCCGCGACATCGAGGAGCAGCCCGCCGAGCCGGTGCCGCTCCACCTGCGCAACGCGCCCACCGGCCTCATGGGCAACCTGGGCTACGGTCGCGGCTACCAGTACGCGCACGACGCCCCCGACGCCCAGGTGAGCCAGGAGCACCTGCCCGACGTCCTGCGGGGCCGCGTGTACTACCAGCCGACCGATCGCGGCGCCGAGAAGGAGATCGCCGCCCGCCTCGCCAAATGGCGGGCGTGGCGGGACCAGCAAAAGAGCACGTGAGAGATCGGGCTCAAGGAGTTCTCGCCCCGGAAAACCGTGGTCTGATACAACTGAACTCATGGCGAAAACGCCAGGGAAGCTGCGGGTCGGCGTGGTGTTCGGCGGCCGGTCGGGCGAGCACGAGGTCTCCCTCGCCGGCGCCGCGTCGGTGATGGCGGCCATGGACCGGAGCCGCTTCGATCTGGTGCCCATCGGCATCGCCAAGGACGGCCGCTGGCTCATGGGCGGCGACCCGCTGCGCGCGCTGGCCCAGGAGGCGGCGCGCCAGGCGCTCAGCGAGGGCGGCGCGGACGCCTCCACCAAGCACGAGCTGCTCGAGCGGGCGTCCGCCACCGACACCGGCGCCGCGCTCATGCGCATGGAGACCACCGAGGGGCTGCCTCCGGGCCTGCGCGAGCGCCTCGACGTGGTCCTGGTCCTCCTCCACGGCCCGCAGGGCGAGGACGGGACGATCCAGGGGCTACTGCAGCTGGCCGGCGTCCCCTACACCGGCGCCGGCGTGCTCGCCTCCGCGGTCGGCATGGACAAGGTCGCGATGAAGGACCTCTTCCGCGCCCACAATCTTCCGATCGTCGAGTACGCCACGGTGAGTCGGCACGACTGGGGGCGGGAGCCCGGCCCGATTGCGCGCGGTATCGGCGGCGAGATCGGCTTCCCCTGCTTCGTCAAGCCGGCCAACCTGGGCTCGAGCGTCGGCATCAGCAAGGTGAAGGCTCCCGAGGATCTCGCCGCCGCCATCGATCTGGCCGGGCGGTACGATCGGCGGATCATCGTCGAGCGCGGGATCCAGGGCCGCGAGGTGGAGGTGGCGGTGCTCGGCAACGACGAGCCCCAGGTCTCGGTGCCGGGCGAGGTCACCTTCCCGGGCGAGTGGTACGACTACGACACCAAGTACGGCGCCGGGCAGACCACGCTCAAGATCCCCGCGCCGCTGCCGCCCGAGGTGACCGAGGAGGTGCGGGCGCTCGCGCTCCGGGCCTTCCGGGCCACCGACTGCGCGGGGATGGCGCGGGTCGACTTCTTCATCGAGAGCGACCGCCGCGTGCTCGTGAACGAGATCAACACCATCCCCGGCTTCACGTCGACCAGCGCGTACCCGCGGCTCTGGGAAGCCTCCGGCATCCCCTACCCCGAGCTGATCTCCCGCCTCATTGCCCTCGCCCTCGAGCGCCGCTAGACAGCGTGCTAGTCGTCATAGCCGGCGGCGGCACCGGCGGACACACGAGCCCCGGCCTGGCCGTCGCCGCGCGGCTGCGCGAGGCCTCGGTGGACGTGCACTGGATCGGCAGCCGCGCCGGCATCGAGGCGCGCCGCGTGCCCGAGGCCGGCCTCACCTTCCATTCGATCCCGGTGGGCAAGCTGCGCCGCTACTGGGACTGGCAGAACGTGCCGGACCTGGCGGTGCGGGCGCCGGCCGGGCTCGCCCAGGCCTGGCGGCTGCTCCGGCGCCTGCGGCCGGCGCTGCTCCTGGCCACCGGCGGCTTCGTCGCGCTGCCGCCCGCCCTGGCCGCCCGCGCGCTGCGCATCCCGGTGGTCGTCCACGAGCAGACCAGCGTGCCCGGCCTCGCCAATCGCGTGGCCGGACGCTTTGCCCGTCGCATCGCGCTGACCTTCCCGCTGACCGGGAGCGAGCTGCCCACGGAGCGCACCGTCCTCACCGGCAACCCGCTCCGCCCGGAGCTGCGCGGCGGCTCGCGGGCGGCGGCGTGCCGGCGCTTCGGTCTGGAGGACGCGGGGCCGATCGTCTACGTGACCGGCGGCGCGCTGGGCTCGCACCGGCTCAACCGCGACGTCGGCGAGGCGCTCCCGCGCCTGCTCGAGCGTTGTCAGGTCATCCACCAGTGCGGCGACAACAAGACCACCGGCGACCTGGCGTGGCTCGGCGAGCGGGCCCGGGCGCTGCCCGAGGGCCTGCGGCGACGCTACGCGCTCCAGGCGTACGTGGGAGCCGAGCTGCGCGACGTCTACGCCGCTACCGCGCTCGTCATCGGGCGCAGCGGCGCCGGGACGGTCAACGAGTGCTGCCAGCTCGGCCTGCCTGCCCTCTACGTGCCGCTGCCCGGCACGAGCGGAGACGAGCAGACGGCCAACGCGCGCCTCGTGGAGGCCACGGGAGGCGCGGTGGTGTTCCCGCAGGTCTCGCTCACGCCTGGAGGCCTCGTGGAGGCCGTGGAGCGCCTCCTGCGGGATCCCGCGGCCCTCGCCGCGATGGGCGAGCGGGCCCGGAGCCTGGCGGTGCCCGACGCGGCCGATCGCATCGTCCGGCTGCTCTTCGAGGTCGTGGGCGCCAACCCGCGATGAGCGCCCGCCCATGATCGCCTGGCTCGTGCTCCTGCAGGCGTCGCTCAGCATCGCGGTGGGCGGACCGATCACGTCACCCGAGTACCTGCCGCTCCACGTCGCCCAGGCTCAGGGCTACTTCGCGGCCCAGAAGCTCGACGTGACCCTGCGGACCATGCGCTCGGAGGCGGGCGCCGCGGAGGCCCTCGGCCGCGGCCAGGTCCAGCTCGCGGCGACCTCGCTCGACGCCGCGCTCCGGCTCGGCCACACCGAGGGAATCCCGCCGCGCATCGTGTGGGCTCTCACCGGCGCGGCCCCGGTGGCCCTGCTCGTCAATCCGGCGCGGGCCGAGTCCATCCGCTCCGTCGCCGATCTGGTGGGGCAGACCGTCGCAGTGCCGGCGCCCGGCACCGCCGAGGACCAGGCGCTCGGCCTCCTGCTCGCGCGCGCGGGCGTGCCGTTCAGCCGGGTCACCCTTCGCAGCCTGGGCGAGCGCGGCGCCGCCCGGGCACTCGAAGGCGGCGCGGTGGCGGCCGCGGTGCTGGCCGAGCCCTTCGTGAGCCGGCTGGTGGCCGACGGCAAGGCGAAGATCGCGGTGGACCTCCGGACCGCCGCGGCGGCGGCCGACGCGCTCGGCGGCCCGACCGTGAACGCGGCGCTCTTCGCCCGCGCCGGCGCGCCACCGGAGGCGGCCACGCTGCGAGCGCTCGGCCTGGCCCTGCAGGCCGCCGTCGCCCGCGTGACCGGCAGCGAGCCGGCCGCGCTCGCCGAGGGACTGCCGCCCGCGGTGATCGGCTCGCCGGCGGACTTCGCGGCGCGCCTGCAGAGCGCGCGGGACCTCTTCTTGCCCGGCGGGAGGGTGAGCGTCGAGGCGCTCGAGCACAGCCTCGAGCTGGTCCGGGCCCGCGCCCCGTTTCCCATCCAGGTGAAGGTCCCGAAGCGGGTGGAGCAGCTCCTGATGGCGCCGCCGGGCGGCTAGAGGAGCCCGCGGCGGGCGAGCAGAGCGCGCGTGGTGGTGAGCGGCAGGCCCACCACGTTGGTGAAGCAGCCGTC
>Ga0137409_10003416_pt1 | contig 16839 bp, 13 predicted proteins | sample CZODoug1_16funga_FD_122059 | JGI IMG/M metagenome (GOLD analysis project Ga0137409, IMG submission 122059) | Vadose zone soil fungal communities from Angelo Coast Range Reserve, California, USA - CZODoug1_16fungal (Hybrid Assembly) | ecosystem: Environmental > Terrestrial > Soil > Vadose zone... | reverse complement strand
TTCCGCGGTCCGGGATTGAAAGAAGGCCTGCGGATACTCCGCAAGATCAAATCGGAATTGAAACTGCCGATCCTCACGGACATACATGACGTGTCACAGGCCGAGCCCGCGGCGGAAGTTTGCGACGTATTGCAGATTCCGGCGTTCCTCGCGCGGCAGACGGACCTGCTCATCGCCGCCGGCAAAACGGGCCGGGTCATCAATCTAAAAAAGGGGCAGTTTTTGTCGCCATGGGACATGGCAAACGTGGCAGAGAAAGTGGCAAGCACGGGAAATACCAAGATTATTCTGACGGAACGCGGAACCTCCTTTGGATACCAAAATCTCGTGGTGGACATGCGGTCGTTCCCGATCATGCAGCGGACCGGTTATCCGGTGGTTTACGACGTGACGCACTCCGTACAGCTTCCTGGCGGGCAAGGCAACTCAAGCGGAGGGCAGCCGCAGTTTATTGAGCCACTGGCGCGCGCAGGCGTGGCGGCGGGCGTAGATGGGATCTTTCTGGAGACGCATGACAACCCCGCAGCAGCGCGTTCGGATGGACCCAATGCTTTACCGCTCGCGGATCTCACGGCCCTGCTCCTAAAATTGAAGGGACTCAACACCGTCGTCCGCCGCTGGAGTGCGAAATGAGTCTGGACACGGCCCGGCGCGTACTCAAGATCGAAGCGCAAGCGATTCAAGACGTCCTGGCGCGTCTCGACACCAGCTTTGAAAAAGCTGTGGACCTCTTGTTCGCCTGCAAAGGCCGCGTCGTCGTCACCGGTATGGGAAAATCCGGCCTCATCGGCCGAAAAATCGCCGCAACACTTTCCAGCACGGGAACACCATCCTTCTTCCTGCACGCAGCCGAAGCTCTGCACGGCGATATGGGCATGCTCGCCCGCGGTGACGCTCTCCTGGCCGTCTCTTACGGCGGCGAGACCGAAGAGATCGTGCGCCTCCTCGAAGCCCTGAAGCGGCTGGAGATGCGTCTTGTCACGCTCACGGGCAAGATTCATTCGACGCTGGCCGAAGCGAGCGACGTAGCCCTGGATGTGAGCGTGAAGGAAGAAGCGTGTTCCATGAATCTTGCGCCGACGGCGAGCACGACGGTGGCGATGGCGGTGGGTGACGCTCTGGCCGTCTCGCTCCTCGAACGCCGCGGATTTCGACCCGATGATTTCGCCGCGCTGCACCCTGCCGGAAGCCTCGGCAAGAAATTGCTTCGCGTCGAACACTTGATGCACGCGGGCGACGCGCTCCCCCGCGTTTCGAAAGACACACCGATGCCAGACGTCTTTCATGAAATGTCGGCCAAGAAGCTGGGAATGACGACCGTCCTCGAACCCGATGGACGGCTGGCCGGAATTCTGACGGACGGCGACCTTCGGCGTCTGATGGAAAAACATCGCGGAGCCGTTCTGGAGATGCGCGCGGCGGATGGCATGACCAAGAATCCTCAGATCATTGGTCCGCATGTGCTTGCCAGCGAAGCGTTGAATTTGATGGAAAAGAAAAAAATCACTTCGATCGTCGTTGTGGATGAAGCGAACGGCGTGCTCGGCGTGGTGCATTTGCACGACTTGTGGACGTTGGAATTGATCTAGCCGGTGCCTGAACCTCGCTAGTTCCATCGAGACAAGAAATCTCAGCGGAGGGAAATCTCTTGGCACGAACACCAGGCAGTGCAACCCCTGTCGTCAAGCAGCGCGCAAGCCGCATCAAAGTCTTGTTGATGGACGTGGATGGAACGCTCACCGACGGAAGCGTCACGCTGCTCTCGCAATCGGATGGCAGCGCGCTCGAAATCAAAAATTTCGACGCCCACGACGGTCAGGGCCTGACCCTCGCCGTGACCGCGGGCCTGCATACCGGCGTGATTACCGGCCGCGGCAGCCCCGCGCTTCGCCGCCGCTGCAAGGAACTCGACATCACCTTTGTCTACGAGAAACAGGGGCACAAAATCGCTGCGTACGAAGATGTTCTGCGAAAAACCGGCGTGAAGGAATCCGAGGTCGCCTTCCTGGGGGACGACTTGCCGGATTTGATGGTGATGCGCCGGGTTGGCCTGGCTGTGGCCGTCGGAAACGCCACCGACGAAGTAAAACGCGCCGCGCACTACATCACCAAGGCCGTTGGCGGCAAAGGCGCCGCCCGCGAGCTCATCGAGCTCATCCTCAAATCCAAAGGCATCTGGGACAAGATGATTGACAAGGCCCGCGCCTGACCTCGTATGTAAATCCAAGAGCAGGAATGTTCGTGGTCGTCGATAATACTACCCGGGAGGTCATCCAGGTCTCGGAATCGCGTTAGCTTCCGAACCATTTGGTAAAATGATTCAAGATTTTGAGCAGATACCAGCGATTGCCGCTCTGATCAACAATAAGTCAACGGGCGAACCGGCCTTTACATTCCCTGAAGTGATTGACGTAATTCGACTGTGCACCGCGAACCAAATTGCAGTCTTGGGGGTGGAGATTTTCTTAGTTAAGGACAACCAATACTACGCATCAGGCTGTTCGACGTATGACCTTCAAATGAAGCGCAAATGGCCTCAGCCTCAAATCTCCGATTGGCACGAATACGTAGCAGAGAACAATGCACTTGCTAAGGAATCCGTGCGGTCGAACCCGAGAGGCGATGAGTACGTTTACGTTCTAACTACTGCATCGTGGAGAGAATTCTGCAGGGTTCAAGAAATGAGGGAAAAGTGACCTTAGCAGGACTGATGGCCCGAACGTAAGCCCTGAGAGGCCTTTGGGTGGCCCCACACCCCGGGTTTGCGTATGGGGCTTTTGACTTCTTCTCGATCGCGTTCCGCTCCGACCATTTCGACATTTCCCCCCCACGTTTCTCCATGCACTGCTTTCTTGTGCCTTTACTTTCCCGTTACACCTGTACTTCCGGCCGGGATGCAATCGCGACGCAATGTGGTCGAATGATGCTGGGAACCGGTGAGGGCCGCCGGCAACGGCAACAGAAGTCCTTTCCACGCGCCGTTGATCCCGAGGACAAGTGAACAAACTCCTTCTTGGCGTTTCGCTCGTGCTGTCGGGTATCTCCCTCGGTATCCTCAACTACGCTCTCAAACCGGCTCCCGACGAGAAGCTCCTCCAGGAATACGCTCAAAGTATGTCGAACAGCACGGAATGGAAGGGCCGAATTGCGCCCGATTTCGAGCTCAAGACCACCCGCGGCGAGCGCTTTCAACTCTCCGAAATCGTCGGCAAGAAAATCATTGTGCTCAATTTTTTCGCCACCTGGTGCGGTCCTTGCCGCGAGGAGATGCCGGAGTTGAATTCGTACTTCAACGAACACAAGTCTGAGCCCTTTTTGCTGCTGGGCATTGACGCCGAGGAAAAACAAGATCGCGTGGACGCATTTCTCCACGATCTCAAAATAGATTTCCCCGCGGGCGTGGATGCCGGACCGATCCAAAAGCAATATGGCGTCAGCGCGTTCCCGACCACTGTTCTGATCGGCATCGACGGCAAAGTTCAGTTTTACGAGGCAGGCGCGCTTGCCAATGCGCAAGTCGCCTTCGATAACTTACTGCAGCAGAATCGCCAGCTCCTGCAATCCGGCCGGGCCATCTCTCCCGAGGATTATCGTCTCCAGGCTCAGAAGCAGCCCTCGCTTCCGGTGCGCCAGACGGTGCAAAAGAGCTCGGACGAAGAAGAATTCAAATTCGACGAGCGCGGAAAGCGCATCGTTGCCCGCATGGACTGCCCCTGTGGCTGCGATAAGAAAGTCCAGCCCTGCACCTGCAGCACCTCTAAAAATATCAAGAAGGCCTTGGCCAACGAAGATTTCAAGGACATCCCGGATGACGAGATCATGAAGTCGCTCAACAAACGCTTTTGCTCGGGGGCAATGTGATCGTCGCTGAAGATCTTCACATGCATTTCCGGCGCGGCCTTCTCCGCAAGCAGGTGCACGCGCTCAACGGCCTTAGCCTGGAGGTGCGTGACGGTGATTTCTTCGCTCTTGTGGGACAAAACGGGGCGGGTAAGTCCACCGCCATGTATTGCTTCCTGGGCTTATTGAAACCGACTTCTGGGAAAGTCCAGGTCATGGGCAAGACCCCCGGCCTTGGTTCTCCTCACTACGAAGGCGTAGCGTACTTGCCGGAGGAGCCCCACTATCATCTCTACCTGACTGTCGAGGAGGCCACGCGCTACTACTCTTCGCTGTATGGGAAGCGCGTGCCGGATAAAACCATCAACGACATCCTCGAGCGCTTGGGTTTGGCACAGTTCAAATCTCTTAGTCTTGCCAAGTGCTCGAAAGGCATGAAACAGAAGGTTGGCATTGCCCAATGCCTCATCCACGAAACGCGGTTGTTATTCCTCGACGAACCGACGCGCGGGCTCGACCCCCTCGCCGTCCGGGAGTTTCGTGAAACCCTGCGTGAGATTCACCAGCGCGGAGTAACCATTGTGATGAACTCACATGTGCTGTCGGAAATCGAGATGCTGGCCAACCGCGTCGCAATTATCGCAAACGGCAAGGTCGTCGTTCAGGATGAGTTGCGCAATCTATTGACTCTCGATCGTGAACTGTACAACGTCACCTTCGAAGCCAATGGGGTCATCCCGGATTATCTCACCTCCGTTGAACGTCTGGGCAACGTCGTGAAAGCGAGCATTCCAAAGGAAAGATTCTACGACTTTATGGACTTTACGCGAATCTCAGCTTTGCCCGTGCACGACTGTTCCCTGAAGAAAATCTCCTTGGAAGACTCCTTCTTTAAGATCATCAAAGGTGGGGAATCGCAGGTTTGAACGTCGCGGTGCAGCAGGGACCTCTGAAGTTGCACCACGGTCCAGTGAGGTGAGGAACCTTGGAGGAACGATGGCGGAATTGCTGAGGGCAAACGTTCTAGCGAATTTTGCGTATTATCGGCGTAGTCGGTTGCTAATCGCATTTGCACTCGTTTTCCTACTCTTGACCGGTTTGACCTCCCTACCCACCTTTTTTGTCAAATCTGGCATCCAAAACTTCAACTCGTTGCAAGAAATCTATTCCACCATGAACGGATTCCTGCTGTTCTTTGCCGCGGGCCTGGGCCTCTTTGTCGTTTCCTCGCACCTGCGTAATCGAAGTCTCAAGATGGTCTTTACGAAGCCCTGCTCCCCGGCCGTATGGCTGCTGTCTGCGTTCGTATCGGCGGTGGCTGTTTCGCTCCTCCTTAACCTTGTCGTCCTGGCCAGTGCGGTGACCTTGTCCTACATCTGGCATCTGCCCGTGCGCGCCGGTTTGCTCTTCATCTCCATGGACACCTTCGTGGCCTCTGTCGGCCTCATTGCCTACCTGATGCTCCTGGCCACGCTTGCACACCCAGCGATCGCAGTAACTTTTGCTCTGATCTTTAACGCCGACCTTTTCTACGAAGCTCAAATGTGGGCCCAGTCTGTCATCCGCTCGGGCAATTCGAGTCTGGCCCTGCGCCTCCTGGGACGGCTCTTTCACTATCTTTATCTTCTCCTCCCCATGGTGCATGTCTTCGGCAAAAAGACCGAAAACATTTATAGCAGCTTGCGCGTCCTGCACGGCGAGTGGCGATACCCTCTTTTCTCCCTGGGCTACGCGCTGGCGTTGGCGGCTTTCTGCTACTTCTTAGCCCTATTCGCCTTGCAGAGGAAAAATCACATCTAGGATTGCGAAGCGGATTGATTCGACGGGCTCGCGAATAATCGCACCTAGTCGTTGCCGGTTCGAATCTAGCCCGAGAGTCAATTCATTAGAGCTTCCGGGCTTGGAACTTGTCATCGATCCCCGTATGCACAGGGTAGACCCGGATTCTGCATTGCAACCAGAATCTTCTTCATATCGGGCGGTGACGCGAAACACAAAGTTCGATACGAGTCATAGGTCGGGCCGTGGAAGTCATCGCAATCAGTGGAATCGCCAAACTCGATTTCGGCCGAGAGACGGGCCATCCAGAAACAATCCATTTGACTTCGTCAGATGCGCTTCTCGTTGAAACCAAACATCTAGCTCCCCGAAGTCCGGTTCGAGGATATGTCAGGTTGCTTGACTACGCGTCTGGTGACAGACGGGGTGGTTTGGCGTTACGCTTCTTTGTATCCAGCGAACCGAGGCAAGCCTAGGATTGCAATGCGACCTTCGTGCCCATTTGCAGTCGAAGACAGTTTGTTAGGACCGGCGCATTTGCCGGAGCCGCGCTCGCAGTGGCCAAGAAGGTTGTCGCTTGACAGCAATCCAAGAACAAAGTATCTGGCATAGATCGCAAGAAAAAGCGTCAAATCGAACGTATAGGCAGCGAGAAGGCATGGACCGCCGCGGGGTTTCCAGAAGAGGCACGCTGAAATACTTGGGCTTGCTGGCCGCCAGTGCCGCAGGCCGCCAATTTTGGCTTCGCGGCTTCCGTCACCCGCCGTCCATGTAGATGGGCGGAACGGCTTGGTGACGATGCAAGGAGTCTTTGCCGCTCGGTGGGAATCAGGGCCCTGCACGCGGCAAAGGAAAATGTGGATGATCAACTCAAGGAGGGTAAGCCGGCTCGTTTTCCTACTGGCCCTCTCATCAACAGTCTCCGCGCAAGGATGGCGATTCTATGGCGGAGATGCGGGGGGAACGCGATCCTCGCCGCTCAGACAGATTAATCGCCAGAACGTCGGAAGCTTGAAAAGGGCGTGGACGTATCACATGGGAGAGGCAGACCGCTTGGGCAATGGCACAGACCGGCATCGCGTTGCGCCGTTTGAATCCACACCGCTGGTGATTGACGACACGCTCTATTTGTCCACGCCTTCCAATCGCGTGATCGCGCTCAATGCGGAAAGCGGTAAAGAGATATGGCAGTTTGATCCGCAAGCCGTAAGCGCGGGACCGCGGCAGTTCTTCCAGCACCGTGGGGTCGCCTACTGGCAGAGCAAGCCAGGAGATGACCGACGAATTCTGTACGGCACTTTCGACGGGCGCTTGATCGCGCTGGACGCGAGGACCGGCAAACCATGCCGTGATTTTGGAAAAGACGGAACGGTCGATCTGCGTGTAGGAATTGAGGACGCCTTTCCTGGTATGGAATATTCGGTGACGTCGCCTCCGGCCATCTATCAGGATCTGGTCATTACGGGAGCCGCTGTTCCGGAATATCCTCCCAAAGGACCCAGTGGTGTGGTGCGCGCTTTCGACATCCGCTCGGGAAAGCTCGCCTGGACCTTTCACACAATTCCTCAACCGGGAGAGGTCGGACACGAGAGTTGGCAGGGAGATGCGTGGAAGAATCGCACCGGCGCGAATGTCTGGTCACTCATGAGTGTGGACGCCGAACGCGGCTTAGTTTTTCTCCCGGTGGGCTCAGCTTCTTACGATTTCTACGGCGCAGACCGCAAGGGCTTGGATCTGTTCAGCAACTGCCTGGTAGCGCTTGAGGCTGCCAGCGGCAAGCTCGTCTGGTACTACCAAATGGTGCATCACGATATTTGGGATTACGATATGCCCTCGCAGCCCGTGCTGATCACGGTGCGGCGGAATGGCCAAGAGATTCCTGCGATCGCGCAGGTCACGAAGATGGGGTTCGTATTTATTCTCGACCGTCTCACGGGAAAGCCGTTGTTTCCAGTAGAGGAGCGCTCAGTTCCCCGGAGCGACGTGCCTGGCGAAGCTGCTTGGCCGACGCAGCCCTTTCCGGTGAAGCCTCCAGCTTTGGTCCGACAGTCTTTCAGCGAAACCGACATCAGCACGGTGACACCGGACTCCCATCGCTATTGCGCCGAGCTGTTTCACTCGCTCGAAAATCATGGGATGTATACACCTTACGGCCGCGAGATGACATTGGTGGTCCCTGGCACATTGGGTGGAGGGAACTGGTCCGGGGCTTCCTTTGATCCTGCGTCCGGCTATCTGTTTGTCAATGCAAATGAGTTGGGAGCCATTGGAGCGATGGAGCCGCAGACCGTTGACGCACCAGTGAAGTATCGGCGAGCGTCCAAAGACGGCGAGTACGCCCGCTTTTGGGACCAGAACCAGTGGCCATGCCAGAAGCCGCCTTGGGGAACGCTCAACGCCGTGGACGTGAACGAGGGAGAAATCGCCTGGAAAGTGCCACTTGGGGTCGTAGATGGGCTGAAGACGACAACTGGAACGCCTAACCTTGGAGGTTCGATCGTGACCGCCGGCGGAGTGGTATTTATTGGGGCGACGACCGACAGCCGTTTCCGAGGGTTCGATGCGAAAACCGGAGAGCAACTGTGGGCCGCCGACCTCGAAGCGAGTGCGCACGCCACTCCGATTACTTATCTCGGGAAGAAAACTGGAAAGCAATTCATTGTGATTGCCGCTGGAGGAGGCGGATATTTTCGAGGGAAAGTGTCCGACGCACTGGTGGCCTTTGCTCTTCCGGATTAGTCGAACCGAACAATCTCAATTTGAAGGACGCTTAACGCTCGAGGCGGCATTGCGGTACCGCCCGCTGGGAATGGGGAGCTCAGGAATGTTTCGATCACCGATAAGTTTCAGGCTATGCAGGCGCCGCACACGAGCGATCGTGAAAAACTGCTGCCGCGGGACCCTTCTGATCTTGGCAACCGGACACCAAGGATTTGCGCAGTCAAATCACGCAAATATCGTCGTGGTTCGGCCGAAGGAAATCCACGACGTGCTTGTCAATCCCGGAATGGGGATTACCACCTTTCAGAGGTTCAACGGGCAAGTGCCAAATCCTCCTTTGAAGTGGTCTGAAGTCGGGCCAGTCACAAAGTTGCCGCAGGCGCCCACGAAGCCGGATTTTCCGGAGACCTCCATCTCATATTGCCGCTGGTATTGGAACGTTCTTGAGTCGGAGCCGGGCAAGTTTCACTGGGAAATTGTAGATCTGGCATTGGAAGAAGCTCGAGCGCATGGACAGACTCTCGCCATTCGCCTAATGCCATACTCCAATCAGGATCCGCTTCCTGATTGGTATCGAAACTCGGGCGCACGGCGCGCCAACAAACCGACAGACAAAGACGGAGGAATCTGGCAGCCGGATTTTAGCGATGCGCTGTTTCTCAAGTACTGGGGCGAGCTTGTGGCTCAGGCCGGGAAACGCTATGACGGGAATCCGTATCTGGACAGCGTAGATATTTCATCCGTGGGCTATTGGGGGGAGGGTTGGAGTCCTTACATGCCGGCGTTTGCGTACCAAAGGGAACTTATCGATATTTGGCTCGAGGCCTTTCGGCGCACGCCTTTGCTGATGAACTTTGACGAGCAACAGGCGCTCACGTATGGCACGGAACATGGCGCGGGGTGGAGGCTGGATTGTCTGGGAGACATGCGCACAAACTCCGACAATGAATATTTCCCGGCGGAGATGCTGGAAGTTTATCCGCAGCAGGTGGTGCGTGCCGGGATTCAGGATGTTTGGCAGCGCAGTCCGGTTTCGCTGGAGACTTGCTTCACGGTTGCTGGTTGGAAAGAGAAAGGCTACGACCTTGACTATATTCTGGAGCAAGCACTGCGCTGGCACGTGAGCTCCGTGAACATAAAGTCCGCACCGATTCCGCCCGAATGGAAAACTCAATTCGAAAGCTTCCAGAAAAAGGTGGGGTACCGTTTTATTTTGCGGCGATTGGAATACCCGAAGGCGGTTAACGCCGGCTCGATGATGCCGATTCGCATGTGGTGGCTGAACGCGGGAGTCGCTCCCATTTACAGGGAATTCTCACTGGCCGTGGAGCTGCGATCCTCCAAGACCGCGACCGTCATTCGAGTCCCAGTGGACGTTCGGAAATGGCTTCCTGGAGATGCGGTATTCGACGGCACGTTGTACGTCCCTGAAAGTCTGGCGGCAGGTACTTACGATTTCCGGGTTGCGATGCTGGATCCAAGAACAGGGCAACCGGCAATTCGCTTCGCGATTGCAGGCCGGCAAGATGACGGCTGGTACGGCCTGGGGACGCTCACGGTAAAAGCACCGTGAGTTATTTCACCTTTCGGTGTGTCTGGGGGTCCACGGGCGAACTGCAAAGAGGAAGGACGATGCGCGCACGCATCTTGGCCATGCTGGCTGGAGCGATTGCCATGCCCGCGCTAGCCGCGGACGATCCACCGCCGCCGCAATCTTTCCTTGTCCGTGAACAACCCTTGCCGCCGGGGCCACGCATAACACCTTTCCTGCAATATCAAGCGGAGCAAGCGTGGCGCGAAGACGACGATCGCCGAAAAGCCTGGGACGCCATCCATGACCAGAAAGCATTGCTAAAGGCGCAACACGAATTGCGGCAAAAGCTCCTGCAAATGATCGGCGGCTTGCCGGCGGTAAAGACGGATCTGCATCCGCGCGTCACCGGCAAGATTCAGATGGATGGGTTTTCGGTTGAAAAACTGATCTTTCAAAGCTTGCCGGGCGTGTATGTCACTGCGCTCGTTTACCTGCCGGATGATCACTCCAGGAAGCATCCTGCCGTGCTGGTGCCTGCGGGTCATGCAACCGATGGAAAATTCCACTATCAGTCGCTGAGCCAAAGATTGGCGGGGCGAGGGTATGTCGTGATCTCCTGGGATCCCGTCGGGCAAGGAGAACGCAGCCAATTCTGGGATCCGACTACAGGTAAGAGCCGCTATAACCTGATCTGCGGCGAACATGCGGTGATGGGGAACCTGGCCTATCTGGCCGGAGCAAATCTTGCCCGCTGGGAAATATGGGATGGCATACGCGCGGTCGATTATCTGCTCACGCGCCCTGAAGTTGACGGCGAACGAATCAGCATCACCGGGACGAGCGGCGGCGGCTTCCAGGCTACGCTCATAGCCGCTCTCGATGAGCGCATTAAAGTGGCCGTGCCTTCGTGCTATATCAGCGCGCTGCCGATGAGGATTTCTAACCGCATTTTTGCAGACCCCGACAGCGATCCCGAGCAGGATTTGTTTGGCATGATTTCAAATGGTGTGGATCATCCCGGGTTGCTGCTGCTGATGTATCCGCGGCCCGTAATGGTGGCTGCCGCGGTGCTCGATTTTTTCCCCATTGAAGGCACGCGCAAAACCGTCCGCGAAGTGCGAAGGCTGTACGAGCGGTTCGACCACGGAGACCGAATTGCCCTGGTCGAAGGCTATCACACCCATCAATTCTCCCCGGAGAACCAAGAGGCTGCGCTCGATTTTCTCGACCATTTCAATCAGACACCGGTTCGACACGGGCTTCCTCCGGTAAAGGAACTCGCGAGTAAAGACTTGCAATGCACCCGAACGGGCCAGGTCATGCTCGATTACACCGATGCAAGATCTTTGATGTCGGTGATCCGAGAGTATTACGACGAGCACAAAACGGGACGGGGACACAGCCTCGCGAAGGAATATTACGGCGACAAATACAGCGGAGTGAAACAGTGGCACGTCAGCGAATATGCCGGTGTCCCGCCCAGAAAAGAGCAGATTAGCTGGGAAGCCATGGGGAGTTCAAAATCGGACAGCGTGACGATTGACCGCTATATGCTGCGCCACAGCAAGTTGCTTGAAATGCCGCTGCTGCATTTTCACAAGTCCTCCGCCGGCAAACGAGCACTCCTATTGTGGTTCCGCGAGAGCGGAAAAGCGACTGCGGACGACTGGCCTGAAATCAAGAAATATGTGGATGGGGGCTACGATATTGTTTCATTTGATTTCCGTGGCCTCGGGGAGACGCGTATGCCATACACGGCGGTTTCGCCGGATGACCCGGCGTTGGGTACGCTGGATTTTGATCATGCTTATGTCAATTCCATTTCGGGCGTGTTGGAAAACCATGTTTACAACTCTCTTTTGATCGGCCGGCCGTATTTTCTACAAATGATTGAGGACGCAGAAATCGCAAGTCGGTTTTCCGGTGAGAAGCTGGGTGCAAGAATGGTGGCTGTAACTGCCGCCGGCCATGCCTTCACGCTCGCGAGCGCTGTTGCGGAGACACTGCCCGGGATTAAGCTCCTGCCCCAACCAGATGGGAAAGTCTTGAAATGGTCTGAAATCGTCCAGCAGGAGCGGGAGATTTGGCCGGTGCAGTATCTACTGCCATCGGGAGCTTATATTCACTAGGCAAAATCCTTTTTCGGCGCTTGGAGCCCCACTATCATCAGCCGATTCTCGGCGCGCCTCGACTAGTTCACAAGCTTCAAGATTCCAAAGCGATTTGGCAGGTGAAAAGTTTTCCCCTCGGGAATGATGCTCCACGCAAGAAACTTACGGTGATCATCACTGCCATTTCCTGCCGCTCGAAAGAAATTCGCTCGCCAGTCCGTGCCCGGATGTATCGCGATGACATTCATCGACGAGATCGGTATGCGCACTTCGGCGGTCCAAATATGGTTCTTGGCGTCGATGCGGGTTGCGTGCTCAAAGCCTGAATTCCAAGTCGCATCATTGAATGGCTCTTTCGTCTTATCGATTTCGAGATCAATCCACTGGTTGTTGGGGGCTACCTCGAATTCATAGTAGTGATTCAGTCGCTCTGGCTGAGGGTTCAAGAAAACCTCGACAACGTCACGATCCCAAAGCTGCCATCGCTCTGCCGCCGGGTCTTCCCCCTCATAGACGTTCAGGGAATCGTAGCGAGACCAAAGGGCGAAGTAGATATGTGTTTCAGTCCAAACAGATGCCACGCGGGTCGAAACCTCCGGGTAGTGGGACTTCCCCGAGGCGTCATGGTCAAACTTCACGGAGTTGGCGCGCTTCCATACGGTCTTAGAGAGATCACCATCGGGCCGAAAATCCGCCGGAGCGCGTTTTGCCAGGAGTTGCAAATCGCTGGCATAGGATTGTTGCGGTAGAGTGGCGATCTGGCTCGGGCGCGAGAAGGGAAACAATGCAAGACCTGCACCGGCGAGAGCACCAATCAAAGGTCCCATTGTCTTTAGGACCATCAGTAAGTTCCTTGGAACGTGATCGGTTCGAACAGTTGAAGCACGACTTGCATCATCGAGATTCGCATTGGCCTTATATGGAAGTGAATCCTGGAGCTTTATCCCACTTTGACAAGCGAAAGTAAACGATATAAAAGGAAGTCAAACGAAATGTAGAATGCGTGGCGAGGCGATCGACTGAGACAGGAGGATTCATGAATGGAATAGGCCGGAGACGCTGGTTGGGAAGCTTGGGGGCGCTTTTCGCGGCAAGCAGATTGCCAACGACCTCGATAACCTCACCACCATTTGCGCCGGAGAGCGCGGGGAAGCCGCTGCAACTCGCGGACTTCCAACCGCGCAGCATGTTACACGTTCCGGAGACGAAGGTGCCCCGCTCACGTTATCCGGTCATAGACATTCATACCCATCTGTCTTTTACGGCAAAGTCAGCCAACGGAGTTGGGATAGGCGAGGCGATGAAGTATCTGGCGCCGGTGGAAGGGTTACTACCACTGATGGATCGAAAGAACATCCGTGTGATGGTCAACCTGACAGGCGGGGTCGGCAAGGGACTAGAGGAAACGATGCGAAAGTATCAGCAGCCCTATCCGGAACGGTTCATAACCTTCACAGAACCGTGGTGGGAGCGCGCGAACCAGCCGGGCTATAGCAAATTTCAGGCCGATGAGATTGTTCGAGCACAGCAGGCGGGCGCGCGCGGACTCAAAATCCTTAAGACGCTGGGACTTTACTTGCGCGAGGAAATCTCGAAGGGGCCATTGGTAAAAATTGACGATCCACGTTTCGATGCCATGTGGGAAACATGCGGATCGCTGGGCATGCCGGTTGCGATTCACGTTTCAGATCCGGAGGCTTTCTTCCTTCCGATCGATCGCTTCAATGAGCGCTTCGAGGAATTGAATAACCATCCCGATTGGTCCTTTCATGGCCGCGATTTTCCCAGCAACGCGGAACTGCTGGAGGCGCGCAACCGGGTATTGGCCCGCCACCCCAAGACCCAGTTCATTGTGCTCCACGTAGGAAATGACGCTGAGAATCTTCCTTACGTCGGCGAATGCATGGACCGCTTTTCCAATATGCATGTTGAACTCGGGGCGCGAATTGGGGAGCTAGGACGCCAGCCGCGTATGTCCAGAAAGTTTTTCGAGAAATATCAGGATCGAATTCTTTTTGGAACGGATGCCGTTCCCCATGGAACGGACACGCCTCAGCAAATTTTCAATGACGAGCTTTACGAGATTTACTACCGCTTTCTTGAGACCGAAGACGAATACTTCGACTATGCGCCCGCACCTGTGCCTCCTCAAGGGCGCTGGCGGATTTACGGTCTCGGTTTACCCGACGGAATACTCAAGAAAGTCTATTATGAAAATGCTGCCCAGCTTTTGCGATTTGAAATCTAGCGGAGCTTCAAGGGATTGACAAAGAAGATGGTTTCTGCCAGAAAAGAAAGTGAAACAACGGTAACGAAAGCAAAGGAAAGAAATAGATGGTCTTTTTGCTTCTTCGACTTGCCGTAGCCGCGCTAATGTTGGCGAGCGTCGGCGACTCCCGTCCCGGTGATTTCAAGATCATTGGGCCCGGGGGTGGTGGGGCAATGTTCCATCCAACTATCAGTCCTCACGACTCAAATACCGTCCTTGTCAGTTGCGATATGACCGGGTCCTATATCACCCATGACGCAGGCAAGTCTTGGCGCATGTTTAATTTGCGAGGTGTCGTCCGGTTCTTTGTTTTCGATCCGCAGGATCGGAAGGTGATTTATGCGCAATCTAACGGTCTGTGGCGCAGCCAAGACCAAGGCGAGACTTGGAGCCTGATTTATCCGAAACCCTCCTCCGTGAAGAGCATCAAGATGAGTTCGGATCACTCGGACGAAGATCTAATTGCAGAGCCGAATCCTCTGGGTGAGATCACCGCAATGGCCATCGATCCCTCCGATTCCAAAACATTTTATGTTGCCGCAGGCGATAGAAAAAATGCGACGGCTGCCCTCTTTGTCTCGCATGACGGGGGCCAGAATTGGAAAAGAGAGGGAGATCTACCGGGACCGGCCGACAAACTTTGGGTCTATCCTCATTCACCTACTGCTGCGCGGATGCTTCTCATTGCGGGTTCACATTTCATCGAAAAGAAAACCTCGTCCGGCATGCAGAGCCTATCCGGCCCCTCCGCAAAGACTTTCACAGATATTTCCGCGGGATTCAGGCAGGACGGCAAGCCGTTGATTTATGTCATAGGCGACGAGTCCGCTTTCGCGTCAGATGACGAAGGAACAAGTTGGCGAAAGGCTAGATTGGGGCAAGGCGGCGGAAAAACGAGAGCAATCGCTACCAGCTTGCGCAATCCAGAGACGGCCTATGTCTCCTACAGAGATCTAGAAGGGGGCGGAATCAAATGGCTAGGAGTTGCCAAGACCACGGACGCGGGACGCAACTGGCAACCGGTTTGGAAAGAGGACAGCAATCCAGCCGCTAAGCCCGCCGCAAATATTCACGACGCATGGATCACCGAACGGTTTGGATCGGATTGGGGCGAAAATCCCTTGGCGCTTGCTGTGGCGGAGCAGGATGCCAACATAGGTTACGGGACAGATTTGGGAAGAACGATGCGCACGGCGGACGGGGGTGCAAGCTGGGTTGCCGTCTATTCACGCAAGTCCAGCGCAAACGGATGGGCCAGCACCGGTCTCGATGTAACGAACGCCTACGGCTACCACTTCGATCCGTTTAATCACAATCGGCAGTTTATCTCTACAACAGATATTGGTCTTTTTCGCAGCGAAGATGGTGGGCAATCCTGGATTAGTTCCACTCGCGGTGTGCCGAAGGAGTGGATGAACACAACGTACTGGATTGAATTTGACCCCGAGGTGAAAGGGCGCGTCTGGAGCGTGAATAGTTGGACTCATGATCTACCGCGACCGAAGATGTGGAGAAGGAAGGGAATTCGGGATTATCGGGGCGGCGTATGCCGCAGCGACGACGGGGGAAAGACCTGGACAAAGTCGAATGAGGGAATAGAGGAAACTGCGGCGACGCACATCTTATTGGACCCGACGAGTCCGCCTAGTGCGCGCGTGCTTTATGTTGCCGCCTTTGGGCGCGGCGTATACAAGAGTGTGGACGGGGGCAAGAGCTGGAAGCTGAAAAACGCCGGCATTACCCAGAAAGAACCTTTTGCCTGGAGAATTGTGAGGGATACCACGGGAACACTCTACGTGCTGGTGGCACGTCGCTCCGAGGATGGGAGCATAGGAACTGCTGATGATGGCGCGATTTACAAATCCACCGATGAAGCGGAAAACTGGAGGCGGGTAACGATGCCCGAGGGAAGCAATGCCCCGAATGGCTTGGCAGTCGATCCCGGCACGCCGGGCCGGCTCTATCTCGCAGCGTGGGCGAGGGACAAAGGAGAACACGGCGAGGGTGGTGGCATCTTCTTGTCTGTGAATGCGGGAGAGACTTGGATTCGAGTGTTAGATCGCGATCGCCACGTCTACGATGTAACTATCGATCCGCGCGACGCGAAAATACTATACGCTTCCGGGTTCGAATCCTCCGCATGGAAATCAAACGACCGCGGTGAAAGCTGGACGCGAATACCTGGCTTTAACTTCAAATGGGGGCATCGCGTCATTCCCGACCCCCAAGACGCCAAAAAAGTTTACATTACAACATTTGGCGGGGGCGTTTGGCATGGCTCGGTGGATGGAGAAAATCGTCCATTGGACATCGTTACGCCTGAGCTTCAGCCTGGACGATAGGACGAGAGTGCACAAACCTCCTGGCGAGAAAGAGATATAGGGATCCTATGAACCGTGCCTCCTTGTTGACACAGGCAGACTGGCAGCGTGCGCTGTCGAGCGAGCAAGCGAGGGCGGCAGAATTATTTGGCCGGCCGGAAGCGGAGCAAAAACGGCTTGGCTACTTCCACACACTGCGGGAGATTTGCCAGCAGCCTTGGACGTGGCTGCGCACTTGCGATCGAATGATGGCTTCGCGGGAGC
>Ga0137409_10003415_pt1 | contig 16839 bp, 13 predicted proteins | sample CZODoug1_16funga_FD_122059 | JGI IMG/M metagenome (GOLD analysis project Ga0137409, IMG submission 122059) | Vadose zone soil fungal communities from Angelo Coast Range Reserve, California, USA - CZODoug1_16fungal (Hybrid Assembly) | ecosystem: Environmental > Terrestrial > Soil > Vadose zone... | reverse complement strand
CGAGGCGTTGCTTGAACTGTTCATTTGAATCTCCGTTGTAATCGTTTCTTCTTGGGAATAGCGGCCTAGCGCTGGCCGCCGGAGGCCAAAATGATCTCCCCCGTCAGCCAACCGGACTCGTCGGAGGCCAGGAACACTGCGATCGGCGCAATGTCCGAGGGCTGCCCGATGCGGCCGAGGGGTGTCATGGCAAGCAGTTGCTTCTCATAATCACTTCCGACTCCGATCACGCCGGCCGCGCGAGCGCCCTCGGTTGCCGTTGCTCCCGGGTTGATTGAGTTCACTCGAATCTGTCTCGGCCCCAACTCCTTTGCAAGCACCCGTGTGATTGCGTCGAGGGCACTCTTCGTTGCCGTGTAAATCGACAGGTTGGGCGGGGTCACTTGCGACGCCATCGAGCCGATGTTGATGATGCTGCCACCCCGAGGCCCGAAGTACTTAACGGCCTCGCGGATCATCAGGAGGGGACCGAGTACGTTCGTGTTGAACTCCCGGTGGAATTCTTCCTCGGTTATCGCCTCTAGTGGCCCGAGCTGGTAGACCGCGGCATTGTTCACGAGTACGTCTAGCGCGCCGTAGGCCGCCTTGGTCTCGACGAATAGCCGCGCCACGTCGGCTGACTTGGAAACGTCGCCAGCGACCACGATTGCCCGGCCGCCAGCGGCGGTGATCGCCCCGACCATAGCTTCCGCGCTGCCCCGGTCGGAGGCGTAATTGACTGCGACCGACGCCCCGGCCGCGGCCAACCCCTTGGCGATCCCCGCCCCGATGCCCTTAGACGCCCCGGTTACCAGAGCCACTTTGCCTGCTAATCTCGACATGGTTCGACCTCCTCTGAAGATTGTGGTTGCCCATGAGATGCTTGCACCCCTGGCAAGGTGACACAGACCAGGTGGGCCGCCTGGCCGTGGCGCCGCCACGTGCCCCCGGGCGCCACGGTCGGGCAGGGAGACGGCGGTCGGGGGCGCGCCTCGGGGTGCTCGGATAACGGTTGGCGCTGGCATGCACCACGATAGAGGCGGAGGGGAAGCCTACCTGCACGGAGCTGTCTCTGCGACCCTCCGCACGTGATTGCCGTCTCCGGGTGGTGCACACCAACGAGAACCGTGAGGGCTCCAGGCGGCACGTGGCCACTCGGTTCCGCGTCAGTCTGAGCGGTGTCCGCGACCTACTCACCCGCTCCCGCGCCCCTGGCGATGCGGCTCCCACACCCCCTGAACGTGCTTTAAACTTCCTCATCTGCCCTCCTTTCGACGGGGAGACGAGGGTCTCCAAGGCCCTTCAACCTATGAACCGCGTTACGCCCCAGGCAAAGGCGGGTGGTGCCAGGCCAGCGTGACAGACGCATGTGATAGGCCAGCGTGAAGCGTGAGTGTGCTGGAGCGTTTCAAGTACCGCACGGTCGAGGCAGCAAGGAGGACGATCCGTCTCGGATTCCTGCTGGGACGCGGACGAGGCGCCGAGGCAATGCGTCCCTCGATAGAAGGTTACGGCTTGTTCCCTCGGGGCGGTGGCAGAGAATCGCCGTGTCTCCCGGACCGTGTACCAGCGCTCGACCTCGCCCTTGTTCTGGATGATCCCGCCCGAGTCCGGCAATGCCTGTGCCAGGGATCGAGATCTGCCTATGGAGGGGTTGAGGAAGACTTCGTCACGCACCCACTCTGCAGAACCTGTGACGCATTGTGCACAGGGCGATGACCGGAACTGCTTGGCGGGCCGTCGAGGTAGGCGGATGTACCTCCTGGGTGCCTGCGGAGAAACCGGGCCAGCATCGAAAGCAATGATGATGACGACCCGTCGGCAGTTGCAAGCGTCGTCGATGAGGCGACTGTCCGAAGCGCTGACTCTCTGATCAGGCAGAACCCACGTTGCACTTCGAGCGGGTGTTGAAGAGGTCAAGCGGGCCGAAATGATGCGCGTCGCAAGGTGCAGATGGTGGCAGGAAGCGGCACGACCTGCCACCTCTCTGCCACCGGCGCTGCGCGCCGACCTCCAGCTTGGGAAGCCCACGGCGTCGTGACCGTCGGTGACACACCACCGCGCATCCCGCGGGAGCGCCGCGAGGATGCGCCCGCATCACCTCTTGTGGTCCCTGGAATTGCGAGAACCGGTCACGCAGATGGTTACTCGTCTGCCTGTCACCTATAGAGCACGGGCCTCCTCGGCGCGTAGCGAGCCCGTACCGGAACAATGGGAGTGACCGCTTGGCTTTTGGTGTGCAGCAGCTCCCGCCGGCGACGCCGGTGGTCCTGTGGGCGGGCGGCCCGTTCTTTGAGCGGGCTGTGGAGCACAGGCGGCATACAGGCCCAGTTGACGGAACCTGCGTTCTCGGCACGGCCGCCTTCCCGCCCCTCTTCGCCGCTCTGCCCCCCGGTACAGCGTGTAGGCGATCCCTACTGAACGGAGGTTCTGCGGCAGGGAGTCGCGGTTGAACTGGGGATTGTGCCGGGAGCGCGGCACCGTGCGGACGTCGACCAAACGCTCGATCTCATACCCGAGCACGAGTCCCACCAGGAACTCTAGCGTCCGGTTGGAATGCCCCACGGCAAAGAAGGACGTCTTCACAGGATCTATTTCGTAAGAAGAGCGATGCCCCAAGGATTATCGATCACGATGAGCCACCGACCGTCCGATTGACGCCGCAAGACATCGGTTGAGGAACCGTTCATGCGCACCTCTTTCCCATCCGGCCCCGTGCCGCGCAGGTTCCACCGCGAAAGATAAAGCGCAAGATCTCCCGTCTGGACCACCTCGCGCGCCTCCATCGTCAACGTCGGCTTCAGGGCGATGAATCCGGCCAGCGCCTGGCGCCGTGCCGAGGCTCCGGCCGCCAAGGCGCCCGGCTGGACGACCATGACCGCTTCTTTCTCATAGAGAGCCGCGGCCGCATTCGCATCGCCCCGGTTGATGGCTTGGACCAAGTGCTCGATCGTGTCATGAGGGGTGTTCATGAGCATATCCTTTCTCGTTTATTGCCAGAATGAGCATAGGCGGCATAAAGGCCCAGTTGACGGAACCTGCGTTCTCGGCACGGCCGTCTTCCCGCCCCTCTTCGCCGCTCTGCCCCCCGGTACAGGCGAAACTCACCGCGGCGTGTTGCTCTCACGTGCGAGCGGCGCAAGGTGCTGGATCAAGTCGATATTAGGTCCATCGAGCGTCGATTTGCTCGGATCCGCATGCAGTGCTTGCATGCAGACGTGATCCGCGCCCGCCTGCCAGTGCTCGCGGATGCGCGCGACGAGCGCATCTTCATCGCCCCACGCGACCAGTGCGTCGATGAGTCGATTCGACAACTTGTCGGCGAAATCGCTGTCGTCGAAGCCCGCGCGCCGCCAACTGTTCACATAGTTGGGCAGGCGTTGATAGGGCAGCAGATAGGCGCGCGCGATCTCGCGGGCGCGTGAGGCGTTCGTTTCCAACAGAAGTTTCTGTTCGACACAGAGGAGTTTGTGTGGGCCGAGAATGGCGCGTGCTTCGGCCGTTTGCGCCACGGTCGTGTTATAGGGATGCGCGCCATCGGCGACATCGCGCGCGAGCGCCACCATCTTTGGGCCGAGTGCGGCAATGACCGTCGGCATCGCATCGGACGGCCGCGGCGAGATGTACGGCGCACGCGCCATGGCTTCGACGTAGGTGCGCATGGTCGTCACCGGTTTTTCATAGGTGTGACCGCGCATCGCGCTGACGAGCGGTGCGTGCGAAATGCCCATGCCGAGCAGAAATCTTCCGCCCGATTGCTCGTTGAGCTGCCCGCGTGCCGCAGCCATGGCCATGGCGTCGCGTGCAAAGATGTTTGCAATCCCGGAGGCAATGACCAACGTGCGGGTGTTCGCGAGCAACCATGCGGCATTCACGAGGACGTCGCGGCCCAGCGCTTCTCCCATCCAGAGTGCCGAGTAGCCCCACTGTTCCACGTCGCGCGCGAATGCGGCTTCGGCGCTTGCGGTCAAACAATCCACGAGCGCCCATACGCCCAGTCGTCCGATCTTCATGTGCGTTTCCTCATGAGTGAGAGTGTTCTCTCGCAACGTCGTAGTGCTATCCGCTGGATCCACACGCCTTTCTGCGCTGCATACGTCTGTCCCACCCTGGCTGGCAGTGTGGGGCTCCCGCAGCCGTCCACGCCTCTGGTCTGGAGGCCCGTGCCTCTCTCACCACGCGTGTTTGGACTGTTCCTGCCCATGAGATGCGTGCGCCCCTGGCCAGGTGACACGGACCAGGTGGGCCGCCTGGCCGGGGCGCCGCCACGGGCCCCCGGGCGCCGCGTCCGGGCCGGGAGACGGCGGTCGGGCGCGCGCCCGCCTGGTGCCCGGTCCCTGGGTGGGGCGGCCGGCCCTGTCACCTATGGCCGCCCGGAGCATCTCATCGAGTGGTGGAGAAGCGCCGCGCTGACGGCATCACGACGCCCGGGCGTACTGCAGCGTGCAGGCGCGGAGAGTAAGGAGCGTGTGCTGGACGGGGAGGTGGTGCGGTTGCTGCGCCTCGGCGTGGTCGCGGTGGGTGATGAGACCTGTGGGTGGTGTGGCAAACGTCGAGAGAGATGAAAATGACCCCTGAGAGATCACAACCATGACAGCCACCATCTCCACGGTTGCAATACGACCCAGGCCTGTATCGGACAGCCCCTGAGCCCGTGAGGGTTCAGGGCGCTGTGGCACGCGCTGCACCCGGTTGAGCCTGCCACACAACCTGCATGCAAGGAGAGCGCTATGCCTCGTGTGCTACTCACTCTGTCCCTACTCCTACTGCTCGTCACGAGTCGCGTGGGGGCGCAGGACGCCGATATCGTGTTTCATCTCGCGCTGCCGACACGCCCTGATGGAGCACAGGCCATCGAGACCCTGAAGGCTGTTGTTGTCGCTATGGGCGCGCACCTGAAACACGAGGAAGGCAGCGTTCTCGAAGCTGCATGGGACGGCACGGCTGATGTCCAGGGCTCCCTGGGCTTTCAGGCATCAGCCACCGGGCGTGTGCGGGAGCTGACGCTCACGTGTCTCAAGATCTCCGGTGGCGCAGAAGTCCTGTGTCGTGACGTCGAACGGCGCTACCGGGCGCAGTATCGCTAACCCTTATGGCTCTTGTTGGATTCCAGGGTCGTGGATGGGCCGATGTCGTCCAACCCACTTGTTGTCACCCTTTCCTCCTTGCAGCCCTTCTTTTTCAATCAGGAGGTGCACTTCTCGGACCATGGTGGAGCATAAGCCCCTGGAATCCAATAAGAGCGCGGTGTCAAAGGGTCCACCAATGCATTGTCCCCATAAACACGCCCATGCAATCAGTTTCGCAGCACTCGTCACCGGCATCATCCTGCTCTCTGGGATGTTGTATTGGATAATGAGGTGATAGTATGAAACAGGTGTCCCGTGACATCGCCCATCCTGCCTTTGCATACTGTAAAAAGCATAATCGGCTCTTCCTCCATTGGTCTGTCGGCTGGCTCACCCCCATGAGTATTGAAGGACTGCACACGTTCTAAGCGCGTTGTGACGAGTGCAAAAAGGATACGGGATGCCCCTGGACACCGAGCTTGCGCAGCACCACTGCGCTCGCTGTAAAAGCAAGGTAACCGTCCCCGCGGTTTTTCGGGACGGAGAATGGTACCATAGGACGTGCTGGGAGCGAGGCGCACACCAACTGGCGGACGCCAACAAAAGAGCGGACGCCATCAAACATATGCACGACCTCTACCCGCCGATCGTCTTTCTCACCGAACGCGAGAGCCTCTCACTCCTCCTCTTTCACTTCCAGCAACGTGACCTCCTTTGCGCCACTGGTTTTTATCTCACCTTGCGTATCACCCAGAGAACAGCGCGCGTGAAACATGGCCAAGACATCCGTTACCCCAGTGCGGAAATAACCGGATCTTGCCCGGTAGGAGCCAATGCAAAGAGCCATAATTGCTGTGCCGAGACAGGCAAGGGCGTGTGATGCCGCAAGGGCCTGGGGCGATACAGAACGCGCGTTTTCTGGGCATTGAACAGCGATCCCCACGGCAGCGATGGTGTTGGCCTTATGTGCTCAGGTCGCTCAAGTCCAATGATGGACAGGCGTGTAAGAGATCGCGCAGGTATGCAGGTATATGGTATCCAGCCCCATCATGTGCTGATCTGTGACGCACTGGGGCTCGACTCCTCGTAGTATGAAGCACCCTCAGTAGAGAAAAACAATAGGTTCAGTCAGACTCCTTGAACGTGGGACCCAGCGTTTAAGCCGCAGATTTGAGACCGCATGATTCGACAGTGCGTCACGGCGTGGTGGCTCCTACATGTCCCACATATGTTGGCCGTGGTGATAGAAGGAGATTAGCCCGTCTTCGCTCATCTTGAGCACTCGCCCAAACCGTGACGCCGCAATGGCCGCGGAGGCACGCCCGCCTTCGATATTTTCAGGATGGAGAGCCGCCAGATCTGGGGAATGTAAGATCGCGCCAAACGCCAGTAAGTGCGCGTCGGTATCCAAGATGAAGGCGCCATCAATGCGCGCGATAGTCTCGAGAATCGTCGTCGGCAGCGTGAGCACACACTTGTCGCGTAGCAAATAATGCAATTGATCCTTTGACGTATGGCCAGGGGCAGGGTGCGGGCTGGGCGTCGAGCTCAGCAGATCGGAGTGGGAAATGAGGCGACCGACTGCGCTCGGGTCATCGAGCCCCACCAGCAGACCGCCACGGCGATCTGCTGCGAGGTTCAGGGCGGTCACGAAGAGTCTGTCCGCGAAGGTGGGGTTGCTCAGAGCTTGCTGCCATAGACGATATTTGGCGACGGCGCCTGTGATCCGCCAGCGCCCATCCAGAAAGCGCAAGACTTGCACGCCGTCGGCAAAGATTTTCGCTCAATTTATCGCGGTTTGTAGGAGATCAAACATGCTTCATGCCTCCAGGAGGCCAGAGCGAGCGCTAGACGTTGCCCCAGCGGTTAGACGCTGTTGCCGTTGGGCAGCGGCACTTTCAGCCCTTCGCGGGCCACAAAGGCCTGTGGGAAGATCTGCTGTGCCAGGAACTGGCGCTCGTTCAGATGCTCGTCGGTCGCCGCCGGGTCATGGTGGAACAGAAAGAGCTGGTGGACCTGGGCCTCCTGGGCTAAGCGGACCACATCTTCCCAGGCACTATGCCCCCAGCCCTGCTTCCCGTGCTGAAGTTCGTCCCGGCTGTATTGAGCATCATGGATGAGCACCTCCACGCTGCGTACCGCCTCCAGGACGGCAGGCGAGAGCTGCTCAAGCGGGTGGTCGTGGTCGGTGACATAGGCGACGCGCGTCTCGGCGAGCTGGAGCACATAGCCGAGGGCCGCATGCGGATGCGTGAGACGGAAGGCGGTGACGCGGATCTGTGGGTTGATCTCGACGGTGTCGCCGCTCGCCAGTTCGCGGAAATCGATCTGCGCCCGGAACAAGTCCTGCATCTCGACGGGAAAAAAGGGAGGCTGGATCTGGTCCGCCATCAACTCGACCAGTGAATACCGTGGCCGGGCTTCGCCATAGATCATGAAGTGATTCTCGGGGGTAAACGCCGGCGTGAAAAACGGCAGCCCCTGAATATGATCCCAATGCGTATGGGTTAAGAAGAGACTGCCCGTGATGGGCGGCTGCTCCCGGGCCAGGAGCGCCAGCCCGAGTTGCCGCACGCCAGTGCCGGCATCAAAGATGATGACATGCTCACGATATTCCACACTCACACAGGACGTATTCCCGCCAAACGTGATCGTATGAAGTCCTGGCGCCGGGATCGAGCCGCGCACGCCCCAAAACGTTCATGTGCCTGCTGTTGTCATCACTCCTCTCCTTCGCATCGTGCACAATGCGGTGTCGTCATCGGGTGCCGCGTCTCCTGTGCGATCGACCCTGCGGCGTCTTGCAAGACGTGCCGATAGAACACGCCGCCGCCCCTTCAGGGCTGCCAGCCCCCGCCCAGGGCTTTGTAGAGCTGGACCAGCGCCAGCAGTGCATTGCGTTGCGTTTGGGCCAGGCTCAGCTCGGCGTTGAACAGGTCCCGGTCCGCATCCAGCGCATTGAGCAGCGTATCGACGCCGCCCTGGTAGCGCATGTAGGCGAGCCGCGTGCGGTCGTGTAGCGTGGTCACGAGCAGGGCCTGCTGTGTGCGGATCTCGGTGACGCGGCGAGACTGCACGAGGGCATCCGAGACTTCGCGGAACGCCGTTTGAATCGTTTTTTCGTATTGGACGAGGGCCTCCTGCTGTTGCGCCTCGGCGAGGTGCACCTGCGAGGTGATGCGGCCGGCGGTAAAGATCGGCTGGGTCACCTGGGGCACAAACTGCCAGGTGCTGCTGGCCCCCTTAAATAGACTCGAGAGTTGATTGCTTTCATACCCCAGGAGTCCGGTCAGACTGATGGTCGGAAAGTACGCGGCCTTGGCCACTCCGATATTGGCGTTGGCCGCAATCAGGGTCTGCTCGGCGGCCCGGATGTCCGGGCGCCGTTCCAGCAGCGCCGAGGGCAGCCCGGGCGGCACGGCGGGGGGGTGGGCCTGGGCGGTCAAGGGCTGGCCGCGCGGCACCGCCCCCGGCGGTTGCCCGAGGAGCAAGCGAAGCTGGTTCTCCGTCTGCTCGATCAGGCGCTGCGAATCAGGAATGACCTGGGTGGCGCTGTACACCAACTGTTCGGCCTGGCGGAGATCGAACAACGTCCCGACGCCGCCTTGCCGGCGCACTTCGATCAGCTGCAGCGATTGCTGGCGCGACGCCAGCGTGCGCTGGGCGATCTCCAGTTCCTGGTCCAGTTCGCGCAAGTCGAAATAGGCTGTCGCGACGTCGCTCACGAGCGTCGTGAGCACCGCCTGGCGCGTATCGTCCGCGGCAAGCACCTGGGCCCGCGCCGCTTCGGTGGCGCGGCGCAACCGGCCCCACACATCGACTTCGAACGACACCAGATTGAGCAGGACACTGCCGACGGTGCGATCGCGACTGACACCTGGAGGGATAGGGGTGAGGCCGTTTTTGGACGCGCGCACGGTCGTGATATCCGCGCTGGCCGCAATGGTGGGGAACTGCTCCGACCGGGTGATGCCGAGCGTGGCGCGCGCCTCGTTGACCCGGGCCACGGCAGTCCGGAGGTCGTAATTCGCGACGAGGGCAGTCCGGATCAAGGCTTGGAGCTGCTCGTCTTTGAAGATGTCAAACCAGTGCAGGTCCCCCAGCGCTGTGGTGTCAGGCGGGGTTGTGACCTCCGCCGCCCCGCGAAAGACCGCCGGGGTGGGGAGCGCCGGCCGCTGATAATCTGGACCCACCATGCAGCCGCTCAGCACACTGACCACGACTGCGGCCAGCAGCCACCGCATCTGGAGCGCACGTGCACCCTGTCTATACCCGTGATCAGGCATCCTAGTCTCCTTCCCGTGCCACTGGCAGCGCCGGGTGTGGGGCCAGGGCCCGCTTCTGCTCCGCGCGCGCGATCTTCTCGACCACATAGAAGCTCACCGGGATGAGGAAGCTGGCGATGAGCGTGTCGATCAGCATCCCGCCGATCACGACGGTGCCGAGGATGCGCCGCCCCGCCGCGCCCGCCCCCGCCGCGGTCCACAATGGCACGCAGCCCAGGATGAACGCGAACGAGGTCATAAACAGGGCGCGCCGCCGCAGACGCACGCCTTCCAGCGCGGCGTCCACCAGGCTCTGCCCCCGCTCGAAGGCGAGTTGCGCGAACTCGACGATCAGGATCGCGTTCTTGCCGGCGAGCCCGATGAGCACAATCAGACCGACCTGCGCATACACGTCCAGGCTATAGTGGCGCAGCCAGACCCCGGCGAAGGCGCCAAAGACCGCGACGGGCACCGTCAGGAGCACCGAGAACGGCAGCGACCAGCTCTCATAGAGCGCCGCGAGGATCAGGAACACAAAGACCATCGATAGCGCGAAGGCCGTGACCGCGCCCCCAGACGCCAGCTTTTCCTGGTACGAGAGGTCCGCCCATTCGTAGCCCATCTCGGCCGGCAGGACCTCCTTGGCCACCGCCTCGAGCGCGGCCATGGCCTGGCCGGAGCTGTACCCGGGCGCGGCCGAGCCAATGATCTGGGCGGCGCGGTAGAGATTGAAGCGGTTGGTGTATTCCGGCCCGCTGCGGCTGCGCGTCGTGACGAGCGCCGTGAGCGGCACCATGGCGCCGTGGGCATTCCGGACGTAATAATGCCTGATATCCTGGATGCTCTGGCGCTCGTCCCCTTCGGCCTGGAGGTAGACGCGCCACTGCCGGCCGAAGCGGTTGAACTGATTCACGAACAGCCCCCCCAGATAGGTTTGCAGGGTTTGGTAGACGTCCGCGACGGCGACGCCTTGCTTCAACACTTTATCGCGGTCCACATCGGCGTAGATTTGCGGCGCAGCGGCGGAGAACGGGGCCGCGACCCCCGCCAGCTCCGGACGCTGGCGGCACGCGGCGAGGAACTTCTGCAAATGCTGGTCGAGAAAGTCCACCGACCCGCCGCTGCGATCCTGGAGCCAGAGCGAGAACCCCCCCGCATTGCCGAGCCCCGGAATGGCCGGCGGCATGAACGCCAAGGCCACGGCCTCCGGCACCTGGGCTGCCAGCTCCTGGTTCAGACGATCCACAATGGCGCGTGCGGTCACCTGCGGCGCGGCGCGCTCGTCCCAGGGCGTGAGACCGACGAAGAAGAAGCCCTGGTAACTGGAGGAAATGCGCGTCAGCACGCTGAAGCCGCCTATGGTGCTGTAGGCCTGCACGCCCTCCGTCGTGCTGAGCATCCCCTCGATCTTTTTCAACACCTGATCCGTCCTTTCGAGTGACGCGGCCGCCGGCAACTGGACGTTCATGAAAAAGTAGCCGTAATCCTCTTCGGGGAGAAAACTCGTCGGCAGCGTCCGGCCGATGAGGCCGTCCACGAGGTAGAAGCCCCCGAGGATCAGCATGCCGACCACCGCCTTGCGGATCAAGAAATGGCTCCCGTCGACATACCAGCGCATCACCCGCTCAAACTCCCGGTTGAAGCCGCCGAAGAAGCGGCCCAGCAGGCCGCGTGCTTCCTGGCGCGGCCGCAGCAGGAGCGCGGCCAGCGCGGGCGACAGGGTCAGGGCGTTGAAGGCCGAAATGAGCATCGAGACCACAATCGTCACCGCGAACTGATTGTTGAGCCGCCCCTGAATGCCGCCCATGAAGGCCACCGGCAGGAAGACCGACGACAGGATCAGGGCGATGGCGACCACCGGCCCGGAGACCTCCCGCATCGCCTGGGCCGTGGCCGCACGCGGCGCCAGGCCCCGCTCGATGTGCTGTTCCACCGCTTCCACGACGACAATCGCGTCGTCCACCACGAGGCCAATGGCGAGCACGAAGGCGAACAGCGACAGCGTGTTGATCGAGAACCCCAACAACGGAAACACCGCGAAGGTGCCGATGAGCGACACCGGCACGGCAATCAGCGGAATGAGCGTCGCCCGCCAGTTCTGCAGGAAGAGAAAGACGACGAGCATGACCAGGAGCATGGCCTCGAAGAGCGTCCAGACGATCTCGCGGATGCCCTCGGTCACCGGCAGCGTCGTGTCGAGCGTGATGGCGTAGTCGAGGTCAGCGGGGAACCGGCTTTTGAGGTCCGCGAGCGCGCGTTTAACGCCGTTCGCGACGGCCAGCGCATTGGAGCCGGGCGACTGATAGACGGCGATGATGGAGGCGGGCTGCCCGTTCATGCGCGACAGCTGCTGATAGTTGAGGGCGCCCAGTTCGATGCGGGCGACGTCCTGCAAGCGCACGACGGAGCCGTCCAGGTTGGCGCGGACGACGATCTGGCCGAACTCCTCCGGCGTCTGGAGCCGTCCCTGCGCGAGCACCGTGTACGTCTTCTCCACGCCCTTGGGCGCCGGCGCCGCGCCCACCTGGCCAGAAGGGTTGACCGTGCTCTGCTGCTGGATCGCCTTGGTGAGGTCCGGCACGGCGAGCCCGAGTTTGGCCAGCACATCCGGCTTGACCCAGATGCGCATGGCGTAATCGCTGGACCCGAACAGCCGCACCTGCCCCACACCCGGCACGCGGTAGAGGACGTCGTTGACGTTAATATTGGCGTAGTTCGCGAGGAACAGTGAATCATAGGTGTTGTGCGGCGAAAAGAGGTTAATGACGAGTATGGGAAAGCCGGTGGACTTGCGCGTCGTGAACCCATACGCGTTGACATCCGCCGGCAGGTTGGGCTGCGCCTGCGCCACGCGGTTCTGCACGTTCACCTGGTCGATGCTGACGTTCGTCTCGACGCCGAACGTGACCGTCAACTCCTCGGTGCCGTCGTTGGCGTTGGTGGATTGCATGTAGAGCATGTTGTCCACCCCGTTCATTTGTTGCTCCAGCGGCGCGGCGACGGACTGCTCAATGGTGACGGCGTCCGCGCCCGTATACGTCGTGTCGACGATGATCTGCGGCGGCACAATGTCGGGAAACTGCGCCAGGGGCAGACCCCGCAGCGCGATGAGCCCACCGAGGACGGTGAGGATCGCGATCACCATGGCGACAATGGGTCGGGTGATGAAGAAGCTGGCCATCAGTTGTCTCCTGTCGTGCTGGGCGCGGCGCCCAACGGTCTGGGGTACACCGGCATGCCGGGCCGCACCTTCTGCAGCCCCTCAACGACCACGCGTTCCCCCGGGTGCACGCCCTCCTCGATGATCCACAGCGGGCCCACGCGCTCGCCGACCTTGACGGTGCGGAAGTTGATCGTGTTCTCGCTGTCCACGACGGCGACCTGGTAGCGGCCTTGCAGCTCGGTGACGGCGCGCTGCGGCACGAGGAGCGCGCCCTCTCGCTGGCTGGTCACCGCCCGCACCCGGCCATACTGGCCAGGGCGCAGGACATTGCCGGGGTTCGGGAACAGGCCGGCCAGCCGGATCGCCCCCGTTTGCACATTCACCTCGCGGTCCGCGACGAAAAACGTGCCTTTCTGCGGATAGGTCGTGCCATCGGCCAAGAGCAGTTCCAGTGCCGCCTGCGTCTGCACCGCAGCGCGCGCGGTGGCCGTGGGATGGTGCCGGACGGAGGTGAGGTATTCCTGCTCGCTGGCCGTGTAATAGACCTTAATGGGATCCAGGGTCGACACCGTCGTCAGCGTGCCACTATTCGGGCCGACCAGGTCGCCGACCTGCGCCGTGGCGATGCCGGCGATCCCAGTGATTGGCGACACAATGGTGGTGAAGCCCAGAGTGAGGGTGGCGGTGGCAACCTGGGCTTTGGCCGCCTCCACCACGGCCTTGGCCGCCACAATCGCCGCCTGGGCCACGTCAATCCCCGCCTGGGCGGCGGCGACTTGCGCCTTGGCCGCGAGATTGTTCTGGACGGCGTTATCAAGATCCTGTGCGGAGATGGCCTGGGCCTTCGCCAGGGGGATGTAGCGGTCGACGTCGAGTTGGGTCTTACCCTGGTTCGCCTCGGCCTGCGCGAGTTGGGCGTTGGCCTGCACGAGCTGAGCGTTGGCCTGCACGAGTTGGCCCTGCGCCTTGGCCAGCTCGCCCTTCGCCTGATCCAGCGCCGCCTGGAACGGGCGCTGATCAATCGCAAACAACACCTGGCCCTGCGTGACCAAGGCCCCTTCCGTGTAGCGCTGCTGGCGCAGGTAGCCCGTCACCTGCGCCTTGATCGTGGCATTCACCATCCCCTCGAGGGTGCCGATCCATTCGCCATAGACCGGCACATCGCGCTGCGCGACCGGCACGACCTCGACCTCCGGCGGGGCTACCGCCTGGGCCACCTCCTGGGGTGTGGAGCGCCCCATGACCACCAGGAGCGCACTGACGAGCACGCCGATCGTCGTGCCCGTGACGAGCATGTGTTTCCGCACTGTAGACATCTGCACCTCCCAGTATGTGCTCTCTCACTGCCGTCACCGTCTGCGCCCGTGTGCCTCTCGCCACGTGCGGTGATGACGTTGTCCTCGCCTGCTCCAGGGAGCGCTCGCCGCCTCAGACACGCTCCCTCGTGGTGCCACCGTGCTGCAGCCCAACAGCTCCCTCACACCTCGTCCCCGCGCTGATCCTTGGTGTGCCTCTGCCACGCGCTCCTGGCGTGCTCCGAGCGGCCCCGCCCTCCCCCAGCGCCGCCGCTGGCCATGCCCACACCCACCGCGACCACGCCGAGGCGCAGCAACTTCTCCGGAGTTTTTGTGAGGCGTTTCCAGACAGAGCGGTTTTTTTTACCAAGCGTTTGATGGTTGTGGCGCTGACGCGCTTGGAAGTTGCTTGCTCAACGAGATGGACAACCTTGCTGCTATCGCTCGGATGTTGTGTCAGAGAGTGTTGTGCCTGATCTTGGTCTTCTGCTGTCAGCTTTGGAGGCCGTCCACACCTTTTCTTGTCATACAGTCCAGCACAATGATGCGCTTCCCAGGCATCAACCCAATGATAGATGGTGAGACGATGCACGGAGAAGAGGGCCCTCAGGGCAGTCGTATTGAAGCCTTGGCAACTCAGTAAAAGACAATGGGCACGTTGCCGCACCCGATGATGCTGACTCTCCTTAGACAATCTCTGGAGTACGTGACGCGTTTCGGCGCTTACATCGTGAAGCACTCGCATCTGTCAGCCCGTCCTTCTTGGTGAGCAGTGGGGTCAAACACGCTCGGTGGCTCGTCGGTGCATGGGGGCCATCTCTGCGGACATCCACGTATGTTTGTCCTCGCACGTGATGAGATGCTCCGGGCGGCCACAGGTGACAGGGCCGGTGCACCACCCAGGGACAGGGCGCCAGGGAGGGCGGCGGGTGGTGTAGGGGGTGCCGTGGGCCTGCCGCGCCGGGGCGCGCGGCCGCCGAGCACCCCGGGGCGCGCGCCCGCCAGCCGTCTCCCCGTCTGGCCGCGGCGCCCGGGGGCCCGTGGCGGCGCCCCGGCCAGGCGGCCCACCTGGTCCGTGTCACCTGGCCAGGGGCGCCAGCATCTCATGGGCAGGTGGGCAGGAGCAGTCCAGGGAGAGGCGAGGCAGGCTGACACCACCGCAGCTGGCCATACTCATAAGGAGAGGAGCAAAGAGCGATGTATCACCACCTACGACGCACCTTTGGCGTGACGCTGTGCCTCCTGGGCCTCGCGTCCCCGCTCGTGTGTGCGGCTGCGCCACCATCCACACCGTCACCCGCCGCGCAGCTGGTGGCGGTGCAAGGCGCGTCACACCCGTACCGGCTCATGGATTATGACCATCGGGTGGTCACGGCAGCCGTCCCCGCGCAGGCGCTGACCGATGTCCAGACGCTTCACCCCGACGGCACCGTGCAGGCCACTGTGGCAACGATCGACTTTGCGACCGGCCGGATACAGGCCGCGACGGATGCCGGCCAGGTCCTCGTCCTCGCCATACCGCGGGCAGAGCTCGGGAGTCTGATGACGGGCGACACCATCACACTCGTAGTGCCGCACCAGCCGCACCACGCCAAGGCGGCGCACCGGCTGCACCACGCCAGGGTGGTGGAGGATCGTCAAGTAGCCCAAAGCCGGTAAGTTGGGGGGCTCTTGTTGGATTCCAGGGTCGTGGATGGGCCGAGGTCGTCCAACCCACTTGTTGTCACCCTTTCCACCTGGAAGTCCGGCTTTTGCAATGGCCTTCAATACGGAGGTGCGCTTCTCGGACTATGGTGGAGCATCAGACCCCGGAATCCAAGAAGAGCGACCGGGAAAGGGAGGATCAAGGGGATCGCCAGCGGCGTTCTCCTGGCCTCTCTATGCCGTGCTCCCTGAGACGCACATGGCGCTTTTTTCGCTCTGCTGTCCCTTCTCCCACCAGCAGTGTCGCCAGGAAGCATGCGGAGCGCGGAGAGAGCGCGGGCTGTCATGCCGGCACTGGGCCGTATGCGCTGTGCAACAAAGTTGGCCATCACGCCGGAGCGGGTCCCGTTGGGGCTCTTAGCTTAACAGGTCTGGGCCCGGGACCCAGACGACCCGGGTGCTGTCCAAAAACTTCCAGGCCAACCACCAACTCGACATTGATTTGTGAACTGAGTTGCCGTGCACGTTATGCCGGTAAAATTGCCCCTTGCGTATCATGTACCGATAACGGGCGTTTTCTGGCGGCTCTGCGGCATGGGCAATCTGGTATGCTGCGTTCCTGACACCGTGCTATTGGGTCGGAGCGCACAAAGGTACGTAAAGTTTTACGGAGGCTGTTGAGCGTTCGTAGAGCGTTGAATTTACACGATGGAGACTTTCATCGTCCACAAAATCGACTGTTAGCCTCGGTCACATCATGATGCGAGAAAAAGACTGAGAAATTTAGTGCATATCGCGCCAAAAAACCCCTGATGTGACGTTTGTATCGAAGATGCCGTGGGTCTATGAAACTTTACGTTCGTCTGTTCGGTGCGACCGAATGTTGAAAGTGACAGTGCTTTATCGGCCACCCCTCGTTACCCTAGATAACCCGGTTTATCTACGCGACTAAAAAATAGAACTCCGTTCTGGGCTCACAAGCCCACTGCAGGAAACATATTTTCTGTGGCAAGAGCAGTTTATTCAAAAAATACCGAAATTCCGTTCATCGTCGCGTGTCGTTTCCTGCTTGATTTGTTCCTGTACATAGCGCAAATGCTCTCCTGCCCAGCGGCGCACCTCAGGAAGATGGTGATGGCGGAGTTGTTCCATTGGATACACCTGTCTTTCATAATAGGGAACTAACGAGCCTGTCCAGGAATACGTACCGATATTGCTCGTAAGTGCTGAGAGCACCGCCTTTTGATCACCATAACGGTCGATAACAGTCCGCGCTAAAGGCCTCCACGTCCAGGTATCTCCCGTGCGCTGGAATAAGGGCATAATTCGAGCCAGTGTAGCAGGAGCTCTCGTAGGATGTCTTACACACCATTCTAATAAAAAGTCGTCTGGTACTGTAAAGAGCGCACCAGATGTATCTTCCT
>Ga0137409_10003412_pt1 | contig 16844 bp, 17 predicted proteins | sample CZODoug1_16funga_FD_122059 | JGI IMG/M metagenome (GOLD analysis project Ga0137409, IMG submission 122059) | Vadose zone soil fungal communities from Angelo Coast Range Reserve, California, USA - CZODoug1_16fungal (Hybrid Assembly) | ecosystem: Environmental > Terrestrial > Soil > Vadose zone... | reverse complement strand
CTTGTAGAAGTCGGCGGGCTTGAGGAGCTCGACCGCCTTGGGAAGGCTCTCCCGATCCAGGAGCATTCCCCCCAGCACCGCCCGCTCCGCCTCCAGGCTGTGCGGCGGGATCTTGGAGGTGAGGAGATCGGCGAGCGTCGCCACGTCTACTCGCGGGTGACGGAGACCTTGAGCTGCGCGGTCACCTCGGCGTGAAGGCGGATGGGGACGGAGAACTCGCCCACCGACTTGATCGGCTCGTCCAGGGCGATGCGCCGCCGCTCGATGTCGATGCCGTGCTCCGTGAGATAGGCGGCGAGGTCGGCCTTGCCCACGGAGCCGAAGAGGCGCCCTTCGTCGGAGGCGGGGCGGACCTGGGTGAAGCGCAGCGCCTCGATCGCCGCCGCCTGGCTCTGGGCCTGGGCCTTGAGCTTGGCCGCCGCCGCGTCCTGGCGGCTCTTGATCTGCTCGAGGTTCTTGAGATTGGCCGGGGTGGCGTTGAGGGCCAGCTTCTGGGGCAGGAGGAAGTTGCGCGCGTAGCCGTCGGACACGTCACGGACCTCGCCGCGGCGGCCGAGCGACGGCACGTCATCCATGAGAATGACCTTCATGCGCTGCTCCTCTGGTCTCTGGGCTACTCGGACGTCTGGGCCAGGAGGGCGACGGTACGCGCCCGCCGGATGGCGCGGGTGAGCTGGCGCTGGTGCCGGGCGCAGCTCCCCGAGATTCGGCGCGGGGTGATCTTGCCGCGCTCGGACACGAAGTTCTTCAGCCGGCGCACGTCCTTGTAGTCGACGAGCTGCACCTTGTCCATGCAGAACTTGCAGACCTTGCGCCGGCCGAACCGGCGCCGCTTGACGGGCTTGCTAGTGGGCGGAATAGCTCTCTCTCCTCTCGTGCGGGCCGACTGACTTCGTCACATCAACTCAGCTTTCGCCTCGCGACTGCACCGCTCAGCTCGAACGTTCAACTCAGCCCTCGCCTCGCGGCAGAGCCGCTCGGCTCGAAAGGCCACGCTCTCGCTCGCTCCCGGCCGACACGGCACCCTAGAAGGGGACTTCGTCTTCCCCCGCTTCGGCGGCGGCCTCGACAGCCTCGGGCGGGCCGCCCGGCGCGGTCGCCGGCGCCTTGCTCCGTCCCATGAACTGTACGCGCTCTGCGACCACCTCGACCACGTTGCGCTTCTGGCCGTCCTTGGTCTCCCAGTCGCGCGTCTGCAGCCGTCCCTCCACCAGGATGGGACTGCCCTTGTCGAGGTACTCGCCGCAGCTCTCGGCCTGCTTGCCCCACACCACCACCGTGAGGAAACAGGTCTCCTCGCGCTTCTCGCCGCCCTGGGTCGTGTAGTTGCGGTTCACCGCGAGGCGCAGGTCCGCCACCGCGGTGCCGCTGGGCGTGTAGCGAAGCTCCGGAGGACGCGTCAGGTTGCCCATGAGGAACACCTTGTTGAGGTTCGCCATCAGGCGTTCTCCTCGACGGCCGCCGGCTGCGGCTTGGGCGTCCCGCGCACGCGCTTCTTGACGGGCACCCGCGTGGTCATGAAGCGCAGCACGTGCTCGTTGAGCCTGAGCTGCCGCTCGAACTCCTTGATGGTGGCCGGCTCGGCGGAGCACTCGATGACGGCGTACGTGCCCTCCCGCTGCTTGCGCAAGTCATACGCGAGCCGACGCTTCCCCCAGCTCTCGGACTTGCCCGGCTCGGCCCCGAGTCCCTTCAGGGTCTCGGTGAGGCGACCGAGCAGCGGCGGGATTTCCTCCTCGGTCAGTCGCGGATCGATGATGAGCAATATCTCGTACGGATACAGACGATTCACCTCCTCCAACTCCCCACGGTCAATTGGAAAAGCACTTGACCATACCACAGATGCCATTCCGGAACACCACCCATGCCCGTCATGTCCGGATGATGGATGGGTCCATGGCCCGCGTCAAGACGTGAACAAAAAGACACGGCCCCCGCCGGATATCCGGCGGGGGCCGCGAGCGCTTCAGACTCCCCTAGAAGTCGCCGTGCGGCATGGGCGGCGCGGCGGCCGCCTTCTCCTCCGGCAGATCCGTGACCAGCGCCTCCGTCGTCAGCAGCAGCGAGGCGACCGAGGCGGCGTTTTGCAGGGCCACGCGCTCGACCTTGGTGGGGTCGATGATGCCCGCGTCGATCATGTCGACAAACTCGAGGCTCTCGGCGTCGAAGCCGCGGGTGGCGACCTTCTCCGCCTTGACCTTCTCCACGATGACGCTACCCTCGAGCCCGGCGTTCTCCACGATCTGGCGGATCGGCTCTTCGAGCGCCCGGCGCACGATCATGGCGCCGACCTTCTCATCGCCCTCGAGCTTCAGCCCATCGATCTTGGTGGACGCCCGCAGCAGGGCGACGCCGCCGCCCGGCACGATCCCCTCTTCCACCGCCGCGCGCGTCGCGTTGAGCGCGTCCTCCACGCGGGCCTTCTTCTCCTTCATGGCCGTCTCGGTGGCGGCCCCGACCTTCACGACAGCCACGCCACCGGCCAGCTTGGCCAGCCGCTCCTGGAGCTTCTCGCGATCGTAGTCCGAGGTGGTTTCGTCGATCTGCGCCCGGATCTGCTTGATGCGGCCCTCGATGGCGGCCGTCTTGCCCGCGCCCTCGACGATCGTGGTGTTGTCCTTGTCCACGACCACCTTCTTGGCCTTGCCCAGGTCTTCCAGCTTGATGTTCTCGAGCTTGATGCCGAGGTCTTCCGTGATCGCCTTGCCTCCCGTGAGGATGGCGATGTCCTCGAGCATGGCCTTGCGTCGGTCGCCGAAGCCCGGGGCCTTCACGGCCGCGCAGTGCAGGGTGCCGCGGAGCTTGTTGACCACGAGGGTGGCCAGGGCCTCGCCCTCGATGTCCTCGGCGATGATGAGGAAGGGCTTGCCCGCCCGCGCCACCTGCTCGAGCAGCGGCAGCATGTCCTTCATCACGCTGATCTTCTTCTCGTGGATCAGGATGAGGGCGTCCTCGAGGACGCACTCCATGCGCTCGGCGTCGGTGACGAAGTAGGGCGAGAGGTATCCGCGGTCGAACTGCATGCCCTCGACCACGTCGAGCACCGTCTCGGCGGACTTGGACTCCTCGACCGTGATCACGCCGTCCTTGCCTACCTTCTCCATGGCCTCGGCGATCAGGTTGCCGATGGTCTTGTCGTTGTTGGAGGCGATGGTGGCGACCTGCGCGATCTCCTTCTTGTCCTTGGTCGACTTGCTGAGCTTCTTGAGCTCCGCCACCACCGCTTCCACGGCCGCGTCGATCCCCCGCTTGAGCCCCATGGGGTTGGCGCCGGCGGTGACGTTCTTCAGGCCCTCCTTGAAGATGGCCTGGGCGAGCACGGTCGCGGTGGTCGTTCCGTCACCGGCGATGTCCGAGGTCTTGGACGCCACTTCCTTCAGCATCTGCGCGCCCATGTCCTCGTAGTTGTCCTTGAGCTCGATCTCCTTGGCCACCGTCACGCCGTCCTTGGTGATGGTGGGGCTGCCGAACTTCTTGTCGATGACCACGTTGCGCCCCTTGGGGCCCATGGTGGCCTTGACGGCGGCGGACATGACATTGATTCCGCGCAACAGGGCGGCTCGGCCCTCGTCGCTGAACAGAACCTGCTTAGGCATCTGACTCTCCTCCTCGTTCGTTCGTATGGAATTGACCGGCCCGGATGGCCGGCCGGGTGTTTGCCGGGCGTGCGCGCCCGGTCGTGTGCCGACCTACCGGCTACTCAAGAATGCAGAGCACGTCCTCTTCACGCAGGATCAGGTACTCCTCGTCGTCCAGCGTCACCTCGGAGCCCGAGTACTTGCCGAAGAGGATCTTGTCGCCGGCCTTCACGTCGAGCGCGACCTTCTTGCCCTCGTCCGTGACCTTGCCATTTCCCACGGCGATCACCTTGCCCTCCTGCGGCTTCTCCTTTGCGGAGTCGGGGATGATGATCCCGCCCTTCTTGGTCTCCTTCTCTTCCTGGCGCTTGACGAGAATGCGGTCATGCAGCGGACGAATCTTCATAGCCAAATCGCCTCCCGATAGATAAGATGTTGTGGCTCCTGACCCCTTCGTGACCGTTTCTGAGGTTAGCACTCACTGACTGCGAGTGCTAATATAGTCAACGAGGCTGGTCAAGTCAAGGAGCAAAAATCCTAGCTACATCGGCACCTTATACGGAGACTTCCCCATGCCCCCCACCCCGTCGAAGCCCCGAATCATGATCTCGCGAGCCCTGCCCGAGGACGCCATCGCGCGCGCCAGGAGCCGGGCTGATGTGGATCTACACGCAGGAGATAAGCCCCTGTCGAAGACCGAGCTGATCGCGAGGGTCAAGGATCGCGAGGGTCTCGTGTGTCTCATCACCGACACGATCGACGCGTCCGTCCTCGAGTCCTGTCCCGGTCTCAAGGTGGTCTCCAACGTCGCCGTCGGCTTCAACAACATCGACGTGGCGGCGGCGACCAAGCGGGGCGTCGTGGTCACCAACACGCCGGACGTCCTCACGGAGACCACGGCGGACTTCGCGTGGACGCTCTTGATGGCCACGGCCCGGCGGGTGGTCGAGGCGGATCGCTATGTCCGCGACGGCAAGTTCACGCAGTGGGAGTACATGGTCCTGCTCGGCGGCGACGTCCACGACAAGACGCTCGGCATCATCGGCTTCGGGCGTATCGGCCGGGCCATGGCCCGGCGCGCCCTCGGCTTCAACATGCGCGTCCTCTATCAGGACGCCGTGGCGGCGGACCCCACCACCGAGCGGGAGCTTCGCGCCACGCGCACGGATACGGCCACTCTTTTGCGTGACTCCGATTTCGTCAGCATCCACACGCCGCTCCTCCCGGACACGCGCCACCTCATCAATGCCCAGTCGCTCCGCACCATGAAGAAGACGGCCTACCTCGTCAATGCCTCCCGTGGTCCCGTGGTGGACGAGGCGGCGCTGGTGCAGGCCCTGACGGAAGGCTGGATCGCGGGAGCCGGGCTCGACGTCTTCGAGGAAGAGCCGAAGGTCCATCCCGGCCTCATGGGTCTTTCCAATGTCGTGCTTGCCCCGCATATCGCCAGCGCCTCCTCGGATACGCGGATCAAGATGGCGGCTCTCGCCGTGGACAACTGTCTCGCGGTCCTCGAAGGACAGACTCCCCCCACGCCCGTCAATCCGGAGGTGCTGGGGAAGCGCTAGGAGCCGACGGCGAGCCCGCCGAGACGGCGGGTCAAGCGCTCCAGCCGGTAGACAAGAGCGGAGAGCACGATCTCGGAAGCGCGATGCACACGCGCGCGCTCCAGAGCTTCGGTCACCACCGAGTGCGCCCGGGCGAAGTCGCGCAGACGGTGCTCGTGGATCTTGGCCATCTCCTCCCAGGGGCGCGGATCGAATCCTCGCCCGCCCCGCGCCGCGGCCTCCCAGAGCGCGCGGGAGGCTTCCCAGCGCGCCCGCCGCTTCTCTCCCCAGGCCAGGCGCGCGAGCAGCCGCTCACGCGCGGGGCTGTCGAGCCCGCGCTCGAGGGCCATCCGGAAGCACGCCTCGCCCCGATCGGGATCGACCAGCTCCCAGAGCCTCCCGAGCCCGCTGAGCTCGTCGGGGCCGAGCTCGGCGAGCGGGGCGCGATCGAGGGCGTGGGCGACCCAGCCCGTGAGGGCCGCGAGCGAGAGAATGTCGTGGCGATTGTGCTCGAAGACGCGAGGAAGCTCCCCGGGCGCCTTGCGTCTCAGGTACTCGAAGTACACGGAGGGGATCAGCGCGCCCGGCAGGTCCCCCACCCGCTCGAAGCCCAGCGCGTGCAGCTCGACGGTGGCGAGCCGGCAGTCGGAGAGCCGGGCGCTCCAGAGCCGGCGCGCCGCGGGCAGGAGGTCGAGGTGGGGAATCGCCCCCGGCCACCGACGGCGCGCGAGCACGAAGCGTGTCTCGAGGAGGGGCAGATCGAAGCCGGCGCCATTGTAGGTGACGAGGCCGTCCACCTCGCGCAACAGCGGATCCAGCGCGGCCAGGAGCGCCGGCTCGTCGTCGAGGTCCCGCATGAAGTACTGCCGCACCTCGAAAGCGTCGCCGTCGAAGAAGCCCACGCCGACGAGAAAGGCGTACGTCCCGGTTCCCCCCGCGAGGCCAGTGGTCTCCGTGTCCAGATAGAGGAGCCGCGGGCCCTTGGGCGGCTCCCCGCGGCGGGCGAGAAGGGCGAGGGGCTGGTGAGCCATGGCCCGCGCGGCGTCGAGGGGCTGGCGGCCGTGGCAGTGGCCGGCCACGAAGCGGCGGCGGACGCAGAGGACTTGTCCCTTGTCGGTCTCCTCGACACTTCCCCCCAGGAGGTCCTCGAGCGAACCCGTGCGGCGAAAGGGCGCGGGCGCGCGGCTCTTGGCCTCGAGGCGCCGGATGACCTGGCTCAGATCGGAGAGGGAGGAATTCTGGGTCACGAGGACGGCGGAGCTAGCGGCGGGCGACGAGCCGCCGGAGAAGCGCCAGGGCAATGGGCTTGGCGCGCCGGCCGACCTCGTTCACGGGGCCGACGCAGGACGGGCAGCCCGCGGGGCACGCGCAGGTCTGGAGGACCTCGAGCCCGCGCGCGAGCAGGTCGGGCAGCACCTCGAAGATGCGCTCGGCCAGCCCGATGCCGCCGGGCTGATTGTCGTAGAGATAGATGGTGGGAGTGAACTCGTCGCCCTGGACGAGCTGGGCGCGCATGATCTCGCGCGTGACCACTTTGCCCTCGGCATAGGGCGAGCCGTCCCCGAGCCAGGCGCCGATATCGCGGATGTCGCACAGGAGGAAGATGGGGGCGAGGGAGTGGAGGAGCCGCGTGAGGGCGCGCAGCCCATCCACCAGCTCGTCGCGGTGGGAGGAGATCTCTGCGAGGAGCGCGGGCGCCACGGTCAGCCACGCCGCCGTCGTCTGCATCTCCTGCTGGGGCAGCTCGACTTCGCCCGCCCCCACGTTCTCCAGCGTGCCCATCTTGATCTTCTTGAAGCCCACCACCTTCTCGGCGACGAGCACCTCGCCCTGCTCGGCCACGAGGCCCGGGGTCTCCTGCCGGCTGAAGCGCTGGAGGATCCACACGCCCTTGGCGCTGATGGCGTCGGTGAAATAGTCGACCACGACCTTCTTCACGTAGGCGACCTTCTCCTCGTCCTCGCGATAGGAGAGCTCCTGGACCTCGAAGGGCTCGCCCTCGACCATGTAGATGGCCTTCGGATAGATCATGGCGAAGGCGCTCTTCCAGTCCACCTCGGCGATGATCTGCCGCCGCTTGGTCTGCTTCTCGTCGCGCGCCGTCGTGTCGATCACGAGGAAGTTGTCCGAGGTGACGGTGCGCAGGGAGACGTGGTCGGCCGGGTAGGTCTCCGAGGTCCAGTGGAACTTCTCGCCCGCCCGGTGGAGCAGCCCTTCTCCCTCGAGGGCCTGGAGATGGGCCTGGACGTCGCCCCCGAATGTCTCGGCGGTGGCGAAGGGCAGCTCGAAGGCCGCGCACTTGAGGTGGTTCACGAGGATGAACGGGTTCTCCGGATTGACGCGCGCGTGCTCGGGCGGCGCCCCGAAGAGATAGTCCGGATGCGCGGCCAGGTACTGGTCCATGGGCGCACTCGTGGCGACCATGACCGCGACCGATCCGCCGCTCCGCCGGCCCGCGCGGCCCGCCTGCTGCCACATCGAGGCGATGGTGCCGGGATACCCGGCGAGGACGGCCGCGTCGAGGTGACCGATGTCGATGCCGAGCTCGAGCGCGCTCGTGGCCACCACCCCCAGCACCTCGCCCGAGCGCAGCCCTTGCTCGACCTCCCGCCGGCGCAGCGGCAGGTAGCCGCCGCGGTAGCCGCGCACGATGCCCGCGTCGCCCGTCCGGTCCTCGACGCCCTGCTTCACGTTGGCGAGCACCACCTCGGTGGAAAGGCGGCTCTGGCAGAAGACGATGGTGGCCACCCGCTCCTTGAGAAAGCGGATGGCGAGCCCCGCCGCCTCCCCGAGATACGGCGCGCGAATCCCCAGCTCGGGATTGATCACGGGCGGGTTGTAGCAGAGAAAGAGCTTCTCCCCCGTGGGCGCTCCGCTCTCACCGACCTCGCTGACAGGCTCGCCCGTCAAGCGCTCCGCGAGCTCGCGAGGATTGGCGATGGTGGCCGAGGCCATGATGAACTGCGGGGTCGAGCCGTAGTGGCGGCAGATGCGCGTGAGCCGCCTCAGCACGTTGGCGAGGTGGCTGCCGAAGACGCCGCGATACGCGTGCAGCTCGTCGATCACGACGTAGCGGAGATTCTGGAAGAGGTTCACCCACTTGGTGTGGTGTGGCAGGATGCCGGAGTGGAGCATGTCGGGATTGGTGAGCACGAGGTTGGCCCGCGCGCGCACCGAGCGACGGGCGTCCTGCGGAGTGTCGCCGTCGTACGTGTACATGCGCATGTCGGGCAGGGACTTCGCCAGCTCCGTCAGCTCGGCGAGCTGGTCCTGGGCGAGGGCCTTGGTGGGAAACAGATAGAGCACACGGGACTCGGGCTGCTGGACGAGGGCCTGGAGCACGGGCAGGTTGTAGCAGAGCGTCTTGCCGGACGCGGTCGGCGTCACCACGACCACGTGCTCGCCCTTGGCGACGGTCTCGAAGGCCCGCGCCTGGTGCGAGTAGAGCTGCTGGATGCCGCGGCCGCGCAGGGCCTCGACGAGGCGAGGATCGAGCGAGGACGGAAACGGCGCGTAGACGGCGGGGCGGGCCTCGAAGTGCCGCACGGCGGTGATGAGAGGGCCGGTCCGGGACGATGTCAGCAGCTCGTCGAGAACATCCTGGAGCGGCATGGCTCATCCTATGTTTAGTGGCGGAGCCTTGTCAACTTTGCGCGGTCGTGCCACCCTCAGAACATGGTCCGGCTCCTGCCCCCGCTCTGCTGGACCGGGCTCATCGCATGGCTGGGAAGCGGCTACTGGAGCGGCGAGCACACGTCGAGCTGGCTCTATCCCACGCTGCGCGCGATCTTTCCTCGCGCCTCCCCCGTCCAGATCGAGACCATCCACTTCTTCATTCGAAAGACCGCCCATGTCCTCGAGTACGCGGTCCTGAGCGGACTCTGGCGGCGCGCCCTCGGTGGCTGGCGCGTTCCCCTCCTCCTCTGCCTCCTCACCGCTACCCTCGACGAGGTCAGGCAGACAGTGACCCCAGGGCGCTCCGGCGCCCTCGCCGACGTCCTCCTCGACTGCGCGGCGGCGGCCGTCGTGCTCATGACCCACTGGCCGCCCCGATTCGGTCGAGGGGCGCCCTCGTGAGCACCACCGCGACCAGGCCAGGCATGAGCTGGCGGCACTCCAACCTGCCCCAGCCTCCTCCCTACACGCTCCGGAATGTCATCCGCGTCATCGGGCCGGGCGCCATCCTGCTCGGCCTCTCTCTCGGCTCGGGCGACTGGGTGCTCGGCCCCGTGGTGACGGCGCGGTGGGGGACGACGTTTCTCTGGATCTGCGCCGTGTCCGTCCTGCTGCAGGCCCTTCTCAATACCGAGATGGCGCGCTACACCCTCGCCACTGGCGAGTCCATCTTCGCTGGCTTCATGCGGGGCAGGTCCGGCCCTCGGTTCTGGGCCTCCGTCTACACGCTCCTTCATCTGGCGCAGGTCGGCTGGCCCGGCTGGGCCCTGGCCGCGGCAGCCGCTCTCGCGGCGGCCTTCCTCGGCCGGCCGCTTCGTCCCGAAGATGGCCCGATCATCGTGGCGCTGGGGTATCTCGTCTTCCTCGGCGCCGTCTTCGTCACCTTCCTCGGCCCGCAGGTGCGACGCACCGTCGAGCTCTGCGAGTGGCTCGTCATGGGACTGGCCCTGCTCTTTCTGGCCGCCCTCGCCCTGTCGATCGTGCGATGGACCACCTGGGTCTCCGTCCTCGTCGGCTTCCTGCCTCCCGTGCTCGGCGAGCCCGCCCCGCCCTCGGACATGGACTGGTGGCTCCTCGTCGCCTTCGCCGCGTACTCGGGCGGCGGGGGGACCATCAATGCCTCTCTCACGCACTGGCTGCGTGACAAGGGCTTCGGGATGGCCGGCACCGTCGATGGGCGCGCGGTCGTGGTAGGCGGGGAGACCGTGCGCTTCGCCCGTGACGGCATGACCTTCGCGCCCACGGAGCTGAATCTGGCGAAGTGGCATCAGTGGTGGCGTTATCTCCGCACGGACTTCTGGTACCTCTGGGCGGCCGGCTGCGTCGCCGGCATGGCCCTGCCCGTCCTGGTGACGGCGCAGCTCGTGGCGCCCGGTGAGACATGGACCGGCTTCACGGCCGCCGTCGGCCTCCCCCAGGTCCTGGGGCGCAACTATGGCCTCGTCCTCTGGACGGGAGCGCTCCTGACCGGCTTCGGCGTCCTCGCCGCCACGCAGGTAGGCATCGTGGCCGGCTACGCGCGGAGCGTGACGGACATCCTCTGGACGGCCAGCGCCCGGTCGCGGCCCGCGGGCGCCGAGGGCGGAGCGGGGCGCGTCTACTGGTTCTCCCTGGCCGGCTTCACCCTGGCGGGCTGCCTCGCCATGACCCTCGCCGACCCGTTGCTGCTCATCGTGATCAGCGCCAGCGTGGCCGCGTTCAACTTCGTCGTCCTGTCGCTCCACACGCTGTGGGTCAACCGGACTCTCCTGCCCCGCGCGCTCCGGCCCACCCTGTGGCGGGAGCTCGCCGTGCTCGCCTGCGCGCTCTTCTTCGCGGCGCTCCTCGCGCGGGCGGTTCTGAGCTCGTCGGTCCTGGCGGGATTTCTCGGCTGATCCGGGCGGGCGGGCGAAATCGACCCGGTCAGCCCAGATCGAAGAGGAGCACTTCGGCGGGCGCGGAGGCGCGGATGTCGAGCCCGGCTTCCTCGCTCAGCGCCGCCCCGTCACCGGCACCGAGGGCGACGCCGTTGAGGCTCACCGCACCCCGCGCCACGTGCACCCAGGCGTGGCGGTCCTTGCCGAGCGGGTGCCGCACCGCCTGGCCCGGCTCGAGGAGGGCCGTCCACACCAAAGCGTCCTGGTGAATCGTCACGGCGCCGTCCCGGCCGTCGCTCGCGGCGAGGAGACGCAGCCGTCCGCGTCGCTCGGCGTCCTCGAAGCGCTTCTGCTCATAGCTCGGGGGGAGCCCGCGCGCGCTCGGGAGGAGCCAGATCTGCAGGAGATGAACGGGCGTTTCGTGTGACGGGTTGAACTCGCTATGCGTCACCCCCGTGCCCGCGCTCATCCGCTGCACGTCGCCCGGCACGATGACCGAGCCATTGCCCATGCTGTCCTTGTGCTCGAGCGTCCCCTCGAGGACCCAGGTGATGATCTCCATGTCTCGGTGGCCATGGGTGCCGAAGCCCTCCCCCGGCTGGACGCGATCGTCGTTGATGACACGAAGCGAGCGAAACCCCATGTGCTTCGGGTCGTGATAGGAGGCGAACGAGAAGGTGTGGTACGTGTCGAGCCATCCGTGATCGAAATGCCCGCGCTCGGCCGCCGGCCGCGGAGTCATCATGGTGATTTGATCATCGCACCTCGCGCAAGAACGAGCCGGATGTCCGCGAGCGCCTGGATGCGCTCGGCGGCCTCTCCCGCCACCGCCACGAGGTCGGCGGCGAGGCCGGGCGCGACGCGAGCTCGACGTATTCGCGCCCGCCGGGGTCCCGCACGGTGGTGACGCCGGCGTCCACGGTCTCCTGCGCGCGCCGCACCGCCTTGAGCGCGGTGAGGGCGGCCGGCTCCTCCTTGAGCGCGCACGGGTCCGCCTCGGCGCCCAGACAGAGATGGACGTGGCAATTGATGAGGCCGGGGAGCAGGGTGTGACCCTCGAGGTCGATCCGTCGGCCGCGCGGCGCCCGCGAGGTGCCCACGACCTGAGTGATGCGGCCCTGTTCCACCACGACGGCGCGACCGCGCACCGGCTCCGCGCCCGTGCCGTCGATCAGCGTGGCGCCCACCAGGATGAGTGATTCCATGAGCCCCCTAGATCTTCAGCCGCGGATCGAGCGTATCGCGGAGCCCGTCGCCGAGGAGATTGATGCCGAGGACGGTGACGAGAATGGCCAGGCCCGGGAAGGTCGCGAGCCACCAGGCCGTCGAGAGGTACACGCGGCCGTCGGCGAGCATGCCGCCCCAGGTCGGGGTGGGCGGCTGGACGCCCAGGCCCAGGAAGGACAGCGCGGACTCGATGACGATGACGCGGGCCATGTCGAGGGTGGCCACGACGAGCCACGGCGTGAAGGCATTCGGCAGCACGTGGTGGAGGACGACGCGGCCGTCGCGGCTCCCCAGGGCGATGGCCGCCTGCACGAACTCGCGCTCGCGGATGGACAGCACCTCGCCGCGCACGACGCGCGCGTAGACGACCCAGGACGACACGCCGATGACCACGATGATGTTGCGCAAGCTCGGCCCCAGCACGCCGATGACAGCGATGGCGAGCAGGATGAAGGGAAAGGCGAGCTGGACGTCGGCCAGGCGCATGAAGAAGTCGTCGACCTTGCCGCCGAAATAGCCGGACACGAGGCCGATGACCATGCCGAGCACGCCCGAGATCAGCACGGCGGAGAGCCCGACCACCAGGGCAACCCGCGAGCCGTAGATGATGCGCGCCAGGATGTCGCGCCCCAGGTGATCCGTGCCCAGGAGGTGCGCCTGTCCCGCCGCGTTCCGCCACCCCGGCTCCTTCAGGCGCTGGTTGATGTCCTGCTCGATGGGGTCGAAGACGGTGACGAGCGGGGCGCCCACGGCGGACAGGATCACCACCGCCACCACGGCCAGCCCGAAAAGGGCGGTCCGCCGGCGGGCGAGACGTTTGAGGGTCATCACCCACTGCCGCTCCTCGGGAGCGGAGGGGAGAGGCAGGACGACGCTCGAGACGCCGTTGGGAGGCGCCATCAGTGGAACCGGATGCGCGGATCGAGCCAGGTGTAGGCCACGTCCACGATGAAGTTCAGGAACACGAAGGTGCTGGCGAGGAGAAAGACGGCCGCCTGCACCACGGGATAGTCACGGTTGAAGATCGCCTGCACGGATAGCCGCCCCACCCCCGGCCACGCGAAGATCGTCTCCGTGATCACGGAGCCGCCGAGGAGCGTGCCCAGCTCGATGCCGACGATGGTGATGATGGGGATGGAGGCGTTCTTGAGGGCGTGCTTCCAGACCACCGGCTGCTCGGAGACCCCCTTGGCCCGCGCCGTGCGGATGTAGTCCTGCCCCAGCACCTCGAGCATGCCCGAGCGCGTGAGCCGCGTGATGCGCGCCGTGGTGAAGAGGCCGAGGGTGACGGCGGGCAGGATGAGATGCTCGAGACCGCCGCGCCCCGAGGAGGGCAGCCAGTTGAGCCGGACCGAGAAGACGAGGATCAGCATGATGCCGAGCCAGAAGGTCGGCATGGCCTGGCCCGTCAGGGCAACGACCGTCGAGACGTAGTCGACGGGGCTATTGCGCTTGACGGCGGACAGGATGCCGGCAGGGATGGCCAGGCACAGCGCCAGGAGCAGGCCCGCCCCCGCGAGCTGGAAGGTCGCGGGCAGCCGCTCGAGCACCAGCGTCATGGCGGGCTCCCCGTGGCGCAGGGACTCGCCGAAGTCTCCGCGCAGCGCTCCCTTCAAGAAGCGCAGGTACTGCACGGCCACGGGATCGTCGAAGCCCATGGCCGTGCGGAAGCGGGCGATGTCATCGGCGGTCGCATCGGGCGGGAGGAGGAGCGCGGCGGGATCTCCCGTGAGATGCAGGATGAGAAAGACCACGACGGAGACGCCGAAGAGAACGAGGACGGCCTGCCACAAGCGCCGCAGCAGGTAGGATTTCACGTCCGGGTTCGTTCCAGTCTGGCCACGGCCTCGATGTGGGGCGTATGCGGGAACATGTCCACCGGCTGCACCCACTCCACGCGATAGCCCGCCCGCGCGAGGTCCCCGAGATCGCGGGCGAGCGTGGCGGGATTGCACGAGACGTAGATGATCCGCGCCGGGGCGAGGTGGGCGAGGGCCGAGAGGGCCTTGGGATGGAAGCCCGCCCGGGGCGGGTCGGCCACCACCACCTCTGCCCGCACGCCTTGGGCAATGAGCTGGGGCAGGACGAAGCGGACCTCGCCGGCGAGGAACGTGCAGTTGGCGATCCCGTTGGCGGCGGCATTGCGGGCGGCGTCGTCCACCGCCGCCTGCGCTACCTCGACTCCGTAGACCCAGCGGGAGCGCTGGGCGAGGAGCAGGCTGATGGCGCCCGTGCCCGCGTAGAGGTCGAACACCGTCTCGTCGCCCGTCAGGGCCGCCGCCTCGAGGACGATGGCGAACAGGCGCTCGGCCTGGGCGGTGTTGGTCTGGAAGAACGAGTTCGCCGAGACCTGGAAGCTCAGGCCGCCCACGGATTCGCGGATATGATCGCGGCCGCCGAGCAGGTGCGCCTCGACGCCGACGGCCACGCTCGCCTTCTTGGGATTCACGTTCATCACCACGCTCGCCGTCTCCTTCACCCGCGCGGCCAGCCGCCCCGCGAGCGGCTCGAGCTCGGAGACCGCGGGCGAGGAGGTGACGACGTTGACCATGGCTTCGTCCGTCCGCCGCCCCTCGCGCAGCATGAGGAAGCGCAGGAGTCCCTCGCCCGAGTCCTGCTCGTAGGCGGTGAGCCCGCGCTCGACGAAGAAGCGGCGCGCCTCGTCGAGCAGGGTGTTCATCCGCTCGGATTGCAGCAGGCAGCGGTCGACGGCGAGGACACGGTCGTAGCGCTCGGCCTCGTGCAGGCCGACGGTGAGACCCTTACTCAGCCCTCGCCTCGCCGCTCTCGTCGCCTGCGGCTCCTCGGCAGCGTCTCGGCTCGAAGTGCTACTCAGCCCTCGCCTCGCCGCTCCCTCCGGCTCGTCGGCAGCGTCTTGCCATGCCCGCGCGACCGTGAACTCCATCTTGTTGCGGTAGCCGTACGTCTCGGGGGCCGCGAGTATGGGCCGCATCTCGATCGGGGGCAGCCCTCCCAGCCGCGCGAGGGCGTCGACGACCTGCTTGCTCTTGAAGCTCAGCTGGGCGGCATAGTCGACGTGCTGCAGTCGGCACCCGCCACATCGCCCAAAATACTGGCAGGGCGCCTCCACCCGGTGCGGAGACGGGGTCAGGATGGCCTCGATGCTGGCCCGGCCGAAGCGCGCGCGCGCCTGATCGAGCCTCACCTGGAGACGATCGCCGGGTATGCCGCCACGCACGAAGATCACATAACCGTCAATCCGACCGACACCTTCGCCGCCGAACGCGAGGTCGTCGATGGTCACGGAGAGACTCTGGCCGCGCTGCGGTCGGCCCATGGCAGCGCCATGATAAGGGCCGGGGTTGGGGGAGTCAATTTGACCGACCGCCTCGCGGCTAAGCGTATGGCGAGAGAGGGAAGGCTCAAGTATGATGGGGGCGCGATGGGAACGGGACGCCGGAATCCTGTGCGGGTCGGCAGCCTGCTGACCTCGGCCGTCCCGGCCTTGGCCGAGCGGATGCTCGAACAGACCATTCGTCGGCAATGGGCGGACATCGTGGGTCCCGACGCGGCCCGGCGCTCACGCCCGGCCACACTGCGCCAGGGCACCCTCGAGATCACCGTCGACAATTCTCCATGGCTGCAGGAGCTGACGCTGCGCGCGGGGACCATCGCGGCCGCGCTGGCGGCCCGTCACGGCGCAGCAGTGACCACGGTCCGGGTGACCATGGGCGCCGCCTTCGCCCCCGCGAGCGCTGAACTCTCCCGCGAGGCCAGAGCCACGCCACGATCTCTCACCGACGCCGAGCGAGGCCTCGTGGAAGCGACCACGCGTCCCATCGCCGATCCCGTCGTCGCCTCGTCGCTGAGACGCCTCTTGACCAAGGACTTGCTGGCGCGGGGAGGGTCTCGAGTCCCCGCCGCTTCGGAGCAGCCATGACCCGCATCCTCACCATCGTCTCGGCGGCCCTCCTCCTCGCGGGCTGCGCGTCCACGCTACCGCCCGACCGCGGGGGCGATCAGAGCGCCGAGACCACGCAGCCGCTTCGCTTCCGCGATCCGCGGGCCGCCGCCTACTACTACTACTCGGTCGCGCAGATGAACGCGCGGGCAGGCCGCCTCCAGGAGGCGATCGTGGCGCTGCGGGGTGCCCTCGAGCGAGATCCGGACACCTCCGAGCTCTGGGGCCAGCTCGCCCAGTGGCTGGCACGCACCAACGATCCCGTTCGCGCCATCGAGGCGGCCCAGAAGGCCGCCGCTCTCGAGCCGCTGAGCCCCGTCCCGCACATCACGCTCGCGGATATCTTCCGACGGCAGCGCCGCTTCGCCGAGTCCGAGGTCGAGCTCGAGAAGGCCATCCAGCTCGCGCCCAAGTCGAGCGATCCGTACCTGGCCCTGGCCCAGCAGCACATCGAGCAGCGCCAGCTCGACAAGGCGCGCGCCGTCCTCCTCCGGCTCGTAGCCGCCCAGCCGAACTCCGCCCAGGCCTATCACCTGCTCGGCCGCGTGGCCATCGACTCCGAGCAGTGGGACGAGGCGATCGCGCGGCTCAAGCGCGCCGTGGAGCTCGATGCGGATCTGGACCCCGCCTGGATGGCTCTGGGCTTCGTCTACGAGACCAGGCAGAAGCCCGAGGAAGCGCTCAAGGTTTACCGGCAGGCCCTTCAGGCCAACCCGGAGAACATGGCCTTCGTGGAGCGGCTGGGCGACGTGCTCGTGCGCCTGGGCCGCTTCAAGGAAGCGCAGGGCGAGGTCGAATCGCTCGCCGATTCCGCGCCGCGCGACCCGCGCGTGTGGATCAAGCTCGGGGCCATCTACTACGAGCAGAAGCAGTACGAGCGCGCCGCCTCCGCCTTCCGCAAGGCCGTCGAGCTCGAGCCCGGCAATCTCCGGGCGCGCTATTTCCTCGCCACCACGCTCATGGACGCGGGCAAGGACGCCGAGGCCCAGGGCGAGCTCGAGAAGATCCTCGCCGCGGACCCGCGCTCCGTCGACGCCCG
>Ga0137409_10001073_pt2 | contig 16845 bp, 11 predicted proteins | sample CZODoug1_16funga_FD_122059 | JGI IMG/M metagenome (GOLD analysis project Ga0137409, IMG submission 122059) | Vadose zone soil fungal communities from Angelo Coast Range Reserve, California, USA - CZODoug1_16fungal (Hybrid Assembly) | ecosystem: Environmental > Terrestrial > Soil > Vadose zone... | reverse complement strand
CCTGGTAATGCCGCACTCGGCAATCTTCGGCAAGAAGGATTACCAGCAGTACCTGGTGCTGCGCGACATGGTCAGGCAGTTCGCGTTGCCGATCGAGATCATCCCCGCCGAAACGGTACGCGCGGACGACGGCCTGGCGTTGTCGTCGCGCAATAATTACCTGTCGCCGGTAGAGCGCAAGGAAGCCCCGCGGCTGTACGGCGTGCTGAAGAAAGTCCGGGACGAGATCGGCAGCGGGGCGCGGGATTTCCAGCGCCTCGACCAGCAGGCGATGGCCGAGCTCGCGCGCAACGGCTGGCAGCCGGACTACGTCGCCGTGCGCCGCCAGGCCGATCTGCGCCCGCCGACGGAGCGCGACCGCGAGCTGGTCGTGGTTGCCGCCGCGCGTCTCGGCCGCACGCGGCTGATCGACAACGTGGAAGTCGTTTTGCGCTCCTGATCGGGACAGCCATCATGTTGTTGCGCAATTTCGGGACGATTGCTGCAGCACTCGTATATGACCCTGAACACCCGTAGCCGGATCATCCTGCTGGTCGTGCTGGCGGCGTTGCCGGCGTTGGTGTTTACCTTTTACAGCACTTGGGATGAGCGCGCTCGTGCGGAAGTGCATGCACGGCAGGAATTGCGGCGACTGGTCACGCTGGCAGCGCACCAGCAGGCCCAGATTATCGAAGGTGCCCGGCAGACGCTGGTAGCGATCTCGCTGGTTCCGTCCGTCGTCCTGAACGACGCAGCCCGTTGCAGTGTTTACCTGGCGAAGCTGCTCGAAAAGAGCCCCGGGCTGTACCATTCGATGGGCATTTACGACGCCAACAACGTGCTGTTTTGCAACGCCCTGCCGTGGGAGGGAAAAATCGTTTCGCCGGACCGGTTGTATCTGCAGCTTGCCCGGACCACCGGCAAGTTCTCGATCGGCGAATACCAGATCGGGCGCGTAACGAAGCAACAGGGAATCAATTTTGGTTATCCCCTGACGGATGCGGCGGGCAATATCAATGGCGTGGCGTTTGTCGCCGTCAACTTGGACAACCTGAATCGCATGGCCGCGGCTACACCGCTGCCATCGCGGGGCATACTCACGGTCGTGGATCGCGACGGGCTGGTTCTGGCGCGCAAGCCGGAGGCGGCGGCAAGAATCGGCCAGAAATTGGGCAATCCGAAGGTGCTCGAGGCATTGCGTTCCGGAAACCAAGGGGTATTTCGCGCGACAGGAACGGACGGTGCCGATCGGTTATTCGCGCACGAGATCATTGCCGAGAATGCGGACGGGACCGTCCCCATTCGTATCCTGGTCAGCATTCCAATCAACGTGGTGCTCGCCGAGGTCAGCCGGGCGTTCGTTCGCGACCTCGTCGGCATCACGGTGGCAACCATCCTGCTGCTGATTGCAGCCTGGTACGGCGCCGAAATCTTCGTGCTCCGGAAAACCCGCGCCCTGCTTGGCGCCGCAAGACGTGTTCGCGCGGGTGACCTGAGCGCGCGTACCGGGCTGCGCCACGAAGGCGAGGAACTCAGCCAGGTCGGGGAGGCATTTGATGGGATGGCACGCGCGCTTCAGCAAAGGGACGCGGAACTGAAGCAGGCGGTACAAAATCTTCACGAGCAGGCCATTACCGACCCGTTGACCGGTCTGCTCAACCGCCGCTACTTGCGGGAGTATCTGCCGCGCGAATTGACCAGAGCCAAACGCATTGGCGCGTCGCTGGCGGTAATCATAGTCGACATCGACTATTTCAAACGGATCAACGATACGTTCGGGCACGAAGCCGGCGACCTCGTGCTGCGGGAACTGGGCACAATGCTCAGAAACAAAATCCGTACCAGTGACGTTGCCTGTCGACTCGGGGGCGAGGAGTTTGCCCTCGTTTTGCCCGACTCCTCGCTCGAGGGGGCGCGGGAAAAGGCGGAAGCGGTCCGCGCGTCAGTTCAGAAACTGGATCTGAAATTCCACGACAAGCCCATCGGCAGGATCACCGCTTCGCTTGGCGTCGCGCTATTCTCGGCCCATGCCGAAGACGCGGATTCCCTGATCCGGGCCGCGGACGAGGCGCTCTACCACGCAAAAGGCGGCGGTCGCGACCGCGTGGTGCTGGCCGGGGCCCCTGGCAATACGGTACCCCCGGCGTCCTGACGTAATCATCGGCGCTTGGTCTGTGAGGCGTGTCGGCCGTCTGCTATCGGATTTAACGCAGAAAATCCTTATTTCTTTTTTAGCCAATCACGAAGCAGCGCCTCGGTTTGGTCGGGCGGCAGGGGTTTGCTGAACAGATAACCCTGCGCTTCTTCACACTTCAGCAGCGTTAGCAGCTTCGATTGGTCCTCGGTTTCCACGCCCTCGGCAACCACCCGCAGATTGAGGGAGTGAGCGAGAGCAATGATGGTCGAGACGATGGCCATGTCCTGCGGATTGCCGGCCATCCCGATGATGAACGAACGGTCTATCTTCAACGAATTGATCGGCAGCCGTGCGAGGTAGGAGAGCGAAGAGTAGCCGGTCCCGAAATCGTCCATCGCGATGTGGATGCCCAGTCCGCGCAGGATCGAGAGCTTGCGGATGCTGGACTGGACGTCTTTCATCAGCAGGCTTTCCGTGACCTCGAGTTCCAGCGCATCGGCATTGTCACCCTGCGTCTGTAAAACGCTGATAACGACGTCCGAAAAATCTTTTTGCTGGAGTTGTATCGCCGATACGTTGACCGCGATGCGCGGCACCGTGCAGCCCCGTCCTGTCCATTCACGATGATCGGTCAGCGCGCGTCCTAGCGCCCATTCGCCCACGTCGAGGATAAGTCCGGTTTCCTCGAGCAGCGGGATGAAGGCCCCCGGCGCGACCAGCCCGGATTCAGGGTCTTGCCATCGGATCAGCGCTTCCAGCCCGCACACCCGGCCGTCCGTCAGCGCTATCTTAGGCTGGTAGTGCAGTACGAACTGCCGCGCCTCGACCGCCTTGCGCAGCCGGGTCTCCAGCGACAAGGCTTGCGCTGCCTTCGCGTTCATCTCGACGGCGTAAAACAGGTAGCGCTCTCCTGATTCCCGTGCTCTTTTCAGCGCGGCCTCGGCATTCTTGAACAACGCATCCGAATCGCCGCCATCTGCGGGAAATACCGCGACGCCTGCTCTTGCCGCCACCCGCAGCTCGCTGCCGTTCCAGCGGAACGGCTCATGAAAGCAGCCCAGGACCTGGTCCTGCAATGCGTGAGCCACGGCCCCGGTGTCGAGGGCGCCGCGTATCATCACGCCAAAGCCGTCGGCGCCGATGCGCGCGAGATAGTCCTTGCCGTGGAAAGCGTTTTCCAGCCGCCGCGCGACGAGCTTCAGCAGCTCGTCACCGCCATGGCGCCCCATGGTCTCATTCACGTTTCTGAATCGCTCGAGGTTGAGCAGAATGACCGCCACCATTCGCTGTTCCCCGCCGCGTCCGTGCAATTGCTGGTTGAGACGGTCGACGAAAAGCAAGCGATTGGGCAGCGCGGTGAGCGGGTCGTAGTAGGAGAGGTACTCGACTTTCTCCTGCTGGGCCATCGATTGCAATGCGAACGAGATGTCCGCCGTCACTTCTTCCAACAGCGCCAGCTCGTCCTTGTCGAAGAAACCTGCGCCGGGAGCGAACAATACAATGAGCGCGACCACGCTATCGTCCACCACCAGCGGCAGGCAGACGGTGGATCGATAGCCTTGATTCACCGCCTCGCCCCGCAACCCGCCTGCGGGCAGTTGAGCCTCGATGTCGTTGCGGACCGCGAGTTTCCGGGATCGAACCGCTTCGCCCAGTGTGCCCTGTGCGGCGCTGATGCTTTTCCAGCTTACCTGGCGCGCGGTTTCGGGCGAAAATCCGGTCCAGGCGACCGCTCCGACCTGCTGATTCCCGGCGTCTATCGAGCCGATCCAGATCATCTCGAACTTTCCGTGCTCGGCCGCGATGCGGCAGGTTTCCTGGAGCAATGCCTCCCGCCCGCGGATGCGGACGATGGCAGCATTGATCTCGCTCGACACTGCTCGAATGCGCGAAAGCTTCTCGAATTTTTTCTGCTTCGCCATGTGCTCGAGGGCGAACGAGACGTTCGATGCCATCTCTTCGAGCAGTGCGAGTTCGTCTGCGTCAAAGAAATCCCGTCCGGCCGCGAAGAGATTGATGGCGGCCGCCACCTTGTCGTCCACGACAAACGGAAGGCATACTGTGGAGTGACAGCCCTTCTTCATTGCCTCCTGCCGCAGGATGCCCACAGGCGGCTCGGCCCCGATGTCGTTACGCACGGCCGGCCGCCGGGTCAGGATCGCCTCGCCCAGCGTGACTCCCGGGTTTTCCGTGCTCGTCCAGGTCACGGCATGCGCGGTCTCCGGCGAGAACCCCGTCCATGAGACCGGCCGGATTTGCCGTTTTTCATGATCGAGTAGCGCGACCCATACCAGATTGAACTTCCCGTGCTCGGTGGCAATGCGGCAGGTCTCGCGCAGCAGCGTCTCCGGTTCCGGGATGCGGACGATGGCGGCGTTGATTTCGCTCGACACCGCGCGGATGCGCGCCAGCTTCTCGAACTTCTCCTGCCTGCCGATATTTTCGAGGGCAAATGAGATATCACCCGCGAGTTCCGTCAGGAGACGAACTTCATCCTCGTTGAAGAAATCCTTTTCCTTGGCAAACAGCGATAGGACTCCCGTCACCGTGCCCTCCATCAGCAACGGCAATACGATGAGCGAGCGATAGCCGCGGCGCATCGCCTCTTTCCTGCGCTCGCCGCCCTGCGTGGTTTCCAGCGTGAGGTCATTGCTGAATGTTGCGCGCTTTTCCCTGATCGCACGCCCGGCAAATCCCTGCCCGAGGGCAGAATCAGGCCGCGCCGAGTTTCCGCTCCGGGCCAGGAGCGATGCTGCTTCGATTCCGGTGGAAGCCGCGACGGATATATCCAGGGTCTGCGGGTCCAGCAAACCGATCCAGGCTATGCCGAAGCCGCCCGAATCGACCGCGATACGGCACGCCCCATTGAACAACTCTTGCCGGTTTTTCACGCGGACAATAAGCGCATTGATGCCGCTGAGCACTGCGTATACGCGGTTCAGGCTTTGCAATTGCTTGAGCGCCTCCTCGACCTCGATGTTCCTCTGTTCGAGCTTGCGCACCAGCGCAGCGTTGTACTGCTTGAGTACATAGGTATCGTCCTGCCGTGCGGCCGCTGCCGCGATTCTCGGGCGGGTCCTTTGCGCCGCTTCATGCAGGGCGGCGAGTATGACGGGCGTGGGAGAGGGCTTGCTGATGTAATTGTCGGCCCCCACCGTCTTCGCAAGCTGCTGGTCCTGCGGCGAGCTGTAGGTGCTTGTGTAAAAAATGAATGGCAGCGCGGAGACCTTCTTGTTCTTGCGGATTTCGAGGCAGAGCTGGAAGCCGTCCATATCCGGCATGAGAATGTCCGAGACGACGCCATCCACGCGTTGTTCCCTGTCGAGGACCTTGAGTGCCTCTACGCCACTGGTCGCATCGAGGACGCTGTGCCCCTCCGCCTCCAGCTGCGCGCGGAGCAGCTTGAGGTTGGTGGCGTCGTCGTCGACGATGAGTAGGTTCATTGCCGGTTCCACCTACTGCGGTTTTCTTCCCGTAATTGCCTCCAGGTTTTTCGGCAATTCCCGCGTGTCAATGGGTTTTACGATGTAGGCTGCGCAACCGGCGGCAAGCAGTTCCTCGCGCTGGTAGTGGTCGGGATAGGCGGTCATCGCCACAATGGGAATCTGGCGGGTGTCCGCGTTGGCTTTAAGCTGGCGGACCAGTGTCAGGCCGTCCATGCCGGGTAACCGCAAATCGAGCAGAATGACGTCGGGCTTGTCTGCCACGATGGCCTCCATCGCGCCTTCGGCAGCCGTTCTTCCATCCACTGAATGGCCGCTGATCTTCAGCACTGCACCCATCAGTTTGAGATCCGTCGGATCGTCTTCGATGACCAAAACTTTCATGGAAGGCTTCTCCTCATTTGTCCGTTTCGCGCTTCAAAAAAGCCGCGACCTGTTGCGGGAATTTTCGTGTATCGATCGGCTTGGTGATGTAACCGGTACAGCCCGCATCTAGCGCCTTCTGTTCGTCGCCCTTCATCGCGAAGGCCGTCATTGCGACGATGGGGACATGCTTCAGCTTCGCGTCGGTTTTCAGCTTGCGCGTGAGCGTCAGGCCGTCCATTCCGGGCAGCGCGATGTCCATCAGGATCAGGTCGGGCGTCATGTGATAGAGCAATTCCTGCGCCTGCTCGGCATCCGTGGCCAAATCGATTGTGTAGCCTTCGGCCTCGAGCACGTGTGAGGCGAGCTTCAGGTTGGTCGGGTTGTCGTCCACGATCAGAATGCAAGCGCTCATAGAGTTCCCGGTTCAGGCTGTCATCGTTTTTTCCGTGCTGCGCGGGAGGATCACGGTGAACGTGCTGCCCTTGCCAGGCGCGCTTTCGACCGTGATGCTGCCGCCCTGAAACTCGACGATCTTTTTCGTCAATGCCAGGCCCAGGCCCGTGCCCTCGTAACGGCGCGTGGCGCCGGAGTCGAGCTGTTGGAACTCGACGAACAGTTTCCCGAAGTCCTCTGGCCTGATGCCGATACCAGTGTCGCGCACATACAACCGGAACCGGCCCGGTGCTTGCGGGCCGGCGACGATTTCCACCAGGCCTTTGTTGTCGGTGAATTTCACGGCGTTGGAGAGCAGGTTGTAGAGCACTTGCTTGAACTTCTGCTGGTCGAGCGTGACGCTATCGATTTCCGGAGCGATGTCCCTGCGGATCGCGATGCTTTTTTTCTTCGCCATCTGCGAGATGACGGAGCAGACTTCGTCCACAGCCTTCGACAGAGCGAATGTTTCGGGGTACAGCTCCATCTTCCCGGCTTCCACCTTGGACAGATCGAGTACGTCATTGATGAGTTGGAGCAGGTGTCGGCCGCTATTAAGGATGTCGCTCAAGTATTCCTTCTGTTTCTCGTTGAGCTTGCCAGGCTTTTCGTCGACGAGAAACTCGGAAAAGCCGATGATGCCGTTCAGCGGCGTGCGCAACTCGTGCGACATGCTGGCGAGAAACTCACTCTTCATGCGATTGGCCTGCTGGATCGCCTGCTCGACGCGCTTGCGCTCGGTGACGTCGCGTATGGCGCTGGAGACGAACAAGCCCTCTTCCGTTTCGAGCGGGCTCAGGCTGATCTCCACCGGGAACTCGCTCCCGCCCTTGCGCAACCCATGTAATTCCAGCCCGGCCCCCATCGAGCGCACCTTCGGATTGGCGAAGAAACCGGTGCGGTGACCTGGGTGCCTGGCGCGATAGCGCTCGGGCACGAGCATCTCGATTTTCCGCCCCATCATTTCCTCGTGCTTCCAGCCGAACAGGCTTACCGCCTGCGAATTGACCAGCACGATCTCGCCTTTGGGGTTAACGATCACCATGGCGTCGGGCGCCGACTCCAGCAGGTCCTTGAATTTCCGCTCGGCTTTTTTGCGGTCGGTGATGTCGCGAATCGCACTGGAAACCAGCAATCCTTCATCGGTTTCCAACGGACTGAGGCTGATCTCGATCGGGAACTCATAGCCATCCTTGCGCCGGCCGTAGAGTTCCAGGCCGACGCCCATCGGACGAACGCGCGGATCGGAGAAGAAGCGATCGCGGTGGCCAGGGTGTTTTTCGCGGTAGCGCTCGGGTAACAGCATCTCGATCCGCTGATTCAGCAGCTCGGCGCGTGAATACCCGAACAGTCCTTCTGTCTGTGAATTGACAAGCACAATGCTTCCATCGCGGTTGACGATGACGATTGCATCGGGTGCGGAGTCGAGCAGACTTCTGAGCCGCTCCTCTTGCGCGCGCGCCTGCCTGCCGGTATCGACGAGCCGGGTCGCGAGGGGCCTGACTTGCGAGCGCAGGAGCAGTGTTCCCCCGACGGCGAAGGCGAGCAGCAGGCCGAAAGCGAGCTGGAGTTGCTCGCGGATCGGCTGAAACACTTCCACCGCGTCCACCTTCACCACCATACCCAGGCCCAGGCTGCCAATCGAGCCGTAGGCAGCAATGGTGTTTTGGGCACGGTAATCGCGAATGATGCTGATGCCTGTTTCGCCGCGCAGCGCGCGAGTCATCGGCAGCGCCTCGCCGACTATGTTGACTGGCGGGGCGGAGTACACGCCTGGATTGAGCTGATTGGGAAAACAATGAAGACGTTCTTCCCGCAAGACACACAAACCCATTTCGCCCGTTTCGCCAATCCGGATCGGGTTTTTCGCGAGGCGTGTCAGCACGGGAAGCGGTTGCTCGATGACGACGGTGCCGAGTTTCCCGCTGGCGTCGCCCAGCTCTATGCGATGGCGGAGCACGAAGCCGCCGTCCCATATCAACTCTGCCTTTTCGGGCGTTGCGAGCATCACCGCCATGGCCGGTGCTTGTGAGAAGGCGCCGCCGCTGGAGACGATTTTGCCGTCGACGTCGTGGTAAGCGAGGGCGCTGTAACCTTCTCCGAGGAAGCTCTTGACCACCGTATCGAGGCTCGCGAGGTTTGAACCGTCGTCGCCGCCGGCATGAATGGCACGCAGATAGCGCAGCACGGCGGGTCGTCTGGCGACGATCCGTGCGTTGGCTTCGCGCAGTTCGATGAGATCCTGAATCGCCTCTATGCGGCGCGCGAGCGTCGTGGCAACGTTTTCATTGACCAATGCCTGAGTCCGACCCTGCAGGATGGCAAAACTCGCGATTCCTGCACTTAGCGCGACCGCGACGAGTACCGTTGCGCCGACAAAGGTGATCCGGTCATCCTCCCTGACGAAATAGCGCGCACGGCCCCATTCGAACCGTCTCCAGGCCGACCACAAGCCGATCGCAAGCAGGAGCAGTCCGACCGCGGTATGCAGCGCGACGCCCGTGAACGGGTATTGCGGAAAGAGCAGTTGGGCTTTCACCAAGTACCCCACGAGCCCGAGTAATCCGATGGCTCCTATCCCCAGTGTCAGGACCCGAACGGCGATTCCCGCCCATGGGCGGTGCGCGCGCGTCGCGAGGACCAGCGCCGCCCCACCCATCAGAAACCCCGATGTGGTCGGGGCCGACGTTCGTCCGGGGTGCGGACTGGCGACTGGCAGCCAGTCGTGCAACGATTTCCAGTCAATGCCGATGTCCACCTGGAAAAGGTGCTCGACCAGTATCAATGCTGCCAGGGTGAAGAGTGCACTGCCGAGAATCGCTGTAGCCCGCATGTACCCCGCGAACTGGGAATAGGGCAGCGCCAGCGCGCTGCCGGCAAGGACGAAACAGAGCGCCGTGTTGAATACCATCGGCGTGAATCCCGGCAGCACCCGCACAACGGGCGGCAGTTGCAGCCACCAGCCGAGCATCACCGTGCCGCCGAGGAGCACAAGCAATGCGCCCACGTAACCGGAGACCGGTACGCGTTTCACTGCGGACAGCTGGGATCCCCCAGCTTTGCTCGGGCAAGCATGACAACCCCCTTGCCTTGTATTGCACGGGGCGTCCGACTTTATTGGTTATTAGTTCGAGGACGCGGCCTTCATGCGACGTTCATATTGTAGACACAGAGCTCATGCACTCACCTGTATATTAAAATTATTAATTAAAACAATATGATACGGTAAAATTGTAACAGCGGCAGCCGTGACGCTGGGGCGGATATCCGATGCGGATCAAGACGTGCGCAATGACAGGAGGTATGAGGAAAGGTGGTGCCGGGAGAGAGAATCGAACTCTCATGGTGTTGCCACCGCGGGATTTTGAGTCCCGTGCGTCTACCAATTCCGCCATCCCGGCGCCGGGACAGGAGCGCGGAATTATCCCGTAAGGTCATAGGGCTAGCAACCGCGCCCGTATAATCCGCGCGATGCGGCCCGATGAATTTGATTATCAGCTTCCGCAGGAACTCATCGCGCAATTTCCCGCCGGGGAGCGCGGTGGGGGCCGGCTGTTGCATCTCGACGGCGTGACTGGCGCGTTTTCCGACCGCCGGTTCCGCGAAATTGCGGAGCTTGCTGCGCCCGGAGATGTGATGGTGTTCAACGACACACGCGTGATCAAGGCGCGGTTGCTCGGGACCAAGAAGACCGGCGGTCGGGTCGAGGTGATGGTGGAGCGCGTGCTCGGCGACGGCGAAGTTCTGGCGCAGATCGGGGCGAACCATCCGACGCGGGTGGGCAGCACGCTGGTGCTGGCCGGCGCAGTCGAAGCGACCGTGCTGGGACGCGAGGGCGAGTTTTTTCACCTGCGTTTCGAAGGTTGCGATGACGTGCTTGCCTTGCTCGATCGCCATGGCAGCGTGCCGCTGCCGCTGTATATCACGCGCGATGCCGGCAACCAGGATACGGAGCGCTATCAGACGGTTTATGCGCGAGAGCTCGGAGCGGTAGCCGCGCCGACGGCCGGCCTGCATTTCGACAGAGCGATGCTGGATGCGTTGCAGGAGAGAGGGGTCACGCTTGCCTATGTCACGCTCCACGTCGGCGCGGGCACTTTTCAGCCGGTGCGCGTGCAGGACCTCGCGCAGCACGAGATGCACAGCGAGTGGTATGACGTGCCGCAGGTGACCGTAGACGCAATCAACCGTGCGCGCAGCAAGAGCGGGCGTGTGCTGGCGGTGGGAACGACGACGTTGCGCGCGCTCGAAAGTGCGGCGGCCGGCGGCGAACTCGAGCCTGGACGCGGCGAGACGCGGTTGTTCATCCTGCCAGGCTACCGATTTCGCGTAGTCGAGCGCCTGCTCACCAACTTCCACTTGCCAAAATCCACGCTGCTCATGCTGGTTTCGGCGTTCACCGGCATGGATAATATGCGCCGCGCGTACCGCCATGCGATCGAGCAAGGCTATCGCTTCTACAGCTATGGCGATGCGATGCTCATTGAAAGACAGTGACAAATGACGAGTGACGGGTGATGGAGTTCAAGGTTACGGCGACGGACGGCGCGGCGCGGCGTGGAACCCTGACGCTGCCGCACGGTGTGGTGGACACGCCGGCGTTCATGCCGGTCGGCACCTACGGCACGGTGAAAGCGATGAGCCCGCAGGAGCTGAAGGCGCTCGGTGCGCAGGTCGTGCTCGGCAACACTTTCCATCTCTGGTTGCGGCCGGGTCTCGACGTGATCGGCGCGCACGGCGGGCTGCACCGCTTCATGGGCTGGGACGGCCCGATCCTGACCGACTCCGGCGGCTACCAGGTGTACAGCCTTGGCGAGCTGCGGAAGATCACGGAGGAGGGCGTTCGCTTCCAGTCTCCGGTCAACGGTGATCCGTGTTTTCTCACGCCCGAGGAGTCCATGCGCATCCAGCGCGTGCTCGATGCCGACGTTGTAATGGTATTCGACGAGTGCACGCCCTATCCGGCCGAATTCGAGCAGGCGCGTGATTCGATGCAGTTGAGCCTGCGCTGGGCCGAGCGCTCGAAGCGCGCGCACGAAGGCAATCGCAATGCGCTCTTTGGCATCGTTCAGGGCGGCATGCACGAACCGCTGCGTGACGAATCGCTCGCCGGCCTGACGAACATCGGATTTGATGGTTACGCGATCGGCGGGCTGTCGGTCGGCGAGACCAAGCACGAGATGACGCGGATCCTGCAACACGCCGCGCCGCAGTTGCCGCCGGACCGCCCGCGCTATCTCATGGGGGTCGGTACGCCGCAGGACCTGGTGATGGCGGTTGCCGGCGGCATCGACATGTTCGATTGCGTGCTGCCGACCCGGAATGCCCGCAACGGCTGGGTCTATACCCGCCACGGCATCGTCAAGCTGCGGAACGCGCGTCACCGCGACGAGGTCAAACCGCTCGACGAGGAATGTGCCTGCTACACCTGCCGCTATTTCACGCGCGCCTACCTGCATCACTTGCAGCGCGTGAACGAAATCCTGGGGGCGCGGCTCAACACGCTGCATAACCTCCACTACTACCAGGAGCTGATGCGCGGATTGCGTGACGCGATCGAGGGGCGCCGGCTGGCGGATTTCGTCTCGGAGTTCAAGCAAAATCAGGCTAAATCGTGTTAAAATTCAACGCTTTTTCAAACCTCGGAGACGAGACCGTATGGTGTTCGGATTGTTGATCAATTCCGCCTGGGCACAAGTCCCCGGTGGCGCGGGCCCCGGCGGCGGTATCGAAAGCATGATCCTGATCGTGCTGATGTTCGGGGTGCTTTATTTCCTGATGATCCGCCCGCAGATGAAGCGCGCGAAAGAGCACAAGACCATGGTCGACGCTCTGCAAAAGGGTGACGAGGTGGTCACCTCGGGTGGCGTGCTGGGCCGCATCAGCAAGATCAACGAGAACTACGTGACCCTCGAGGTGGCCGAGAAGGTCGAAGTCCTGGTGCAGCGCCCGGCGGTAACGTTGGTGCTGCCGAAGGGCACCATCAAGAATATCTAGTGATTCGTGGATCGTGGGTCGTGATTCGGTAAACCCGGTGACGGGTCTTTCGACCCACAATCCACAACCCACTCCCCACGGCTTCCAATGAACCGCTACTCTCCCTGGCAATACGGCATCATCGCGATCGCGCTGATCATCGGCTTCGTCTACGCGTTGCCGAATTTCTACGGCGAGGCTCCGGCAGTTCAGGTTTCGCCGCTCAGGCCGACGATCAAGGCCGACGAGGCGCTCCAGGCCCGTGTCGAGGAAACGGTCAAGAAGGCCGGTATCGCCACCAGTGGCGTGTTCCTCGATCACGCGAGCGTCAAGGTGCGGCTGACCGATGCCGAGACCCAGATCAAGGCCAAGGACCTGCTGCAGGCGCAGCTCGGCGAGGACTACGTCGTTGCACTGAATCTGCTGTCTAACAGCCCGCGCTGGCTCGCTTCGATCGGCGCGCTGCCGATGTACCTCGGCTTGGACCTGCGCGGCGGCGTGCATTTCCTGCTGCAGGTGGACATGAAGGCGGCCATCTCCAAGAGGATGGAAGCCTTCTCCAACGACATTCGCAACGGCTTGCGCGAGAAGCGCATCCAGTACTCGGGCGTCGCGCGCGAAGGGCAGACCGTCACCGTGCGGTTCCGCGAGAAGGCGATGCGCGACAAGGCCCTGTCGGAAATTTCCCGCACCACGAGCGATCTCGAGCTGAGGGAAGTCGACGATGGAGGTGATCCCCGCATCGTCGCCATCATGAAGCCCGAGGCGCAGCGGAAAACCCAGGAATACGCACTGCAGCAGAACATCACCACGCTGCGCAACCGCGTCAACGAGCTCGGCGTGGCGGAACCCATCATTCAGCAGCAGGGCGCCGAGCGTGTAGTGGTGCAGCTCCCGGGCGTGCAGGACACCGCCAAGGCGAAGGACATACTTGGCCGCACGGCGACGCTGGAAGTGCGGCTGGTGGACGACGACAGCACCAACAACCCGGCGGTGCTGCAGGCTGCGATGACGGGCCAGGTGCCGTTCGGCGACGAGGTCTACCTCGAGCGCGACGGCCGGCCGGTGCTGGTAAGGAAGCAGGTGATACTGACCGGCGACCGCATCAACGACGCGCAACCGGGCTTCGACAACCAGACTGGCGAGCCGGCGGTGCATATCAATCTCGACGGCACCGGCGCGCGCATATTCCAGCAGATCACGCGCGAAAACGTGGGCCGGCGCATGGCGATCCTGCTGTTCGAGAAGGGCAAGGGTGAGGTGGTGACCGCCCCGGTGATCCGCACCGAGATTCCGGGCGGACGGGTGCAGATCAGCGGCCGGATGACGACCCAGGAAGCGCGCGACATCTCGTTGCTGCTGCGCGCCGGCGCGCTGGCCGCGCCGATGGAAATCATCGAGGAGCGCACGGTGGGGCCGTCGCTGGGGGCCAGAAACATCGAAATCGGGTTCCATTCCATGTGGATCGGGTTTGCCTTGATCGCCGGATTCATGATCGCCTACTACGCGCTGTTCGGCGTGATCTCGATCATCGCGCTGTCGGCGAACCTCCTTTTCCTGATCGCGCTGCTGTCCATGCTGCAGGCGACGCTGACGCTGCCGGGGATCGCGGCGATCGCGCTGGCGCTCGGCATGGCGATCGATGCCAACGTGCTGATCAACGAGCGCGTCCGCGAGGAGCTGCGCAACGGCAACACCCCGCAGGCGGCGATCCACGCCGGCTACGAGCGCGCGTGGGCGACCATACTCGACTCCAACGTGACGACCCTGATCGCCGGCATCGCGCTGTTCGCGTTCGGCTCGGGGCCAGTCAAGGGCTTTGCCGTGGTGCACTGCCTCGGCATCCTGACTTCGATGTTCAGCGCGGTGATGGTCTCGCGCGGCATCGTCAACCTCTATTACGGCAGCCGCCGCCGGCTCGACAAGGTCTCCATCGGCCAGGTCTGGCGGCCGCAGGCAGCCGGGAAAGCAAAAGCGTGAATCGTAAATGGTAAATCGTAAATCGAAAGCCGGTTCTTTCCATTCACCATTCACTATTCACCATTCACGGGTCTAGATATGGAATTCTTCAGAATCAAGCGCGACATCCCGTTCATGCGCCACGCGCTGATCTTCAACGTGATCTCCCTGATCACGTTCCTGGTCGCGGTCGCGTCGCTCTCGATCAAGGGGCTGCACCTGGGCGTGGATTTCACCGGCGGCACGGTGATGGAACTCTCTTATCAGGAGGCGCCCGATCTCAACCGCATCCGCGAGCGCATGATCCAGATCGGCTTCGCCGACCCGAGCGTGCAGAACTTCGGCACGGCGCGCGATGTGCTGATCCGCCTGCCGGTCAAGGAAGGCTTGACCAGCGCCAAGCTGTCGGAGCAGGTCATGCAGGAGTTGAAACAGTTCGGCGGCGCGGTAGAACTGCGCCGCGTCGAATTCGTGGGACCGCAGGTCGGCAAGGAGTTGCTCGAGAACGGCGCGCTCGCGCTGCTGTTCGTCTCCATCGGCATCGTGCTCTACCTGTGGCTGCGCTTCGAATGGAAGTTCGGCGTTTCGGCAATCGTCGCCAACCTGCATGACGTGGTGATCATCCTCGGCTGCTTTTCAATCTTCGGCTGGGAGTTCTCGCTGCCGGTACTCGCGGCGGTGCTCGCGATTCTCGGCTATTCGGTAAACGAATCGGTGGTGGTGATGGACCGGGTGCGTGAGAATTTTCGCAGCCGCCGCTTCCGCACCATGCCGGTGCCGCAGGTCATCGACAATGCCATCACGGCGACCATGTCGCGCACCATCATCACCCACGGCTGCACCCAGCTCATGGTGTGCTCGATGCTGATCTTCGGCGGCGAAACGCTGCATTACTTCGCGCTGGCGCTCACGATCGGCATCTGCTTCGGCATCTATTCCTCGGTGCTGGTGGGCAGCCCGTTGCTGATGTGGCTGGGGCTGTCGCGCGACGATCTTGCCAGACCGGAGGCCGAGAAGAAGGCCGGCGAATCCGGGGCGGTGGTCTAGAACGAAACAGGATCAGCCGAAGATAAACGCAGATACACGCGGATGAAAACCCATCTTGCCGTTGCCGGGTCGTGGATATCGGCGTTCATCGGCGTTCGACCCTCACCCCCGCCCCTCTCCCGAAGGAGAGGGGAGGCTCGAGCTTTCCTTCTCCCTCTGGGAGAAGGGGAAGGGATGAGGGATGGGCGGTTTCAGGGCTATTTTATCCGGCGGGACGGTTTTTTCTTCGCCGCGGCACGCTTGAGCCAGAGCGACGGCATCATCGCACAATCCTTGCCGCCCAAGCCATCACGTGAGGCTTGATCGAAACATTCGAGCGCGCGTTCGGTCACCGGCAGCCTGCGGCTGTTCGCGGCGGCCTCGGCCACGATGGCGCGCAAGTCCTTGCGCACCGAGTCGATGTCGAAGTTGACTGGGCTGATTTCCCGGCCACCCAGCGTGCCGGCGATGTCGCCGGCGCGATGGTGCAGGACGCGCGGCGCGCCCGACATGTCGCTCATGATGTCCATGAGCCGGGCCGGCTCCATCCCCAGCGGCTGACACAGCGACAGCGCCTCGCCAAGCGATTGCCAGAACACCTGCGTCAGCAGGTTGGCGGTGAGCTTCAGAGTCGCGCCGGCGCCGACCGGCCCGGCGTGCTCGATGCGCCGGCACAACTGTTCAAGGACGGACCTGATGCGCGCCACGTCCGCGGCGTCGCCACCGATGAAAGCGAAGAGCTGGCCCTGGCTCGCGGGTCCGACTGTGCCGCCGACTGGGCAGTCGATGAAGGCGGCGCCCTTTGCGCGGACTTTCTCCGCCAGTTTCCGCTCGGTTTCCGAGTTCACCGTGCTCATCTCGACGAACAACTTGCCCGCGACCTTGCCGGAAAGCAGGCCGTTCCTGCCTAGATAGACCGCCTGGATGGCCGCCGGATCGGTGAGGATCGTCATGACGATGTCGGACGCGGAGGCGAGCTGCGCCGGTGTTTTTGCGACAATTGCGCCCGTTGCCACGAGCGGCCGTGTCCTGGCCGCCGTCCGGTTCCATACCGTCACTTCGTGTCCGAACCCCAGCAAGCGGCCCGCGATCGCCGCGCCCATCCTGCCGGTACCGGCCATGCCGATCTTCAAGCGCCGCTCCTGGTGTCCATGCTGCCCGGGAAAAATTTTACGTTAGTATGTGACGCACTGCAGCTATGCCGGTGCTCGGCATCCGGGTTATGCTGCTGCCGTTTCCCATTCGAGAGTGCCGGTGGCCATCTCATTCGCAAGATTCGCCGTTTGCAGCACGCTCTGTGCCTGCGCGGCGGGCGGCGCGCAGGCACAAGCCTATCCGGGCAAGGTCATTCGGCTGGTTATCGCTTCCGCGCCCGGCGGCGGATCGGACCTGGTCGGGCGCACGCTTGCCGGCAAGCTGGGACCGGCGTTCGGGCAACAGGTCGTCGTCGACAACCGCCCGGGCGCCGGCGGGCGCATCGGTGCAGAAGTCGTGGCGAAGGCCGCGCCCGACGGCTACACGCTGCTG